>Ga0164242_10010128_pt1 | contig 10112 bp, 8 predicted proteins | sample OricomgcompostMG_FD_108783 | JGI IMG/M metagenome (GOLD analysis project Ga0164242, IMG submission 108783) | Miracle-Growth compost microbial communities from Emeryville, California, USA - Original compost - Miracle growth compost (MG) ... | reverse complement strand
TTCTATGTTACACGGCCTAGGTTACCTCGTTCTCTAATACTCAATGCGAGTAGATCAGGTACCGTTACCCCTTGATACGTCCTCGTACACATACAATCCACCTGGCACTCCTTAGCCTGCGGTCTGCCTATTTCACTCCTCCATCTCTCCCTCCTCGATGAGTCTCCCCAAGATGAGGCTCTGGATAACGAGCTCATCGCTCAGAGTACGTATCCTCTTCGGAGGCGGCCCAACGGAGCGTGACGCTGCTGCGCTTCCCCTCTTGCGCTTCCTACCTCCACCGCCACCCCTGCCTTCAGCCGGTGCAGCGGCTACGGGAGTGAACAGCGTGTCCTTGTCCACGACCTTCTCGTCGACGTAGACCCAGTCAAAGGGCCGGCCGAGGTCCTCGGTATCCTTCAACCGCTCCCTCGCCTCCTCGAGGCTGTACACCCGCGATAGCGAGGCGCCTAGCACGCGAGCGAGGAAGATGTATGCCATTTTCTTGGTCTCTTCCGACTTCTTCATGGCTAGGAGTATGCGACTCCCGGCGAGGAGGCGAGGCCGGCGTTCGACGACGGCTGCGAGTGTGGCCCTCGAGGCGTCGTACGGCGCTAGGTTGCGAGAGCGGATCGCATCGCCGAGGAAAGTCGACTGTCCCGCGCAGAGAAGGTAGGGCGACCAGTCGACGAGCTCGCCCTTGTCGAGGCATGCTGTAACCCACCGGGTTGCGACACAGGGGAGACCGAGGGCAAGCGCCTGCATGTACTTGACTTTACGCGAGTGCCCGTCGGCAATAAGAGCCGTGAACCCTACAGACCGGGCGCCGGGTGCCAACTTGATCTCCGAGTCCATTTGCGATGCCGCGGTTGGGCTTGTTGTCGCGCTCTTGACTGGTAGGATTTCGAACAACTCGTCGAAACCGCTATGCAGGATCCTGCCACCGGCCTGGCTGATCTTCGTCTCTAGCGCTTTGGCAAGGCTCATCCTGTCGGCGTACTGGTCTGCACTCTCTCCGGGCTTTCTGGACTGGAAAGATATAGCAAACGCCGTTCCTTCGAATACCTTCGCCTCTCGACAACCCGTGTCCCGCGAGGCGGCCCGGGCTTTGACAGACACGCGAACGAGTCTCGACGCGGAGGTTTTAGGATTTCTGAGGCTCTGCTCGAACGTTGGGGTTAACGAAGGTGAGCGGCCAAGCTCGTCGGTCGAGGCGGATAGCCGGCGTTTACTAAGCCTAGTCGAGGCTCTCAGGTTCTCCTCTGCCCCGAGTTTCAGGTTGGGGAAAAGATTAAGTTCCTGGCGACGATTATTCTTTGCTACGGCAGGCGAGTTGGAGTCGAAAGGCTTTGCCACTGGTGCCGAGACGGGTGTACCCGGCGTTGTATTTGATGACAGCGATGGGGTCGAACTGAGAACACTTAATGTGGAGGTAGACTCTAGTCTTGCCGGGGGAGAGGGGCTCGACGGCGCCACCGGTGTCTCCTGTTCAGTGGGGGCCCCTGCAAGTTCATCCGTGGGAGTAGTGTCGGGTGCCGAGGGGGAAGAAACCAGGTTTGAGGCTTGGGCTAGGTTTAACTCGGGGAGCTGGGGAGATGAGTGCCTAGGGCCGCCTGTAACCTCCTCACATGGAATTGAGGATGCTACCCCCGGCGAACCGAGGTATCCATCTTCTGCGGCATGAGTTGCTGAAGGGCTTTCCGCGGATGCTCTTGTTGATAGCGAGGGAAATGGCGGGATCTCTGGGTGACCTTGTTCTCGTTGCGCAGTGATGCTGGCAAGAGGCACTGACGATCCCGGTACACCGGCAGATGCCCTCCTTGGCATGCTAGAGAAATTGTCGAGGCGTTTGTCGAGAGGACTAGTCTCTGGAATGGCTTCTGGATTCGATAAGTCGACATCTGTGTTGACATTCGAGAGGTTACGGGTGCTCCTTCTACGGCCAGTGGCCGGCGGGATGGTCGGCACACTAGACATCGACGGGCCCTTCTCACTGCCTTGGACCTCGACACTCTGCCGGGCGGATCGCCGTGACCGTGGTCCTTCGTGTGAGCTATACTTCACAGGCACCTCGGTTTGATCTTGCGAATTTTCGACTTTGTCCTCCTGCGGCTGCAAGTCAGAGCTCGTCTGAACGACACCGTTACCATGTGGTGAATAATCGGGTCCTTGATCCAGCTTTCGCCCTCGTGAAGTCCTCTTCGTATTCGTGGAAGGAACCACAATATCCTCTTCCTCCGGCTGGAGGATGAAATTCTTCGACTTGAGTTCCCTCGCGGCTTCCTCTTTCTTATACCTGGCTCTTCTCCGGCGATCCATCACGATGTCACCATCGACGCTGCTGTCTTGGCTGGCCTCGGAGGGTGCCTCGGAGCTAGAGCGCCGCGCTTGCGACTTTTCCATTGGCACATAGGTACCCATAGGTTCCGGTGCCGGTCTAGGCTTTGGGAACACATTCCGGAAAGCGCCAAACACTGTTGGCGCTTTTGCATAACCTGCGATGTCAGGCGTATCCTGTTGAGGCTCAGGCTGGGACGAACTGAGTTCCGGCGGGACCTGCGGACTTGAAGTTGCCCCAAATGGGAAAAGTGATGGATAGCCGGCCTTAAGCGGAGACGATAATATGTTAGGAGATATTGAGTTGTTTGGGAAGTCATTTGGCGAAGGGCGGGACGAGGTCGGGCTTCTCTGTGGTCGCATAGCCGATGAATATTGCGTGTTCTTGAACATCTGTGAGGTGTGAAGCAACTGCGACTGGCGTTTTGCAAAGGGATTCTGTATCGGGGCAGGTGTCTCGGGTGGTGGGAAAAGGGCCCTGCCAGTTTGACCATGCGGAGAGTAGATGTCAAGATGAACAAACCCCGAGCCATGTAGCGTCGGGCTTTCAGCAGTATGAGTCCCTGCCATGGTGTCCAGATCAAAGTTGACCGCGCCCGTGTCGTCATCCTTCAGCGATCTCGGCTCGTGAAATGTCTCCTGGCTGGGGAGCTGAGGATGTTGTTGCCCCGAGCCTTCTGGGATGCTCTGATTTTGGTCCTCCAACGAGCAGTGCACATACTGCTCATAGCTCCGCGAGCCATTTGATTGCGTGGGGGAATCTGGGTCATCCATCTTGGCTGAATGGGCAGGACCGACGGATCGAATTTGCGGTAGTAAATCGACCTTACGTGAATGGTCGATGCTACTGCGCGTAACACATGACTCGGGCTGTCCTGTCGCTATAGCCGCGTCGAGAGAATCTTCATCGCCCTCCAAATCCACAGGGGAGTCGGCTACGAGCTGTCCACTCGGACGCTGGTCTCCCAACGTGGTCTCGAAAACCGTTTGGCTTGTTGGCCTCGGAATATTGACAGTTGAACTTCCCAGAGGTTCGCGATGTTGGTCAATCGCGTCCCGTGGCTGTGGTGTTGGTCAGTGCCACCCATGAAATGCCAAACCCGAAGCAGGGATGCGGACAAACCTCGAGGGAAAGGATTGGCTTGCCGTTTGGCAGCAGGTCTGTTAATAGTCAGAAAAAGCAAGTTCATGACAACAGTAATCGCATGGATTTCGCCACGAATAAGGTAGGCTTCGTACCTCGAGATATTGTAAATTGCTTTGTTCCAGGGATTGGCACTTCACTCGCGAACATTGAAGAACCGGGCAACTGCGAATTCGTTTCCTGGGCAAGGTTAGCAAACAATAAGTAATCTACAGGCACCTGTCTGGCATAGTTGCCACCTACAAGGTCGTCGCCTGCGAGGTCGTTCCCATACTGCCTCATGTACGCCTCGACAATGAGTTGGCTGTCCTGTGATTCGCTGTGCCCAGTGAGGGCATGATCTGCTGCCTCCTGGGTGGCAATTGACTCGGCCATATCGACAGGGAGGGGTTCCCCCCATGTCATGACCAAGGGTGTGGCAGGTGCAACGAGGCAGCCAGGATAACTTTCGGATATGTCCGGTGTGCACGCGTGCCTTTCAGTTTTATGTCAAATTTGTACAGATCCATAAGGTAGAGCGAAGGGCGAAAGGGCAGGAGCAAAGACACGTGAATTGCCTACACGGTTACGCGGGTACACGGGTACACGTGATTTGGCGTATTTTGTTTCAAGGTCATGTGATGCAGTATTCCCGACGCGATGTTTCTTCCAAATTGTGGTGATGTCTGATTGGAAACCCATACTTTGCGGTTGCAACAGTGCAACACGGGAAGGCAAGGGTAGCTGCCGCGCAGATCCCTGCCTCTGGGGAACAAAATTTCCACGACCGCGTGGCGTTCGTCTGGATGACGGTGGCCCCTATTTTTATGTGGCCTCATCTCCTCAGCCCTGGCCCTTCGGTCACTCCACTCTGGGCACCCGCAGGATCAAGGACCATCGCGTGTTCTGGTGTTTTAAGATCTCCCTAGTGGGAGTGACGGGCTCCACCGCTCGGTTGCTCACAGGGCAACGAGAACGGCGAGAAACAAGTTCAAACAAAACATGCGATTTACATTTTGTGGGCCCGCAGCCAACTGGGAGATGGACAGCTGGGGAATCAAATCCACAACGGATGGCCCTTGCGGGTTTCCATAGCATTGTGCAAGCTAGTGCGGAAGGACTGGGGATAAGATTGTATGCGAAATGAGAGCTGGTGAGACTTTACTTAAACAGCGGTCCAGCCCTTTTCCCCCCATCCCCCCTCCCCTCTCCCCCAACCCGGAAAGTTCCTAGAATTGCCCCAGCGATCCTTCGTCCGTGTGCTTTTGTTGGACACTCCTTTTCTCCGACTACTAGGCCGTCCCGTCCCGCCATTTCTCTGTTGCGACACTTCTACACAGCTTGCTAGCCGGGCCAAAGTGCGCACTATTTTGTTACCCCCTGGCCTAACCCACACTCGTTTCTGGAGTCAACAAAGCTACAACACGGCAGGTTGAAAGTCGGCTAAACAGAACAAGCCGAACAAAACAACAAAAACGGACTCGGTCGCAATACGAGTTGACAGAGAAACAGAGAGAGTTCATTCAAATCGCGGGAACTGGAACGCAGCAGGAAAGCCTTATTTCGGACCTCCCACTTCTTAGTCCGGGGATCATTCCAAACACAGCGTCACACCGCCAATCAGCCCAGCCCCCCCTCTCTGCCAATTGATACGGGACGAGATGAGGTGCCCACTCACCGTCGTCCCCTGTTAGATCAAATCTTTATCCTTCATGACCTCCGTTTCCCTATTGCAAATTTGCTTTCTGTCGGCTTGCTCCAACGCTCTTTTACTCCGAAACGGCCACCCATTAAACGTAAACAAGGCTGCTGTCGCCGCCAGAAGAACGACAAGGTCATCCTCCTCCACCGCGAACCACGCCTCCCGGAGATCCCGCAACCGCCGGAACCACAGCGGTCACTGCAGTCCTTACCGACGGAGAACTTCATCATTCGTGTATCGCCCGGCCTTCTTGCAGAAGACCTCACGTGCCTTTGCGCAGGCAAAGCTGGCCCCACGGCGCAAGCACAACAACAACAACAATAGCAACCACAATTCCCGTCGTCAATCGAGAGACATCGCCGACTTGGATCAAATGCTTGCTATCCACAACAGCCTGGAAGAAGCCATGCTCCGGCCAGCACCGTCTACTGCGCCGTACTTAGCACGTGGCGCAGGAGGAGGCGATGAGCTCGAGCTGCCTCAACCCTCGGCAGAGCTATGCCGACCGTCGCCGTCGGTTGACGAGTTCAGCGAAACGCGTTCGTCTCGTTCCGCCTCGACAGCGTCGCGGACTACCAACAGGCTGTCATTAACCTTGCCCATCGCGCCACCGACATCCTATCCGTCACGCCCGACCCCAACCTCGTCAACCATGTCGTCCTACCCTCCCACCCCCGTTGACACACCAGCATTGATATCACCCGTCGGCCCCAACGACTTCATCACAGCTATTGCTTCCCAAGAACGGCGAGTTCTAGAGCTGCGGGAGGAACTCACCCGCGCAGAGTCGGAGCTCACCAAGCTGAAGAAGCAATGGGCCACACATGAGGCCCACAAGAAACGCGCCGAAATTCGGAACGCCGAACCGCTCCGCCAGATCAACTCCACCGCTGATGGGCAGGAGGACAGCGTAACCCGCCGAAGCCTTGACCTCGACAGGAGGAAAGCGCTACTCCTGAGCCAGCAGAGCCAGCAAAGCACTCCGACACAGAACCGGAGACGGGTCTTTAGAGGAGGGCATGCGCGCACCTTGTCGCTGCTGTCGCCTACCAAGGCTAATGATGGGTTTGCCGTGCACGAGGACACGCCGGATGTCTTAAAGTCTCCCGTGAAGGACTTGGACTTCCCGTACATCAACCGCTATGCCCCAATCGTCCCTGCACAGCTGTCCAAACGAGCGTCTTGGGCCCCTCGCTCCGTACATCAGGCCAGCGGTGTCAAGCAGATTGCCGACGACTTAAAGGCCGGGCTGTGGACATTCATGGAAGATATTAGGCAGGCAACTGTTGGCGACGAGGCCGTCACGGGACAGAGCTCGTATCTCCGTGGCATTGACGCGAACAGCAGATCCGCCTCGGGCCAGAAGTCCGATGGCTGGGACGGGCATGATGGGGACCAGGATACCATCCGGGCACCGTGCGCGACTTCTCGTCCATCGGCGGCATCGGTGTTTGACGATACGCCCACTCCCGCCTCCCGCTTTGTAGATGTACAGAAGCAGGAGCGAGATGTCCCGGCACGGCAGAAGCGAACCGGGTCTCAGAAGGAAGTCTCCAAGTCCGGCAAGCACTTTTCGTGGACGCCCCTGACGATTAACTCGTACGACGACAACGATTGGTCAAACTGGGACAGCCCAACCGTCAAGTCCCCCCGATGGAGCGGCACCACCGTCAACGGCGACATCATCCCCGCCATCCCGGAGAAGGAGGGCGAGAGCCCAGTTTCCACGTACGCTGGCCCCATCCCGAACGATGAATCCCGGCTCCCGCCGCCCCATCCACTCACTAACGTGCACCGCAGAGATAAGAAGTCAACCCCAAGCCGTCGTCCGAGCTCATATTCCCCGCCGTCGCCCAACAAACTAGAGGAGCTTCTCCCGCCTGTCCTGAACCGCCTGACTCCGAGCAACCTGAAAAGGACGGCCACGGATTTCATGAAGGAATGGGAGAAGAGCCTCTCTCCGCCCCCGGAGGCCGCATCTTTCACGCTGCCGGAACGGACTCGCGTTGAGTGAGTTTAGACAATCAGCGGGATCCGGACCAAACGGGGGTTGTGTCTCTACCTACCCACCGGCTGTGATACTTGCAAGGGTATAACGGAACGACATTGGCATCGCATATTTTGTACAGGCGTCTGACCTAACGAAAGAACTGACATGATCCGACTGCATAGCGGCCTCTACTGCTTCATCCGGCTGCATGGTGCATGTGTATAAACGGGATGAACAATTGCATATAAAAAAAGATAACGTATACTCTTCTCCTCTACGGCGGAGACGAGAGAGAGATGAGGTGGATCATCTTGGACGGAGGTTTCACGAGTTGCGACGGGGTGGATAATTTCGAGGAGTTGTGTATGAAGAGGACGGGGGTGTATGCTGGCTAGGCTCTCCTCTTTAACTCCTTTTTCATTGTAATGATAATGACGACAATCATGATCGAACGAATGCATAAGAATATAAATACGTTCTCCTAACCGAACCCTCTCTCTGATCATGAACAGTTTACGGTTTTGAGATGGCGTTATAGATTACTGAATCTGAGAATAAACTTGGTATGAAAGATACTAGATATGCGATTCTAGGTGGTAGATAGTGCCCGAAGGTAGAGTTGTACGTCCTTTCTTCTCTCAGCGGGTAGGACACACGGGGTATGAAGAATCGCGACGCCCTGCTGCCCCAATTCGGAGAACCCATGCAACTTCTATGCGACGTTTCCAGGTTTCTGCTTGCACTATATACATGACGGGGACATCAAACATCGGGTGGGAACTCTTGTTCGACCTATCCTACCATCGACGCCGGCTCTTGCACCAGGCTGCGTGCCAAGGTCCCCTCCACCTACTCGTCCATGACAGAGGCAAACTTGTCAAGCATAGATTGCTGTATCCCTTCGAACTAAATCCCCAAACAAAACATGTCAGTGAGGGGTCCATCTCATAACGTCGAGCACAGTTCGAAACCTGACTCACCTTCTTGGAAATGACATCTTGGCCGTCGCTCGGGTCCTCAAACTTGAGGCTCCGCAGCTGCGCCTGCAGCTCCTGCGTGGCCTCGCGGACCTTGGACCAACCCTGACCCTGGGCGGCCGCCTTCTGGGCCTCGTCGTGGAAGCCCATCATGAGCTTCATCATCCACTCCGTCTTCCAGATGGGGCAGAACTGGTCGTAGGCGGAGTAGCCGTTCTGCTGCAAGAAGTCCTCCTTGATCAGGAGGGCGATGTCGAGCGTGATCTTGTCCGGGTCGGACAGCGCGGACTTGCCGACGAGCTGCACGACCTGGTCGAGCTCCTCGCTGTCCGACAGCAGCTGTCGGATGCGGTCGCGCAGCCGGGGGAAGTCTGGGTATTCCTTCTCGTACCACTTGTCGAGGACGGTGGTGTACTTGCTGTAGCTGACGGCCGTGTTGATGGAGGGGAAGTGCTTGCGCTGCGCGAGTTTCTTGTCCAATCCCCAGAAGACCTGCACAATACCGAGGGTCGAGGCCGTGACGGGGTCCGTGAAATCACCACCGGGAGGGGACACAGCGCCGACGATGCTGACACTGCCCTCTCTCGCGGGCGAGCCGAGGCCCGTGACCTTGCCGGCACGCTCGTAGAAGGAGGCTAGCTTCGCGCCGAGGTAGGCCGGGAAACCCTGATCGGCAGGCATCTCCCCCAGGCGACCCGAGAGCTCTCGCAGCGCCTCGGCCCATCGCGAGGTCGAGTCGGCCATCATGGCGACGTTCATGCCCTGGTCGCGGAAGTACTCGGCGACGGTGATGCCGGTGTAGATGGAGGCCTCGCGGGCGGCGACGGGCATGTTGGACGTGTTGGCGATGAGGGTGGTGCGCTTCATGATGGGCTCCTTGCGGCCGTCGACGTCGATGGACAGCTCGGGGAAGTCCTTGAGGACCTCGGCCATCTCGTTACCCCGCTCGCCGCAGCCGACGTAGACGATCACGTCGCTGTTGGAGAACTTGGAGACGGACTGACTGATGACGGTCTTGCCGCAGCCGAAGGCTCCGGGGATGGCGACGGTGCCACCCTGGACGGAAGGGAAGAGGGCGTCGAGGACGCGCTGGCCGACCACGAAGGGCATGTTGGACGACAGCTTCTCGGTCGAGGGCCGGGGTACTCGGACGGGCCAGATCTGCATCATGCCGTACTCGGTCTTCTTGCCGTCGAACTCGACCTCGAGGATCTTCTCGTCAACGGTGTAGCTCCCCTTGGGGGCGATCTTGGTGATGGTGCCTCGGGCACGCGGCGCCAGCATGATTTTGTGCACGTTGATGAACGAGTTCTCGTAGACGGTGCCCCAGACGTCGCCGCCAGCGATGTGGTCGCCGACCTTGAGCGTCGGCGTGAAATCCCACTTCTTATCCCTGTCTAGGGCCGGCGCGACAATGCCTCGAGGGATGTAGATGCTCTTGGAGATGTCGGCAATCGTCTGCAGCGGCCGCTGGATACCATCGTAGATGTTGTTGAGCAAGCCGGGGCCGAGCTCGACGGAGAGGGGTTTGCCGGTTCGGAAGACGGGGTCGCCGACCTTTACGCCAGCTATGTGATTGAAGGGTTTGTTAGAAGCCCGTCGAGGTTATAGCAAGATGCAGTGAACATGGCATACCAGTCTCTTCGTATACCTGGATGGTTGCTTGGTCGGCGTTGATCCGAATAACCTCGCCTGCAAGATTGTCATGTCCGACTTTCACCTTTTCGACAAAGAGTTAGTCGCAAACGGGTTGCCCACACAGGCCGGGGAAACTCGTTCAATGCCATACCAACTCGTACATAGCAACACCAATCATGTCCTCGGCAATGATGACGGGTCTGGAGGTCCAGTTAGCTTGGAACGGAGTGCAGGACGTCGTTGAGCTCGACCGCTCGGTACAACTGACCCAGAGATGGAGTAGATCTTGCCTGCGGCATTGTTAGTATTAACAGGTTTGAAATGTGCAACGAATATCTCGGCGGCATGCACATACCAGTATGCACT
>Ga0164242_10010127_pt1 | contig 10113 bp, 4 predicted proteins | sample OricomgcompostMG_FD_108783 | JGI IMG/M metagenome (GOLD analysis project Ga0164242, IMG submission 108783) | Miracle-Growth compost microbial communities from Emeryville, California, USA - Original compost - Miracle growth compost (MG) ... | reverse complement strand
TTGCCTATTGGGTGTATGGCGTCATGTCGATTCTGTCTGCATTATTTGTCTGGCGCCTGGTGCCAGAAACAAAAGGGCGTAGTTTGGAGGAGATTGAGCTGTTCTGGAAGAAAAAACATTGATATTAAAATGGGTATTCAGAATAACAGGAGAATTAACCTGTCAGCGTAAAGCATAGACCCTGGCCTTAATCATAGAAAGGGCGAATAAAGCTCATACTGATAGCTCCCGGGAGATTTAAATACGCAGGTTAATTGACCTATCATTTATTGTTTAAATGCAAAATATAAAGTTTTTATTCATACAATTCAAAGTGCAAAGAGGTTGTATTCGTACCCATGTAATCGATAGGCCCGTAAGGTGTGTAAGGAGTATTTTACCGCTTTGCACATTTATATTGTCTTTATTGTTGTTAGATGTTAGCGGATTAACTGCTCAAAAGGCAACAATGATAACAACCCCTATCGAAAGTGCTGGGCGTCAGCGGGTCCTAGTAGATCAGGGATGGCGATTTATGCGCTATCAGGACAGTGCTGATTATGGAAATATTGATGAACCAGATACCTTGTATTATGACAAGCGACCCATAGTAGAGGGTTATAATGATGCGGTGGTAGCAGATACCCGCGCTGCTATAACCAATCAGGAAGTGGAGGCCGGTGGCCTAAAATCATGGATTCTGCCTACGGCCAATAAATTTATCAAGGATCCTGCTAATCATTATAAAAAGCCGCAGGGAACACCATCCCCGGGTCGTAATTTCCCTTTTGTTCAAGCAGATTTTAATGATAGCCACTGGCAACTTATAGATTTGCCACATGATTGGGCCATTACAAAGGATTTTTATAAAGGTGACAACGTGCCGGTAGGGGGTGGTATGGGCAGGCTACCCATTCAGGGAGTCGCCTGGTATCGCAAAAAGATTAATATCCCAATTACAGATAAAGGGAAAGTAATATTTCTGGATATGGATGGGGCAATGAGTTATGCAGAGGTTTGGCTAAATGGCCATTTGGTGGGCGGCTGGCCTTATGGATATAGCTCTTTTAGGTTGGATTTGACGCCTTTCGCAAATCCTGGAGGGGTTAACCAACTGGCTATCCGTATAGATAATCCACCGAACTCTTCTAGATGGTATCCTGGAGCGGGGATTTACAGGGATGTCTGGTTGGTAAAGGCTGATCCTATACATATAGATCAATATGGCAGTTATGTGACCACGAGTAATATTTCAAAAAAATCGGCGGACATCCGCCTTTCGATTAATATTCGTAATCAATCTAAGAGGGCAAGTGAAGTTGAGGTCTTATCGACTTTATATCGATTAAGCCCGGATGGGAAAATTGCGGGCAAATCTATTGCTAAATTCCCGGTTAAGAGGTTAAGGGTTGTAAAAGGAGCAGTAGCCCAGGCTACCACTCAGATTACGCTCAAAAATCCAAGGCTTTGGCAACCACTTCCTTTTGATGGGGAAGATGCACACAGTAGATATGAGATTGTAACCAATGTATATAACGAGGAGGCAATTTTAATCGATAGCTATACCACCAAATTTGGCATTAGAAAAATTGATTATAATCCAAATAAGGGACTTTTTGTAAACGACCGGCATATCCGAATCCAAGGGGTGAATCAACACCATGATCTAGGTGCGCTGGGTGCTGCTTTTAACCGCTCCGCGGCTAAAAGGCAGCTTCAAATTCTTAAAGAAATGGGATGTAATGCCATTCGGTTTGCACATAACCCTCCTGATCCAGCGCTGCTAGATCTGACGGATCAGATGGGTTTTATGGTCATTGATGAGATTAACGATTGCTGGCAAAAGGGAAAGACACCGTTGGACTTTCATCTGATTTTTGATGATTGGTATGAGGCGGATTTGCGTTCATTTATTAGAAGAGACCGCAATCACCCCTCCATTATCCAGTGGAGCTTTGGCAATGAAGTGGGGGAGCAGTATACAGAAAACCAAGGAGCGGCGCTTGCAAATAAACTCCATGACATTGTTCACCAGGAAGATCCATCACGTCCCGCCTCTGCATCAATGAATTACGCAAAGCCTTTAATGCCCTTCCCTAAAGAAATGGATGTAATTAATTTGAATTATCAGGGCGAAGGGATTAGAGATGCCCCGGCTTATGCTGGTCTAAAGGGTATACATACAGCACCATTATATGATAGTTTTCACCATGAATTCCCTGATAAAATGATTGTCAGCAGTGAGTCGGCCTCCACACTCAGTACCAGAGGAACTTATATCTTCCCCGTAACCAAGTACAGCAGTGCGCCGGCAAGTGATAGTGCAGGCGGCGATCCAGTTCATAAGTGGGTCAGTGATTATGGTTTATATACGGCCGCTTTTGGCGCTTCCCCCGATAAGGTTTTCAAAGCACAGGATGAGCATCCTTTTGTGGCTGGCGAGTTCGTATGGTCTGGTTTTGATTATTTGGGAGAACCTACACCTTATTATCAGGCGCGCAGTTCTTACTCAGGATTAATTGATCTGGCCGGGTTTAAAAAAGACCGCTATTATTTGTATCAGGCCAGATGGAGGCCGGATTTCCCAATGGCGCATATTGTTCCTAGCTGGACTTTACCGGATAGAACAGGTAAAATTACGCCTGTCCACGTATTTTCTTCTGGGGATGAGGCGGAATTATTTATTAATGGTAAATCGCAAGGCAAAAGATCAAAAACGCGTTATACCTATCGTTTTAGATGGGATAGTGTTGTCTATGAGCCGGGTACAATTAAAGTGGTTACCTATAAAAAGGGAAAGATCTGGGCTACAGATGTACTACAAACGGCAGGCGCCCCAGCAAAACTGCAGTTAAAGAGCAATACAGATACCATTTATGCCCATAGCAAAGAGCTGGCCTTTATCACCTTAAATGTACTTGATCAAAACGGTTATCCGATAACGGATGCGGACAACCTAATAACTTTTTCTATTACAGGAGCAAACCATTCGGCGGGTCACATTGTTGCAACGGACAATGGGAATCCTGCTGATCTGAATTCATTTTCATCCCATAGCCGCAAGGCCTTCAGTGGAAAAGCGCTTTGTATTATTGGGGCTGCTAATAGTCAAACTGCTAATAAGATTATTCCGGTACAGATTAAAGCCAGCGCACAAGGCCTGAAAGAGGCTACGCTTACTATTTATGTAGCGCCTTAAAATAACGGCCAAGGATCGTCAAACGAAAAGAAGTGCGGGCCGGTTTGCAATCATTAATTCCCTTTTGATGGCAAGAATCTTGTCCACAATTTCATATTTGGCTCTGCTTTGCGGGGCCAATTGCTATTAATTATTACTTATCCCCATCGATTGCTATTTAATTTTAAAAATTTTGGCGTCATTAATGGTTTGTTTATTAATCCTTTAACATGTCGGAGGTGCTAAATCACTAAGAAAAATAAAAAAAAAGTTGCAATCGATTGCAATTTGTTAAAAAACTTTCTTATTTTAGCTCTCACAAAGACAAATATGGTTGTGGGCTTTCACTAACTGGCTTGAGGCCTCTGGTGAAAGAATTCACGCAGTTTTTGGACATCCAAATTGAACAAATTATTCATTTAAACTTTATGTAAACAATGAGAAAAGCAAGTGGGTAAATATTTTTTAACAAGAATAGCAATCGATTGCAAATAGTTTGGAATAAATCTCTTTAGCAAAAAAATTAAAAGTTGGTCTCTATGGAAAAGAAATTAAGGAACAGTTTCGTTCCGTTTTTAATCATGATTATCGTGGGTACATTACTGCCGGCCTTTTTATGGGCTCAAAGTGATATTCTTACTGGTAAAGTCGCTGATACGAGCGGCGCTCCTCTACCCCAGGTCTCTGTTATGAATACAACCACGGGGAAAGGCACCTTCACACTGGAAAATGGCAGTTTCTCTATTCAAGCCAGTCAAGGAGCTGTTATTCGATTTTCTTATGTTGGTTACACAGATCAGGTAGTGACTTATAATGGACAGTCCGCCCTGAACATTATCCTCAAGCGTAATGAAGCCGATAAATTGGGCGATGTTGTTGTTATTGGATATGGAACCCAGCGAAAAGAATCCATTACAGGATCTGTTGCGACCATTGGTGGCGACAAGCTCCGGGAGGTGCCGGCCGCTAATGTGTCCCAGGCATTGCAAGGTAGAATGCCTGGTGTACAGCTTGTGCAGACTTCCTCAAAGCCAGGTGCAACCATGCAAATCCGTGTCAGGGGGACTAGATCATTGACGGCGAGTAATGACCCGCTGATTGTACTAGATGGAATTCCTTTTGCGGGAACCATAGCCGATATCAGCAGTGATGACATAAAAAGTATCGATATCTTAAAAGATGCATCTGCTACGGCCATTTATGGTTCTCGCGGTGCTAATGGTGTTGTTCTAATTACTACCAATAGTGGTCATGCCGGCGAAAAGGCAATAGTGAGCTATAACGGTTATTATGGCATCAAGGATGCTATTAAATATCCAATGATGACTGGCCCAGAATATCTTAAGCTCAGAAAATTGGCTGCCAAAAATTCTAATGGTGTTGATGAAACAGACACCACCAATACAGATTGGCAGGATTTGTTTTACCGTCAGGGAATTGTTACGAACCAGGATATAGGAGTATCCGGAGGTACAAAAGGTGGGAGCTATAAATTTGGAGCTGGATACTATAAAGATGAGGCAGTCATTCCTGGTTCTGAATACAACCGGTATTCTATCCGAGGTGCTTTGAACCAATCTATTGGAAAGTACTTCCGTTTTGGTTTTACCTCCAATAATAATTTTAATACAACAGATGGTGCAAATTTGGGATTATATGGCGTGCTCAGTATGTCACCACTAGCAAGCCCTTATAATACAGATGGAACCCTTAGAAGAACTGTTCGCATGCCTCAGGATGAACAATGGGTATATACCCGCAGCAGTATAGAAGGCCTGGGAGATAAATACGTGGATCATGATGCATCCTTTGGCTCTTACAACTCTCTGTATGCAGAAGTGAGCATTCCATGGATACAAGGTTTAAAATACCGGGTTAATTTAGGCGCAAACTATCGCACAACCAATAGTGGGAGTTATACAGGAGAAGGCGTTTTTAGCTCCACCCCGGACAACTTATCCACGGCATCTATAGGAAATGCAACGACCACGAATTGGGCCGTTGAAAATCTATTGACCTATGACAGGACTTTTGCCGAAAAGCACCATATCAATATTGTTGCCCTTTATTCTGCAGAGAAAACGAAGTATACGAAAAATGCGATTTCCAGAAAAGGAATTGCCGCTGATGCTTTCCAATATTTTAATTTGGGACAGTCAACAGAGGACATCACGATTGATCCAGGTCAGCAGATTTATCAACTAAGCGGTTTGACTTCCTATATGGGCCGTATTATGTATGCCTATACAGATAAATACATGCTGAGTGCAACTTTTAGGTCGGACGCTTCGTCCAGACTTGCCAAAGGGCATCAATGGCATAGTTATCCGGCGGTTTCCGTAGGTTGGAATATTAATAAGGAAGCCTTTATGCAAAATGTCAATTGGCTGGATCAGCTAAAACTGCGTGTAGGTTATGGCCAAACATCTAATCAATCTATTGCGCCATATGCAACATTAGGCCTTTTAAGTACAAGGCCTTATAATTTTGGGACGGAAGGCGCCTTTGGGTATTATGTGTCTCAATTGCCAAATAGCAACCTGGGATGGGAATATTCCAATACAACAAATTTAGGGTTGGACTTTGCTATGTTTAATCACCGGTTATCCGGTACATTCGAATACTACACCACAGATACAAAAGATCTGCTGTTAAGCGTAGGGCTACCGCCTACCTCTGGCGTAAGTAGTTATGTGGGTAATGTTGGTACTACCTCCAACAAGGGCTGGGAAATCTCACTTAATGGCATTATCCTGGATAATTTAAATGGATGGAGCTGGGAAGCTGGTGTGAACTTTTATGGCAATAAAAACAAAATTGTTTCCTTAGCATCTGGACAAACAAGGGATGAAGCCAACTGGTGGTTCGTAGGTCACCCGATTAATGTTATTTATGATTATAAGAATATAGGGATATGGCAAGAAGGTGATGCTAATTTGCAGAATTATGAACCCGGTGGTAACGTGGGGATGATTAAGGTGCTGTATACAGGGGATTATAATGCAGATGGCACACCTACAAGAGCCATAGGTGCCGATGACCGACAAATATTGGATGCTGATCCTGATTTTCAGGGAGGTTTCAATACGAGAGTGACTTACAAAAATTTCGATCTGACCGTAGTAGGGAGCTTCCAAAGTGGCGGAATTCTGAACAGTACACTTTACGGTGCAGCAGGCTATTTGAACTTAGAGGATGGACGCCGTGGTCAAATCCAAATTGATTATTGGACACCTGATAATACGGGGGCCCGTTACCCGCTACCTGGTGGCATAACCAATAGTAATAATCCTAAATATGCTTCTACACTGGGTTATTTTGATGCGTCTTACCTAAAGATTCAGACAATCACCCTGGGTTATAATTTTGCGGGCAAGTTGTTGAAAAAGTCTGGGATTCAGAAACTGCGCTTGTATGCAACCGCACAAAATCCTTTTGTATTATTCTCTCCCTATCATAAGGCCTCTGGTATGGATCCAGAGACGAACTCTTATGGCAATGATAGCCAAAATGCGGCGGTTCCATATAGTGATGCGCTCAGCCGGCTGTTGACGGTGGGTTATAATACTCCATCCACCCATAACTATATGATTGGTATTAACTTAACTTTTTAAACACGAATGAAAATGAATAGGATAATCACAAAATCATTAATTGGAGCGGTAGTGGCTGGAACAGTCATGATGGGGTGTTCCAAAATTCTTGATGAACAACCGCGTAGCATTTTCACCCCAGAATATTTTAAAACCAAGGCAGGCGTAGAAGGCGGTATCACCGCCATGTATGCTAACCTACGCTATGTGTATGGAAATGGCTATTATTATAATGCTAGTGAGACAGGAACAGATGAAGCCACCTGGGGACAAAACTCAGATGCCAATATCAAAGATCTGGATCTTACTGGTGTTGGACAGGTAACGCCATCCAGCAGTAGATCAGATGTTTTATGGAATGTCGCCTTTGGTGATATTAATACCGCTAATGGTGTTATTGAAAATGCGACACAGGTCAATACAGATAAGGCAGGCTCTTCAGATACGATTCCCACTTCGCTAATTGCAGAAGCGCGTTTTTTTAGAGCGTTTGATTACTTTTCACTGGTGCAGACATTTGGAGGTGTACCTTTAGATTTAGGCGCTGGTGAACTGAAATTCAATACTACTACCGCCAGGACTTCTGTCAGGAAGACGGTTCCGGAAGTTTATACCAAGGCCGTCTTTCCCGATTTAGTAAAGGCGGTAGAAGATTTGCCAGTAAACCCAAGAGTAACAGGAGGCGTTACGAAAACAGTTGCGCGTTTATATCTTGCCAAGGCCTACTTGACTTACGGGTGGTGGTTACAAAACCCGGGAAATATTCCTACTTATCCAGCAGCCGACAGAACTGATCCAGATGGTCATAATGCTGCTTGGTATTTTCAGCAGGCTTATACGGTGGCCACTACTGCTATTAATAACCCAGGACCTTATGGTTTGGAACCCACATTCTATGACTTGAATGTTGCGACCAATGACCGCAATATGGAAGTGCTGCTTTATGCAGACCATACAGAGTCTAGTGAGACCTATAATGGAGGAAGCCTGACTTACAGCACAGGGGGGTCTCCAGATAATTTTGCAGGGTGGTTCCCAACCTGGAACTATACGACGATTCGTTCTGGCAATGACGCTTCATGGAGTGCCACCACAAGTTCTGTACAAAGAGAGGCTGTTCAAAGCCTGGGACGTCCATGGACAATGATGGTGCCGCCACTGGGTGTATTTACCAATACCTTTGCCGATAAAACCAACGATTCACGCTTTGATGGAACATTTGTTACAGTCTATAGAGGTAACTGGGCCAAGGGAGGTGTTGCGGCAGCAACCTTATATAATGCGAATAACCTACCGATTCAAAACGGCGATCCTGTCCTGAGTTTTGTGGCCCCTGGTACTTACAGCGGAACGATTAGTTACCCTGGTGATGCAGGTAAAAATAATGTAGGCGCTGGAACACTTCCTGGCAGATCGGATTTTGTAATTAGTCTGGATGACATCAATAGAATTGCCTACCCTGGAAACTGGAAATTAGGCCCTTACCGTACAGATAATGGTACTGGTCTAGGACAACCCAATGCCGGCAGTACACGTCCTTATAATATCGCAAAGTTTTCTGAGCTGTATTTTATCGCTGCAGAAGCTGCAGTTAAAGGTGCTGCTACTTTGGGCGGGATGACTGCCAGAGACCTAATCAATGTTATTCGTGCCCGGGCTGGCAAGTGGACCTATAACCTGGCTGAGAATCAGACTGAGATTGCAGATCATAGTGCAGCGATGGTTGCAGCAACTCCTTCCACGATAACAATTGATTATATACTGGCGGAAAGGTCCAGGGAATATTTTGGTGAAGGTTATAGGTGGCTGGATTTGGTACGCACCCAAAAGTTAGCGGAACTGGGGGGCAAGTATGAAATTGCTGGTACCAATTGGTATGACCATACGCCCAAGACTTTTACCAGAGACTATGGGGCAAATAATTATTTGTATTTGCGCCCTATTCCTCAAGGGGAAATGGATGCATTGCAGATGTCTGAAGCTGAAAAGACGGCTTATCAAAACCCCGGTTATGAATAAGGGGCGATGAAGAAGGAAATATGATTAAGTTTATATTGGTTTGAATTTGAAAACCCTGCCGGGATTTACCCCTAACTGTTTTACGAAACAGTTGGGGGTAAATCCCGGCTTCTATCGTAAAAGGAGGTTGGTTTTTTGCTTTGGCATCTTCCGGTATGCCCTTTTTTATGCCAATATATTTTTAGCTGGCTAAATAGGAAATTAGTTTTACCTTTATAGTACAGTGGCAGGCCACATCAGAAACAGAGCCGCTGTGATTTATTAAGGCAAACGAAGGCGTTTGCCTTAATAATTTGATGAATGGTTATGACCGCGGATGCATAACTAATATAAGCGCTCCACCTAATAAATTAATTTAAAATATGGCTTTTTAATTATACGAATGGTTTGGACTACAAAGCTACTGTTCGAGTCTTTGCTTTGGATTATTTCTTTTTTGTGGTAAACAAATCTGCAATAGTAGTATCTGAGAATTGTTTTACATTGATATCACTGCTGACTTTAGTATAAATAGCACTGATAAAAATGCTGTTTAGCGCGCTGAATACAGAGAAGGTTAAGACCATGCCTAGTATAAAGAGTCCGATTCCTGCATAAATATTAACTATGGCCACTAAAAAGGCCACTATCAGGAAAACAACAATAGCACAAAGTTTCATGATGCCAAAACTAAATTCGGCCGTCAGACTTTCACCCCAGAGCTTTTTCATCATATTTACGGACTCCTTTAGGGCATTCCAGGGGCTCTTATCCTCATAGGCCACAATAGGTACGACAAAGAAGGTGGAAATTCCCCAGGCGATGCCTAACAGGCCGACCAGGATCTTGCCTAATTTGCCGACATTGTCCTGAATGATTTTTAGGATGAGCCCAACCGTAGCGGCAAAGGCAGCCCATGAAATAATATAACCCAGACGACTGATGCTGTATTTTATGCCAATAGACAGACTCACTGCTTTATCCTCAAAATAGAGTTTCACGCAATGCATGAGTGCAATATTGAAAAATATAGCGACTGTATAGCTGATCAGGTAAATCAAAAATGTAAATAAATACCGGGTGAATGCATGCGCCGGGTCATTGAGCCTTTCAAAATGCCAATCAGTGATAAAACCAAAACCAAACACGAAGGAGGAGATGATTATAAAGAGTGCCAGGCAGGAAATCAAAGGAAAAACAATAAGCGTTTTGTTAGATTTAAGCACTTCCAGTGAAAGTGTACAGATTTTCCAGCCATTTTGTACTTTGTCCATAAATCCCATAAAGCTTAAATTAAATTGTTAGTAAATATTGAATTACAATGCAGTTCTATACCAAATATAGTATAAAATTTTATTTCTGGGA
>Ga0164242_10010126_pt1 | contig 10113 bp, 7 predicted proteins | sample OricomgcompostMG_FD_108783 | JGI IMG/M metagenome (GOLD analysis project Ga0164242, IMG submission 108783) | Miracle-Growth compost microbial communities from Emeryville, California, USA - Original compost - Miracle growth compost (MG) ... | reverse complement strand
GGCATGGGCATTCCGCACGTGTGGTTCTACGAGAACCTGGAAGGCGGCCACGGCGCCGGCGCGGACAACAAGCAGTCCGCGCACATGCACGCGATGGTCTACGACTTCCTGTGGAACAAGCTGAAGTAGGCGGCGGTCAGGCGAGCCGGCCCGATGACCGGCTCGCCATGCACCATGCCGCCTGGGCCATTACAGCGCAGGGTCCATCGCGGGCACGGCCGCATCGGGCCGGGCCGCGTGGTACATCTGCCAGGCCATCTGTTCCAGCAACCAATCCTTGTTCTTGCCCTTGGTGTACAGATCGGCAAAGTGCGTCTTGCCCTGCAGGAAGCGGATATCGGCCTTGCCATGCAGGTCATCCAGCACGGCCTTGAGCTTGTGCACCGGGCCATCGAGATAGAAGGTGTCGGCCGTGCCGACATACAGGTGGATCTTGCCGTCCAGCTCCGGCCCGAGCTGCGGCCAATGCGTCTCCAGGCGATGCACGATGTCGTAGTGATCGCGCCAGTACGCCACCACCGCGTGGTCCACTGCGCCAGTATCGCGATTGAACATCTGCTCGGGACGGCCGTCCTTGCCGCGCAGCGAAAACACCCACTCGAAGGACGCCAGTTGGCCGCCGTACGGGCCCAGCACCCTCTCCAGCCTGGCGAACTGCTCGAAGGTGGCCACCACCTTGCCGTGCATCCGCATCAGCGGTTGCGGCGAACCATCCGGCTTGCGGTACACGTTGGCATGCGCGGCGTAGAGGTCGGTGCCGACGAAGTCATGGAAATCGACGGGATCGGGCGCGGTCGACCAGACGCCGCAGAAGACTTTCGGGTAGCGCGTCTGCAGCCACAGGACGGACCAGCCTCCGGACGAGTGGCCGACCAGGAAACGGCCATCGGCAGCGGCATCCATGCGATAGGCGGATTCCAGGTGCGGGATCAGTTCCCGCGTCAACGCCGTGCCCCACGGTCCATTGTTGACCGAATCGGCAAACTCCGTCGTCCCGGTGGGCGTGGCCTGGTCCAGCAATACCCAGATCATCGGCGGCATCTTGCCGCCCTTCATCAATCCATAGATCTTCGCCGCGTTGTAGGCCATGTAGTGCAGGGTCGGCGCGCCGAAACCGTGCGTCCAGTAGGCGGTCGGGTAATGCCGATCCGGATGGGCGGCATAGCCGGGCGGCTTGACCACGAAAGCACGCATCTGGATCGGCCGACCCCAGAACCGGGTGAGCGCGGGGCTCGTGAAGCGCACGTCATCCGTGTGCTTGTGCGCCAGTGCCAGCGCCTCGGCCGTTCCGGGTGGCGACTGGAGTCGATCGGAGACGCTCCAGATGGGCAAATCCTTCAGCGTCCGGGTCAGCTTCACGTTGGGCATGGCGGCCTGGTCGCCCAGCGTGGCCGTGGTCACCGCGCTGACGATATCGCCCGCGGTGCGCCCGTCGTAGGCGTAGCCATGGTGGACGTCCAGCACGGCCTGCAGGTCGTAACTCCCCGGGGTGAGCCGGGAGAACTTCCGGGGAAAAGCCATCGCATCGGCGTCCAGCACGACGCTGTGGCCGGGCACCAGGTGATGAACCTCCTGCGCCGCCACGGCAACCTGCTCCGGCCTGAACGGATTGTTGTCGACGTAGGTGACCTTCTTCCCGTGGGCCTGTTGGTCCGCTTTGGCTTTGGGCACGGCAAAGACCAACAGCCGGCCGGACACCGGCTGGTCCTGGTCGCCGCCGAGGGTGACGCGAATGAGTTGCGGCCGCGCCTCGACGGTGCCCGAATGCCCTGCCGATTGCGCCGCGGCGGGCACCGCGACAGCCAGGGTCAAGGTCAGAAAACACGCATGAAGCAAGGATTTTCGCCACATGATTCGATCTCTCCAGATGTTGATGCGCTGCGTTCCGGCGAAACCAGCCCGTTGCGCAGGGCCGGACCACTGGCAGACCGGCCCTGGTCAGCGATTCGCCGGACGGAGCCGGGGAAGTGAGGGAGCCGGGCATCGCTGCGAGCCCGGCCCTGGAGCGTGTTGCACATAACCAGTGATGTAGTGAACTATAACACTAATTATCCAGCCACGCACACCACGGGCGCCCGTGGCGGGGCACGCGACAAACGTCCGAGTCAATCGCGCTGCGCGCCGCGCAAGCCGATCACGCACGCCATCGAAGCCAGGCCGATCAGGACCAGCGCGACGCGGTGGGCCATCGGCGCACTCACGATCAATGCCAGCGTTCCCACGCCGATCACGGGGATCGAATGGGCGATGAAGTGCACGACCTGGAAACCGGCCGTCATTTCAGCACGCTGCACACTCGGCGAAATCCCGTTGACGATCTGCAAGCTGGCGCGACAGGCCAGTGAACCCGCATGGCGGTCCTGCCACCACACGCCATACCCAGGATGTGACGCGCGGTTGCATGCCGGCCCCGGCGTTCCTTCCCTTCGAAGCGGCGACGAGTCCTGCTATCGTCAGCCCGTTCGCCGCGTTCCACGCCACACGTTAGCCTTCCACCGGCCCGCTGCCGGTTTGCCCGCAGCACATCGTCCAACCACCCGACCAAACAGGTGCGCGGAAAGTCGCGCATCGCCTGATGCCCATGTCACCCATGCGTTCCCACTCCCCGATCCGCCCCGAACTGCGCCAGTGGATCCTCGAGACCACGCGCGCCGGCCACAGCGTGGCCGACGTGGTGCGCCTGATGCACGAGACCGGTTACGCGGCCCACGACAGCCGGCGCATCGTCGCCGCCGTGCTGGACATGCCGATGACCGCACTGGATGCGCGGCTGCGGCCGCATCGCACGAATGGCGTGCGGGTCCGGCTGCCGGACGGGCCGCAAACCACCATTGGCGAGCGCCCCGTTCGCATCATGCTGAGCGCGGAAACGCCGCCGCTGCGCGTGTTCGACGGGCTGTTGTCCGGCGACGAATGCGCGGCGCTGATCGACCTGGCCAGGCCGCGCCTGCAACGCGCGCGCACCGTGGCCCACGACGGCGCCAAGCAGATCGACGAACACCGCACCAGCGACGGCATGTTCTTCGCGCTGGGCGAACAGCCGCTGATCGAGCGCATCGAATCGCGCATCGCCGCCCTGCTCGGCGTGCCCGTCGATCACGGCGAAGGCCTGCAGGTGCTGCACTACCTGCCCGGCCAGCAATACGAGCCGCACCAGGACTGGTTCGACCCCACCCAGCCCGGCTACGCCGCGATCACCGCCACCGGCGGCCAGCGCATCGCCAGCCTGGTGATCTACCTCAACACGCCCGCCGCCGGTGGCGGCACCGCGTTCCCCGAAGCCGGTTTCACCGTCACCGCGCAACGCGGCTCGGCCGTCTGTTTCACTTACGAGAGCGGCGACACCAGCTCGCTCCACGCCGGCCTGCCGGTGCTTGAAGGCGAAAAGTGGATCGCCACCAAGTGGCTGCGCGAACGGCCGTATCGCGAAAGCGCCGCACCACGCAAATAAGCACCTGTCGACGATCCATTCGTCACTTCCGAACCGTCCGCCCGTCGAACATTTCGGGAAGTCGCGACAACCTGTGGCCCGACGAAAGTTCGAACGCGTGACGCGCCGGCGGAAACACCGGGCCACTTCCTGCCATGACCGATGGCACGGCTCGACCGCACGCACCGCAAGCCTGGCGACAGACAGCACGCCCCCAGGCCCGCTGTTGCGTGAACGCACACCCGCGAGACAAGGCCAATCCGAATTGGCCTTGGGCAGCGCGCGGCAATTGGCTATGTATCGGTTCGGCGTGCATACCTACGATCCCGGCAAGACGAATCCGTAACAAATCGTTGACGGTCCTGCCGACGCCAGCCTGACGCGTTTCGTCCCGCTACGCCCGAGCGCCATCCCCGATGCCGGCCTCAGGCGCAGCCGCATTGCTTTCTCCCGTCCCCACACCGCGGAGTAACGGCCAATGTCCCCACTGGCTCCCCAGCTTGACGGCAACGTGTGTCAACGCGTCGCAAGAAATAGCGTCGCCGGGAATTTCCGGTACAACGAACCCGCCACGCCCGCGTTCCTGCTGGAGCAACCCGACCGCGAAGACCGGCATGCCGCGACGATGCCGGCACCGCCGGCGCCCGACGCACTGCACGACCTGTCCCAGCGCATTCGCGTGCTCATCAAGGCCGAAGGCGGCGCGAGCGTCATCGCGCGACGCTGCGGTTTCTCGGAAGGCACCGTGCGCAACTGGCGCGACGGCCACCATGACATCTCGCGCGAACGTTGCGTGGTCCTGGCGCGCACGCTGGGCATCTCGCTGCTCTGGCTGAGCACCGGCGAAGGCAGCATGAAGCACGAGGCTGCCGCGCCCACCACACATGCTGCCCATGCACCAGCGCCCGCCGCCGATATCGACGCGGGCGCCGGCGCCGTGGCTCGCGCACCCAGCGTCGATCCGCGACGACTCGCCGCCTCCTTGCGCCTGCTGCAGTCGTACGTCGGCCTCGCCGGCGGGTCGCTCGACCCGGCGCAACGCGCCGACGCGACGGCCGAACTCTACGAGCTTCTCGCCCATGCCGGCGAACCGGGCCACGCCGACCGCCTGCTGGCCTTCCATGCCGCGCTGAAGGAGCAATTGCGCAGCCGCCGCGACGCGCTCGTGGCATGAGCACGGCTGCCGCAGCCATGTCCGCCCGCGGGCGGCGCACGAAGGAAGCGCGCCGCCGCCGCGGCCATCGCGCATCACGAGAACGATGCCGGCAGCGCGCCGGCGCCACCCAAAAGGACGGGATCGCCCACGGGCGCTTCCGCCTTCCCGATGAAACCGGGCGTTCCGCTTCGACCCGGTTTCAATCCGTCATCAAGAGGGGAGTTGCATGAACAAGAGCAAGCATGAAGGAAACCGGCACCCGAACCGGCGGCCGGCCCTGTCGGTCCTCGGCCTGGCCGTGACGGCCGCCATGGGGCTGTACGGCCTGGGCGCGAGCGGCCAGGTCCACGCCCAGGCCACCACCGGCAGCATCTTCGGCCAGGTGCCTGCCGGCAGCGGCCAGACAACCGTGACCGTGAGCAGCAGCTCCGGCGTGACCCGGCAAGTGGCCGTGGACGCCTCGGGGCGCTACAGCATCGGTTCGCTGCCGCTGGGCAATTACACGGTGAGCCTGCAGCGCGACGGCCAGGTCGTCGACTCGCGCAACAACGTGACCCTGCGCGTGGGTGCCGGCACCGAGGTGTCGTTCGCGCCAGCCGCCGCGCAGACGCTGTCGGCAGTCACCGTCACCGCGAACGCGCTGCCGTCCATCGACGTGACGGGCGTGGATTCGCGCACCGTCATCACCTCGCAGCAACTTGCGCGCCTGCCGCTGGCGCGCAGCGCCGAGGCGATCGCCCTGCTGGCGCCCGGCGTGGTCCAGGGCAGCAGTCTGTTCATGGGTACCACCACCAACGGCACGGTGGTCTCGTTCGGCGGCTCGTCGGTGACGGAGAACGCGTACTACATCAACGGTTTCAACACCACCGACCCGGTCAGCGGCTTCGGCGGCCTGACCCTGCCGTACGGCGCCATCGACCAGCAGGAAATCCTCACCGGCGGCTACGACGCGGCCTACGGTCGCTCCGACGGCGGCGTGATCAGCCAGGTCGGCAAGCGCGGCACCAACCAGTGGCACTTCGGCGGGCAGATCCAGTGGACCCCGGTCGGGCTGCAGGGCGACCCGAAAAACTACTATTACATCAGCGGCGACCAGGCCGGGAACATCTATCGCCGCCGGAAACGCAACAAGTCGTGGACGACCACGGTGGACGCCTACGCCGGCGGCCCGCTGATCAAGGACAAGCTGTACTTCTTCGCCGCGGTGGAAGCCGAACGCGAGCAGGGCACGAACGGCGACCTCACGCCGGGCGGCCTCTATGGCGGCACCGGCGCGGTGACCAAGCCGCTGGTCAACCACACCCGCTTCGACAACCCGAAGTGGTACGGCAAGCTGGACTGGAACATCAACGACAGCAACATCCTCGAACTCACCGGGGTGTCCAACAAGTCGTCGTATCGCAGCGACCTGCGCAACTACGACTACGCCACCGGCAAGCAGGGCGGCCCAGCCGGCCACGACACCTCGACCAAGAACGGCGCCGATCTCTACACGGCCAAGTTCACCAGCTACATCACCGACAACCTCACCGTGACCGCGCTGTACGGCAAGATGAAGGGCACCTACTACAGCGAAACGCCGGGCTACGATCCCACCTACCCGTATCTCCTCGACACGGACAAGGCCAACCCGGCACTCACCGGCGGTCACATCCCCACCAACAGCCAGACCATCCTCTACCCGGCCGATCCCGCGCACGAATCGCGCAACACCAACCTGCGCATCGATCTCAGCTACCGCATCGGCAACCACACGCTGACCGCCGGCATCGACAACCAGAACGTGCGCGACAACAACGACGGCACCTTCATCTCCGGCCCCGGCTACGCCTGGGATTACGGCAGCGGCGATCCGGACAGCTACATCATCGGCGGTCCGGCGGCCAACGGTCCGGGCTGGCAGTCGCAGGCGTGGGTGGACGCGCCGGGCCACTATGCCAACGGCGGCACCGGCTACTACGCATCGAAGTACATCTACGTCAATGACGCCTCGGTGCGGGTCAAGCAGCATGCCCAGTACATCCAGGACAGCTGGCAGGTCACCGACCGCTGGCTGGTCAAGATCGGGCTGCGCAACGACCAGTTCACCAACTACAACGGCGACGGCGTGCCCTACATCCGCCTGACCAGCCCGCAATGGGCGCCTCGCCTCGGCTTCAGCTGGGACGTGAACGGCGACTCCAGCTTCAAGGTCTACGGCAACGCCGGCCGCTACTATCTCGCCCTGCCCGCCTCGGTGGCGCTGCGCGAAGCGGGTGCCTCGACGTACACCAACGAGTACTTCACCTACTCCGGCATCGACGCCAACGGCATCCCGACCGGGCTGACACCGATCAAGACCAGCACCGGCGGTCCCATTTCCGACAACCTGGAATACGGCATCCCGCCCGACCCGAAGACCGTCGCCTCGACCAACCTGAAGTCGGAATACCAGGACGAGTTCATCCTCGGCTTCGACCGGAAGCTGGGCGATGCGTGGGTGTACGGGGCCAAGGCCACCTACCGCAAGCTGCGCCGGGGCATCGACGATTTCGGCGACACCGGGCGGATCGCCGCCAAGATGGATGCCATGGGCATCGACCCGAACAGTTACGACCCGAACTCGATCCTCGGCTCCTACCTGATCAACCCGGGACAGAATGCCATCTTCCGCGTGCCCAAGCTGGGCGGCGGCTACTACAGCGTGCCGATGGACTGGCGCAAGGACATGGGCTTCAACACCTCGATGAAGCGCCACTACTACGGCCTGGAGCTCTACCTGGAGCACCCGTTCGACGGCAAGTGGTACGGCAAGATCGACTACCTGTACTCGCGCAGCTACGGCAACAGCGAAGGCCAGGTGCTGTCCGACGTCGGCCAGGCGTACGTGTCGGCCACCTCCGACTGGGACTACGGCCAGCTCATGGATTACGCCAACGGCGCGCTCGCCAACGACCGCCGGCACCAGATCAAGGCCTACGGCTCCTACCAGATCACGCCGGAGTGGATGGTGTCGGGCGACCTGCAGATCATGTCGGGAAGCCCCAAGGTCTGCCTGGGCCTGTACGGCCCCGACCAGACCAACACGGGCCTGGGCTACACGCCGGGCTACTACCACTGGTGCGACGGCAAGCCCTACAAGCCCGGCGAGCATCGCCTGCCGTGGACCTACCTGCTGAACCTCAGCGCGGAATACCGGCCGGCATGGGCGGGCAGGAAGCTGGGCTTCAACGTGATGGTCTACAACGTGCTCGACCAGCAGGAGACCACGCAGACCTATGTCCTGCACGGCAGCTCGACGAAGGTCAGTGCGCGCTACGGCCAGCCGTACTCCTCGCAGACGCCGCGCTACGTCCGGTTCGGCATCACCTATGACTTCTGATTGAACCGAAGCCGCTCCAGGAGTCCGGGCTGCAAGGTTTGCGGCCCAGGTTCCCGGCCGATGTGAATGGCGTTGCGCGCGGCCAGCAGGGGTTGCGCGCAACGCCCATTCCGGGGGCCCGGCCATGCCTCGCGCATGCGGTGCCGGCCACCCGGAAATCCGGCGCTCGCCTCGAAAAAACACGCAACGCTTGCCGCGAACGAGCCCGTCCATTACGTCCGATCTAGAAGTTACTTGAGGCACATGGGAGGCCCCAGCTCCACCTCGATACTCGATGCCAATGCATGTCACCCCATCATGCAGCCAGGTCTGCCGGAAGCTCCCCCATCCCTTCGGCGCCCGGACTCCCCGCCTGCGCCGAAGGCATCCGGCGCCCCCATTTGAGACAGCACTGACGTGTTTCTCGAACTCGATGGCAAAGGGCCGCAATACGCGCAACTGACCCGTGCCATACAAAGCGCCATCCACGACGGCCGGCTGGGCTACGGGTCGCGCCTGCCGTCCACGCGCGTCCTCGCCCGCGAACTGGCGCTGTCGCGCACCACGGTGCTGGCCGCCTACGAGCAACTGCGCGCGGAAGGCTACATCGACGGGCGCGTGGGCTCCGGAAGCTTCGTGGCCATCAACCGGGCCGCGCAGCCCCCGGATGCGGACATGCCCGCGATCGCACCGCCGTCGCGCTACGCGCGCCGCGCGCGCCGCCTGCAGAACCTGTTGCCGGCGATACAGCACTACGACATGCGCTACAACCTGCAGTACAGCCATCCGCTGATCAATCCGTCGCTCAACGAGATATGGGGCCGCGAACTGGCGTACGCCGCGGCCCACACCAGCCTCGAAGGCATCGATCCGCAGGGGCTGCCCGCGCTCAGGCAACAGATCTGCGACTACCTGGCGCGCTGGCGCGGGCTCGTGGTCCAGCCGCAGGACGTGCTGATCACCAGCGGCGCCCAGCAGGCGTTCTCGCTCGCGGCCCGGGTGTTGCTGGACGAGGGCGACACCGCGGTCGTCGAGGAGCCCCACTACTTCGGCGCCTATCAGGCGCTGGCCGCCCACGGCGCCAACCTGTCCCTGGTGCGCACCGACGGCGAGGGGCTCGTGTGCGACGAGCTTCCGTCCTTGGCGCCGCGCCTGATCTGCGTCACCCCTTCGCACCAGTTTCCCAGCGGCGCCGCCATGTCGCTCTCCCGGCGCCGCGACCTGCTGCGCTACGCGGCGGAAAAGCACTGCTGGATCCTGGAAGACGACTTCGACGGCGAGTTCCGCTACGACACCCAGCCGCTCGCTCCGTTGCGCTCGCTCGCCGGCGCGGACCGGGTGATCTACGTGGGCACGTTCGCCAAGACGCTGTTCCACGCCGCGCGCGTGGGCTACGTCGTGCTGCCGCCGGCGCTGCGCGACGACTTCGTCACCGCCAAGTACCTGGACGACCTCGCCAGCCCGGTGATCCCGCAGGCGGCGCTGGCCCACTTCATGTAAAGCGGCGGCTTCGAGCGTCACCTGCGGTCGGCGCGCAAGGAACTGCGGGCCCGACGCGCCGAGGTGGTCCGGGGGCTGCGGCACCACGCGTGGCGGCACGTGGATCTCGTCGACTCGGATGCCGGCATGTACGTCCTGGCGTGGCTGCGCGACTACGACCATGCCGCCGCCGAGGAACTGATCGCCCATGCGCGCTCGCGCGGCCTCGGCCTCCATTCGGTGTCGCTGCACTACACGCAACCGCCGCCGCGCCCCGGCCTTATGCTGGGTTTCGCGCGGCTCTCGGTCGCCGCCCTGCACGAGGCCATGCAATTGCTGGGGCAATGCCTCGACGACATGAGCGCACGCCGGAAGCACGCCGCCATGGCCCCATGGTGCACCGCCGCACGGTTTGCCGTATCCTGATGGGCTTTCCCCCGCATCGCATCCCGAGGAGTGCCCCATGGGCCTGGATCAGGTCAAAGCCGGCCGCAACGTGCCGGACGAAATCAACGTCATCATCGAAATCCCCAAGGATGCCGAGCCCGTCAAGTACGAGGTCGACAAGGAATCGGGCGCGATCTTCGTCGACCGCATCCTGTCCACGCCGATGCGCTACCCGTGCAACTACGGCTACGTGCCGGCCACGCTGGGCGGCGACGGCGACCCGCTGGACGCGCTGGTGATCCTGCCGCTGCCGCTGACCGT
>Ga0164242_10010125_pt1 | contig 10114 bp, 7 predicted proteins | sample OricomgcompostMG_FD_108783 | JGI IMG/M metagenome (GOLD analysis project Ga0164242, IMG submission 108783) | Miracle-Growth compost microbial communities from Emeryville, California, USA - Original compost - Miracle growth compost (MG) ... | reverse complement strand
CGCGGCATAGCGCCCGCTCCACCTGGTCATCTCGGTCAGGTAGTCGATATCGTGGACGTGTCGCGAAACTGCATGGTGCAGAATCGATTTGAATTCCTCGGTGGGCTCGACCCGGCGCAGTCCAACGCCCAGGCGGGCAGCCCGCGAGCCCATCAACGCGATATCGCCGGGCGGTACCGGCCACTCGCTGAAATGCCGGCGGTCGGTGCGGCGCCGCGGAATCGCCGCGGCCAGCGCGATATCGGCCGGATCGGGCGCGTCCGGGTGCAGTTCGATGGTGGCCAGCCGGTCGGGTCGGGCCGGGTCGGGGAACCGGTGGATGGTGGCATGCCAGCCCAGCGCCGCAAAGGCGACCGCCGCGTGGTGCAGTGCCGCCCCGCAACTGACCATCAGGTCACGCCCGTCGGGGTCGGTGTACACCAGTTGCAGGGACCGCTGGACGGACAGCTGCACGTGGTCCGGGCCGACCCGCCAGCGCCACGGCTGGGTGTTGTGCACCGATGGCGCACGGGCCGCCAGCCCCAGCGCCGTCCGGATGGTGTGGGGGTCGGGAAATACCATGGACACCAACCAATTTTCCGCCGCCGGGCACCGGAGACCACAGGGCCATAGGTCCCTATCAGGGCAGCGGTGCCCACCAATTCAGTATCGTTCCGCCGCCGGGTGCCGGTTGCACGCGCAGATCGCCGCCGCAGTCTCGGGCCCGGGCCCGCAGGTTCGCCAGCCCGCTCTCGGTTCCGGCGGCGGTGATGCCGCGGCCGTTGTCGGTCACCTCGATGCGCAGGTCGTTGTCCACGCTGACCGCCACCGTGATCTCGGTGGGCTGCCCGTGTCGGACGGCATTGCTCATCGCCTCGCGGACCACCGCCTCGGCGTGGTCGGCCAGCACGGGTTCGATCACCGACAGCGGACCGTCGATGCGGACCGTGGTGCGCAGTTCACCGCCGGCATACGCCGCGATGGCCTTGTCCAGCCGCTGCCGCAGCCGGGTGCTACCGGATCCGCCGTGCAGGTCGAAGATCGCGGTGCGGATCTCGGTGATGACGGCCTGCAGTTCGTCGACGGATTCGGTGAGCCGGCGCTGCACCTGCGCGGAGGTGGCTCGTGAGACGGTGCCCTGCAGCGACAGTCCGACCGCGAACAGCCGCTGAATAACGTGGTCGTGCAGGTCCCGGGCGATACGGTCGCGGTCGGCCAGCACATCAAGTTCGCGCATCTGGCGCTGGGTGGCGGCCAGCTGCCAGGCCAGCGCCGCCTGGTCGGTGAAGGCGGCCAGCATGTCCTGCTGATCGTCGGTAAATGGCGGCCGGTGGCCGTCGCGGCGAACCACCAGCACGCCGACCACCGAGTCGGTGGTGCGCAGCGGCAGCACCAATTCGTCTGCGGCAGTGCGGATCGGCCGACGCTCGGTGAAGGCCAGGCCGACCGCCGAGCCGGCCAGCGCAAGTACCGGCGGATCAGGGATGGGGCCGCCGGCCGCGTCGATGATCTGCAATTCCCTTGGTGCACAGGAACTCTGACTGTCGGGCACCGCGACCAGCACCACGTCTGCCTCGGACAGCGCCCGGGCCTGCTGTGCGATCAGCCGCAGCGCCCGGATCGGCTCGATGCCGGACAGCAGCGCGGTGCCGATGTCGCGGGTTGCCTCGATCCACACCCGGCGGGTCTCGGACTGCTGATACAGCCGGGCGTTGTCGATGGCGATCCCGGCCGCCGCCGCCAGCGCCTGCGCCAGCGCCTCGTCGTCCTCGCTGAACGGCTGCCCGGAGACCTTCTCGGTCAGGTACAGGTTGCCGAACACCTCGTCGCGGATCCGCACCGGTACCCCGAGGAAGGTACGCATCGGCGGATGGTTCGGCGGAAATCCCACCGAGGCGGGATGGCTGCAGATATCTTCCAGCCGAATGGGTTTCGGGTCGTCGATGAGTACGCCCAGCACACCCTGACCGCGCGGTAGCGGACCGATCTTGGCTCGGGTCGCCTCGTCGATACCCTCGTAGACGAACTCGACCAGATCATGGCCGTGCCCGCGCACCCCGAGCGCGCCGTAGCGCGCACCGATCAGTTCGATCGCGGTGTGCACGATGCGCCGCAGGGTCTGGTCCAGTTCGAGACCGGAGGTCACGGTGAGCATGGCCTCGACCAGGCCGTCGTGTGCGCGGAGTCCGGAAAGCCTGGCGTCCATCAGGATTCCGGACGCGGCCGGCGGTCGAGCTTGGAAACGAACACCGCCGCCTGGGTGCGTCGTTCCATGCCGAGCTTGGCCAGCAGCCGGGACACGTAGTTCTTCACGGTCTTCTCGGCCAGGAACATCCGCGCCGCGATCTGCTTGTTCGTCAGGCCCTCGCCCAGCAGATCCAGCAGCACCCGTTCCTGATCGGTCAGTCCGGATAGCGGGTCGGCCTGTGCGGCGGTGCCCCGCAGCTTGGACATCAGCGCGGCTGCGGCCCGGTTGTCCAGCAGCGAGCGGCCGGCCCCGACGGCCTTGATGGCCGCCGCGAGTTCCATGCCTTTGATGTCCTTGATGACGTAGCCGCTGGCCCCGGCCAGGATCGCGTCCAGCATGGCCTCGTCGGAGGTGAACGAGGTCAGCATCAAGCAACGCAGATTCGGCAGTAGCGAGAGCAGATCCCGACACAGCTCGATGCCGTTGCCGTCGGGCAGTCGGACATCGAGCACCGCGACATCGGGGGCGGCCGCGGGGATCTGGGCCATGGCCTCGGCCACCGTGCCGGCCGCACCGATGACCTGCAGCTCCGGGTCGGCACCGAGCAGGTCGATCAGACCGCGCCGGACCACCTCATGATCGTCGACGAGAAATACGGTGACCACGTGCGGCGGCGCTTCCTCAGGGCTCAGTGCCGCCCCCGGTGCTCACCGATCAGGACCGTGTAGTCGCCGCGGTGCTGGGCCTGGCCCGGCGCGCGCCCCAGCAATTCGCCCAGGGCGGCGGCACGATGCTGGCCGACCACCAGGGTCTGGATCGAATCGGCATGGTGGTCAAGGTGATTCATCGTGCTTCCGCGCACCACCACGATGTCGAACTCGACATCGGGATAACGCGAGCGGTACTCGGCGATCCGGCGGTCCAATTGGGCCCGGGCCTGCAGCCGGCCGGTGCTGGTGGTCACCAGCACGGTCAGCGGCACCCCGCGCAGCCGCGCCTCGCCGATCGCGATATCGAAAATCCTTGCATTATCCGGTCTTTCGTCGATCTCGACCACCACGCTGCCCGGCTTTCCGGACGGTTGCTGATCGCCGCGGATGATCGCCAGCGGACAGTGCGCCGAGGTGGACAACGCGCCGCTGGTGGAGCCCAGGCGTTGTCCGGTGGCGTGGGCGATGCCCATCGCGCCGACGCACACCAGCTCGGCCGACCGTGATGCGTCCTGCAGGATCCTGGACGGCTTGCCCGCCACGATCTCCCATTCGATCTTGACCGGCCCGCCCTGCGCCTCGACCGCGGACACCGTCCGGCGCACCGACACGTGCGCACAGGCCAGGTCCTCCTGCGCATGTTGTTCGGTCAGTTCGCTGTCGTCGCGCGGTTCGATGACGTAGAGCAGCCGCAGCGGCAGGTCGCGGCAGGCCGCCTCGGCGGCGGCCCACAATGCCGCGTCCACCGACCACCGGGAGCCGTCGATGCCCACCACGACGGCCGGTGACGAGTTCTTGGCCGGTGAATTCGTGGCCATGGTCTCCGCTCCCTTCGCGGCCGGGTCGGCGAGCTACTCATTCTCGCTCATCCGATGGTGAAAAACATCCGAAAGCGGTCGACGCGGGGTCGGCGGGGGCAGTTGGTCCAGGGCCGGGGCCTGGCCGATGCGCACCAGCACCTGCGGCGAGTCGTGTCCGGTGAGGGTGCTGATCACCGCTGCGGTGGCGGCGTGTTCGGTCATGTGGGTCAGCACGCAGGTGGACAGGCCGGCCATCGTCGCCTCCAGCAGCACCACCGACAGGGCCTCTCCGCACATCAGGATGTCCGCGGGGGTGTCGCCGACCGCCGAGATGGCCACCACCGTGGACTGGTCATCGCCGAGTCCGGTGCGCCGTTCCCGGTTGTGGGTGACCGGGAACAGCCGCCCGATGTCGACCCGGTCGCTTTCGGCCGCCGACACCAGTGCACTGTGCGGAATACCCGTGGTGGTACCGAACGGTGTTGTCCACCAGTTCAATTCGGCATGGTATGCGGTGTCGTAGAGGCGTAACACCTCGGCCAGGTCCGAGGCGTCGGCCAGTTCGGCGCGTTGTTCGGGGGCCAACACGTCGACATAGGCCGCACGGTTGCCGAGCGCCACCCGCAGCACGGCTTCGAAGGCCGGCCAGTCGGCCACCGGGCCGAACGGCAGACGGTCGGTGTGTCGGCTGCCGATCGCCGCGGGATAGCGCCGCTGTGCCAGGGTCACCGCCGGCGCGGCGCTGAACTCGATGTTGGCGACGTGGTTGTGGTTGACCGGATTCGGGAACCGCTCGATGTGGGCCTCCCACCCGTCGGCGGCCATTGCGGCCCGCAGATGATCAAGTGCCGCACCGCAGCTCAGCAGGGTCTGGCGCCCGGAGTTGTCGGTGCAGACCCGGTAGTCCGGGTCGACGAACAACTGCAGGACACCCGAGGACAGCACCCAGTTCCAGGGTTGGCTGTTGTGGTACGACGGTGCGCGGCAGGCCAGGTGCACGGCGTCCTGGATCTCCCGGAGTCCTACACAGGTTTTCGTCATGGCTCTCACGGTGCCGCGCGGGTCGCGGCCGCAACAGGGTCCTAAGTCACCAATGCGGTGAAGCCTCGGTCACCGCATGCGCCGAGATCGACGTTCGGGCCGGTTCTTCTCGCACTTTGCGGCCCGTTCGTCCGGCTGGGCGGGATCAGCGGTAGCGGTCGCGCAACTGCGGGTCGTTCTGCCACCACAGGCCGCCGGACGGGGCCTCGGCGTCGGTGACCTCGGCCGCGGCGGCCTCGGGGTGCGCCGGGGTCGCCGCGTCCAGGGCGGCGTCGACCTCGGCGGCCTTGCGCCGCTCATCGCTGCCCAGCGCCCGCATCAGCAGCATCAGGAACGGCAGCGCCAGCACGTCGCCGAGCACCCACAGCACCCCGGCACCATAGGTCTGGTCGTCGCGGATGCTGGGCCCGAAATCGCGGTGCAGCCCCGCGTAGTAGTCGTAGGCGATGACCGGGCCGAGCCACAACACCAGTCCCAGGATCCCGTCGCCCAGACCCTCGGCAACACTGATCCCGATCGACAGCAGTGGCGGGTACCGGTGCGGCACCGGGTCCACCTGCAGCCGGGTGTAGAAGTAGCCGAAACCGATGGCCACCAGGACAACTCGGGTCAGCGCCGCCACCGGCCCGGTCATCGACGCCAGATACCACGGGGTCAGGTACAGCAGCCAGGGCGTGGCCAGCATCAGCACCGAGGTCGCCGGCGGGGACAGCAGCAGTCGCATCGGTGCCGACGCCAAGACGGCATCGAGCCGCTGCTGCGCCGACCCGCCGAGCCCGGCCCGCAGCACCGACACCGGACGGGCCAGCGCCAGAAAGAACGGCACCACATACAGCAGTACCAGCACCTGCAGGGCCCGCAGCCAGAACAACGACGGCGCGAACACCGCGATGGCGCTGAAGGTGGCCAGTACCCAGATGACCAGTGCGATACCGAGATTCCAGCGTTGTGCCCGGGTCAGCGGGGCCCGCCGGGCGACCGGCAGCAACATCGCACAGCCCAGCACCATCACCGCTGCGGCGGTGGGATCAAACGTCCACGATCCGGCGATGTTCGGGGGCACGGAAGCGAAAGTTACGCCATGAAGCTGGCAGGATCCGTACAGGCGGCCACACAGGCCTGCGCGATGGCCAACTCCTCATTGGTGGGGACCACCAGCACAGCGACCTTCGAGGCATCGGTCGAGATCCGGCGGGCGCCGCGCTCGGCCGCCACGTTGCGGGTCTGGTCGACCTCGATACCCAGGGCGGACAGTCCGGCCAGCGCATCGCGGCGCACCGCCGCCACGTTCTCCCCCACCCCGGCGGTGAAGGTGATGACATCGACGCCACCCAACAGGGCCAGATAGCCACCGATGTACTTGCGCAGCCGGTGGATGTACACGTCGTAGGCCTGCCGGGCGGCCTCGTCACCGGAATCGATGCGGGCGAGCAGCTCCCGGAAGTCGTTGGCGCCGCCCAGGCCACGCACCCCGGACTGCCGGTTGAGCATGGTCTCGATCTCCTCGACCGACATGCCCGCGGCCCGCCACAGGTACATGATGATGCCCGGGTCGACATCACCGCTGCGGGTGCCCATCACCAGGCCCTCCATCGGCGTCAGGCCCATCGAGGTGTCGATCGGGCGGCCACCGGCAATCGCCGATGCCGACGCCCCATTGCCCAGGTGCAGCACTATCTGGCGCAGCGAGTTCAGCGGCCGGCCCAGGAACTGCGCTGCCTGCTCGCTGACGTACTGGTGTGAGGTGCCGTGGAAGCCGTAGCGGCGAATGTGCCATTTCTGCGCCAGTTCGCGGTCGATGGCATATTCGGCGGCGGCCGCGGGCAGGTCGTGGAAGAAGGCGGTGTCGAACACCGCGACGTGCGGGACGCTCGGCAGCAGGGCGCGGGCCTCGGTGATGCCCAGTACGGCCGGCGGGTTGTGCAGCGGGGCCAGGGGCGAGAGTTCATCGAGCCTGGCGATCAGCGAGTCGTCGATGACGGTGGGCCGGTAGAACTGCCGGCCGCCGTGCACCACCCGGTGCCCGACCGCGGTGATCTGGTCGGCGGGCACCCCGGCCGCCGCCACCGCGTCGAACACCTGCCGTAGCGCGGCCCGGTAGTCGGTGACCTGCTCGACCAGGCCGTCGGTCAGCGACTGTCCTGAATCCGTTTGCACCAAACGGTATTTCACCGATGATGAACCACAATTGAGAACCAGAACCGGCCCGCTCATTTCACTCCTTGCGCCTGGATCGCCGTGATCGCAACGGTATTGATGATGTCTTCGACCAATGCGCCCCGGGACAGGTCGTTCACCGGCTTGTTCAGGCCTTGCAGGACCGGGCCGATCGCGATGGCACCCGCGCTGCGCTGCACGGCCTTGTAGGTGTTGTTGCCGGTGTTCAGGTCCGGGAAGATCAGCACCGTGGCGCGGCCGGCCACCGGCGAGTCCGGCATCTTGGTCGCGGCCACCGTCGGCTCCACCGCGGCGTCGTACTGGATCGGGCCCTCGACCAGCAGCTGCGGGTCCCGCTCACGCACCAAAGCCGTTGCGGCCCTGACCTTGTCGACATCGGCGCCGGTGCCCGAATCACCGGTCGAGTAGGACAGCATGGCCACCCGCGGTTCGATGCCGAACTGTGCGGCGGTGCGCGCCGAACTGATCGCGATATCGGCCAGCTGCTGCGCGGTCGGGTCCGGCACGATCGCGCAGTCGCCGTAGGCCAGCACCCGGTCGGCCAGGCACATCAGGAAGATGCTCGACACCGTGGAGATGTTCGGTGCGGTGCGGATGATCTCGAGCGCCGGACGCACGGTGTGCGCGGTGGTGTGCACCGCACCGGAGACCATGCCGTCGACCATGTCATTGTGCACCAGCATGGTGCCGAAATACGAAGAGTCATAGATGATTTCGCGGGCCTGCTCGACGGTGACACCTTTCTTCTTCCGCAGCTCGGCGTACTGCGCGGCGAACCGATCGCACAGTTCGCTGGTCTTCGGGTTGAGCACGGTCGCCGCGGAGATGTCCACGCCCAGCTCGGCGGCGCGGGCCCGCACCGCCGGCTCGTCGCCCAGGATGGTCAGCTCGGCCACCGAGCGCGACAGCAGCCGCCCGGCGGCCCGCAGGATCCGGTCGTCCTCGCCCTCGGGCAACACGATGCGCTTGCGGTCCGAACGGGCCCGGTCCTGCAACTGGTGGGTGAACATCTGCGGGGTGGTCACCGTCGGGATCGGAACGGCAAGTTGGGCAAGCAGATCGGTGACGTCGACATGCTCGTCCATCAGCGCCAGCGCGGTGTCGATCTTGCGTTGCGAGGTGGCCGTCACCCGGCCCCGGGCCAGCGACGCCGCCCGCGCGGTGTCATAGGTGCCGCTGTCGGTGGCCACGATCGGCAGCCGCACCCCGAGGCCGGCCACCAGCTTGGCGATCGACGGGTGCAGTGGCAGGCCGCCGTTGAGGATGATGCAGGACAGTGACGGAAAGCCTTCTGCCGCATGGGCACTGGCGATCGCCAGCACCACGTCGGAGCGGTCGCCCGGGGTGATGACGGCCATCGCCTCCTCGAGGCGTTCCAGGCAGTGCTCGGCCGTCATGCCGGCCACCATCATGCCCATCGCCTCGCGGGTCAACAGTTCCTCGTCACCGCTGACCAGGGTGCCGTGCACGGCGTCGCGCAGTTCGGCGACCGTCGGCGCGGACAGCACCGGCGCCTCGGGCAGCACATAGCTCTTCGGAGTGAACCGGCACAGTGCCTCGGCGACGGCGTCCAGCTCTGCCGGGTCACATCGGTTGGCCACCACCGCGGCGGTGTGCGCGTGCTGGCCGGTCAGCTCGGCCAGGCACAGCTCGACGACATGGGCAACCTCGTCGGGGGTGCGCCCGGCCGCGCGCACCGACAGCAGCACCGGCGCCCCGAGGTTCACCGCGATCCGGGCGTTCATCGACAGCTCGCTGGGCGAGGTGACGTCGGTGTAGTCGCTGCCGACGATCACCACCGCGCCGCACTTGTCCGCCATCCGGTGGTAGCGGTCGACGATGTCGGCGATCGCCCCGTCGGGGTCGTCATGCAGCTGCTGGTAGGTCACCCCGGCGCAGTCGTCGTAGTCCAGACCCGCGGTGCTGTGCGCCAGCAACAGTTCCAGGATGTAATCGCGCTCGCCGCGCTGCTCTCCCCCCGAGTCGCTGCGCTCCTGCCCCGCCGGAACCCGGACGATGGGCCGGAACACCCCGACGTCGGCGACGGTGGCCGCCAGCCGGTGCAGGATCCCCAACGCGATGGTCGACTTACCGGTGTCCCCCTCGGGAGACGCTATGTAGATGGCGGATGAACGCTCGCGTGAAGACCATGTTTGGGTCGCGTCAGGCACCGCAACAGCCTACGAGCCGGACCGGATGGTCAGGCCAGCTTGCGCAGCCTGGGCTCAAGATCGGTCTTGAACAGATCCAGGAACCGGCGCTGGTCGTGGCCCGGGGCGTGGAACACCAGGTGGTTCAGGCCCCAGTCCACGTAGTCCTTGACCTTTTCGACGGCCTCATCGGGATCGGACGCCACGATCCAGCGCTTGGTGATCTGCTCGATCGGCAACGCGTCGGCCGCCTTCTCCATCTCGATCGGGTCGTCGATGGAGTGCTTCTGCTCGGCGGTCAGCGACAGCGGCGCCCAGAACCGGGTGTTCTCCCGGGCCAGTTCCGGGTCCCGGTCGTAGGAGATCTTGATCTCGATCATCCGGTCGATGTCCTCGGGGTTCTTACCGGCGGCCTCGGCGCCCTCGCGCATCGCCGGGATCAGCTTGTCCTTGTACAGTTCCTCGCCCTTGCCGGAGGTGCAGATGAAACCGTCACCGGCACGGCCGGCGTACTTGGCCACCTGCGGCCCGCCCGCGGCGATGTAGATCGGGATACCGCCTTCGGGCACGTCGTAGATGGAGGCACCCTTGGTCTTGTAGTACTCGCCGTCGAAGTCGACGCGGTCGCCGTTCCACAGCTCGCGCATCAGCCGCACCGATTCACGCAACCGTGCGTAGCGCTCCTTGAATTCGGGCCATTCGCCCACATAGCCGGTGGCGATCTCGTTGAGCGCCTCGCCGGTGCCCACGCCCAGGAAGATGCGGCCCGGGTACAGGCAGCCCATGGTGGCGAAGGCTTGGGCGATGACCGCCGGGTTGTATCGGAAGGTCGGGGTCAGCACCGAGGTGCCCAGGATCAGCCGCCCGGTGCGCTCGCCGACGGCGGTCATCCAGGCCAGCGAGAATGGCGCGTGACCGCCCTGGTGCCGCCACGGCTGGAAGTGGTCGCTGACCGTGGCGCTGTCCATGCCGGCCGCTTCGGCCGCCACCGCCAGTTCCACGAGTTCACGCGGGGCGAACTGCTCCGCCGACGCCTTGTATCCCAGCTTGAGTTCCGCCATGAGCCCT
>Ga0164242_10010124_pt1 | contig 10114 bp, 8 predicted proteins | sample OricomgcompostMG_FD_108783 | JGI IMG/M metagenome (GOLD analysis project Ga0164242, IMG submission 108783) | Miracle-Growth compost microbial communities from Emeryville, California, USA - Original compost - Miracle growth compost (MG) ... | reverse complement strand
TCACCGGCGTCGCCAAGGGCACTTCCGGAGCGGGTGGCTCGCGCACCTTCACGGTGGGCACCAACCAGAACACCGGCGGTCTCGAGAACGGCGCATGGCGGTCGGTGTTCAACATGAACATCACCGCCCCGGCCCAGAATCTCGGCCTCATCGCCGGCGATTACAGCGACACCATCACCGTCACGCTCAAGGCGATCTGATCTGATCGGCTCGGAGAGGGGGAGGGGCACACCCTCCCCCTCTTACCTTCTGTTAGGGCCAGAGGATTACGGGGGGATCGTTGCGGAGGGGGAGTTCCATGTTGCGTGATCTATCGGGCGTGCACCGCCCGCACCTTTCACTCGCCATCGTGGCGACCGCCGTCGTGATCATCTCGCCTGCGGCAGCCCACGCCATGCGGGTTTCGCCGATGGTGGTGGAGATGACGACCGCCGGCACGGGCGCTGTGGCGCGGGTCGAGGTGCAGAATCTCAATACCGTCAATCTGCCTTACGAAACCCGCATCACCGAGATCCATTTCGACGACAAAGGGGCGATGACCGAGACGCCCGCGGACGATCAGTTCCTGGTCTTCCCGCCTCAAGGGGTGCTCGCGCCCGGCGCGCGGCAGGTTGTGCGCGTGCAATGGGTGGGCGATCCCAAGCTCGCCGTCTCCAAGGCTTTCTACCTGTCGGTCAACGAACTGCCCGTCCAGCTTGGCCCGGCCGCCAAGGACACACTCGCCGCCCAGGTGCAGGTGGTCTATCATATGAAGGCGCTGGTGACTGTCGCGCCGCCCAAGGCCGCGCCGAAGGTCGAGATTGTCTCGGCCAAGCCCGTCACCATCACCGCCAAGCCATCCGTCGCCGGAATGCCGACGCCGCCCGACGTCGGCAAGCCGGGTGTCGAGGTCGTCGTGCGCAACACCGGCAATCGCTATGCGATGATGTCGGGTGAACCCTGGACGATCTCGGGCACGGGCGCAGACGGCAAGCCGCTCAAGGTCGTGCTTTCCGTCGATGATCTCAACCGTGATATCGGGGTGGGCTATCTCGCCCCCGCCAACGGCTTGCGGACCTTCCAGGTGCCGACGGGCGCCGCCTTCCGCCCGGCTTCGATCAAAGTCACCTTCGGGAAGTAGCGAGTGCGCCTTCGCACCTTGCTGCTGACGGCGACCGCATTGACCTGCGGTGCGCCTGTTTGCGCTCAGGTTTCCATTCCGCTGCCGCATCCCGGCGCTGCACCAGCCAGCGCGCCACCGGTTTCCGTGCCGCTGCCCGGTCAATCTTCCGGAACACCCGCTCCGACGCCCGGCGCGCCGCCTGCCTCGGTGCCGCTTCCCGGGCAGCCAACACCGCCCAAGGTGCCGATCGGCAAATATGGCCGGCCGGACATCAATCCCTATGATCGCGATATTTCGCTGACGGTTCCGCTCACTTACCGCAACCGCTCGCTGGGCGATCTGCCGGTGCTGCTGACCAAGGACGATCGCTTCATCGTCGAGGCGGATGCCTTCCTCAAACTGATCAGTATCCTGCTCAACGACGATGCGAAGGCGAAGCTGGCCAAGACGCTTGCCGGTAAAACCAATTTCGAGGCGAGCGATCTCGCGGCGACCGGCATTTCGCTGGAATATGATCCAAGCTCGCTCTCGGTCGTCGTCCTTCATATCGATCCGACGGAGCGGCTTACCGAGGAATTGTTCAAGACGCCGCACGACGACCAGGGGCCGATCGATCTCGCGCCCGCGAAGATATCCGGCTATCTCAATCTCGATGTCGTCGAGAACAAGCGATGGGGGCCGTACGACAGCAGTTTCGAGAAGCCCGCCTTCTACTTCAGCGGCGCCACCCGCGTTGGACCGGTCGTATTCGAGTTCGACGGCCAGCTCGCCCAGCAATTCGGCTTCGGGGATTCGAATTACCGTTTCGATCGCAACTACGCCCGCTTCGTCTATGACGAGCCGGACAAATATCGCCGCTGGTATCTGGGCGATCTCACCCCCGAGATACGCGGTCAGCAGACCTTTGTGCAGATGGGCGGCATCGGCGTCTCGCGCCAGCGATTGCGCTTCGACCAGTTCCGCCTGGCGACGCTCCAGGGCGATCGCAACCTCGTTCTGCAACGCGCTTCGACGGTGGACGTCTATCGCAACGGCACGCTGCTTCGGCAATTCCGCCTCGATCCGGGCACCTACAGCCTCAGTTCGCTGCCGCTCATCTCCGGCAGCAACGATCTCCAGATCCAGGTGCATGACGATGCCGGCGGGGTCCAGACGATCAATTACCAATCCTATCTGGACCCGATCGATCTCCAGCCCGGCGATTACGAATATTCGGCCTATTTCGGCAAGCTCAGCAATCGCCTCGGCCAATCCCCAAAATATAATGGCCCGCTCGCCTTCACCGGTTTCTATCGCAAGGCCTTTCTCGATGCGCCGGCGATCGGGGTAGGCTTGCAGCTCAGTCGGGACGCGCAGGTCATCACCGGCCAGACGCAATATGTGCTGCCCAACAGCGCACGCCTGCAATTCGACGGCGGGCTGAGCAATTCACGAAAAGAGGGCGTCGGCTATTCCGTTGGTGTAGGATATGATCAGGTTTTCGACCGCTCGGGCCTGATCGACTCCTTCACCATACAGGCCGATTATCTGTCCAGGCGCTTCGGCGGCCTCGGCTATGTCGATCCGAACAACTCGAATGCGCTCAGCATCAGCGCCAATTATGCTCGGGCGCTGACGCGCGAGCTGACCTTGCTGTTCAGCGGCAGCTTTCTCAAGAATCGCGGTTCGACGGGCAACAGCTATCGTCTCGATGTGTCCACCTACTATCACATCACCTCAAAGTGGAGCGTGCGTGGCGGCGTCGATTATACACGCTATGGCCATACCAATTCCTCCCTCAATGGCTTTGGCTTCAATATCTCTCTGGTCTACCAGCCTAATTATGAGGACCGCGCCGAGGCCCGCTACGATAGCACTACCGATACGCAGGAACTGAGCTACATCCACTCCTCCGACAACCGCATCGGCAGCGTCGGTTATGGGGCGATCGTCGGGCGCGATCTGGGATCGACGCAGGCGCAGGCGTTCGTCGCCTATACCGGCAACCGCTTCGATGCCTCGCTCAGCCATGTGGCTTACGGCACCAGCTTCGGCAACATCACCGACCAGGAACTGACCTCGCTGCGCGTCGGCACCACGCTGGCCTTCGCGGACGGCGCCTTCGGCATCGGCCGGCGGGTGAACGACAGCTTCGCGGTGCTTTATCCCAACCGGAACCTGCGCGGGCATCCGGTGGTGGCGGGCCAGTCGATCGCCGAGAATGATTATATGAGCGAGAGCGGCCCGCTGGGCGGCGCGCTCAATGCCTATCTCACCTCCTACACCGTTCAATCGATCCAGTATGACGTCAAGGATCCGCCGCCCGGCTATGATGTCGGCCCCGGCGTGGTGCGGGTGAAGCCGCTCTATCACAGCGGTTACAAGGTCAAGGTGGGCGCGGATGCTTTCGCCAGCGCGGTCGGCACGCTCCTTTTCCCGGACGGCAAGCCGGTGTCGCTCGCCGGCGGCCAGGCGACCGCGCTCGACGGCAAGGACAAGAAGCCGGTCCCCTTCTTCACCAATTCGGTGGGACGCTTCGCAATGACGGATCTGCGCCCCGGCGTTCGTTATCGCGTCGAGCTGTTCAATCCCGCGATCGGGTTCGAGTTTGTCGTACCCGCGGATACGACCGGCCTTGTCGATCTGAAAACCCTGACTCTGCCCTCCGACCATTGAGGCCTGCCATGAAGAGCGCCTTCGCCATCCTCCTTGCCTCCGTTGCCGCGGCCTTCGCCGGTTCGGCGGCGCAGGCGGTCCAGCCGATGACGCTGCCGGGCCAGTCGGCGTGCCAGCTCGAGATCCAAAGCCCGGTCGGCAATTGGATCATCCAGGGCTATGATCCGTTCGGTTCCGATCCCTCCCAGGCGACCTTCGATCTGCTGTTCATCAACAACGGCAATGCGCAATGTCGCTTCTTTCCCCGCTTCGCCACTCAGGGCGAGCCCTATGGCCTCGCCCGCGACAGCGGCGGAACCCGCGTGCTCTTTTCGCTGCTCGACACCTATGGCGGCTATGATGCGACCCCGATCGGCGGCCGCACCCGGCGCAAGGTGACGCAGCGCCAGGTGGTGATCGCGCCGCATTCGAACCAGACCGTCCGCTATATCCTGACGGTCAATACGGACATGCTGCCGGGGGATGGCCTGTTCACCCAACCGCTGCTGATCGAGGCGGAGGATGGGACCGGCGAGCCTGTCGGCCAGACCCATGTCAATGTCGGCATCGATGTCACGCCTTCGGCCACCATCGGCCTCGCCGGGGCTTATCGCCTCGTGCATGGCCATGCCGACGTCGATCTCGGGCAGCTCGCCGAGGGTGTGGTGGACGTGCCGCTCAAGCTCTATGTCCAGAGCACGCGCGGCTATCGCCTTCAGGTCCATTCGCAAAATGGCGGCCACCTTCGCCTGGCCGGCACCGATTGGGAGGTGCCTTATTCGATGATCATCGACGGCCACAGCATTCCGCTGGCGTCGGACGGCCAATATTCGGTGGGCATCAAGACGGGCCTGCGGCGGGAGACGCTCCCGGTCGGCTTCGCGATCGGCAATGTCGATAACCACCGCGCCGGCGTTTATTCGGATATCCTCACTGTCTCGATCTCGCTGATCTGAGGTGACGGGCGCGAAAGGCACCGCAACCGACAAAGCTGGACCGCCGGACAGGAGCCGCCCCCATAAGAGCGTCGTACGGTTCCGATCTGGGACCAAGCCTTCCCATGCCGGATCGCAACTGCCAAGGTCAGGGCCATGTTCTCTTTCCGCTTCTTTTGCTCGTCGGCGCGACCTCCTCGTACAAGTTCCCTTGGGCTCCAAGGGCGGGGGGCGTGAGCGCGGCGGATCGGATCGTGCCGGATACCGAGGCGCGGGGGCTGCTGGCGCGGCTGCCGGGCTGGATGCGGGATTTCGCCATGCTCGCCCGCTTCGATCGGCCGATCGGCGCATGGCTGCTGTTCTGGCCCGGCGCCTGGGCGATCGCGCTGCCCTATGGCGCGACAAGCCACGCCGCCGCGTTGATAGCCTTGTTCGCGGCAGGCGCGGTCGCGATGCGCGGGGCGGGCTGCGTTTATAACGACATCGTCGATCGCGAGCTCGATCGCGGTGTCGCCCGCACGCGGGACCGGCCGCTGGCGAGCGGACGGGTGGGCCTCGTCGCCGCGTGGGCCTGGCTGGTCGCGCTCTGCCTCGTCGGCCTCGCGGTGCTGGCCTTCCTGAACTGGCCGGCGCGCTGGATCGCGGTGGCGAGCCTCGCGCCCGTCGCCTGCTATCCGTTCATGAAGCGCATCACCTGGTGGCCGCAGGCGTGGCTGGGGATCGTCTTCTCCTGGGCGGCGCTGGTCGGCTGGCCGGCGGCGACGGGCGGGTTCGCCGCACCCTGCTTCCTGCTTTACGCGGGCGCGATCGCCTGGGTGATCGGCTACGACACCATCTACGCGCTTCAGGATATCGAGGATGATGCGCTGGCGGGCGTCAAATCCTCCGCCCGCGCGCTGGGAAGCCATGTCCGCCCCGGCGTGGCGATCTTCTACGCGCTCGCCGTGCTGTTGTGGGGCGCGGCGATCCGGGCATGGATGCCGAACCCGCTCGGCCCGATCCTCCTGCTTCCCGTCGCGCTGCATTTCGGCTGGCAGGTGGCGACGCTCGCCCCCGCCGATCCCGCCAACGCGCTCCGCCGCTTCCGCTCGAACCGAACCGCCGGCTTCCTCGTCTTCCTCGCGATGCTGGCGGTGGGAACGCTCGGCCTTTGACGCGGACCGGGCGGCTCCCTAAGTGCCGCCGATGCTGAACGCCTCCGAATCCCAGTCCCGCGTCGCCGATCTCGTTGCCGCCGCGCGGCGCGCCGGCGCGGACGCCGCCGACGCGCTCTATTACGGCAGTGCCTCCACCAGCGTCTCGGTGCGGCTGGGCGAGCTGGAGGATGTCGAGCGATCCGAAGGGGAGACGATCGGGCTGCGCCTGTTCGTCGGCCGCCGTTCGGCGAGCGTCTCCTCCTCCGATCTTTCCAGACCCGCGCTGGACGCGCTGGTCGATCGCGCGCTGGCGATGGCGCGCGAGGCGCCGGAGGACGCCTGGGCGGGCCTCGCGCCCGAGGACCGGCTGCTCAAAGCTCCGCCGCCCGTGATCGACGGGGACGACGGGATCGAGCCTTCGCCCGCCGACCTGCGCGCCCGCGCGCTCGCCGCCGAAGAGGCCGCGCGCGCCGTTCCCGGCGTCACCAATTCCGAAGGCGCATCGGCCGGCAACGGGCGGACGGTGATCGCGCTCGCCACCAGCGGCGGCTTCGCCGGAAGCTATGCGCTGAGCGGGCATGACGGCGGTGCGAGCGTGATTGCCGGCGAGGGCGCGGCGATGCAGCGCGACTACGCCTCCCGCGCCGCGCGCCATCTCGCCGATCTCGAAGCGGCGCAAGCGATCGGCCGCCGCGCCGGCGAGCGTGCGGTCGCCCGGCTCAACCCGGTCAAGCTCCCGTCGGGCGCGATGCCGGTGGTGTTCGATCGCCGCGTCGGCCCCTCGCTGCTCGGGCACCTCGCGGGCGCGATCACCGGCGGCGCGATCGCGCGGCGGACCAGCTTCCTGCTCGACGCGCTGGGCGAGCCCGTGTTCGCGCCGGGCGTCCGCATCATCGACGATCCGCTGCGGCCGCGCGGGATGGGCTCCAGGCCCTTCGACGGCGAAGGGCTGCCCGTCGCGCGGCGCGAGCTGATCGCGGACGGAGTGCTGACCGGCTGGCTGCTCGATTCCGCCTCCGCCCGCCAGCTCGGGCTGGAGCCGACCGGCAACGCCACGCGCGGGCTCGGCGGCCCGCCGGGCGCGGGGACCACCAATTTCTACATGGAACCGGGCAGCCTCTCGGCCGAGGCGTTGATCGGGGACATCGCGCGCGGCCTCTATGTCGTCGAGCTGATCGGCCAAGGCGTGAACGGCGTCACCGGCGATTACAGCCGGGGCGCGACCGGCTTCCTGATCGAGAACGGCCGCATCGGCCCGCCGGTCGCCGAGATCACCATCGCTGGCAATCTGAAGGACATGTTCCGGCGGCTCACCCCCGCCGACGATCTCGAGTTCCGCCGCGCGACCGAGACGCCGACCTTGCGCATCGAAGGCATGACGGTTGCCGGCGCCTGACGATCTCGCCGAGCAGGTGCGGCAGGCGGCGGCCGAGGCTGGGCAGCTCGCGCTCGATCGCTGGAAGGACGGGTTCGATCGTTGGGAGAAAGCGGGCGGCGAGCCGGTCTGCGAGATCGATCTCGCGGTGGACGCGCTGCTCAAGGAGCGGCTGCGTGCGATCGACCCGCAAGCAGGTTGGCTTTCGGAGGAGAGCGCCGACGATCCGGTGCGACTGGAGCATGAACGCGTCTGGGTGGTCGATCCGATCGACGGCACGCGCGATTATCTGCGCGGGCGGAGCGGCTGGGCGATATCCGTGGCGCTGGTCGATCGCTTCCGCCCAGTGATCGCCGTGCTCGATGCGCCGGCGCGGGAGGAGCAATGGTTCGCCGCCGCCGGACGGGGCGCGTGGCGGAACGGGGAGCGGATCGCGGTGAAGGAGCGGAGCAGCCTTCCCGGTGCGCGCGTGCCCGCCGATCAACTGCCCCGTATCGACCGCGATCTCGTCGCCGTGCCCAAGCCCAACTCGATCGCGCTGCGCATGGCGCTGGTGGCGGCGGGGGAGGCCGATCTCGTCGCCTCGCTGCGCTGGGGGCATGAATGGGACATCGCCGCCGCCGCGCTGATCGCCGCGGAAGCGGGCGCGACCGTCACCGACGCGCTCGGCGCGCGGCTGCGCTTCAACACGCCTACGGGGGAGGCGTTCGGCGTGCTCGTCTCCGCCCCCGGCATCCACGCGGCGGCGCTGGAGCGGCTGCACGAGCGGGCGATGGCGGCGCTGCCGAGGTAGTAAAAAGCTCCCTCTCCCCAGCGGGGGGAGGGTCGGGGTGAGGGGGAGCGAGCGCAGCGAGCGTCCTCCCTATTGAGCGTGGGCCACCCTCACCCAACCCTCTCCCTCAAGGGAGAGGGCTTTAGGCTCACACCGCCGCCGGTTCGATCGGCTCTATGCCGAGCCTCGGGATTTCGATCGCGGGGCAGCGGTCCATCACCACTTCCAGTCCTGCCGCCTCGGCGCGTTCGGCGGCGGCTTCGTTGACGACGCCCAGTTGCATCCACACCGCCTTCGCGCCGATCGCGATCGCCTGATCCACCGCTTCGCCCGCCGCCTCCGGACGGCGGAAGATATCGACCAGATCGATCGGCTCGCCGATCTGAGCGAGCTCGCGCCAGATATATTCGCCGTGAACGCGCTCGCCGGTGATCTGCGGGTTGACCGGGAACACCCGGTAGCCGTGCGCCTGGAGCGTGCGCATCACCCGGTAGCTTGGCCGGTCCGGCCGGTCCGACGCGCCGACCAGCGCGATGCGGCGGGTTTCGCGAAGCAGCCGGGCGATATCGGCGTCGGCGGTGAGCGGCATGGGCGATCTCCTTGAGCGGTCCAACCCCTCAGCGCGGGCGCAGGTTCAATCCGGCGATCACCCCGCGCGCGATAGCGAGGAAAGGCTCGGCGCGCGCGCCCTCGGCGGCGGCGGGGGGATCGCCCGCGTCGGAAGCCTTGCGGATCGCGGGATCGAGCGGCACGCGGCCGAGGAAGGGCACGCCCAGCCGATCGGCCTCGGCCTCCGCCCCGCCGATGCCGAACGGATTGGAGATCTCGCCGCAATGCGGGCAGGCGTAGCCCGCCATATTCTCGACCACGCCCAGCACCGGGATATTGGCGTGGCGGAACAGATCGATCGCGCGCGCGGCATCGATCAGCGACAGATCCTGCGGGGTGGAGACGATCACCGCGCCCGCCGGGCGATGCTTCTGGATCATCGAGAGCTGCACGTCGCCGGTGCCGGGCGGCAGGTCCACCACCAGCGTGTCGGCCGGAGCCCAGCGCGCGTCGATGAGCTGGCCGAGCGCGCTCGACGCCATCGGCCCGCGCCAGGCGATCGCCTTGTCCGCCTCGACGAGCTGGCCCATCGAGAGCATCGGCACGCCGAAGCGGGTGGCGACAGGGATCAGCATCCGGTTGTCGGCGGTGGGCTTCATTCCTTCCGCCGCCATCAGGCGCGGCTGCGAGGGGCCGTAGATGTCGGCATCGACCAGCCCGACCTTGCGGCCGAGCCGGTGAAGCGCGATCGCCAGATTGGCGGCGAGCGTCGACTTGCCGACCCCGCCCTTGCCGCTCCCCACCGCGATCAGCCGCCGCTCGATCTTCTCGGCGGTGGTGGCGATGCGCACCGCCGTCACCCCCGGCACAGCGGCGAGGGTGACGCGCGCGGTTTCCTCCAGAGCCTTCGCCTGGGCCGGATCGAGGCCGGTCACGTCAAGGATCAGGCTCACCGCGCCGTCCGCGGCGAGGCGGGGCGGGGCGGCGCGCCCGGCGGCGATCAGGCCGCCCGAACCGGCGGGATCGGGGATGGTGTCGAGGGCGGCGGCGAGGCTTTGGGGATCGGGCGTGGACATGATGGGAGGGCCTTAGGCCAAAGGCCGGACGGTTGGCACTGTTTTTCCCGTTCATCCGCCCTATAATGGGGGCATGGCCGATGATGTCCGGCGGCTCGACCGCGCCGGTTCCCCTCCCCTTGTGATGAGCGAAGGCCCCTGGGGCGAAAGCGGCGCGTCCGGCGCGGGCGCGAGCCCGTCCTCCGACGAGCGCGATCCCGACCGGGAGGAGGAGCGCAACCCCTGGATGCGCCCGCCCCGCAAGCGCCCGCGCCTGCCGCGCGGCGACAAGGCGGGCGCGCCTTCCATCGAGGAGCTGTTCCGGCGCGGCCGCGCCCGGCTGGGCGGCGGGCTGCCGCAGGGCGGGCGGCCGATCTGGGGTTATGCGCTCGCCGCCTTCGTGCTGCTGTGGCTCGCCACCACCAGCATCCATCGCATCGACCCCGCGCAGCGCGGCATCGTCACCCGCTTCGGCCGCTATGTCCGCACGCTCCAGCCGGGGCTGGCGCTGACGCTGCCGGCGCCGGTCGACGTCGTCACCGCGGTCAACGTCGAT
>Ga0164242_10010123_pt1 | contig 10115 bp, 11 predicted proteins | sample OricomgcompostMG_FD_108783 | JGI IMG/M metagenome (GOLD analysis project Ga0164242, IMG submission 108783) | Miracle-Growth compost microbial communities from Emeryville, California, USA - Original compost - Miracle growth compost (MG) ... | reverse complement strand
GGGATCGACGGCCCGGCCGCTGACCTGGTCACTCGCGCGACGCCGCTGGTGCAGGAGCGGGTGGCCACGCTGCTGGAAGCGGCCGGCATGGTCGGCTTCCTGCTCGACGAGCGATACGTCGTTGACCCCGAGGCGGCGGCAAAGCAGCTAGGTCACGACGCTCGGCCGACATTGGAAGCGGCCCGCGCTGCCCTGCATGACCTACCGTCGTTCGACACGGCATCGATCGAGGCGGCGTTACGGAGCGCGCTGGTAGAGGGCCTTGGTCTGAAGCCGAAGCATGCGTTCGGACCGATTCGTGTGGCCGTCACCGGCAGCACGGTCTCACCGCCGTTGTTCGAGTCGATCGAGATCCTCGGCAAGGACAAGACGCTGGTCCGGCTCGACGCCGCGCTGATCTGATTTCGGCTGGGCTAAACTGACCGACGGCCCGCTGCCAGCGGGTCATTTGTGCCAATGGGGTATGGGGTAATTGGCAGCCCGACTGGTTCTGGCCCAGTTAGTCTAGGTTCGAGTCCTGGTACCCCAGCGACTTACAATGGGTAGTCAAGCTCTCGTCGTCTAGGGGCCTAGGACGCCGCCCTCTCAAGGCGGTAACGGCGGTTCGAATCCGCTCGAGAGTACTCCACTTAACTAGTTTACTCCAGTTTAAATGGAGGTTTTCGGACCGGTCGCTGAGAGACTAATTCGGGCCGAACGGCCGCGTTATGTGCCCCCCTGATCCGACAGAGCCTCGGGGGCGTATCTGCGCAGGAGTTCAAGCGCCCACGCGACCTTGTCCTCGGTTCGTTGGCCACGGGGCTGCCATCGACTCCACAGCTCTAAGTTGGTTGGTCGATTGTCAAGGCGGTCACCGTTCTTATGGTGGACGCTCTCGTCGGGCCACAACGGACGGTCAAGAACCTGCGCCATCACGTAGCGATGCTCAAGCGCCTGACTTTCGCCACCGGTGAGGTAGCGCATCTCTGTAGGCACCGTGATGACGTAGTACCCGTGACTGATGTGTCGATCACTAGCTGGCGCGCGGACCGGCTGTTCCACCCGAACATCGCCTGCCGCAAGCTGACGGCGGTAGTGCGGAGCGCACAACCGCTTCGCATAGATTGTTCGATCGCACGTTTCGATCAGGCAGTATCCCTCCGTCTTCCGGCCCAACGGGCGTTCGGCCTGCACGTGGCCTAGACGCCGTAGCCGTTGGTAGTGACCGTGGCAGAGACCGCGCTCCTTGGCGTCTCGATTGCAACCGTCGACCGAGCATCCCTTGATCATCGATTCCTCCACGATCATGGTCGCTTGGAGGTACGACGGAAATCTGTTGCAAACAAAGAGAGTTGTGGACAATGATTCGCTGTCCACCGATCACGTGGTCAGCGCCGTCTGTCGCTCCTGACGCGGAACGGCCGCGACGGCACCTTCGGACGCTTACGCGGCAACGCACATCGCACGGTCGCCGGGCCGCGTAGGTGCCGTCACGGTACGAGGCTCCCATCCGGTCGCGAGCGGTACCTCGCGAGCACTTCCGCGAAAGCGACTTCGGCCACGAAGTCGCACATGAAGTATGTCGCGCGCCACTTCGCTGCGACGGTGTTGCCGTTTGGCCGGTGCCGGTGCAGGTGCCGGTGCCGATACCGAGGCGACGCCAGCTTCCCGCTTCTCGACGCTTGCCGCCCACCGCGCCGACGTACGGCAGTAGACCGAACCTGCGTCGCGGTGATGCAACTCGTCGAGCGATGTCACCATTCGCGGGTGAGATGCCGCGGGAGGCTCGCAGCAGAGGTGGTCGGCCTCGTGGTCGGTGGGGCCTTCACCTTGGTGGGTCCTGCTGGGGCGGCGGTGTCCTCGAATGATCACTGCGCTGGCGGTCCCGCCCTCACCACAATGGTGATCAACTGGGATGGCCCCCGCGAGAACGCCACCGCCGGTAGAGATTCGATAGTCCGAGTCGTGGCTTATCGCAGCCCCAACTGGCACGTGTCCTTCCCGCGCCCGGTGCACCATGCCGGCGCGGTGTGCGAGGTGTCACGCCACCGGGTGTCGAAGCACCGCGTCGTCGCCAAGTTCCGGACGCTTCGGGCTCGGACCGTCGAGTTCGCCTCGGTCGCAGTGCGCGATGGCTCCGCGCCGGCCGACGCGGCCAACCTGAGCATCACGCGCTAGGCGACACCGAACACGTCGCGGAGTCATACGTAATCTCTCGGAGCCGCCGCAACGGCGGATCTATCGAGCCGGTTGAAGGATGGTTGCGCCACGGTTTCGGTGTGCCATCCCGACGAGGCGGATCATCCCAAGCCGCTCATAGAAGGGCGCGATCGCTGCGTCGCAGACGGCATCGACCATGTACGTTCCGGCGAAGTGGCGAAGCACGTGTTGGACTAGCTCGGTCCCGATGCCCTGGCCTCGGAACGCGGCACGCACCTCCAAGAGCGGGATGTAAACGGCCAGCACGCCATCAGACAGGGCATTGACGAATCCGACGACTCGGTCGTCCTCGCACGCGAGCACCGTAAAAGTACTCGTCTGCAAGACACGGAGCAGCGCATCTGCGCTCGGAGCCATCGGCCAGCCGTCGAAGAACCCTTCAACCTGGGCGGGTTCGATTCCCTCGAGCGTGGTTCGGTAGTCGATCACAGGCAGAGCGTGCCGCACGCGTGCACGACGGGCCACGGGCATCCGGATATACGTCGTTCGGCCCGCATCTCGAACGCGTCCGCGGAAGCGCCTTCGAGCACGAAGTAGCACATCAAGTACGTCGCGCGAGCCACTTCTGGGCTCGTTGTCCGATTCGAGGCGGGCAACATGTGCTACTTCGTGGAAATCGCAACCGGGAGTAGCGGCTGGTCACCCACCGATCGCTTTGGTCAGTTCCTTCGCTGCTGCCACTACGGCGTTGGCGTGGAGCTTGCCCGGGGTTCTGGTCAGCCGGTCGATCGGGCCGGACACCGACACCGCTGCGACGACACTGCCGTGCGCATCGAAAACCGGTGCCGACACCGAGGCGACACCGGCTTCGCGCTCGGCCACACTTGCCGCCCAACCGCGGCGACGTACGGCGGCGAGACCGGCGGCGGAGAACTTCGCGCGCGCCGCAATCGACGCGACATCTGTCGCCGACTCCCAGGCGAGGAGTACCTGCGCTGCCGACCCTGCGGTCATCGGCAGATCCGCGCCGACCGGGACCGTGTCGCGCAGGCCGCTCGAGCGTTCCGCCGCCGCTACGCAGCGACGGAACTCCCCGACCCGCCTGTAAAGCTGCGCGCTCTCGTGTGTGCTCGCCGACAGGCGTTCCAGGACGTCCTCCGCCGCGCGCAGCAGGGGATCGATTCGACCCGCCGATGCGAGCTCGTACAGATGCGGTCCCAATCCGAACCGACCGTCGCCGTCGCGCTCCACGAGCCCGTGCACCTCGAGGGCCACCGCGAGCCGGTACGCCGTCGCGCGTGACAACCCGCTGCGCGTCACCAGCTCGGCCAGCGAAGCCGGTCCCGGGCGCAGGCAGTCGAGCACGACCACCGCCTTGTCAAGAACGCCGACGCTGCTACGCTGTGTCATATTGCAATACTGACGTACCAAATAGTGAGACGCAAGCGGTAAGAGCGAAGGAGCAGCCGATGGCCCGCACGCTGGCGGAGAAGGTCTGGGAGCAACACGTCGTACGGCGCACCGAAGGCGAGCCCGACCTCATCTACATCGACCTGCACCTCATCCACGAGGTCACCAGCCCGCAGGCCTTCGACGGTCTGCGCAACACCGACCGCAAGGTACGGCGACCCGACCTGACCATCGCGACGGAGGACCACAACGTCCCGACCACGCCAGGCCCGATCGTCGACCCGGTCAGCCTCGCCCAGGTCGAAGCGCTGCGCCGCAACTGCGAAGAGTTCGGCATCCGGCTGCACCCGATGGGCGACGCCGGCCAGGGCATCGTTCACGTGATCGGCCCGCAGCTGGGCCTCACCCAGCCGGGCATGACCGTCGTGTGCGGCGACAGCCACACCAGCACTCACGGCGCCTTCGGTGCGCTCGCCTTCGGCATCGGCACCAGCGAGGTCGAGCACGTCCTCGCCACCCAGACCTTGCCGCTGCAGCGTCCCAAGACGATGGCGATCGAGGTCGACGGCGCGCTGCCCGCGGGCGTCAGCGCCAAGGACCTCGTTCTCGGCATCATCACCCAGATCGGCACCGGCGGCGGCCAGGGCTACGTCATCGAGTACCGCGGCGAAGCCATCCGCGGGCTGTCGATGGAAGGCCGTATGACGGTCTGCAACATGTCGATCGAGGCCGGCGCCCGCGCCGGCATGATCGCGCCGGACGAGACCACCTTCGCCTACCTCAACGACCGTCCCAACGCCCCGAAGGGCGCCGACTGGGACGCGGCCGTTGCCGCTTGGCGCGAGCTCGCCACCGACGACGGCGCGACGTTCGACAAGGTCGTGAAGGTCGACGCCACCAAGCTCTCCCCGTGGGTCACCTGGGGCACGAACCCCGGTCAGGGCGCCGCGTTGACCGACTCCGTGCCGCAGCCCCGAGACGCCGCGGACGAGCGCGCGCTGGAGTACATGGGGCTGACCGCCGGCACCCCGCTCAGTGAGGTCAAAGTCGACACCGTGTTCGTCGGCTCGTGCACCAACGGCCGACTCGAGGACCTCCGCGCGGTCGCGGAGGTGCTGAAGGGCCGAAAGGTCGCCGACGGCGTACGCATGTTGATCGTGCCCGGGTCGGTGAAGGTCAAGGAGGCCGCCGAGGCGGAGGGCCTGAACGACATCTTCGAGGCGTCCGGCGCCCAATGGCGTGAGGCCGGATGCTCGATGTGTCTCGCGATGAACCCCGACAAGCTCGCACCGGGGGAGCGAAGCGCATCGACTTCGAACCGCAACTTCGAAGGTCGCCAAGGGCCGGGCGGTCGCACCCATCTGGTGTCGCCCGCAGTCGCTGCCGCGACGGCCGTCACCGGCAAGCTGACCGCTCCGGCAAGTCTGTAGAAGGGATCGCAGCCATGGAGAAGTTCACGGTTCACACCGGCCGCGCGGTCCCGTTGCGTCGCAGCAACGTCGACACCGACCAGATCATCCCGGCCGAGTACCTCAAGCGGGTCACTCGAAGCGGATTCGAGGACGGCTTGTTCGGCGCGTGGCGCAAGGACCCGTCGTTCGTCCTCAACGACAGCCGGTACGACAGCGCGACGATTCTCGTCGCGGGCCCCGACTTCGGCACCGGCTCGTCGCGAGAGCACGCGGTGTGGGCGCTGCAGGACTACGGGTTCCGCGTTGTCATCTCGCCGCGGTTCGCCGACATCTTCCGGGGGAACGCGCTCAAGGGCGGCCTCTTGCCGGTGCAGCTCGACGAGAGCGACGTCGCGAAGCTGCAGGACATCGCCGAGACGAATCCGGCTGCCGAGATCACCGTCGACCTGGACGGTCGCGAGGTGCGCGCGCCGGGCCTCACGGTGAGATTCGACATCGACGACTACACGCGCTGGCGGCTGATGGAGGGTCTCGACGACATCGGCCTTACGTTGCGCCATACGGATGACATCTCGGCGTTCGAGGCGGCTCGCCCGGCCTATCTGCCCGTCACCCAGTAGAAAAATTGCTGGCGACACAACAAAAAAGTGCGCCGGAATCGTTGTGCCGGAGTCGAATACGTCCTAGCGTCCCCGCGTGAGTCGAGGGCGGTCCTCGACGTGAATTGCGGAGGGTGCAAGTGAACAGGGCCGAACTGATCGACTCGATTCGCGACCGGCTGGGCGCGTCCAAGGCAGACGCCGAGAACGCGGTCGACGCCGTGCTCGACACCATTCAGCGTGCTGTCGCGGCCGGTGAGCGCGTCGCGATCACCGGCTTCGGTGTCTTCGAGCGGGTCGACCGCGCGGCTCGGACCGGGCGCAACCCGCGCACCGGCCAGACCGTCAAGGTGAAGGCGACGTCGGTGCCGAAGTTCCGTCCCGGCACGCAGTTCAAGGGTGTCGTCAGCGGGTCGATCAAGCTGGCGAAGGTGACCGACGCCGCGACGAAGGCCGCCGCCAAGTCGACCGCCTCCACGGCTCGTAGCGCGGGCAAGACCGCCGCCGCGGGCCCGCGCAAGGCGGCAGCCGCGGCCAAGACGGCGGCGAAGAAGGCAGCCAAGGCGCCGGCCAAGAAGGCGCCGGCAAAGAAGAGCACCGCGAAGAAGGCTCCTGCAAAGAAGCGCTAACGACGCAGCGTCATCAGCGCTTGCTCTGCGCCGGGTCGGGGAAGGTCGCGATCGTCAGCGACCTGACCCGCCCGGCGTCGTCAATTTCCAGCCGTACCCGCTGACCGAGCCGCAGCAGCCGAAGACCGGACGTTGCGAATGCCGCGGCGTCGAATGCCAACACACTGCCGTCATCAAGCAACAGGTCGCCGCTCCTGGCGACCTCGTCGAAGTTGCGAACCGTGCCCTGCATCTCACAGGCCTTCTGCGACGGGCAGCTCGGCGAGTGCGCGTTTCGTCGCCTCGCCCACCCCGAGGTCCACTGCGCCGCTCAGCCCGTCGACGGTGTCGACGTCACGACGCACCGACTCGGGCGCGAGCTCGGTGAGATCAGCCGCTCCCGCAGCGAGATGCGCGGCGAACGACTCCACCCCGAAGCGCGGGGCGAACCGTGCCGCCGACTTGGCACACAGCAGCGTCGTCCCGCTGCCGGAGAGATCCGCGACCGCCGCCAGGTCGTGCTCCATCGCCCGGCTCAGGACCAGGCCGAGGTCGTCCGAGCGAAGCGACGGGAGGTCCGAGGCCAAGGCGCCGACCCTGGTCATCGGCGCCGACTCGCTTGCCGCGACGGCGACACCATGCACCAGTGCGGCGTTCAGGCCGGCGTCCGGTTCGTCCGCCACCACGCGCAAGCCGAGCGGCGCCAGGGCTGCGCGTGCCCGCGCGTCGTCCGTGACCACGACGACTGCCGACACCAGTGCACATCCCAGTGCGGCGGCGACAGTGTCGACCGCCATCGCGATCGCGAGTGAGGCGCGGGACGCCGCGTCGAGACCGAGTCTTGTCTTGGCGTTCTCCACGCGCTTGACCGGTACGACGAGCGACCACCGGTCGGCGGGCTGGGTCATGTCTGGCATCCTCGCAGGGGTGCGATACGGGCGGCTCGGCTTTTGGTACCGCCTCGTGGTGGTCGTGGTCAGTCCGCTGCTGCGGATCTCCACCATTCGTGACTGGCGAGGCCAGGACCGCATCCCCAAGTCCGGTGGTGTGATCCTCGCCGCCAACCATCTCAGCTACGTCGATCCGCTGACGCTCGGCCTGTACGTTCTGGAGTCCGGCCGGGTCCCGTACTACCTGGCCAAGTCCTCCTTGTTCGAGATTCCGTTCCTCAAGCGAGTGTTCATCGGCGCGAACCAGATTCCCGTCTACCGAGGCACCGTCGACGCAGCCAACGCTCTCACCGCGGCGATCGACGCGGTGAAGGAGGGCAAGTCGGTGCTGATCTATCCCGAGGGCAGCGCGACCCGGGATCCCGACTGCTGGCCCATGAAGGCTCGCACCGGCGTCGCGCGACTCGCGCTCGAGACCGGGGCGCCCGTCGTACCGCTTGCGCAGTGGGGACCGCAACGCTTGTGGAAGTACAAGGCGAAGCTGCCGCGCCCCTTCCCGCGTAAGCGGATCCAGGTCGTCACCGGCGAGCCGATCGACTTGTCGAGGTACGCCGGCCGGCCGATCGATGCCGAGCTTCTGCATGAGGTCACCGAGGTCGTGATGGCGCGGATCACCGACCTGCTCGTCGAGCTGCGGGGTGGGACCCCGCCGGCGGTCACGTTCGATCCGAAGGCGGCTGCATGACACGGGCTGCGGTGATCGGGGCGGGATCGTGGGGGACGGCGTTCGCACAGGTGCTCACCGACTCCGGCACGGACACCGTCGTGTGCGCCCGGCGCGACGCGCTCGCCGACGCGATCAACAACTCCCACCAGAACCCGGACTACCTCCCGGGCATCCACCTCAACTCCAAGTTGCGCGCGACCGCGGACCCGAGAGTCGCACTCGATGGCGCGGACATCGTCGTCCTCGCGGTTCCCTCGCAGACGTTGCGGGCCAACCTCGTCGAGCTCGTCGACCTGCTGCCCCGTGACGCCACGCTCGTGAGCCTGATGAAGGGCATCGAACTCGGCACCGACAAGCGAATGACCGAGGTGATCCGGGAGGTCGTCGGAGTCCCGCAGGAGCGTGTCGCTGCCATCTCCGGGCCGAACCTCGCCAAGGAGATCGCCAGTCGTGAGCCGGCAGCGGCCGTCGTCGCCTGCACCGATCTCGACATCGCTCGTCAGGTGCAGGCTGCGTGCAACTCCGGCTACTTCCGCCCGTACCGCAACCACGACGTGATCGGCGTCGAGTTCGGTGGTGCGGTGAAGAACGTCATCGCGCTTGCCGTCGGGATGGCCGCCGGCCTCGGGTTCGGTGACAACGCGCGCGCGTCGCTGATCACCCGGGGTCTGGCCGAGACCGCCCGGATCGGTGTCGCGATGGGTGCCGAGCCGCTGACGTTCGCCGGCCTCGCCGGGATGGGGGACCTGGTGGCGACCTGCTCGTCGCCGTTGTCCCGCAACCGGACCTTCGGCGAGGACCTCGGCCGCGGCCTGTCGGTCGAGCAGGTGATCGCAAAGACCAAGCAGACCGCCGAAGGCGTGAAGTCCTGCAAGTCGATCCTCGACCTCGCCCGCAACCACGGTGTGGCGGCGCCGATCACCGAGCACGTCGTCAAGGTCGTCGACCAAGGCATCACGGTTCCTGACATGCTGGCGTCGTTGCTCGCAAGCGCTCCGAAACACGAGCAGGACGCTGATGTCTGACCACGACGATGTCTGATCTGCCCTCGAACCTCCCGGTGGTGGAGCCGGGCGACTCCGACGCCGGCGAGGGGACCCGCGCGGTCCACACTCCGCGACCGGACTTCAGCGGTGTCCGCGCGCTCGGCCTGCCGACGTACCGCACGAGCACCTACGCGTTCGACACCTCGCAGCAGTACGCCGATGTGCTCGGCGACCGCGCGGCGGGCTACACCTACAGCCGCATCGACAACCCGACGGTCGACGCCTTCGCGCTGGGTTTCGCTGCGCTGGAAGCGTACGGTTCAGACCGTCCGGTTGCCGCGCAGGCGTTCGCCTCGGGCATGGCTGCGATCTCCACCGTCGTTCTGGCCTTGTGCCGCGCCGGTGCGCACGTCATCGCGCCGGCTGCCGTCTATGGCGGCACGTACGGCGTGCTCGACCACGTGCTGCGTCGCTTCGGCGTCGACGTGTCCTTCGTCGACGTCACCGATGCCGACGCGGTCCGGACCGCAATGCGCGAGGAGACCGCACTGGTCTGGGCGGAGACGATCGCGAACCCGACGACCGCTGTTGCCGACATCGAAGGGCTTGCCGGCATCTGCCACGACGCAGGCATCCCGCTGTGCATCGACAGCACGTTCGCCCCGCCGCCGGTCTGCCGGCCGTTGCAGTGGGGTGCAGACCTCGTGGCGCACTCGGCGACGAAGTACATCGGTGGTCACTCCGACGTCACCGGAGGAGTCGTCGTCGGGGACGTCGATCTGCTAGCCGCCGTGCGCAAGACGCGCATCGACCTCGGGGGCAGCCTCGCACCCGACGAGGCCTTCCTGCTGCACCGCGGCCTGGCGACGCTCCCGCTGCGGGTCGCTCGGCACTGCGCGACCGCCGCCCGGGTCGCCGAGGCGATGTGCGATCACCCTGCCGTCGAACGGGTCGACTACCCGGGGCTTGCGGCACACCCGCAGCACGCGCTCGCCGGAAAGCTGTTCGAGGCCGGGCCGGAAGGCACCCGGTACGGCGCCGTGGTCACGATCACGCCGCGCGGCGGCCGTGAGGCAGGCTTCCGGCTGGCCGACCGGCTCAAAGTCGGCCAGGTCGCCACCAGCCTCGGTGGCACGCACACGATCGTGAGCCACGTCGCGTCGACGACGCACCGCCAGCTCGACGACGCGGCGCTCGCCGCCGCGGGCATCGCGCCCGCCGCGGTGCGCTTCTCGATCGGCCTCGAGGATCCCGAGGACCTCATCCAGGATCTCCAACAGGCCCTGGCCTGAGCCGGGGTTGGGGCCCCGGCTCATATCTGCGCGAAGCGCAGGCTGAACACTG
>Ga0164242_10010122_pt1 | contig 10115 bp, 9 predicted proteins | sample OricomgcompostMG_FD_108783 | JGI IMG/M metagenome (GOLD analysis project Ga0164242, IMG submission 108783) | Miracle-Growth compost microbial communities from Emeryville, California, USA - Original compost - Miracle growth compost (MG) ... | reverse complement strand
CGCCCCGGCCAGCGCCTCGACCCTGCGCGTCGACCAGGCCGCCAAAGCCATCGGCGAGCAGCTACGCGCCCGGCTCGTCGACATCCCGGTAACGCTGCTGGAGCCCTGACTTGAACCGGATCATGTAGTTCCTGGCTGCCTGAGGCGCAGATCGCGCAGCCCAGACCTGCGAGGTTTCAGACCGGCGTCGCCGGTAGCACCTCACGAACACCAGAGTCCACCTGACATTTAGAGGTTCAACAACCGTCGGATATTCCCCGAGAAGATCTGCCTGAGGTCGGCGTCGCTGATCGGCGACGCGAGCAACTCGGTGATGGGGAACGGCGTGTGATAGTGGGGCTCGCTGTAGCAATCCGTGCCCAGCAACAGTCGGTCCGCGCCCGCTCGCCTCACGAACCGCGTGAGGCCGTGACCGACCGAGGTCAGCACGCCGGTGTCGAAGTCGATGTTCGGATGGGTCTTGGCCAGCCGCGGCATCCACTGGCACTGGTCGCTCGATGAGAAGCCATCCAGCGCGACGAAGGTGATGTCGGGAAACTCGTCTGCCAGATTCTCCAGCCGCCAGGGCGTCTCCATCGTCGACCCGGCGATGATGTGCACGAAGGCGGGCAGCTTCGCCGCTTGCAAGCACCTCAGCAAGGGCCTCATCAGCGGATGGTCGATGATCATGCTGTTGAATCGGTGGTGCCAGACCAGCCCCTTCATACCCAGTTCGCCCAGGCATCGCTGCGCCTCCGCCTCAGCCGCCGGACCGTCCAGCGGATCGACCGTTCCGAGACAGGCCGGGAACCGGTCAGGCGCCAGATCGCGGCAGGCGGCGACGTGGTCGTTGGCCCGCGGGATGTCGCGGGTCATGCTGCTCGGCATCAGAATGGCCGCGTCGATGCCGTGTTTGTCCATGCTGGCCAGCCGGATCTTGTTGTCCTCTGCCGGGCTCAGCGTCGCCGACGCGGGCACGAAACCCGATGCGTCGCCGGCATGCTGGTGCACGTCGATTATCTCGAAGTCGCTGGTCGTTCTCACTTCATCCGCCTCTCGGAGGCTCGATCAGGCCCCTGTCGCTTTCGATCGCGTAGCAACGGCGCGCCTGAAAAGAATAAGCAGAGCGTCTCATTGGACTGGGCCGGCATTGGTGTCAGGATGGCGAGAGACGCGACAAGCGGCCATTCGGGCACAGATCGCGACCAGGATTGCGGAGGGCTGATATGAAGTGGGGCATCGTCTTCACATCGACGAACTTCCCAGGTCCCGCGCAGGCAGCGGCCCTGGGTGCGGCTGCCGAAGAGGCGGGCTTCGACTGCCTCTGCGCGCCCGAGCACATCGTCATCCCCCAGGAATACCAGCCGCTCTACAAGAGCACCGATTCCGGACGGATGGAGCACCTGGAACGCCAGGGCGTTCCAGATCCGCTGATTTGGTTTTCCTACGTCGCCGCCAAGACCAGCCGGATCAAGTTCCTGACCGGCGTCATGCTGCTCACCGAACGCAACCCTCTGCACACCGCCAAAGAGGCGGCCACCCTGGCCGTGCTCTCGGACGACCGCCTGATGCTCGGCGTGGGTTCCGGCTGGTGTCGCGAGGAGTACGACGCGCTCGGCGTCTCTTGGCCTAACCGTGGCAAGCGATTGGATGAATACATTGAGGTCTGCCGCACGCTGTGGCGCGATCCGGTGGCCACCTACGAGGGCGAGTTCGTCACGTTCGATCGTCTCTATTCCGATCCCAAGCCGCCTGCCGGGTTCGTGCCGATCCACATAGGCGGCCGCACCGAGCCGGCGGCCCGGCGCGCCGGCCGGATCGGCGACGGCTACTTCCCCGCGATCTTTCCCACCTCGGACGTGCCCCAACTCTTGCCCAAGCTGGCCACCTGGATGCGCGAAGGCGCGCTGGAGGCAGGACGCGACCCGGACGCCATCGAGTTCACAGCGGGAGGCACGCGCACCGTGGAGGGCGCCAAGTGGTTCGCCGACCAAGGCGTGCACCGTCTGACGATCGCCCCGCACGCAAAGGACCTGCCGGCCATGCGCGAGGAACTGATGCGGTTCGGCGAGGAGGTCATCGACAAGACGCGAGACCTCGGACCCGAGGTCAGTTAGGCCGGCTCGGCGCGAGCGGCGAGCAGTTGGCGCAGCGCCGCTTTCTGCACCTTGCCCGAGGGCGTGCGTGGGAATTCGTCGAACACCTCGACATGCTCGGGACATTTGAACATGGCCACGCCCGCGCTGCGAAACAACTCCTGCGCGTCGGCGAGGGCGAACGAGCAGCCTTCGCGTAGCAGCACGCATGCGCAGACCTGCTCGCCATACAGGGGGTGCGCTCGCGCGACGGCAGCGGCCTCGGCGATGGCCGGGTGACGCAGCAGCACGTCCTCGACGTCGACGGATGAGATGTTCTCGCCGCCGCGGATGATGATGTCCTTCTTGCGGTCGGTGATGACCAACTGCCCGTCGGGATCGATGTGCCCGATGTCGCCGGTGCGAAACCACCCGCCCGGCGCGAAGGACTCTCGGTTGGCCTCGGGATCTAGGTAGCCGATGCACTGCTGCGGGCCGACCAGCAGCACCTCTCCGTCGACGCCGTCGGCCACGGGCAGGTCGCGCTCGTCGACGACGCGCACCTCGGTGCCCCGGCAGGGCGGACCGTCGGCCGCGGCGCGCCGTTGCGGCGTGCCGTCGAGGTCGCCAAAGGTGCCGACCGGATGTTCGGTCGAGCCGTAGCAGCGCACCAGCCGGCAGCCGAGGTCGTCGGCGCGGGTGATGATCGAGGGCGGCACGCCCGCACCGCCGGTGTGCCCCACGGCGATGGGGGATCGGCGACCGGCTTTGCCATACAACTCGGTCACCTGCGCGAACATGGTCGGCACGCCGGACATCGCCGTCACCGCGAACCGGTCGATCAACTCGACGGCGCGCTGCGGATCCCAGCGGTCCATCAGCACGCCGTCGAAACCGTTGACCACCGACTCCAGAACCTGCAGCACGCCCGAGATGTGGCCCGCGGCCCAGGGCCGCAACATCGCGCCGGAGCCTGCCGGCGGGAAGTCACGGGTGGCGAAATACCCGAGCAGGCTGTTGTGCGAATGCAAGACGCCTTTGGGCGCGCTCGTGGTGCCGGACGTGAACAGGATGACCGCCGGGTCGTCCGCGCCGTGCTCGCCCGTCACGCTGCCCGCTTCGGGCGCCGGGCCCCCAGCCTCGGCCGAGCCGATCGCTTCGGCGAAGCTCAGGTAGTCGACGCCGACGCCGCCGGCAGCATCCGACTTCGCGGCATCGCCGATCAGGATCACAGCAGGTCGTGGCGCCAGGTCGGCGACGAAGGCCAACCGCTCGGCGGCCTCGACGCCACGCCAGGACGAGGGCGCGATGTAGACCTTCGGCCGGGTACGCAGCAGGATCTGCGAGGACTCGGACTGCCGGTACGTGTCCGGCATCGCCACGACGACCGCGCCACGTATCAGGGTGGCGAGGTAGGCGATCGCGATCTCAGGCGAGTTCGGGAGCTGAGTTGCCACCCGGTCGCCGGGCCCGACGCCCAGCTTGCGCAGCGTCGCCGCGAGACGGCAGGCCTGCTCGTGCAATCGTGGCATCGTCAATTCGGCCACGCCGTCCTCGCGGCTGAACACGAGCCTGACAGCCGGACGGTGCGCCGCCGACCACGCCGCCACGGCGTCGATGGTCCGATCGCCATGCAGCCCGAGTTCGCGCCAGCGTGCTGCCAACCGCTGCCGGTCCGCCCGGGCCGCATCGTCGGAAAATAGCCGTTCAAGCTGCAGATTCATCAGGCAAACTATGACACTATGAGGACGCCGTTGACAACAGCCTCGGCGACACAGTTCGATAAGTCTTAATTCTAGATCTCGGTTCCGTCGAGAAACGTCGAGGAGCGCAGCATGACTCGCAGAACAGCACTGGTCACCGGGGCCAGCCGCGGCATCGGCAAGGCCGCCGCCATCCACCTGGCCCGGGCAGGCTTCGACGTCGCGCTCGCGGCGCGAACCGCCACTGAAGGCGAGGCGCGCGAGCACTCCTCGACGGTTCGACGGTCGGACACCACGCCGCTGCCGGGCAGTCTCGCCTCGACCCAGGCGCTGGTCGAGGCCGAGGGCGCGCAGGCGCTGCCGGTGGTGGCCGACCTGCTCGACCCGGCCTCGCTCGGCGTCGCGGTCACCACGGTGTTGCAGCAGTGGGGCCACATCGACCTGTTGCTGAACAACGCCCGTTACGTCGGTCCGGGACACATGGATCGGCTGCTCGACACGCCGATCCCGCTGATTCAGGACCATCTGAACGCGAACGTGATCGCGCCGCTGATCCTGTGCAAACTGCTGCTGCCCTCGATGATCGAGCGCGGTAGCGGCCAGATCGTGAACATGACTTCGCTGTCCGCCTACAGCACCTCGCGCAAAGCAGCCGGCGACGGCGGCTGGGGCCTCGGTTACGGCATGTCGAAGGCCGCGATGCACCGGATCGCGGGGATATTGGCCGTCGAGACCGAAGGCACCGGTGTGCAGGTGATCAACATCGACCCGGGCTCGATCGCCACCGAGCGGATCGCCCAGGACATGGGCTCGTTCGGTTTCAGCGGCGGGGCCCCGGCGGACGTGATCGGCGCCGTGCTGGCGTGGCTGGGCACCCACCCCGAAGAAGCGGCGCAGTTCAACGGCGAAACGATCCCGGCCCAGCACTTCTGCCACGAACACGGCCTGTTGCCCGGCTGGGACGGCCCGCAGGCGACCACGGACCGGGTCCGCTACGACCGCATCGGAGCCGTCATGGACGATCTCGGACGGGCGCTGCGAGACGACGCGAACCTGCCCACCATCCCCCGCTGAAAGGGATCAGCGCAGGCTTCGGCGGCAGGTCGCCGGCTGGGCGGTTCAGGCGGTGCCGTCAGCCCCTGACGCTGGCCCGTCCAGATCCTCAACGTCGTGCGGGTTCTCTTCGTCCTCCATGCCGACGTAGGCGCGCTGCACCTCGCGCCGGCTGAGCACGTCGGCCGGCGTGCCGATTCCCAGTTCACGTCCGAAGTTCATCACCAGCAGCCGGTCGCACACGTCCGTCACGAACTGCACGTCGTGGTCGACCACCACCACGGTCACCGCGGCGGACCGCGCCTCGTCCAACACACGGCGCAGTAGTGCGCGGTCCTCCATCGCGGTGCCCGACGTCGGCTCGTCCAGCAGCAACAACTGTGGCCCGCTGACCATGGCGCGCAGCATGTCGATCAGCTTGCGCACCCCGTAGGGCAGTTCCTTGAGCGTCTCGTTGCGCAGGTCGGCGACACCGAACCTGTCGAGCAATTCGATGGCCGAGCGCCGGTCCCGCGACTCGGCACGACGCACGTTCGGCAATTGCAAAGCGGCTGCCAGCAGCGATTTCGGCTGCTGGCAGAAGTTGCCGAGCACCATGTACTCGAGCACTCGGAACTCGTTGAAGACCTCCGCTGCCTGAAAGGTCCGGCCGACGCCGAGCGCGGTGATCCGGTCCGGGCGCCGCCCGGTCGTCGCGGTGTCGCCGATTCGGATGGAGCCCTGCCGAACCGGCACCAGCCCCGAAATCGCGTTCAACAGCGTGGTCTTGCCCGCGCCGTTGGGCCCGATGACGCCGAACATCTCGCCTGCGGGAACATCGAACGAGATGTCGTCGACCGCCTTGAGACCGCCGAAGCTGACTTCGACGTTGTTCGCGCTCATACCCAACGCAGCGGTGTTCATCGGCTCATCCCGAGATATTGCGCGCCCAGGTCGGTCGCCGAGGTCGCGTCCGCCGCGCCTTGCCAGACCACCTCGCCGCGGCTGATGACGTACACCCGATCGGCCACCCGCAGCGCCGCGGCCGCGTCCTGCTCTACTACGACCATCGACGTGCCCCGGTCGGTCGCGATCGCGCGCAGCCTGTTCATCAGGTCCTTCACGATGACCGGCGCCAGCCCCAGCGACGCCTCGTCGACCAGCAGTAGCTTCGGGTTGTTGCGCAGAGCCACCTCGAGCGCGAGCATCTGCCGCTCGCCGCCGCTGAGCAGGCCCGCCCGCGAGTTGCGCAGCCGCTCGAGCGGCTCGAACGCGCATGGGTCGTCGGCCTTCCAACCGTGCGCGGCCGCCAACTGCAGGTGCTCGGACACGCGCAGCGCCGAGAACACCTTGTCGCGCTCGGGCACGAGCACGATGCCCTTGCGGAAGGTCGACATCGGCGTGGAACCGGTGATGTCATGGCCTTCGAGGCTCACCGATCCCGACACCGAGACGTGTTCGCTGCGCAGGAATCCACCGACCGCGCGCAGCGTCGTCGTCTTGCCGGCGCCGTTGCGTCCGAGGATCGCCACGATCTCGCCAGGCGCGACGTCGAAACTCACGTCGGTCAGGCCACGAGCTCCGTTCGAATACGTCACCCGCAGTTTGCTCACGCCCAACATGGCACGTCCGGACGCCGTCGGGTCGACGACGTCGGCGGAGCCGCGTGGGCGTCTGGTCCCGAACGCCATCAGGCATCCACCGCCCGCCGCCGCGTAAGGCCGGCCACGAGTTGCACCAGCCTCAATCCGAGCCGGACGAGTCGCTTGAGCAGTCCGAACACCCCGTCCCGTTCGAAGATCAGGATCAGCAGCAGCGCGAGACCGTAGATCGCATTTGCGACGAGGGCCTCGTGAAAGCTCAGCCAGTTCGCCGCCGTCGGCCAGCCGGAGAACTGGCCGGACAGCTTCTGCAATCCCACCGGCAGCAGCACAATCGCGACCGCGCCCAGGATCGGTCCGGTCATCGTTCCCACTCCGCCGATGAAGACCATGACCACGAGCGTCAGGCTCAGATCCAGCGAGTAGGTCGTGTACTGCACCTGGCCGATCTGGTAGGCGTACAGCGCGCCGCCGACGGCGGTCACCGCCGAACTGCCGACGAACGCCATGAGCTTCCAGCGGACCAGGTTCACGCCAAGCACCGAAGCGGCGGCCTCGTTCTGGCGCAGCGCGCTCCACGCCCGCCCGGGCACGCCGCGGTACATGCCCGCCAGCGTCAGGAGCAACACCGCCAGCACCACGACGTTGACGATGAACAGCGGCTTCGGGTCCGACAGCAGCAACGAGCCCCAATGCGGCGGGATCACCGTGAAGCCCGCCTCGCGGTTGACGCCCTGGTACTTCTGCGCCGCGAACGAGATGATGAACTGCAACGCCAGGGTGGTGAGCATCAGATAGAGGCCACGAAATCTCAGGCCCGGTATGCCGATCAGCAGACCGACGATGCCGCCGAACACGAACGCGATCAGCACCGGAATCGGGAACACCGCCCAGCCCTCGGTGCTCAGCCGGGCGGCCGTGAACGCGCCGACGGCCATGATCGCCGCCGGACCGAGCGACACCAGGCCGGTGCGGCCGAAGATCCAATCCTGCGCGACGGTCACGATGCCGTAGGTGACGATTAGCGTCGCCTCGTACAGAACGTACTGGGAACCGCCGAAGAAGATCGACAACACCGCGGCCACGAACACGGTGACCCCCAGCAGCGCGGGCCATGGCGACGGGCCGATCCGCAAACGCGCGGCGACGCTGCCTTCGCCTTCGACCGCTGCGCTTTCCCCTGGGCGATTCGGCCGCGTGAGTGTCGCCAGATGCCGCCAGCTACCGCTCACAGTCTGGCCACCTCAGCGCTGCCGAACAGCCCTTGCGGGCGTACCAGCAGGATGGCCAGCAGTACGCCGTAGGCCACGACGTCCTGCCAGGCCCCGCCGATATAGACAGCCACGGCCGCCTGCACCAGGCCTATCAGGACGCCGCCGACCAGCGCGCCAGGCACCGAGTCGAAGCCGCCGAGCAGGATGGCCGGCAGCGCCGCCAGGCCGATGGAGTACACGCTGCCGGGGTCGGGCTGGGTGCCGAGCAGGTACACGACCCCGGCCAGCCCGGCGGTCAGCCCTGCGATCGCCCACGCCAGCGCCGAGGTCGTGACGACGTTGACGCCGGTGAACGCCGCCAGACGCGCGTTGTTGGCCACCGCCCGCATCCGCAGCCCGACCGGGGTGCGGTGCAGTCCGATCAGCACGATGATGAAGATTCCCACGGTGAGGCACATCGTGAAGATCTCCAGGTTGCTGAACCCGAGCGTGCTGACGACGTGGTGCCGGTGAAAGCTGAACTGCTGCGGGATGTTGATCGTCGAGGGCCCCCAGATCAGCAGCGCGATCGCCTCGATCAGGGTGCCCAACCCGACCGTAGCGACCGCGGTGATGAACGCGTCGCTGCCCACCAGCCGGGCGAAGACCAGCCAGTAGATCAGGCCGCCCCCGATGAACAGCGCGGCCGACACCGCGATCATGCCGATCGCGAGATCGCCACCCCCATTGACCACCGAGCCGAAGATCAGCGCGCCGAGCACCATGAACGCGCCCTGGGCGAAGCTGACCACGCCGGTCGCCCGGAAGATGATCACGAACCCGATGCCGATCCGGCCGTAGATGCAGCCCGTTACCAGGCCGTTGACGATTACCGTCGCGACGTCAGCGCTCACAGCCGACCGCTAGCCGTTCAGCGGGCCGGCTTGCAGGCCTGATTGCGCCAGCTTGGGTTGCTTGGTCGCAGGGTCCCAACCGTAGATCGACAATTCGCTGTAGGGCAGGTGCAGATCCGACGTCCAACCGAAAGTTCCGTCGACCAGACCCGGCAGGGTCAGCTTGACCTGCTCCAGCTGATCGGCGAGCTTGTCGCCGCTGCACGGGTAGCCACAGCTCTTCAATGCCTGCATCACCGCGTAAGGGGCAGGGAAGGCCTGCGGGCCGAGCACCTGGTTGATCTGGTCGAGCGTCTTCTGGCCTTCCATCGCCAGCGCCTCGACAGCCATCTTGGCTCCCTGCTCGGTGGGATTCAGATCGGTGATGAAGTGCGCCAGCCCGATCTGGTAAACGTTCGGGTCTGCCAGGCTGTTCATGCCCTGGTACCCGATCGAGGCATCCGAGGCGATAACCGGCGCGTCGTTGCCCGCCGCCCGCAGCGCCTTGATCAGTGGCAGGTAGTTGGGCGTCACCATCTCGGCGATGATCACCTGCGGCTTGGTCGAGACGAGCTTGGAGATCTGGGTGCTCGCGTTCACCGCGGTAAGCGGCACCACTTCTTTGTCGACCTGTTTGTAGCCGGCCTTGTCAGCGGCGGCGGCGGCCTTCTGCCCGTACAGTTGCGCGCCGAGCGAGCCGGCGACGATCGTGGCGTACTTCGTGCCCGAAGGCAGCTTGAGGTGGTCCTGGATGAACTGGATGGTCGCCGGGACTTCTTGCGCCTCGACCGTGGTCGCGCCGAAGATGTACTTCTGCACCGGCGACAGGTTCGCCGGTGGGATCGAACTGCAGATGAGCGGCGTCTTGTGGGCGGTCGCCAGCGCCGCCACCGCGCCGCAGTCGTCGCTCAGGGTGAAGCCGAAGATGGCCGACACATGCTGGGAGTTGATCAGCTGCTGGGTCGCCGACGACGCGTTCTGCCCGGTGGCCGCGGCATCTGCGGTCACCAGCTTGACCTTGTGCCCGTTGATCCCACCCTGGGCGTTCGTGTAGTCGACGACGGCCTTGACGTAGGTCTGGGTGTACTGGCCGTAGACAGCCAGCGGACCGGTGAGATCGTCGGCCAACCCCACCGTGATATCGCCACCGGACGAGCCACCGCTTCCGGACGAGCCACCCCCGCCGGAGTTCGACGATCCTCCACAGGCAGCCAGCCCCACCGTCATCGCGATTGCTGAAACCAGCACGAGGACACGTTTCACGTCGACCACTCCAATACAGACGGTCTTGAAAGCTCCGGTGCGATGTTGGCACACGAGCCGTCGCCGCACAACAACTCCGCATACAATTGTTATACGAGCTGAAGCAGAACGCTGTCCTAGGATCGATGTTTAGGTCACCTTGTTAAGTGTCCGTTTACGCTTATGAGGATTGGCTTAGCTAAGTGCTTCCTCATGGCCGGCTAGGCCTGGGTAGCGGGTCGTACTGGATACCGCGGCGGACGAACCGCGCACGATCGACGCTGTGCGACCGTGCCAGTAGGTGCAACGCCATGTCGATGCCAGCACTCACCCCGGCGCTGGTGATGACGTCGCCGTCGTCGACGAAACGATCGTCCGGGCGCAGTTCGATACTCGG
>Ga0164242_10010121_pt1 | contig 10115 bp, 5 predicted proteins | sample OricomgcompostMG_FD_108783 | JGI IMG/M metagenome (GOLD analysis project Ga0164242, IMG submission 108783) | Miracle-Growth compost microbial communities from Emeryville, California, USA - Original compost - Miracle growth compost (MG) ... | reverse complement strand
CGTCCGCGTTGATGAGCGCGGCGAGCTGCTCGGCGCTGATCTCGTCGGGGGCTTCTGACATGGCTTCCTCCTGTTGGACGGCGCTTACGCCGGCTGCTGGCTCTTCGCTGGTCGACTGAGCGGAGCGAATGGAGACCGAGGAGCCGCCGAGGCCGCAGAACTCCTCGTAATCGATGAGCTCGGCGACCGGCATCCGCTCGGGGTCACGCCCGTACTCGAGCTCTCGGAAGCCGCCGCCCCGCGCGTCGTACGCGACCACGCGCCCGATCAGCGGCTCGCCGACGCCGGTGATCAGCTTCACAGCCTCGGTCACGAGCACGCTGCCGATGACGGCGCACACCGAGGGCAGCACGCCGGCCTCGGCGCACGAGGGCACGGTGCCCGGCTCGGGCGGGACGGGGAAGAGGTCGCGGTAGGCCGGCCCTTCGGCGGCCCATGCGACGCCGGCCTGGCCGCCGTACTGGTGCACGGCGCCCCACACGACGGGCATGCCCGAGAGCGCGGCGGCATCGTCGGCGAGGTAGCGGGTGGGGAAGTTGTCGCTGCCGTCGACGACGAGGTCGTACTTGGCGAACAGGGCGAGCGCGTTGGCCGAGGTCAGCCGATCGAGGTGCACGCGCACGGCCGTGTCGGGGTTCAGCTCGCGCAGCCGCGCGGCGGCCCGCGCGGCCTTGGGGGCGCCGACGTCGGCGGGCGTGTAGAGCGTCTGCCGGTGCAGGTTCGACGCGTCGACCACGTCGTCGTCGACGATGCCGATCGTGCCGACACCCATCGCGGCGAACTGCGGCAGCACGTTGCAGCCGAGGCCGCCCGCGCCGATCACGAGCACGCGCGCGGCGCCGAGCGCGGCCTGACCGCCCGAGCCGAAGCCGGGCAGCATCAGCTGGCGGGAGAAGCGCGCGAGATCGGCCACCCTCCGATTCTCACATCGCGGTGCGCATCCGCGGGCCGGGTCAGCTCAGCCTTCGCGCACGATCTCGTCGGGCGACTTGTCCGGGCGCAGGCCGCGCCAGGACGGCTGACGCAGGCGGTCGTCCCGGGTCCACTCGGCGAACTCGACCTCGCCGACGAGCGTGGGCGAGAGCCAGTGCGCGTCGCGCGCGTCGGGGCGCGGGACGTCGATGAGCGCGGATGTCGCGCGCGCCTGCCTCTTTGCGAGGCGCGCCAGCTCGTCGAGCGCCCGATCGTCGAAGCCCGTGCCGACCCGCCCGACGTAGTGCAGCCCATCGGGCGTCGGGATGCCGAGCAGCAGCGAGCCGAGCGTGCCGGCTCTGCGGCCGTTGCCCGGCCGCCACCCGGCGACGACCACCTCCTGCGTGCGGTGCAGCTTGACCTTGCGCCAGGCGGCCGAGCGGCGGCCAGCCGTGTAGTCGGCGGAGCGGTCCTTCACCATCACGCCCTCGAGGTGCAGTTCGCGCGCGCGGTCGGGGCCTTCGGCGACGGAGCCGTCGAAGACGGGCGGCACGAGCACATCGCCCTTCGACGACACCGCGGACTCCAGCATCCGCCGCCGCACGTCGTAGGTGTCGTCGGTCATGTCCTCGCCGTCGAGCTCGAGCACGTCGAACAGCATGAACTTCACCGGGACGCCCTTCGCCGCCCGCGCGACCTCGGCGGGCTTGCTGAGGCGCATCCGCTGCTGCAGCAGCCCGAAGCTCGGCAGGCCGCGCCTGTCGACGCCGATCACCTCGCCGTCGAGCACCGCGTCGTGGCCGCCGAGCCACCCGGCCAGGCCGGCGAACTCCGGGTACGTCGTCGTGATGTCGATGCCGTTGCGACTGATCAGGCGCGTCTCGCCGTGACGCACGTAGGCGAGCACGCGCACGCCGTCCCATTTCATCTCGACGGCGAGCCCGCTCTCGTCGCCGATCTCGCCCTCGGCGCTGAGGGTCGCAAGCATCGGCTTGTACTCGCGCGTCGGGCGACGCGCACCCGCCTTCATCCGGTGGATGATCCAGTTCTTCTCGTCGCCGCCCTGCTCGGTCCTGATCAGCGCGACCTTCACGGGCTCGCCGCCGAGCCCGCCGTCCGCGGCGCCGTGCAGCACGGCGATCACCTCATCGTCGCGGAACTTCTCGGCCTCGTAGCTGCCGTGGTCCCAGATGTCGACGTGCCCGGCGCCGTACTCGCCCTTCGGGATGTCGCCCGCGAAGCCGCCGTAGGCGAGCGGGTGGTCTTCGACGTGCACCGCCAGATGGTTCCGCTCGCCGAGATCGGGCACGCCCTTCGGCAGCGCCCAGCTCACGAGCACGCCGTCGTGCTCGAGCCGGAAGTCGTAGTGCAGCCGCCGCGCGGCATGCTTCTGGATCACGAACGAGTTCCCGGAGCCGCCTCGCGCAGGCTCCTCGGGGACGGGCTCCGGTGTCTTCCTCGCGTCCCGCATGCCGCGGTACGTGGCAAGCCGGTCGGCGGATGTCCCGGCGTCTCCGCTGGTCGACTGAGCCGCTTGCGGCGAATGGAGACCAAGCAGCGCGGCCGCGGCATCCCCGCGCCGCTTGATCAGCCCCATGACCTCGCCGATCTCGATCTGCCGCAGCCTTCCCGAGGTGATCTCGCCCCAGGTGCGCGGCATCGCGACGAAGGGCCGCGCCCGCCCGCGCAGCGAGTACGGCGTGACCGTCGTCTTCGACGCGCTGTTCTGGCTCCAGTCGAGCATCACCTTGCCGCGCCGGTCGACCTTCTTCATGGTCGAGATGACGAGGTCGGGGTGGTCGGCCTCGAGCGAGCGGGCGAGCTCGTGCGCGACCTCCGAGACCTGCGCAGAGGTCGAGCGGCCGTCGAGCGGCGCGTAGAGGTGGATGCCCTTGCTCCCGCTCGTGACGGGCACCGCTTCGAGGCCCATGTCCGACAGCACGGCGCGCACGAGCTTCGCGACCTCGACGCACTCGGGCAGCCCGACGCCCTCGCCGGGGTCGAGGTCGAGCACCATCCGGTCGGGGTTGCCGGGCTTGCCGGCATCCGCGAACCGCCACTGCGGCACGTGCAGCTCGAGCGAGGCGATCTGTGCGAGCCAGGTCAGCGTGGGCAGGTCGTTCAGCAGCGGGTACTCGTTGTCGTGGTCCTTGTGATGGACCACCGCCCGTGCGACCCACGGGGGCGTCGAGTCGTCCAGGTCCTTCTGGAAGAAGACCATGCCCGGCTTGGACGCCGTGCCGACCCCGTTGACCCACCGCTTCCGCGTGACGGGCCGGCCCGCGGCATACGGCAGCAGGTAGGGGGCGACCGCGGTGTAGTACGCGATCACGTCGCCCTTGGTCGTGCCGGTCTCGGGGTACATGACCTTGTCGAGGTTGCTGAGCGTGAGCGTGCGGCCCTCGACGGACACCGTCTGCTGATTCTTGGCAGCCATGCCCGCACGCTAGGCGCGGCGGGCGTGTGCCGACAGGGGGTTGAGTTCACGGGCATCCGCACGTCTCATCGGGTTATGCGAGCAATCGGCAAGCGCGCGATCTCGTTCGGCCTCGTCAGCGTGCCCGTGCGCATCTACACCGCGACCGAGGACCACGACATCGCCCTGCACCAGGTGCACGACAAGGATGGCGGGCGCATCCACTACGAGCGGCGGTGCGACGTGTGCGGCCGGGTGATCCCGTTCGAGCACATCGACCGCGCGTACGACTCGGGCGACCGCACTGTGGTCATCGACGACGACGACCTCGAGTCGCTGCCCGCGGCGAGCCGTGACGACATCGAGGTCGTCGAGTTCGTGCCTGCGGATCAGCTCGACCCGATCACGTTCGAGCGCAGCTACTACCTCGAGCCCGAGAAGGGCGGCGTGAAGGCCTACGTGCTGCTGCGGCGCACCCTCGAGCGCACGAAGCGCACCGCGATCGTGCGCTTCGGGCTGCGGAACAAGACGCACCTCGGCGCGCTGCGTGTGCACGAGGACGGCGTGCTCGTGCTGCAGTCGCTGCTGTGGGGCGACGAGGTGCGCGAGGCCGACTTCTCGGCGCTTGCGGATGCCCCGCGGGTGACCCAGAAGGAGCAGCAGCTCGCCGATGCCCTGGTCGAGTCCCTCGAGAGCGAGTTCCACCCCGAGGACTACCGCGACGACTACCAGGCCGAGCTGCAGAAGCTCATCGACGCGAAGCTCGAGCACGGCGACGCGATCGACACCGCCGCGACGTTCGGCGAGGAGGCGGAGGAGGGCGAAGGCGGCGGGGCCGAGGTCATCGACCTGATGGAGGCGCTGCGGCGCAGCGTCGACCGGAAGCGGTCGGCCGCGGCATCCGCATCCGCATCCGACGACGAGCCCGACGCACCCGACGAGCCCGCGCCGGCCCGCCGCAAGCGCTCTTCCGGCTCGCGCCGCCGCGCGGCAGACTGACCGCGACACGCAAGGGAGGACCACCATGCTCACTGCAGTGCACGGCTTCAGCGGACTCGGCGTCTCGGACATCGCCGCCGCCAAGGCCTTCTACGCCGACAAACTCGGCCTCGCGGTCGCCGAGGACATGGGCGGGCTCACGCTCGCTCTGCCCGGCGGCACGAGCCTCTTCGTCTACGAGTCGCCGGCCTTCGCGCCGGCCGGCTACACCGTCCTGAACTTCGAGGTGCCCGACATCGACGCCGCGGTGCGCGAGCTCGCGGATGCCGGGGTCGCCATCGAGCGCTATGAGGGGCTGCCGCACGACGGGTCCGGCGTCGTCCGAGGCCGGGCCGCCGGGCAGGGCCCCGACATCGCCTGGTTTCGCGACCCGGCTGGCAACATCCTCGCCGTGCTGCAGCCGTAGCGCCGCCCTAGCACGCGCGGCTCGGCAGCGGCACTGCACGCCCCGGCCCGGGTGAGGGCACGATGGAGGGGTGCTCGTCGCCCTCAGTCTCGCCGTCTTCACCGCTCTCTCCTTCGGAGCGAGCGACTTCTTCGGCGGCATCGGCGCGGGGCGGCTCGGCGTCGCGCGCGGCACCCTGACAACCTTCGCGCTCGCCGCAGTGCTCGCCGCGATCGCCCTGCCGTTCGCCGGCGGTGTGTTCAGCGCGGATGCCCTGCGCTGGGGCCTGCTCGCCGGGGTGTTCGAGATCGCCGGCCTGCTCGCCTTCTACGCCGCGCTGGTCGCGGGGCCAATCAGCCTCGGCGCGCCGCTCGCGGGCCTCGCGGACTCGGCGGTGCCCGTCGTGGCCGCCGTCGTGCTCGGCCAGGCGCTCAGCGGCCTGCACTGGGTCGGCATCGTCGTCGCGCTGCTGAGCGGCATCCTCGTCTCGCTCCGCAAGGAGGAGGGCGCGGGCATGTCCTGGCGCGCGCTCATCCTCGCGATCGTGGGCGGCGCGCTGCTCGGCGCGCTGATCCTCGCGCTCGACGCCGCGCCGTCCGACTCGGGCCTCTGGCCCGTTTCGATCGCGATGGTCACCGGTCTCGTCATCATCGGCGGGCTCGTCGCGCTGGGTCGCGTGAGCGGGCCGGTCGCCGCACTGCTACGGGGGCTGGATGCCGCGCCGCACGATCCGCTGCTGACCGCCGACGAGGCTCGCCTCGGGGCCGTGCGCGGTCGCCGCGGCATCCGCATCGCGCTGCCGTCGCTCGGCGCGGGCGTGCTCATGGGTGTCGCCAACGTGACCCTGCTGCTCGCCTTGCGCGGCGGCCCGCTCGCGGTCGTCTCGGTCGTCGCCAACCTGTACCCGGTGGGCACCGTGCTGCTCGCGTGGCTCATCGCCCGCGAGCGGCTGTCGCCGATCCAGATCGTGGGCGTGGTGCTCGCGATCGGGGCGTCCGTGCTGTTCGCGCTCGCTTAAACGCCTCTGGGCCAGCGAGGCCAGGCTTGGGGTTCCCTGGTCTCGCCGGCCCAGTCAGGGCTCAGCGCACTAGCGGCGGGTCACGCCGCGGTGCCGTTCCTTGCGGCGCAGCAGCAGAGCCACCGCACCCGCGAGCATCAGGGCGAGCGCCGCGAACAGGCCCGTGCTCAGGTTCGTGCCGGTCTGGGCGAGGCTGCCCGCCGCGCCCTGGTCGGCGAAGGACGCGTCGAGCGGGGCGCCGAGGGCGCCGCCGTCGCGGACGAGGCCGGTTCCGACGGTCGTGCCGAGGCCGTTGCCGCCGAGGTCGGTGCCGGTGCCGCTGCCACCGTTCGAGCCGTTGCCGTTGCCGTTGCCGTTGCCGTTGCCGTTGCCGTTGCCGTCGCCGCTGTCGCCCGGAACGGTCGAACCGTCGCCGGGGGTCGCGCCGTCGCTCGGCGTGGTGCCGGTGCCGTCGCCCGGGGTCGTGGTGCCATCACCGGGTGCGGTCGTGCCGTCGCCAGGCGTGGTCGAGCCGCCGTCTCCCGGAGTGGTCGAACCGTCTCCCGGGGTAGTGCCGTCGCCGGGCGTGGTGCCATCACCAGGGGTCGTGCCGCCGTCGCCGGGAGTCGTGCCGCCGTCACCGGGCTCGGTGCCGCCGTCACCCGGGTCGGTCGTGCCGGCCGAGGTCTCGCCGAGCACGTCCACGAGCACGGGGTCGAGCAGGCCGGTGTCGGAGGTGACGTCCGAGCTCACGGCACCGAGCAGGCCGCCGACCGGGTCGTCGGACTGCAGCGCGTCGACCGCGTCGCCGACGGTGTTCGTCGTACCGGCGACCGTGTCGTCAACGGTCTGCACGGTGTCGGAGACCGCGTCGTCGGCGAGGGCCGAGACGTCGCCGGCGACGTCGCCGCCGCTCTCGACGTCGGTGAGCAGGTTGTCGACGTCGCTCGCGACATCGCCCACGAGGCCGCCTTCGACGAGCGCGCCGTCGCCGGCCACGTCATTGAGCGCCGACGAGTCGCCGGTCACATCGGCGATCGGCGACGAGTCGCCGAGCACGGGGTCGAGCGGGCTGTCGGAGCCGAGCACGGCGTCGACGACGGGGTCGCCGACCGTCTGGTCGAGCACGGCGCCGGCGTCGGTGAGGTCCTCGAGCACGTTGCCCGAATCGGTGAGCTGGTCGACGGGGTTGTCGGCGCCGAGCAGGCTGTCGCCGAGGCCGCTGAGAGCGTCGGTCAGTGGCGCGGTGGGCGAGGCGGACGAGCCGCTCGCGGGGGTGGTCGCGCCGCTGTCGCCGACGACGTCGGTGGCCACGGGCTCGAGCAGCCCGGTGTTCGAGGTCACATCCGAGCCGACGGTGTCGAGCGTGTTCGCCACCGGGTCGCTCGACTGCAGGGCGTCCACGGCGTCCGGGACGGTCGCCGCGGTTCCGGTGGCTGCGTCGTTCACCGTCTGCGCGGTGTCGGCGACGGCGTTGTCGACGAGGCCGGTCAGCGACGAGCTCGGGTCGCTCCCGGAGGCGGCGTCGGCGAGCACGTTGTCGACGCCGGCCGCGGCGTCTCCCACGAGGCCGCCTTCGACGACGGCGCCGTCGCCCACGACATCCGTGAGAGCCGACGAATCGCCCGTCACGGTGGTGAGCGGCGAGGAATCGCCGAGCACCGGGTCGAGCGGGCTGTCCGAGCCGGTGACGGCGTCGACCACGGGGTCGCCGACGAGCTGGTCGACGACGGTGCCCGGGTCGGTCAGGGATTCGACGGGGCCGCCCGCGGATGCCGCCGGGGTCGCCGTCGACGAGCTGTCGCCGAGGGCGTCGACGAGCGCGTCCTGGGTCAGGCCCGTGTTGTCGGTCGCGTCGGCGGTGTTGTCCGCGGCGTCAGTGACGGTGGTGGCGAGGTCCTTCGCGGCCGACGTGGGGTCGGCCGAGACGACGTCGTTCACCGTGGCGGCGGCATCCGAGGCGGCGGTCGGCACGAGGCCGTCGGAGCCGGCCACCTGCGTGCTGTCGGCCTGGACATCCGAGACGGTCGTGTTCACGTCGTCGACGGCGGTAGTGACGGTGCTCTGGACGGCGGCGGCGGTGTCGCCGCCCGAGGCGACCGAGTCGACGACGGCGCCGACACCGGCGAGTGCGTCGCCCACGGTGCCGCCTTCGACGACGGCTCCGTCGTCTGCGACGGAGTTCACGGCCGAGGGGGCGCCCACCAGGGCGTCGACCACGGTCGGAACGGATGAGACGGTGGAGGTGAGGGATGACACCGGGTCGCTCGTCGCAGCGTTCGCTGCGGCGGCTCCTGCGAGCGTCAGCCCCCCGAGGGCCACTATGAACCACAGTGCCCGAGCGGCATTGATGTGCATGGAAAGACTCCTTGACTGGGTAGGAGGAGTCGCCGAGAAGAGCTCAGGCGACTCGGGGTGCGTCTGTCCGCCGCAGGCTCGCCGGGGTGGCGAGCGGGCAGACTCCGCCCTACCTAGTCAGGAGTCGAGTCGTGTGCGAAGACGGGCGACGCGGGGATCGCGTCGGTCGTCGCGCGGGAGATCGTGCCCGCGAGAAGCGCGGGGGCGCCATTGCCGCCGATCACCGCGAGCGGCAGTGCGCCGGTGCCGGAGCCGCCTCCGGTGCCGCCGGCGGACGAGCCTGCGCCGGCCGCGCCGGCGATCCCGTCGGGGCCCTGGGGCAGGCCGGGCGCGGGCCGGCCGGAGCCGCCCACCGTGCCGACACCCGCGGCGCCGATGGCGCTGGTCGCGGGGGCGAAGCCGCTGCGGATCGACGCGAGCACGCCGTGCGCGTCCGTCGCGAGGCGGGCCGTCGGGCCACTCACGCGTGCGCTCTCGACCGTGCCGGCCGTAGCGTCGACGGCGGTGGCAGCGGCGGCGGGTGCGGATGCCGCGGGCGCGCCGCCCGCGACGGGGAGCCCTTCACCGACGGCCGGGTTGCCCGAGTCGCCGACGGCGCCAAGGCCTCCGCCGACTGCGCCCCCGACGGTGCCTGTGACGCCGCCGACGACGGTTCCGACCGAGCCGCCGACCGTTCCTGCTGCGCCGCCGACAGCGCCGACAGCGGTTCCGACGGTGTCCGTGGCCCCTCCGACGACGGCGCCGGTGGTGCCGGTCACCGTGCCGGGGACGTCGGAGATGACGCCGGGCAGCGAGCCGATCACGCCGGGCAGCGAGCCGACGACACCGCCGACCGTGCTGCCGACGCCCGAGAGGACGGGGTCGACGATAGGCAGCGACGGGGCACTCGCAGACCCTCCGGGGGCCGTGGCCCCGACGGTCTCGCCGACGCCGTCGACGACCGTGCCGGCACCGCTCACGACGGTTCCGACGGTGTCGTCGAGGTTCGATGCGGCGGGCGCGAGGATCGTCGTGGCCGGTGCGGAGCCGACGACCGAGCCGACCACTCCGCCCGCGACGGGAAGCTGTTCGACGACCCCTACGACGCCGTCGACGGTGCCGCTCACGGCGCCGAGGGTCGTGCCGACGAGGTGCGACGACGACACCGAGTCGAGCGTCTGCGTGACCGGGGCCGTGATGGAGTCGACGGTCTTCGTCACGGGCGACGTGATCGCCGCGACCGGGGCCTGCAGCGGCTCGGGAAGCGCCGACACGGTGCTCGAGACCACGGTCGAGACGGCGCCGGTCGTGCCCGACACGAGAGAGTCCACAGCCCCGGTGACGCCCCCGACGACGCCGTCGGCGGTCTTCGTGACACCGCCGAGCGTCGAGCCGAGAGCTCCGGTGACGCCGCCGAGCAGGCCGCCCTTCGGGGCGGTCGATGCGGCGGGGGCGGGCGTCGAGGCGGCGGGCTTCGCCGGAGCAGCGGCGGCGGGCGATGCGGATGCCGGTGCCGGGGCATCCGCAGCGGGGGCGCTCGACGGTACTGTGCTCGCGACCGTCTGCGCGACGGAGCCGGTGACCGCGCCGACCGTGCCGGTGGCGGTCTTCACGACGCCGCCGAGCAGGCCGCCGGTGCCCTTGAGGACGGGGCCGAGCAGCCCGTCGCCGTGCCCGGAGGCGACGGTTTCGTGCACGGTCTCGGCGTGCGCCTGCGACGGCGCGAGGGCTTGGGATGCCGCGAAAAGACCGCCGCCGACGGCGGTCGCGATCAGCGCGGAGCGGATCGTGGCCTTCAGCCACGACGGCGATTGCCGTTCGCTCTCCACACGCCCCCCAAGGATATGAATCGGGTTCAGGGTAGACGACCCAGTCGCCAGAAGCAATCGACAGGTTTTCCTACCCTCATTCGGGGGTGCGATGAAACGGTGGAGAACCGAGCGTCTCCCACCCTCGGAATAGAACCGGCGGTTGCGCCGTTCCATGCATTTGCATAAACATTGAGGCGCGGCGGAGCAGAGGGCGAAGCCGGCAAGGAAGGTGGCAGAGGCCATGAGCGGGAACCCGAT
>Ga0164242_10010120_pt1 | contig 10116 bp, 11 predicted proteins | sample OricomgcompostMG_FD_108783 | JGI IMG/M metagenome (GOLD analysis project Ga0164242, IMG submission 108783) | Miracle-Growth compost microbial communities from Emeryville, California, USA - Original compost - Miracle growth compost (MG) ... | reverse complement strand
CCGAGGTACCCCAACCTGTGGACAACTTACATGCATGTAACTACAAGATGTAGGGGTACACGCTAGGTCGGTCCACACCGATTCGCAAGCATCCACGGCGCGTTTCCTCACTCCGGCGTGTCGTCGTGCGTCGAGATGGCGACCCGGCGGCCACTGGCGTCTCAGCCCGCGGGAATGCGCAGCACGCTGCCCGCCTCGACGCCATCGGTTGCCAGTGCGTTGAGTCGCGCCACCTGCCGCATCGCGGCCGCGGGGTCGGTGTCCGGCATGTCGCGCAGCACCACCGACAGCAGCGTGTCCCCCGGCTGCACGGTGACCAGCCGGGTGGGTTCGAAAGCGGGCCGCAGCGCGACGGTCAGCGAGCCCACGACGAGGGCGGCGACGACGACCACCGTCATCGACAGGCGTGCCCAGCGACCCATTCGGTATCCACCGGCGGCCGCGCCGGGAGGGCAGATCGGGGCCTCGGCGGCCCGCCGGGGAGCGCTGCTGCCCATCGGCGGGCGCGTGGAGTCGCCGAGGGGTCTGCGGCGGGCCGTGCGCGCGGAGCCCCGCCGAACGGGTGCCGGACCGCCCGCGGCCCGGCTCCGGTCGGAAGGGTCCGCGGGCGCGAGGTCGCGCGTCCGGTCCGGCTCGCGGCGAGCGGACTGCGCAGCCAGTGCGGTCGGGCCGAATCGACGTCCTCCGGATCGCGCCATGACCTGTGTCGCCATGTTGCACCTCACCTCACCGACATGCCCCGCGCGATGCGGGGCGCTGGTCGTTCGCGGGATGTATGCTCCAGCCGAACGAGCGTTCTATCGAACTGCTGACCGAGTTCTACACCGTCGGTCCGACAGCGGGACAGAACCAGACGCACCGGCAGTAGAACTGATGTTTGAATTGTTATCAAACAGTGCTAGATTTCGGACGTAGCGCCGAAGTGGCGCGGAGAGGCAGGCACTCGATGACGGACTCACAGTCCCGGCAGTCGAACGGCGAGGTGGTTCCGTTCCCGGAGACGGACCCGCACGGCAAGGCGCTCACCATGCGCCAGCGCAAGGTCCTGCAGGTCATTCGGGAGTCCATCGCACAGCGCGGATATCCGCCCAGCGTCCGGGAGATCGGCGAACTGGTCGGGCTGAAGTCGCCCTCGTCGGTGGCCTATCAACTCGACGCACTGCAGCGCAAGGGCCTGCTGCGCAAGGACGCCAACCGTCCCCGCGCCGTGGACATCCGCCCGGCCGAGGAGGTCGCCGACGACGCGGCGCGGCAAGGGCGCGCGGCACCCGCGTACGTCCCCATGGTCGGGCGGATCGCCGCCGGCGGCCCCATTCTGGCCGAGCAGTCCATCGAGGATCTCTACCCGCTGCCGCGCGAGATCGTCGGAGAGGGCAACACGTTCCTGCTACGGGTGGTCGGCGAGTCGATGCGCGACGCGGCCATCACCGATGGCGACTGGGTGGTGGTTCGCCAGCAGCCGACGGCCGACAACGGCGACATCGTGGCCGCCATGATCGACGGCGAGGCCACCGTCAAGACGTTCCAGCGCAAGGACGGCCACGTCTGGCTCATCCCGCACAACCCGGCGTTCAACCCCATCCCGGCCGACGAGTCCACCGTGCTCGGCAAGGTGGTCGCCGTCGTCCGGAAGATCTAGCCGGAAACCCCATCGAGAACGTTCAGAGGCCTCGTCCCGCACACCGGGACGAGGCCTCTGAACGTTGATCGACGTCGAGGAAGGTCAGGTCGCCTGCTGCTCGGAGGCGACCGGAGCGCCATTGACGACGGTCGCCTGCTGCGGCGGGGCCGCTGCCGCGGGAACCTGCGGCGCGACCGGGGTCGCGGCGATCTGGTTCATCGGGGTGGCGACGGCGGCCGAGGCGTCGGTCTCGGCCGGGGCCTTGTCCGACTTGTCGTCGTCATCGTGCATCGCCGACACCTCGGACTTGAGGATGCGCAACGACCGTCCGAGACCGCGCGCCGCGTCGGGGAGCTTCTTCGCTCCGAACAACAGGATGAAGGCCGCGGCCACCAGGACCCAGTGCCACCACATCATGATGGGTTTACCTCCTCGTTCACCCGGTGGAACACCGCGTGAATCGGAATGCTTGGTGAGCCCCACCATACCGAACTCTGCGGCATGCGGAGCGCCGCGCGCCCCGGGATGTGACGGGATCGGAACATTCTCGCCTCCCGGGGATGGTCGGGCATCCGCCGGTGGGCTGGACCGCGCGTCACACCTCGGATAGCGGAGCGGCGAATTCGGCGAGCGCCCCCGCCAGGTGGGCGGGCACCCGCGCCGACAACAGCGTGCCGTCGGCGGTGTGCCGTTCGTCCAGCACGGTCCCCTCGGCGTGCACCCGCGCGACCAAGGCGCCGCACGAGAACGGCACCAGCGCCCGCACCGCGACGGCCGGGTCCGGCAGGGCCGCGGCGATGCGCTCGCGCAGGTCGTCGATTCCCTCGCCGGTCCGCGCCGACACGAACACCGCGCCGGGCAGCAGGTGACGCAACCGGGCCAACGTCACCGGATCCGCGGCGTCCACCTTGTTGACCACCATCACCTCCGGCACCGATCCGGCATCGATCTCGGCCAGCACGTCCCGCACCGCCGAGACCTGCCCCTCCGGGCTGGCGTCCGAGCCGTCCACCACGTGCACGATCAGATCGGCGTCGGCGACCTCCTCCAGGGTGGAGCGGAACGACTCCACCAACTGGTGCGGAAGGTGCCGGACGAACCCCACCGTGTCGGTCAGGGTGAACACCCGGCCGTCCGCGGTGCGCGAGCGCCGGGTCGTCGGGTCCAGGGTGGCGAACAGCGCGTCCTGCACCAGCACGCCGGCGTCGGTGAGCCGGTTGAGCAGCGAGGACTTGCCGGCATTGGTGTAGCCCGCGATGGCGACCGCGGGGACTTGGTGCGCCCGGCGGGACGAGCGCTTGGTATCGCGCACCCGGCGCATGCCGGCCAGCTCGGCGCGCAGCTGAGAGATCCGCTTGCCGATGCGCCGCCGGTCCAGTTCCAGCTTGGTCTCGCCGGGGCCGCGCGATCCGATGCCGGCCCCGCCGGCCACCCGGCCGCCGCGTTGCCGGGACAGCGCGGCGCCCCAGCCGCGCAGCCGGGGCAGCAGGTAGTTCAGCTGCGCCAGCTCGACCTGCGCCTTGCCCTCCTTGGACCGGGCGTGCTGGGCGAAGATGTCCAGGATCAGCGCGGTGCGGTCGACCACCTTGACCCGCAGCTTCTCCTCCAGGTTGCGCAGCTGGCCGGCCGACAGCTCCCCGTCGCAGATCACCGTGTCGGCGCCGGTCGCCGCCACCACGTCGGCGACCTCCGCGACCTTCCCCGAACCCACGTAGGTGGCCGGGTCGGGCTGGGGTCGGCGCTGCACCAGCGCCTCGAGCACCACCGATCCGGCGGTCTCGGCCAGCGCGGCCAGTTCGGTCATGGAGGCGTCCGCGTCGGCCGCGGAACCCGCGGACCGACCCGACCAGACGCCGACCAGCACCACCCGCTCGAGTTGCAGTTCGCGGTACTCGACCTCGGTGATGTCGGTGAGCTGGGTGGACAGCCCCGCCACGCGGCGCAGCGCCGACCTGTCGGCCAGGTCGCGTTCGCCGGTGGTGGTCGCCCGGTCCCAGCTGGGGATGGTGGACGAAGCGGAGTGCCGTGGATCGGCGGGGGAAGATGTCATGTCCCGTCCAGCGTGCCACGTGCGGCCACCGAATATGTCCGGCCCGGGCCGGACGGCGACCTCCGACGCCGTCCCGGGCGGCCCGGCGGTGCCACGGCGACGGTCACGGTTCGGGATGCACGGCCACGAAAACCGACCAGCGACGTCCGCCCTGGTCCTGTGGCCGGCGGGCGAACTCGTCCAGCAGGGCGGCCAGCCGAGAGCGGAACTCCCGCTCGTGCTCGTCCGAGAGCTGCAGGCCCAGTCTGCTGGCATCGATGTCCGACTGCTCGACCAGCGCCGCTTCGGCGAGAAAGGTCTGCAGCAACGTGTGGGATCCGGGGCGGCCGTGCTCCGGCGGCTCGCCCAGGTCCAGCGTCCAGGACTTGCCGGTGGCCCGGTAGGGAATCTCGCGGGAGCCGCGCCTGCCTCGCCGAGGGGCGTCCGCCCGCAGGAAGCCCTGGTCGACCAGGGTGCGCACGTGGTGCAAGGTGGTCGCCGGGTTACGACCCAGCCGCTCTGCGATCTCCCGGTTGGTCAGCGGCTCGTATAGGCACAGCCGGAGGATCCGCAGCCGCAGCACGCTCGCCAGCGCGCGTCGCTCGGCGTCGGTGGCCGCCCGACGCACGAGCGGCGCGGCAGCGTCGCCGCCGAGGTGGTCCGGCGCGGCCCGGTGCGCAGCGCTGCTCATGGGCTCAGACTATCGGCGACGCGCCGGCGCCGGAATATGTGATTGACATTCCTCAATCAGTGCGGTGAGACTCTGCACCATGCCCGACAGCGACGACCCGGAGTCCGGTTCCACGAGGGCTCCCGTGCCGTCGTCGGTGACGGAGGTGGTGGTGACGGAGCCCACGGCGGCGAACCCCGCCGTCGACCCAGCGGCCGTCGATTCGGTGCTCGCGGACGAGGTGGACGTCGACCCTGCGGCGGGCGCCGAAGGCGCACGCGGCCTCGGTCGGTTGTGGCGCCGGATCACGGCCGGGGCGCTCTGGCACCACCCGGACTTCGTGCGACTGTGGGTGGGCGACACCGCCAGCCAACTGGGGTCGTCGTTCGGCGGCATCGCACTGCCCTATCTGGCGGTGACGGTGCTGGCCGCGACCAGCTTCCAGATGGGCCTGCTGGGCACCCTGCAGGGGCTGGGCTTTCTGGTCGTCGGGCTACCGGCCGGTGCGCTGGTCGACCGATGGCGCAAGCGCACCGTGATGCTCGGCGCCGACCTGTTGCGGGCCGCGCTGCTGGCCTCGCTGACCGTGGCGTGGTGGCTCGGTGCGCTCACCTTCGCCCAACTCGCCGTGGTGGCCACGGCGGTCGGCGTGGCCACGGTGTTCTTCGACGTCGGCTACCAATCCTACCTGCCGTTCCTGGTCGGCCGCGACCACGTGGTGGAGGGAAACGCGAAACTACAAGCCAGCCAGTCGGTCTCGCAGGCGGCAGGTCCGGCCGTCGGCGGTGTGGCGATCAAGTTCCTGGGCGCCGCGGACGTGGTGGCGATCAACGCGGTCGGCTATCTGGCCTCGGCGACCGCGCTGTGGCGGATCCGGCACCGGGAGACGCCACCGGCCCCGGAGAGCCGGCGGCCGCTGCGGACCGAGATCGCCGAGGGACTGCGCTTCGTGGTGCGCCACCCACTGCTCCGTCGCCTGCTCGCCTGCACCGGGATCGGCAACCTGACCGGCAGCGCGGCCAGCGCTCTGATCATGCTGTACATGGTCCGCGACTTGCATCTGTCCGCGGTGGAGATCGGCCTGATCGAGGCGGTCGGCGCGATCGGCGGGTTCGCCGGGGCCCTCGTCGTCACCCCGCTCACCCGACGGATCGGCGAGGGCGCCACGATCATCGTCACCGCGACCGTCTTCGCGCCGCTGCCGTTCGTGTATCCGCTCGCGTCGGTGCTGCCGGCGATCCCGACCCTGATCGTCGGCCAGATCGGCTTCATGGCCATGGTGGTCGCCTACAACATCGCCACCGTGAGCTTTCGGCAACGGCTCTGCCCGCCGGAGATGTTGGGCCGGATGAACGCCTCGGCCCGATTCTTGATCTGGGGCACCATCCCGATCGGTGCGTTCGTCGGGGGCGTGCTCTCCACCCACATCGGCGTGCTCGCGACCCTGTGGGTGGCGGCCGCCGCGGGCCTGGCGTCGATTCTGCCGGTGGCCAGCCGGTCGCTGTGGCGGCTGCGCAAGTTGCCAGAGCACGACGCCGCCGACAGGAGGCCGGATGGTCTGCTCAATCCGCCGGATACGCCGGCCGGGTGAGCTCGTTCCGGAGCCCGTCGAGCGCGGTCCGGGTATCCGCGTCGTCGGCATGCGGGCCGCGCAGCCACTCGCTGTAGCTTTCCACCTCGCTGAGAATCCAGTCCAGTTGGAACAGCCCGGCCATCCCCGGATCCGCCGGCAGGCCGCGCCGGGCCGCCTCGGGCAGCGCCCACAGGTCACGCTCCCGGGGTGCTCGGCGCAGCGTCTCCCAGTCCACCAGCAGCAGCGTGCCCGCTCGGGTACGCCACTGGTTGTGCGCACCGGGCTCACCGTGGGTGGGAACGAATCGATCGGGGTCGAGTCTGTCGACCAGCGTGAGGTAGCTGGACAGCTGCCGATCGACGCGCGGCAAGGCGTCAAGGACAGCCGCCCGGGCAGTCTCGCCGAACGGTCCGCCGGTCCAGGCGGTCGCGGTCCAGTCCTTCAGCCGGTCCACGAGGGAGGCATCCACCTGCGGTATCCAGTCCAGGACTCCGTCGGGAGCGGGCGCGGCGTGCAGCCGATGCAGGAACCCGATCGCGCGCTCATCGAAGGTGGCCGGCTGCTCGCCGTCGAGCCATCGGGTCACGCTGAGCCAGCCCTCGCCCACCGACGCGGTGTAGCCGCCGGCGCGGGTGGCGAGCGGCGGATGCACGAATTCCAGGGTGGCGGCCAGCGCGGCGACCCCGGCGTAGGTGGCCTCGGCAGAGCGCGCGGTGTGCCAGAGCGGCGCATCCAGCGTCGCGAACAGCGCCTGCCCGTCGGGGACGTCCACGCGCCAGTGCCAGGCGCCGAACCCGACAGGGAGGTGCCGCACCGCGACGGCGCCGGGCGCCCACCGGTCGCGGACCACGGCCAGGATCTGCTCGTCGGCGAGGTTTGCGGGGCGGGTGAACACAAGCGGGATGGTACGGAGCGGGCCCGTCACCGAGCGGCGCCGCGGGTCGTCGCCCCCGTTCCGAGGTGGTGATCGGGCCGGCATCTTCGCACCCGACACCGCCGGCACGGTCCCGGCGACACGCCACCGTCAGGCCGAAGTGAGCACCCCAGCAGGGAAGTCCTCGCCGAGGGTGCCGAAGGCCACCAGCACGGCCGGACCGGTCAACGTGGCGTTGCCGTCGGTGATCGTCACCGTCACCGACCCGCCGGGCACGTGGACCCGCACCGTCCCGTCGCTACGACCGGTGGCCGCCAGATGCGCCGCGGCCGCCGCGACCGTCCCCGTGCCGCAGGACCGGGTCTCCCCCACCCCGCGCTCGTGCACGCGCATCCGTACCTCGTCCGCGCCGACGGTCTGCACGATCTCCACGTTCGCGCCGTCCGGGAACACCGTCCGGTCGATCCCGGGGCGCACGGTCAGATCGAATCCGCTCGGGTCCACCCCGACCGAGCAGACCAGGTGCGGGTTTCCGACGTCGACCGCCACGCCATCGATCTCGACTCCGGCGATGGTCGCGGTCGAGGCGGCGCCCATCCGGACCGGCCCCATCCCGATGGTCACGTCACCGGTGGAACCAAGTTCGGCCCAGCGCGGTCCGCCGTGGGTGGTGAACTCGATCCGGCCCGGCCGGGCCCATCCAGCGTCCACCAGGTAGCGGGCGAAGACCCGGGCCCCGTTGCCGCACATCTCGGCGAGCGAGCCGTCGGCGTTGCGGTAGTCCATCAGGAACCGGCCCTGGCCGTCGCGGGCGACCCGGATCGCGCCATCGGCGCCGAGCCCGGCATGCCGGTCGCACAGGGCGCGGGCCAGTTCGGCGGTCAGTTCCAAACGCGAGTCCGGGTCGGGTAGCAGCACGAAGTCGTTCTCGGTGCCGTGGCCCTTGACGAAGGCGACGCCGCCGGGCACGCCGCCGACGTGTCGTTCGGCGGATCCGGTCACGGGTTGCACACCGTGAAGGATAGGCGGCCGGCGGATGGCGGTCTTTCGGGATTCGGCGCCGGCGACGGGCGATCAGAGTAGGTCTACCAGTTTCCCATCCAGCCCGGAGGGCATCGTGCGCATCCTCGCCCGCACCGTTCGGACCGCCCTGGTCGCCATGCTGGTGGCCGTACTGGCCCTGCTGACCCTGACCCCGTCGGCCGGGGCAGCGGTCGGCGGCAATGCCGCGTGGGGTGCGGGGGCCACGTGCTGGGCCGGCCAGTTCGAGATGACCATGACCGTGCAGGGCGCCTACGACGGCCAATGGGTCGCGGTACGCCGCTACCTCGCGGTGTGGAACGCCCAGCGGGGACAGTGGCAGGGGCAGTACTCCGACTGGCAGATGGCACAGGACCCGACCGGGCCAGCCTCGGCGATCGCCGCCCGTTGGCAGGCGCCCTTGCCGGCCGGAACGGCAGTGCAGTTGTGGTATCAGGTCGCGTTCTACGGCGCCGGCGGCTGGTCGGTGCTGGACTGGTCCTCGGCCACCCACACCACGCACCGGTGGAATGCGTACGGCACCGTGTCGACGACTTCGGGCGTCTACTGCGTGGTGACGTGACGGGCGAGGTCCACGGCGCGGCCGAGCAGGTCCGGGCGGGCGGCCTCCAGCCGGTGCGCCCGGGGGTCCCGCCCGAACCAGGACCGCTGGCGGCGGACGAAGCGGCGGGTCGCCGTGACGGTGTCGGCCACTGCCCGTTCTAGGCCGGTCGCGCCGTCCAGTACCTCCAGCAGCTGCCGGTAGCCCAGCGCGCGCGACGCCGTCAGCCCCTGCCGTAGGCCGATCCGTTCCAGTGCGACCACCTCGCCCAGGAATCCGGCGGCCATCATGCGATCCACCCGCTCGGCCAGCGCCTGGTCCAGCTCGGCGGGATCGCGGTCCAGGCACAACAGCACCGCGTCGTAGCGGGGCGGTCCGGGCCGGGGCAACGATGCGGTGAACGGCCGGCCGGTCAGCTCGACGACTTCCAGGGCGCGCACGATCCGCCGTCCGTCGTTCGGCTCGATGGCCAGCGCGGCGGCCGGGTCGAGCCGGGCCAGCCGGTCCCGCAGCATCGCCACCCCGGCGTCCGCCAGCTCGGCCTCGAGCCGGGCGCGGATCGCGGGATCGGTTCCGGGGAAGTCGATTTCGTCGACCACGGCCTGGACGTACAGGCCGGAGCCGCCGACCAGCAGCGGGGTGCGGCCCCGGGACAGCACGTCCTCGACGGCGGCCCGGGCGTCGCGCTGATACGCGGCGACGCTGGCGGTCTCGGTGACGTCCAGCACGTCCAGCAGGTGGTGCGGAACGTTGCGACGCTCGGCGGCGCGCAGCTTCGCGGTGCCGATGTCCATGCCCCGGTACAGCTGCATCGAGTCGGCGCCGATCACCTCCCCGTCCAACTGCTCGGCCAGTGCGAGGCCGAGTTCGGACTTGCCGGTGCCGGTGGGTCCGGCGACCACCACCAGCCTGCCGAGCGACATCCGCCTCAGCCCCACTGCCAGGTGGCGACCGGGTAGCCGACTCCGAACGGCGCGGCGTAGTGCAGGATCTCGGAGCGAGCGGTCCCGTTGCCGAAGGTGAGCGCGGCGAGGGCGGACAGCGCGGGTAGCGAGTCGGCGCGCAACGCCGCCGCCAGGTCGGCGAGCCGGTCGCAGGTGGCGGCGAGCGCGGCCGGGTCGCCCGAGCGCAGGGCGGTGACGAGGTCGGCGTCGAAGGACTCGGATCGGGGATCCGGCGCACCGGGGGCGTGCTCGCCGTGGCAGGCGGCGCCATCGGCCATCACCAGCAGGCCGGTGCGTCCGGCGCCCGGTACCGGCAACTCGGATCCAGCGGTGAGCTGCACGGCGCTGGTCGGCGCGGTGACGCCTGCGGCGGAGAGCAGGTGGGCTCCCACCGCCGTACCGACCGCGGTCCTCGCCGCGGTGGCCGTGAGGGGCGCCGACGGGCGGCCAGGGCGGTCGCCCGCGGCATCGTCACAGTCCGGTGACCCGCCGGGTAGCCGGACCGCCCGGACCACCCGTCGGTCGCTGCGGGCCAGCCCGCCGGCGGTGACGAGGTCACCGGGCAGCAGTACGCCCGGGCCGACGCTCGTCGACGCGGAGAGGATGATCACCTGGTCCACCTGTCGCAGTGCTGCGACCGCGGCGGTGCAGGCGGCGCGCAGGTCGGCGGCCTGTTCGGCGAGGCGATCTGCCAGCCCCGGGATCAGCAGCGGCGCCGGTGGGCAGATGGCGGCGGCAACGATCACCGATGCAGGCTATCGGGCGCCGATGGCGGGCGCGGACGGTCACAGTCGTATTCCAGTTCGCCCCGGGATGGCCGCTG
>Ga0164242_10010118_pt1 | contig 10117 bp, 9 predicted proteins | sample OricomgcompostMG_FD_108783 | JGI IMG/M metagenome (GOLD analysis project Ga0164242, IMG submission 108783) | Miracle-Growth compost microbial communities from Emeryville, California, USA - Original compost - Miracle growth compost (MG) ... | reverse complement strand
TCAATAAAAAAAATGGGCCTAAACCAAGGGGGGATTGATTTAGGCCCGAAAAACATGCCTTTGTGAGGGGGTTAGGGGGGATCGGCACGCTTATGCCGGACATTGATGCAACGCGCATGCCAGACTCGTTGGCTGCCTTATCCTGTTGAATTTTATAGGCTCGCTTCGCCCGCATCCCCATTAATTACACAATTGACGTGTATAAAATATGAACACCCGTATAGATTATTCAAATCTTGTGTAATTTAATCCGCATTAAATCGATCTGAACCCCCTCACAGACGGCACGATCCTTGTATTTCATCGGATATGAAAAAGACCCGACTTGCCTCTTTTGGCCTCTTGAGTTTGTTTTGTCTGACAACCTTAAGCGCCTGCGGTCAGCTTTCAAAAGATCAATGGCGACAGCTTGAACAATCCGACAGCCAAAAGCAGGCCCAGACCTCGGCTTCTGAAATCTCAAGCCTTCAGGTCGACTCTCGCGGAAGCATCGACGTCCAATACCTGGTCTCGTACGATGCCCCCTCTCAGGCTTATCACTTCAACGTCACCCGCGCGCTCGGCACTACCGTGACTAAGACCGTTTCGCTCGGCGCGGCCGACTCGACGACACTCTATCCGCTGCTTCAGGGTCTTTTCTCGGGCAAAATCACCCTCCAATCGCGCGTGCAATGCACGGATTGCAACGGCTGGAACACCTTAACCATCAACCGCAAAGACGCGAGTATCCAGATCTATAATTATCCCCTGCTTCAGAATACGAGCCTGAGCAACCCGCTCGATCAGCTCAATCAGTTCGTGCTTAACCGGCTTTGATCGCGTCGAAAACACCGCTTCGAATCATCGATACCGCAATCGCCGTCAGTAATAGGGCTGCGATTTTCGACACCACGACAGTGCCGTCTTTTCCGATCACCCGCTGAACCCGGTCACATTTTCGCAATAGCACCCAGGCGATGAAATAATTACTGATCAGCGCGGCCACGGTGATCAAATACCCTCGCGCTCCGACCTGAAGCACAAGCGTCGTCAATACGGCAGGACCGGTAATGAGGGGAACGGCCAACGGAACGACCCCCGTCGATCCGGTCGCGCGCTGAACGCTTTCAGGGCCGCCCAGAAGATCCGCAAGCGAGATCAACAGCAGCACCAATCCACCGGCAATCTTGAAGTCAAAAAGGCTGATTCCCAGAAACCGAAATAAGGCCAAACCGCCGAACACGAACAAAAGCGCAACGATGAACGCCACCCACATCGAAACATTCACGATCCGGCTGCGTTGCTCGCGACTGAGATCGCGGGTCATCGACAAATAAATGGGGATCATTCCGATAATATCGAGCGCGACAAAAATCGACGTAAAGGAGAGTAAAAAATTACGTGTCATTTTTTTCGGGCGCTTCAGCCCACCTTCTGATCGTCTTGCGAATCGTTTTGATCTTTTTCAGCGTGCTCTTGCTTCGCGATCCGAACCTGGTTTCTGCCGTTGCGCTTGCATTCGTAAAGCGCATCGTCGGCCAGGTTGAACAACACACGAGGATCTTTCGAGTGAAGACCCGATTGCGAAAGCCCGATCGAGACGTTCACCTTCAGCATTTTGCCCTCGTAATCGAACTCGCGGCTCGCCACTCGTTGACGGAACTCTTCGAAAAGCACCAAGGCTTCTTCGATCGGCGTATCCGGCATCAGCATGCAAAACTCTTCGCCGCCGTAGCGATAGGTCTGATCGCTTAAGCCCGCCCGGCGCACTTCCATGAACAAGCTTGCAACTCCCTTTAAGATGAAATCGCCCGCCTTGTGGCCGTATTGATCGTTGAATTGTTTGAAGTGATCGATATCGAGCAACGCCAAAGTCAGAGGCTTGTCTTCGACCACGGCCTTGGCCACCAGTTCGTAGTAAGTGTCTTCAAAGTAGCGCGAATTGTACAAGCCGGTCAGACGATCGGTGATCGATGCCGAATACAGCCGCGACTTGTGCAGGCTCACTGCCGATTGATCGGCAATGCCCTGAAGAAGGCTCAAGTCCTCGCGAGTGAAGCGTCCGAGCGCATCCAACACGGCCGAGCCGTCGTTTTCGATGTGAACCTTATTCGTAAAATTCATCACACCTTCGAGCTGTCCGCCGTTCATGACCGGGACGGAACAGATACAATGAGTCTCAAACGCGCCCATTTGCGGAATCTCGTCGCGATTGTTCATCACGACCGAACGACGCTGAAGTGCGGCTTGCCCCGCGACCCCCTCGCCCATTTCGAATGCTTTCGTCTCGATCTTGCCCGAGTTCAATCCCTCCAGCACACTCTCGTCGATGTAGCCCCAGGCCACGACAAGTTCGAGCTTTCCGGTCGAGCGGTTCAAGAGCATCAAGTTTCCTTTTTGCGCCTTCACGGCCTTCACGGCGTTCCGGATCGTCTCTTTACACAGCTCTTTGAAATCGTTGATCGTCGAGAGCTCTTGGTGGAAATCGTAAAGGATCTGAATGTTGTTCAAGATGCGCTGGTTTTTCTCGTACTTCAGGGTCGAATCGATGATGGTCGTCGCCAATGAAGCCAGCTCTTGCACGAAGGAATATTCGTTTTCGGTCACTTGCGAGCCGTCGCGACGCTCGCCCAAGGCCAAGACGCCGACCACTTCACCGCTTTTGATGAGTGGGCACCAGAAGTCGGATCGCAGAATGTCGAGATTCAAACGCTCCCACGCCGTCACGAAACGCGGTTCTTTCTGAAGGTCGCGAACCGAGAACACGTTTCCTTGTTGAATCAGCTGCCACAATAGCCCGTTGTTCTTTTCGATTCGAAACAGATACAGCGGCTCTTTGCGCCCAAGCTGATCGACGTAATGGTCTTCGATTCCGTAATAGCGCTTCACTTGATAAAATTCTTTTTCGCCGTTTTCGAAATCTTCTTTGAGCAGAACGCACGAGCTCACCACGTCGTATCGTTCGCGAATGACAGACATAAAAGTATCGAGAAGCTGATTCAAGTTCAGGATGTTGCTCAAGCCCTTACCTGATTGAAGGAGGGCCTGCATTTCAAAGATGCGAATATCTTGCGCAGTGACCTTACCCTTCAACGATTTGATTTCGCGCTTCAAACTGCGAATCAAGTCTCCTTGATTGTCGAACGCGTCGCTGGGTCCAGAAGTCACTTCGATGTATTTTGGGCCTGGGTGAGAGCCGGATGAATCCATAAGTTCCTCAATAACGTTTCGGATTTTGGGGCCAAACAGTTAAATCTTTAATTTTTCTAATATTATCCAATAGTTTGATTATGATTTGACACAATGCGAAATGACAGTTAAATCGAACCCATGAAAATCAAAGGTTTATCACCCCGCCTGATCCCACTTTCCCTCGGAATCGCAGCCTTCGGCATGCTTTCGGCCTGCGTTCCGCAGAGTCCGATCACCGTCGAGCCCGTAAGTGAAAACCCCGTCAAAAAACTTTCATTCGTGCTCACCAACGACGTTCACGGGCACCTCGAACCCGGAACCTACAAAACGGGACCTTCAGGAGGCTTAGCCACCTTCGGCACCATCGTTCATCATTTACGTGATCTTCCGGAATACAAAAACGGAACCTCGGCCTTGTTCGTGCTCGATTCGGGCGATCAGTTTCAAGGAACGCTTCTCAGTAACTACGACGAAGGAAAAGCCGTCTTCAAAGCTTTCAATGAAATCGGATACGACGCCGCCATTCCAGGAAACCACGACTACGACTTCGGTCCGATCGGCTGGCTTTACGACAAAGTCACTCCGGGCGAAACCTCGGATAATCCGCGCGAGGTCATCGAGCAACTGGCTTCGATGGCGAACTTCCCTCTGCTTTCGGCGAATACTTACTATAAAAACAGCATCCGTATCTCGGGCACGAATCAAAACATCAAACTGGATTCGGAATGCAAACCCTCCAACGCCTCCCTTTCGGGTAACCTCGATTTTGTCGATGCCGCTCGGCCGTCGTTCTTGAAGCCGTACACGATTATCAAAAAAGCCGGAGTCCGCGTCGCGCTCATCGGTCTCGACAGTCATGCGACGGCATCCGTGACCACGATCGAAAACGTCAACGATCTTTGTTTTCGCGACGAGGCCGCAACCTATCTCGAAATCAGAAAATCGCTCGAAGGCAAAGCCGACGTGTTCGTGCTTTTGCTTCATAACGGAAACACCAGTAACAGCGACGAAGCCTCGACCATCACCCACAAGATCAATACCGCTTACCCGAACGGGGTTCAGCTCGTGGCTGCGGGTCATACTCACTTCGTTCATAACAACGTGATCGACGGCGTCCACGTCATGCAAGACGGCGCCTATGCCGAACGATACGGACGCATCGATCTTTATTACGACACCGAATTGAAGAAAATCGTTTCGGACCAGACCCGCTCCAGCGCGGGTATTCAGATCAACCCTAAAGCCTGCGTGACCGACAACAAGGCGCTTGTTTGTCCGCAATATCCGCCGATTCCGGTCGCTAGTAACTCAGTCATTCAATCGATTATCGACGGCCTCAAATCGGTCATCGCCCCGCTCGCCAAGCAAGTGGTCGCAACGGCGAAAGAACCGATCACGCGTGCGCGGATCGACGAATCGCCTCTGGGCGATGCGCTGACAGATGCGCTTCGCAAGGCGACCGGTTCACAGATCGCTTTCATGAATTCGGGCGGAGTCCGCACCGACCTTCCGGCCGGGACGATCTTGTACGAAAACCTATTCGAAGTTCTTCCGTTTTCGAACCGCGCCGTGCTGATGAACTCCGTCCGTTGGAGCACGCTGAAGAAGGTGCTTCTAAAGGCGGTTCAGACCTGCGGAAATTACGGCACCCTGTTCGAAAGCGGCCTGCGCATCGAGTTTCATCGCGATTGCAGCAAGGGTGATTTGGACCCGAACGCGCAACTGCTTCACGTCGAAACCGTCGATGGCGAGGTGTTGCTCGATCAGGCCGGTTCGTTTGAAGTCGCAGCCGATCGTACGTTCAAGATCGCCAATCTCGACTTCCTCGCGGCAGGTGGAAGCGGCTACGCCGAATTCACCGAAGCCAAAACCGATCAGACACTCGATATCGCGCGCGAGCTCATCGTCGACGTTTGGGCGAAAGACCATCCGGTCTTGACGAATCAGCTCGACGGGCGATTCATCGCAAAATAAGCATGGTTCGATCAAAATCAAAAACCCCCGACGAAGAAGCTTCGCCGGGGGTTTTTATTTTTAAAATGAATTCAAGCTTACTGAAATAAGCTTGGCATCGGCATGACGTAACCCTCGTAGTCTTCCGATCCGAAACGCTCGGTCGTGATGCCGGTATCGACATCATTGACTTGAAGGCGTGCCGCTTGAATGGCGTCGGTCAGCTGCATCGATTTAGAAAGCGAAGAAGCCATGACCGCGCGAGCGACGTTCACGATCCCGCCCGAAATCACCTTGCCTTGCAAAAAGCTTTTCTGATCGGAAGTATCCATCAGGATTTTCTTCAGATCCGAGTTCGAAAGGCTTGGGTTTGCATCGATCGCAAGACCCGCGATATTCGCCACGAACGGAGACGCCTGCGACGTTCCGCTCACGGTCAGGTATTGATTACCCGGAATCGTCGAGCGAATGCCCACACCCGGAGCCGCCACTTCAACCATGGTCGCGCCGTAGTTCGAAAAGCTGGCGAGCTTTTTATAACCCAGGGTCGCTGCCACGCTGATCGTGTTATCCAGCTTGATGTTTGCAGGAGACGTCGGGAGCTGATCGTTGTCCGCTCCGTCGTTTCCGGCTGCGATCACAAACAAGGTGTTCGGTGCCGGTTTCACGAGGGCTTGGCCCGCTTTGACGATTTCAGACACGAAATAGTTCGCGTAAGTTTGAAGCTCTTCGTCGGTCGGGTCGCGTCTCAGCGCGATTTTCAAAATCGGCTTGAGGATCGTTTTCGCGGCAGTCGCGCTGGTTCCGAACGAACAGTTCGCGATCCGAGCTTTTTCCTTGCCGACGTATTCGCCGATCGGTCCCAATGCTTTCGCTTGTTGCGAAGCAAGCAGTTTCAAGCCCATGCGAATCAAACCGTCATGACCGTTTGCCGACATGACTTGAAAGAAGCCTGCGTTCGCAGTGCTTTTTCCGCCACCCGACAGAGGCGATTTGGTCGGAATGATCTTCAAGACCATGACTTTCGCATCAGGAGCGTTTTTCGAAACGATGCCCGCAACGTGGGTTCCGTGAACGAAGTTTCCAAAAGTTCCCAGTTCCGAGATCAATTCTTCGTTCGACCGAGCCGCATTCATCCATGCCACGTCGTCCGCCGTGCCTTCGCCCTTCAGCATGCGCGTTTGCACTTCGAAGAACTTATAAACGTCCGGCGAAAACGTATTCAGATAGGACATATCGATCAGCTTGTTGTTGCCTTCCGAAAAGTTCCATCCGTTGACGTCGTCGATGTAGCCGTTGTCGTCGTTGTCGACGGCATCGTCCACGTCTTTGGGGTTCACCCATTTTTTATTGACCAGCTCAGGGTGAGTCAGGTCGGTTCCCGAGTCGATCACGGCAATGACTGCCGCGTGAGCCGGATAGGCCATTATTAATGTCAGAATGAGTCCGAATAATTTCATGTTTTCTCCCTTATCCCTTATTGTTGAATCGCTTTACGAAGTTCGTCGGCAGTTTGGTAACGAAGGCGATCGCTGCTCAATTGCAACGAGTCGTTCGATCCGCGATTTGCCGCTTTGAAGATCCAGTCCGAAACGACCGGAGCGATGTAACGACCCATGACGAATTCCAGTTTCTCGGCAGCCTTGCTGCAAAGTTTTTTCAGCTCGGGCTGGCCTTGTTTCGTTGCGACGTAATCGCAGCCGAAAAGTGAAACATAATAAGTAATGATGTTGGCGAACGGAATGAAGTGCTTGCGGTATTCGATGCGTGCATCGATGCCGTCTTGCTCCCAACCCTTGCCCGTCGGAGCAAACACGACCGGAATCGCGAAGTTCAGGGTGCGCAGATCTTTCACATACGGCAGATTGAAGATGATCGTTCCGTATTTAGACGACATTTTGTTAAAGAAATCATCGAGCCACGGAAACAGCGGCGCATGGTCGCCCAGATCGTGGAGTTGAGCCGCAAACAGTGCTCCGACGAAATCAGAGCTTTGCCAACGGTTTTGAAGCTCGTTCGCCATTGCGTAGTCTGAACGATCGCGCAGATCTTGAACGGCAGTCGCAATCGCGTTGCCGAACGCCTGGTGAGTGATCTCCGTGAAGTCTTTGTTTTGAAGTGCGGTCACGAAATCATTGCGAGCGTCCAACGCCGCTTGCATTGCGTCCAGCTCGCCTGCTTTTGCGAAATTTCCGATGCCGGTGCTTAAAATGAGTGCAGAAAGCACGAATAAAGTGGTTTTCATCCTTGTCCCCCTTAGGAATGTTTTTACTCAGTCACTAGACTAGTAGGATGAGTGTACCCCGCTTTCTTTTAAATAAAAGGAAAAATCAATCGAACCAGATGGGCTCTTGCAGCGGAAGAATCGCCGATGAGTCGATCGCGATCCCCCATGTATTTTTTTCAAAAACAACAGTGCGAGTCGGATGCGTTAATGAATGTGCGGATGATTTCAATTCGGCAACCAATGCCTTCACCCATGCGTGCATTCGATCGGGATCGTAGAAAAAGACGGATTTTCCAGGCTCTTGCGCTTCGGCCCACCGCAAATTTTGCGAGTTCGGCCACAGCAAACGCCACGCCGGAACATTTTCAAGATAACGCTCCGGCACTTTTACTTCCAGCGACCAGTGCCGCTTCAATTCTTCGTTCATGACGCCTGCAACTTCGGCGACACTGACGGCGAACGCAGAACAGCCTGAACCTTCGGCATGGCGCGGGCGATGCGGAAGCCCATAGTAGCGATCGACCTTTCGCGCGCGATATTCGTGCAAATAACGACGCGCCCGTTCGTAACTTTCGAGACTGAGTTGAAAGCGAACAAAGCTGAAGTTTCCGCGCTTCAGGCGTTGCTCGCGCTCTCGATCCAGAAAATCAGCCGATTCGAGGTAGCCGTCGTATTGATGAAACAGCACTCCCAAGCCGCGCTTTCGAAAGAGAATCAACTCGCGATTTTCTTTTTGGTTGTCAGAGGTCATGCCGGTAAAGAAACGCTCGGGCGTTTTCGCGTCGCCATCATTAGGCTCGTCGCTCGATAACTCGACACTGGCGTGGCCGATCATTCGCGGCCGAAGCGATAATGCGTTGAAGACGACCGAACGGGTCAGATGGTGCGGACTTCTCCAGTCGACGCCGAAAGGGGATGGATAGAAGTAAAGAGTCAGCCGATACACTCGGCTAGCTTAAGGTTTCCGTTTCGCCAACTCAAGATGCTTGTAGTAATTGCCCGCGTATTCCTTATAACGATCCGGCGGTGTTTTTCCGAAAATATCGCGCTCTTCTTTGTTGGCCCCGGCCGCCATCAAAAGACGAATCACGGGCGCTTGCCCCATTTCGGCTGCCGACATCAGCGGAGTCGCCTTCGTGTAATAGGTCTTCAGATGAAAATCGGCATGACAAAAAAGCAGATATCGAACCGCATCGAGGTGACCGAATCGCGCCGCCAGATGCAGCGGGGTTTCACCCGTCGAGTTCCGCGCATTGATCTTGGCGCCGTGAGCGATCAGAGTGTGAATCACTTGAAGGTTTCCGTTCGCGGCGGCTTCATGAAGCGCGGTCCGCCCGTCACCGATGTAGGCGCGGTCGGTTGCGCTCACCTGTTTCGGCGAAAAGCGCAAAAGGTCTTCGATCATGCGTTCGTAGCGGGAGGTCTTCTTTTGATGAGGAACAGCAAGTGACGCCAGGCCCACCAGCAGCGGAGTACCGCGCGAATCGACGAGTTTAGCCGTGATCTGCCGATGGTCGATCGTCGATAAAAGAAGGTCAAAAACCTTGGAAGACCCGTGCGAGGCCGCGCGGTCAAGCAGGTGCTCGTGAAGTTTGTTTTGAATTTGAGCGAGCGGCGAATGCCCGGCCTGAAGCCAGTTTTCAATCCAGACACGATCGTCATGATCGATCGCGCGAACGACGGCGCTCGATTCTGAAAGCGGACCCGCAAATGCAGCAACCCCCGAACCTAAGATCAGGCTCAAACAGGCGGCAGCTAAGATGAATTTGCGGAAACGACGATACGGATCCATTCTGCCGTAACCTTAAGCAAAGGTTGCGCCAATGTGAACCCCAAAAAGATCCTCAATTTTATTCGATATTTTGAACGATTTTGATCACTGCGTGGTCAAGTCCGTGTCTAAAGTTTAGACACTTGATTGATCAATGACCGTGATTGGTCACACCTTGCTGGTGTGGGTTCGAGTTGATGTGCAGGATCGTGTAGAAGATGCAGGTGCGGCCCAGACCGGAAGCGATCAGGTAGATGCTGAGGTAGCCCAGGTTGCCAAGCATGCTCATCAGAGTCAGGAATAAGATCGCCACTCCCAGAAAAATACGAATCACACTGTCGATGGGTCCTACGTTGATTTTCATCATCTGCCTCCTGAGCAATAATTTAGGGATATTGTTACTTTAGCGCGGGTCAGACGGATAAACAATAGTCATTGAACGATAAAAGCGCCGCCGTTGGGTGTCTGCTGGTCCGCAAAGGTATGGGTTCCAAGGACGTTCAAAAGGGCACTATCGACAAAGGTCGCGGGGTTCGCCTGAGCCGGATCTTTCGGCGAAAAGGCCCATGGGTTGACCCCAGAGCTGCCTAAAATCGTGTGCGTAAAGGTAATGTCCGGGTAGTAAAAGAAAACGACGGTTCCTAGCGAAACCGTGCATTGAAATGTGTTCCCGACGGCGGTTCCCCAGCCTTCGGCACAGCCACAGACCCGCTCTAAATAAGTATCGTGGACATTCACAATCGCTTGATTCGACGCGCAACTTTTGGACGGCGATGGCGTGCCTTGAATCCCACAGGATTGCAAAAACAATGCAATGATTGCAATTACTTGGATCTTATGTGCGGCAAGCCCGTTCGGCCATTTCATACCCCCATTATCGCAATTTTTCCCTCTAAAATCAAATTGATAAAATCCATCGCTTATTGTAGCGTGTAACCCTCGTTCATTCATGCGGACCCGTAGCTCAGTTGGATTAGAGCGCCACACTACGGATG
>Ga0164242_10010117_pt1 | contig 10118 bp, 10 predicted proteins | sample OricomgcompostMG_FD_108783 | JGI IMG/M metagenome (GOLD analysis project Ga0164242, IMG submission 108783) | Miracle-Growth compost microbial communities from Emeryville, California, USA - Original compost - Miracle growth compost (MG) ... | reverse complement strand
TCGGACATGTGCGGTCGGCAGTCGCGTTCGACGTCGCGCGTCGGTGGTTTGCCGCGAGCGGTTATGACGTCGTGCTGTGCCGCAACGTCACCGACATCGACGACAAGATCCTGCACGTGGCGGACGCCGAGGGTGTGCCGTGGTGGCGGGTCGCGAGCCGCAACCAGCGCTTGTTTGACGAGGCGTACGCCGCGCTGCGCTGCCTGCCGCCCACGATCGACCCGCGCGCCACCGGCCATGTGCCGGAGATGATCGTGTTGATGCGCCGCCTGATCGAGCGCGGCCATGCCTACGCTGCCGGCGGCGACGTCTATTTTTCGGTGCGCTCGTTCGCCGGCTACGGGGCGCTGTCGGGGCAAGACCCCACCTCGATGCAGCAGGGCGAGAGCGACGCCGGCAACAAGCGCGATCCGCTCGACTTCGCATTGTGGAAGCACGCCCGAGCCGGGGAGCCGGCGTGGCAGACACCGTGGGGCGAGGGCCGTCCGGGGTGGCATCTCGAATGCTCGGCGATGGCCACCAAATACCTCGGCCCGTCATTCGACATCCACGGCGCGGGGCTCGATCTGGTCTTTCCGCACAACGAAAACGAGCAAGCGCAGTCGCGCGCGGCGGGCGACGCGTTCGCGAATTTCTGGATGCACAACGGGTTGGTCACCCTCGGCGGCGACAAGATGAGCAAATCGCTCGGCAACACGCTGTCTGTCGGGCAGTTGCTGGAGCAGGTGCGCCCGGTCGAATTGCGGTACTACCTGGTGGCTCCGCATTACCGATCGACGGTCGACTTCACGCCGGCGTCGCTCGACGAAGCAGCCACCGCCTACCGGCGGGTCGAAGGTTTCGTCACGCGCGCGGTCGAACTCGTGGGCGATATCCCGGCGGATCCTTCCCGGCTGCCGACCGCTTTCGTCGATGCGATGAACGACGACTTGTCAGTTCCGCAAGCACTCGCCGTCCTGCACAACGTGGTTCGCGAGGGCAACGCCGCGCTCGCCGACGCAGACAAACCTCGAGTGAGGGAGCGGCTCGCCGAGGTCGCGGCGATGCTGGGGGTGCTCGGCCTCGAGCCGGCCGCGGCCGCCGACGGCGCCGACACCCACGCTGTCATCGACGCGTTGGTCTCGCTCGCTCTCGAGCAGCGCGCCGCGGCGCGGGCGCGCAAGGATTACCCAGCCGCTGACGCGATTCGTGACCAGCTCGCCAATGCGGGCATCGTGGTCGAAGACACTGCCGGCGGAGTCCGCTGGCAATTGAGGAGCGATTGACGTGGCCGGTGGCAAACGCGGTGGCCAGGGCGGGCGTGGCGCCAAACCTGGATCGCATCGCAAGGGCGCGTCGATCGGCTCGGGGGGCCAGCGCAAGAAGGGCCTCGAGGGCCGCGGGCCGACGCCGCCAGCCGAGGCGCGCAAGGGTCATCCGGCCGCGCGGCGGGCCAAGCGAGCCGCCGACCCCTCGACGAGTCGGGCGTCGGCTGGAGGCCGGGCGTCGGGTGGCCGACCCGCGGGCGGGGGGCGCGCGTCGGGCGGCGGCCGGCCGTCGACTGTTCGGCGTCCGGCCAGAACGCCACGCGCCACCAGAGCCGACGCCGCGGGGCCCGAGATCGTCGTCGGACGCAATCCCGTGGTCGAGGCGCTGCGCGCCGGCGTGCCGGCGACCGCGCTGTATGTGGCGAACGGCATGGACCTCGACGAGCGCGTGCGCGAGGCGGTCAAGCTGGCGAAGGCGCTGAAGGTGCCGATGCTCGACGCCGACCGGCACGAACTCGACAAGTACGCTCCCGGCGCCGTGCATCAGGGCCTTGTGATGCAGGTGCCGGCGTTCGACTACCTGCACCCTGACGACTTGCTCGATCGCGCGTTCTCGTCCGGCGTGCCGCTGATCGTCGCGCTCGACGGCGTCACCGATCCGCGCAATCTCGGGGCGGTCGTGCGGTCGGTCGGCGCGTTCGGCGGCAACGGCGTGTTGATCCCCGAGCGGCGGGCGGCGGGCATGACGGCGAGCGCCTGGAAAGCGTCGGCCGGCGCTGCGGCGCGGGTTCCGGTCGCCCGGGCGACGAACCTGACCCGGGCGCTTACGGCGTTCGCCGATCGCGGCCTGCTCGTCGTCGGTCTCGCCGCGGGCGGATCACTCGATCTCACCGATCTCGAGGCAGCCACCGACCCGATCGTGTTGGTGGTCGGCTCCGAGGGCAAAGGGCTCTCGCGGTTGGTGCAGGAGCGGTGCGACCTCGTCGTGCGCATCCCGATCGCGGCGGCCACCGAGTCGCTGAACGCCTCGGTCGCCGCCGGCGTCGCGTTGTACGAAGTCGCCCGCCGCCGCGCCGCTGGCTGACCCCGCGCCCGCCGCGCCCGCCGCGCCCTCCGCGCCCTCCGCGTTGATCATGGGCAAGATGCGCAATTTCGGCTCGCCAAGCCCGCACCTTGCCCATGATCAACGAGAAGACTTGGGGTCAACGTGGAGGGAGGGCGCCGAGGACGGCCTGCTCGTCGGGGCGGAACGTCAGCACGTTGTCGATGTAGGAGGTCGTGGCGGCATCCATGCCGACGTCATGGCCGGCGGCCTCGGACAGGTACCAACGATGCACCAGCACCTCGTGGAAGAGCTCGGCCGGTTCGAGCTTGCCGCGCAACGCGGGCGGGACTCGTTCGACGACCGGCTCGAAGACGTCGGTGAGCCAGTGCCTGGCGACGCTTTCTTCGTCGACGTCGACCCCGGGCATCACGGCGGCCGCACGGTAGCTGTCGAGGTCGTTGAGCAGGCGCCGAGCTTGGTTCTCTTCGACGTTCAAACCGGTCAGCTGCGAGAGCCGCCGCTGGTGGTGGCCAGCTTCGACGACCTGGGTTTGCAGCTTCAGCCGGTGGCCGCCCGGCTCGTCGACCAATTGCACCTCGCCGACGTCGTAGCCGAGGTCGTTCAGCCGTTGCAGGCGCGCGTCGATGCGCCACCACTCGTTCGGGTCGACGTACTCGGTGCGGGTCAGCTCTGACCACAGCCCCTCGTAACGCGTGACGACGCTCTCGGCCACGTCGACGGCGTCGATGGTCTCCGCCACCAGTTCGGCAGCTTCGAGGTCGAAGAGTTCCCCGGCGATGTTCGTCGACGCGATGTCGAGATCTTCGGCGCGTTGCCCGTCGGAGAGGCCCGTATGCAGTTCGCCGGTCTCGGCGTCGACGAGGTATGCCGCGAGCGCCCCGGCATCACGGCGAAACAGGGTGTTCGACAGCGAGCAGTCTTTCCAGGCGAAGCCCACCAAATGCAGCCGGACCAACAGCTGCGCCAGCGAGTCGAGCAGCTTGTCGGCCAGCTCGGGATCAAGCCGCCGTGAGAACAACGCCCGGTAGGGGAGCGAATAGCGCAGGTGCTTGGTCACTAGCGCGGCGTCGAGCTGATCGCCGTCCGGGCTGACCCTCTCGATGACGACGCCACGGGCGCGGACGACGGGAACCTCGCGCTTGGCGAGTTCGCGCAGCAACCGATATTCGCGCTCCGCGACCTGCTGCGGCAGCTCCTTGATCGCATACACCGTGCCCGACACACGCACGAACCGGACGACGTGTCGGGAGATGCCGCGGGGCAGCGAGACCAGTCGGTCGGCCGGCCATTGCTCGAGCGGCGTCGACCACGGCAACGCGAGGAGGTCGCCGGGATCAGCTGTGGTCGCGAACTGCAGGCGCACGCCACTACTGTCACATGTGCCGAGCTAGGATCGGCGAGCGGTCCCGCCGGTGTGGCGCAATCTGGCAGCGCACCCGACTTGTAATCGGGAGGTTAGGGGTTCGATTCCCCTCGCCGGCTCACTATGGTGCTCGTCGTCGGCCCTTCGGGCGGCGTCGCTGCGGCAGCCTGGGCGCACCGCGTCAGGCTGGCGTGCGCAGCCAGTGTGAGCGGCGAAGCCGCGCCATCTGGCGGCGGTTCAGCAAGACGAACGCGCCAAGCAACAGGCCGACGCCGAGGCCGATCGCCAGCCCGTTGCCCATGATCGGCACCGGCTTCGTCGTGCAGTTCGGCTCTGACCAGTCGTAGAACTGGTAGGTGTGACCCATGAGCGACCAGGTGACCGAGTCCTGCCGGTTGCGCGGGCTCCAGGTCACGGTGAACGCGGTCTGCGACGTGCCGGTCCAGAACGTGGAGAGGTGGTCGGGGTCGTGCGCCGAACCACTGGTCGCGGTCAGCGCGTTGTTCTCGCCGCCGTTGCCGTTCGCGTCGGGGATCTCGGCATGCAAGTTGGACGACGTCGGGTTGTCGTAGCCGAGCGCGATCGTGTAGCTGCCGTCGTGGTTGTTCCAGACGCACTGCGCGGTGCCGGTGAGTCGTTGGCAGGTTCGCCAGTCGTCACGCTGTTGCGCATTGTGGCGGCCCGAGGCGGCGTCGCAGTTGATCGTCGGGGTGTCGGCGTATGCGGTGCCGGCGGCCGCAGGGATCGCGACGAACGCCCCTACGGCGAAGGTCACCGCCGCGATCAGCCGGCCGGCCTTGCGCGCGACATGCGACGTCACTCTCGACCTCACGAAACCCCCCACGGGTTGACGGCGGAGCGCGCCGTGGCGCGCAGAGTCGACAGCTTTACCGAAAAAGCATCGGCGATCGACGTGTGCCACCGTTGCGCCGAGAGCAGCAACTTTTCCGCGCTGAGAGGGCGTACTGATCGAAGCCAAACGGCCGAACCTGGCCAAGGCGGCGACAACAGCCTCGGACGACGCGCGGTATGGCGGCTTTAGCGCCGCCGGTGCCGGGTGATCGGCGAGGCGGCCCGCGCGTGCAGGCGCTCGCGCGCAAGGCGTTCGACGGCGTCGGGGGTGGCGGCAAGGCGGGCGCGTTCGAGGGCATGACGTGCGGCCGATGTCACCCGTTCGATGACGTCGCCCGGCACGACGCCCGCGAATTCCAGGGTGAGCGCGTCGATGGGCGACGGCCGAGGCGCCGGCTTCACCACCCGCGGTGACGCTGCGGCCGCAGGAGGATGCGCTTCAGGCAGCACGACGTCGATGTCGTCTTGCGCGCTGCGAGCCGTGTCGTCGGTCTCGGCCTCGGGCAGACCGGCCGCTTGTGCTCTCAACTTCATGGTCTGCCTCCTCTCCTGTGGCGCCGTTCACGCCGTACCCCGCGAACCTCGAGATACGCGTGTTCGTGACGCACTCCACAGCAAACTCTTGGCGAACATGCGAGACGGACATGATCCGTAGATCATGCCCATCTCGTTTCTTCGCTACCTCGTGATGCTCACAGCCTGGTGACGAGCGGCGCCTGATTCACCATCGGTACCATCGCGAACCGGAGCCTGATCGGAGGGCGAATCCGACGAGCCAGGCGATGAAAAATATGATGGCGACGATCCACAGCGCGTGGATGGCGAACCCCAGCCCGCCGAAGATCAGGGCTATCAGCAACACCAGCAAAATGAGACCCATGACGACCTCCATCGACGGCGACTATCCGCCGTGTTGGTTGTTTGGCTTAGGCGATGCAACGTTTCATCGACTTAGTAAATGTCGTGACGCTCGACAATTCGCTCGTGCGCCGGAGAGTTGTCGACGCGCGTTTCAGAAATAGCGGTGCGGCGACGAGGAGCGAAAATCGTCAAGGTCACAAGCAGGCCGATACCGCCTGCGATCATCAAGATGACGCCTACGACCACGATAGAAATACCAGTTACGCTGGCGTGCACCGCGAAAGTCAATATGGCGCCTATCGCGATCAAAAATACCGCAACGCCGATTCCCATGCGTGTCCTCCTGATGCCGCTGCTTATAGCGGCGGCCGGATAGTCGTGTTACACGTCATACCCCGGTCGTGCGGCATGAAACCGTAAAAGTGGGGCGCGAGAGCGCCTCAGCGGCCGGACAAGCCGCCACTCACCGGTGGCATTGGCCGAGGAGCTCGCGGCAAACCGAACTCGGCGACGACCGCGTCGCTGAACACGGGCCAGACCTGCGCCGCCCATGCGCCGAACGCGACGCTGGTCAATGCCACGCAGCCCAGACCGATCGACGGGTCTACCCAGACAAAGCTGCCCTGCTGGCCGAAGTGGCCAAAGGTCTCGGCGGAGTTGGTGTGACCTGTCCAGTGTGGGTCTTTACCGTCGCGGATTTCGATCCCGAGCCCCCAGTCGTTCGGATTGCAACGGCCGAATCCCGGCAACACGCCGTCCAAACCAGGAAAGACGACGGACGTCGCGGCCGCGAGCGTTTTGCCGTCGATCAAGGTCGGCGCGAGCAACTCGCGGGCGAACGCGAGCAGGTCGCGCGCCGAACCGGCACCGCCGGCCGCCACGTTGCCGTCGATCGTCGAGGTTGTCATGCCGAGAGGTTCGAAAACGGCGGCGGCCAGGTACTCGGCGGCCGGCTGGCCCGTGCGCTGCGCGATGAGATCGCCAAGAATCGCGAAGCCGCCGTTGGAGTAGATGCGACGCTTGCCCGGTGGCGCGATGACGGCGGCGCCTTCGAAGTTGAGCCCCGAAGCGTGCGCGAGCAGGTGTCGTACGGTCGAACCGGCGGGGCCGGCTGGTTCGTCGAGGTCGATCTCGCCGGCTTCGAGCAGGCGCAGCACGCCGTAGGCGGTCACGAGCTTGGTCACTGACGCCCACGGCTGCGCGCGGTCGAGATCGCCAGCGTCGGCGATCGTGGCGTGCGCGTCGGTGACGCCGGCCGCCGCGTGCGGCGCGGGCCACTGACGAAGCTGCTCGAATGCTGTCACGATCGGCACTTTACGTGCCGGCGCCGAGTTCCGGTGGAGCGGAAGGGCCGCACGCGATGGATCGCCTCCGGCGCTGACCGCGAAAGGCGCTAGGCGACGGCGACGCGGTCTCGGCCGCCCTGCTTGGCTTCGTACGCCGCGGCGTCGGCCGCCGCCATGAGCTGGTCGCAGCGCATGCCGCCGCGATGCTCGGCGACGCCGACGCTAGCGCGCACGTCGAGCCCAGGCGCGATGTGCGCCCACGGGTGGGCGGCGATCGCCTTGCGCACGCGTTCGGCCACCCGGGTGCCGGTTCGCAGTGACGCACCGCGCAGCATCACCACGAACTCGTCGCCGCCGTACCTGGCGACGACGTCGCGCTCGCGGCTCTCTCGTTGGAGGATCACCGCCACGGCCTGGAGGACCTCGTCGCCGACCGCGTGCGAGAACGTGTCGTTGACGAGTTTGAACCGGTCGAGATCTATGAACAGCAGGCACGTGGGCGCGGTCGAGTCGGCGGTCAACTCCTGCAGCGCGGTGTCGAGCTTGCGCCGGTTGCCCAGCCCCGTCAGCGGGTCTTCGGTCGCGGCTTGGCCGACGCGCTGGTTTTCCTCGGCGAGGTCGAGCATTTGCATGCGCACCATCACCGCCTCGAGCCGGCGCTCGCGCTCCTCCCACAGCGAGTTCGCCAGCAGCAGGGCGCCGTGGCGGGCGAGGCCTATGCCGGGGTGGTCGCCGTTTTCGGCCCGTTCGATCTCGGAGGCTTGCAGCACGATCGCCACTTGCCACTGGTGGGAGAACGTCGTGTCGCGCACGCCGAAGGTGTGCTGCAAGTGCACGCGCGCCTCCGTCACGAGCCCGAGCGCTGTGCACGCGCGCGCGAGCCCTAGCCGCAGCACCAGGCTGTCTTCCGCTTCGAGCGGTGCGTCTTCACGCCCCAGCGCTTCGAGCAGAGTGATGCGGCCGAGCTCCGGCTCGTCGAGGCAGGTCCAGGCAAAACCCTCGTAGATTTGGCCGATCCGCTTCCAGTGGCCCATCGGGTCGCCGCGCTCGGAGCGTAGCGCCGCACGTAGCGACTCCCGGTACCTCGCCACAGCCTCGTCGGGCCGGCCGATCATCTCCAGCCGCGCGGCCCACCGGGTCTCGTTGCGGGCGGAGACCGCGTCGAGCATGCGGGCGAGGAAAAGGTCTCCGACCGTGCGCACGAGCTGGCGCCCTCGACGCAGCTGCGCCGACGCCAACTCGAACATCTCGGCCGCGCTGGCCGCATTGGCCACCGTGAGGAACGCGCTTGCGGCGGCCGGGCTCGCCTCGTGCAGATGCGAGAGCCCGACCAATCCGTCGGTGAGCTCGTCGAGCGCCCTTTCGAATTCTCCGCGTGCGAAGCGGGTCGTGATCACTTGCCCGAGGATTTGCAGCCGCCCGGCATGATCGCCGACCGCGGTGTAGTGCGCCATCAGGTCTTCGGCGACGGCGACCGATTCGTCGAAGAGGCCGGCCGCGCCGAGCGCGGTGACGCTGATGTCACGGCACCGCCACCCGGTCTGCGGGTCGCCCAGCGCGCGAGCCAAGAACTCGTTCGCCCTGATGTGAGCCAGCGCCGTGGAGATGTCGCTACGCGCGAAGGCACGGAAAGAGTCGAGCGCGAGCCAGTGTGTCGGCCCGAACTCCCCGACTCTTGCGACCTGCCCTCGGCTGTCGCCGAGGGGGTCTCTTCGCACCGCCATCTTGTGCCGGCTCCGTCTCAACGGCCCTTATCGCTCGGGGCCCCTTGTGGGTTGTGCTGTCTCGTTCGGGTGCTTTGTTCCGCGCGAGGGGCCTGCTCACCAGGGCGCAAGCCATCGCGGTGCGGCCACGGTTGGCCCCACTCCCACAACATCGGCACGATCCGACGAGAAGTAATAGGCCGGATTTCAGCCCCCTATCAGCTGACTGGATGACGCCGTTTCGGTGGGATGTCTGGCCGTCTACGGCGCGCCGCCCCAGAGGCGCCCGGCAAGCGAATGACATCGGTGTTGTTCGGGTCGTACGATGGGCGCCAGCACCGGGGTCCGCCCTTGGTCTCGGGGTAGAGGGTCGAACTTGGAGGACATGTCATGGAGGCTGCCAACGCGCTGCACCCCGTCGAGCCTGCTGACAGCGTGCTGTCAGATCGTGATCTGAAGATCCTTGAGTTCGAGCGGCAGTGGTGGAAGTACGCGGGCGCGAAAGAGCAGGCCATGCGGGAGAAGTTCGACATGTCCGCCACCCGCTACTACCAGGCGCTCAACGCGCTGATCGATCGTCCGGAGGCGATCGCGGCCGACCCGATGCTCGTGAAACGGCTGCGTCGGCTGCGGGCCACCCGCCAGCGCGCTCGCTCGGCGCGCCGGCTCGGCATCGAGGCATGATCCACTCGTGAGCCGGGCGCGCCACCTTCGCGCATGACAGCGCATGACGCCGATCACCGGCCATGACGGAGTCTGAACTGCCGCGCCCGCCCGGCGTGCATCGCCGCGACAGCAGCGGCAATCGACTCGCGGTCTTGCTCGTGTCGCTCGTGTGCATCGCGATCGTCGCCAGCCTCGTCGTCCTAGCGTTGCACAAGCGAGGTGAGCCGCGACGCAACTCCGCGGTCGCCCCGGCGACGCCCACCGCCGCGACGCGGACGCCGTCCGCCACCGGGCCGGCGCTCCCGTCGAGCTCACCCGCATCGACGTCGCCCGCCACCTCGCCGGCCGCGCCCGTCGCCAGCTCCGGCGAGGTCACGCCGGTCGATTCGCCGCCCGGCCTCGGTTCGGAGAGCCCGGCCGCGGCCGTGGTGCTCCCTGCCCTCGACGTGCTGAACGATTCCCGTATCAGCGGGCTCGCCGCGCGTGCCTCGGCACAGTTCAAGGCGGCGGGCTGGAAGGTTGCCACCGTCGGCAACTTCAAGGGCGCCGACGACGTCCCGGCGACCACGATCTTCTATCCCGACGGGCAGCAGGCCGCCGCCCAGCGGCTAGGCGCGGCGTTCGGCGTCACCCGCCTGCTGGTCGCGCCGTCCGGCATGTCGTCGACCAACCTCACCGTCGTGCTGGCACGCGACTGGCCCGACGCCGGGTAGGGTCCCGCGCATGCGGATGCCGGCCGGGAGCACATCTGCCGGGGCCCACGGGCTGCGAGCTCTGATCGCGCGTCCCGACGCCGCCCTCGTCGGCCTCGATTTCGACGGCACTCTGTCGCCAATCGTCGCTGACCCCGCGCAGGCGAGGCCCGCGCCAGGAGCGCGCGCGGCCGTCCACCGGCTCGCCGAGCGGGTCGGCGTCCTCGCCATCGTCACCGGCCGCCCTGCCGAGATCGCGGCCGCCTTGCTCGCGTTGGGTGACGCCTCAGCAAACGTCGTCGTGCTTGGCCACTACGGCCTCGAGCGCTGGACGCCGGGTGGCGCCGTCGTCCGTCAACCCGGCGCCGACAACGCCGGCGTC
>Ga0164242_10010116_pt1 | contig 10118 bp, 9 predicted proteins | sample OricomgcompostMG_FD_108783 | JGI IMG/M metagenome (GOLD analysis project Ga0164242, IMG submission 108783) | Miracle-Growth compost microbial communities from Emeryville, California, USA - Original compost - Miracle growth compost (MG) ... | reverse complement strand
CCGGATCTATCAGTTTTTGAAAGGGCAGCCGGGCACTTTTATACATACTGAAAAGGCCTGCAACAGCTCCAGGTACACCAACGGCCAGATGGCCGTCCTGTGATTTATGCAGGTCTGCCTGTCCATTACTATCCAGATACATATCTTTAGTGGCCTGAAAAGGTGCCCTTTCCCTGAAGTCCAATGCGTGGAGTGTGCCATCGGCTCTCCTGGCCACCATAAAACCGCCGCCACCGATATTTCCGGCCTGGGGATAAACAACGGCCAGCGCTAACTGTACCGCAATAGCTGCGTCATAGGCGTTGCCGCCCTGTTGTAGAATATCCCTGCCGATCTGCGCTGCATATGCTGAAGCGCAGACTACAACTCCGTTTTTAAAATGGCCGTTTTTAACAGGCGTTGGCTGCGCACAGAGAGCGCCTGACCAAAAAGGGGAAATAAAAATCAGGGAAAGAGAAATGAAAAATGTTGATTTAGTGTTTAACATGGTCATGTTTTATAGGGTCATGGTATGGTTTTCTGCTATGCTCCGGATACTGCCTTTCAGATAGCATTATCGTAAAATTAACCAATCATTTGCAGTCAGCCCCTCAAAAACCCCGTTATTTTTAAGGCCAACTCTAAATCGATCCATTTGATTCAAAACAAAGAAATATTTTGTTTTTTTTCAAGATAATTACATCGGAATACTTTAACTTCCCTCATGAATTAGAACGCGTTTATCCATAAGCAAAATTAAGAATCTATGATAGTCGATGAAAAAGAAGCAAAAGAAGGATTTGTAAAATCAGAGGTACATAATCATATATCTACCATTTTATTTTATCACCCAAAAGGCAACGCACTTCCTTCAAAGCTCCTCAAAAAGCTCAAGGAAGAAATAGACCATGCCTCTCACGATGACAATGTAAAAGTTGTACTGCTGCGCTCTGTGCAGCACGATGTATTTTGCTCGGGAGCCTACTTTAATGAGTTATTGGAAATCAAGGACCAGAAGGCGGCGCAGACGTTTTTTATGGGCTTTGCGGAAGTCATTAAATCCATGCGTAATTGTGCCAAACTCATTGTAGCCCGTGTACACGGTAAAGTCGTTGGTGGCGGGCTGGGACTGGTTGCTGCAGCCGATTATGCCATCGCACTGGAAGGAGCCGATGTCCGGCTCAGCGAACTTTCTATTGGCATTGGCCCCTATGTTATTGCGCCGGCCATGGTGCGTAAAATGGGCTTATCTTCCTTCAGCCAACTGGCCATTGATGCACATCTTTGGCGCAATAGTGACTGGGCCCGCCGAAAAGGCCTATATGCAGAACTACACCCCAATAAGGCTTCCCTGGAAGAATCTATTGAAAGACTGACCACCTCGCTTTCCAAAAATTCCCAATCAGCCAATACCCAACTTAAAAGGATGCTGTGGGAGGATACGCCCGAATGGGATAATCTTTTGCAGGAACGTGCTGCAAAGACCGGAGAACTCTTACTTCAGGAGCAGGCGCAGCAATTTTTGGCTCAATTTAATAAAAGCGTAATTTTCTAAAACAGGCCGCGAATTATTTGAAACAAAAGCCCCGTTTGAGATTAAATTCTCAAACGGGGCTTGTTCGTTTTAAGCTTTTCCGCGACGTATCCTGTTACTTTTGATAAAAGCTTGGATTAATCGGCCAGCACGGTGATCAGGCTTTTAATAATAGCGCCTAATTTCACGGCTTCCAAAATCTTGATCTCTGCCGTACCTTCCCCTACCAATTTGGACTCGTGGGCATTCACACAAAGCTCACAACCATTGACTGCTGAGATAACCAGGCTGATCAGCTCAAAAGTTTCCTTTCCGATCACCGGGTTCATCATAATGGACATTTTGATGCCTGCAGGCTGCGTATTGTAAAACTCTTTGCCGGCGAAGTGGCGGAAGCGGTAGAATATGTTATTGACGTTCATCAGTGAAGTCAGCGACACTACTTCAGCCAGGTCTTCTTTTGTGGCACCTGCCTGTTCAGCCCCCTGGCTGAAAGCCTTTTTCAGGGGTACAAATTTTTCATTGACAGCCACACTGTATGCAATCAGGTAAGCCTCTTTCTGAGACAAGTTCTGCGCATTTTTCAGGGCGTTGGTGACGTTGATTTTTAAATCCTTGATATAACGTGCATTGGTCTGAACTAAACTTTCCGCTTCCTGGGAAGGGTTATAATCTTCTACCTGTAAAAAATTCAACAGGTTCGTATATGTTTCATTTTCTATTGCTGTAATTGACATAATATTTTAATGTTTTAAGGGTGGACGGTTGTTTAAAAAAAGTTTTTCATCCGTTACCCGGTTTCATGTTTTAAAAAAGGCAGGCAAACCCTGTTGCCCGCCCTTCTTTTTTTTCTTAGTTGTCACTATTTTTCACTTGCTGCAGGAAATTAGTTTAATTCTGCGTTTAACTGGGCGGTTAAGGTCTCTTCACCTTTATTCCAGTTACAAGGGCAAAGTTCATCTGTTTGTAACCCGTCCAGTACGCGGAGCACTTCCTGAACATTACGGCCGACATTCAGGTCATTCACACTTACCCAACGGATAACACCTTCCTGGTCAATAATAAAAGTGGCACGGTAGGCTACTTTCTCTTCTGCTTCCAGAATGCCCAGCTCTTCTGCCAGGGATTTGGAAGTATCTGCCAGCATGGGGAATTTCAGGTCTTTTAAATCCTTATGGTCTTTTCTCCAGGCTACATGGACAAACTCTGAATCGGTGGAAGCACCGATTAAAGTTGTATCGCGGTCTGTAAATTCTTCGTAATTTCTGTTAAACTCAGCTATTTCTGTCGGGCATACAAAAGTGAAGTCTTTTGGCCACCAGAAAAGTACAGTCCACTTACCTTTCAAATCTTCATTACTTAAATCGATAAACTCTTTGCCTTTTTCAGTTGAAACGGCTGCTTTCTTGGTAAATGCGGGAAACTGACTTCCGATGGATAAAATTCTGTTGCTCATTTTTAGATCCTTTTTATTTATATGGTTGATAATTAATTATTACGCTGCAAAATTAAGACAAAACATTATAGTTAAAAATTGTTATTAGCTATCCTGATATAGATAAAATCTATCAGAAAAAAGGGTTTCCCTTGCCATTGCCTGTCTGGATGGACTTTCAGCGATTTTCTGTTTAAACTTCCGTACTTTTAAAGCCAAAATTTTGATGCATGAAGCAATTTAAATGTTGGATAACACTCTTTTTTGCCTGTATTTGGACAGCGGCGCACTTGCAGGCACAACCGTATGTAACCAAATATAAGTGGTCCAGGGATGGCGACCAGTATTACACGATCAGTAACGGTGAAATCGTCCGGATACATATGCCGGACCAAAGCTCAACCACCGTTCTTGCAAAAGTCGACCTGACTACCCAAAGTATGCACCAGCAGGTTAAACCGGAAGATTTTTCCATTAGCGAGGATGGCGGCAAAATTCTTTTGTATACCCATTCTGAAAAAGTATGGCGTTACCATACCCGTGGCGATTACTGGGTCTATGATATAGCAACAAAAGCCCTGACCCAACTGGGTAAAGGGCTCCCGGAAAGCTCCCTGATGTTCGCCAAATTTTCACCGGACGGGAAAAAAGTAGCCTACAGCAGTGGGCACAACATGTATGTGGAAGACCTGACCTCCCATCGTATTAAACAGTTGACAAAAGACGGCACCGATAGAATTATCAACGGTACTTTTGATTGGGTCTATGAAGAAGAATTCGGGGCCAGAGACGGATTCAGGTGGTCAGGCGACAGTAAGAAAATCGCATTCTGGCATGTAGATGCCAGAGAGATCAAAAATTTTCTGATGATCAACAATACGGATTCCATTTATCCTTATACCATCCCGGTAGAATACCCCGTGGTGGGTCAGGAACCCTCTTCCGTTAAAATCGGCGTAGTAAATATAGAGGATGATAAGATTACCTGGATGCAGATACCGGGCGATCCCAGAGAACATTATTTGCCCCGGATGGAATGGACTGCAGGGGACGCGGTGGTCGTACAGCAACTAGACCGTAAACAACAGGTCAGTACCCTTTATCTGGCAAACGCCTCAAATGGCGTGGCCCATGCTTTTTATAAGGAAAAAAGCGATACCTGGGTAGATATCAAATCCAGGTGGCATGGGGATAATCCAATCGGATGGGACTTTATTGAACAAGGTAAAGCCTTTTTATGGGTCACGGAAAAAGACGGCTGGCGCCATATTTACCGTGTGGATATGCAAGGCCATGAAAAACTGATCACCCATGGAGATTATGATATACTGGACCTGCTGGCTGTCAATGAAAAAGAAGGGTATGTTTATTTTATGGCTTCTCCGGATAATGCGACCCAGCAATACCTGTACAGGACAAAGCTGGACGGTTCCGGCAAGGCCGAAAGAGTCTCTCCCCAAGAGGAGGCAGGGACACATACCTATAATATTTCTCCGAACGGCAAATATGCTGAACATACCTTTTCTAATGCCAATACCTTTCCAGTCAGGGACTGGGTCGCCCTGCCTTCCAATAAGATCATTGGCACAAAGCCGGTAACAAGGCCTTTACCACCAGGTTTTCCCAAGGTCAAGTACATCCAGATCAAAACAGATGAAGGGGTCGTCATGGACGCTTCCGTTACCTTGCCTGAGCATTTTGATTCTACCAAAAAATACCCCCTGGTTTTTTATGTTTATACCGAACCGGCCAGCTGTACGGTTAAAGACAGTTGGGGCAATGGGCGTAATTTTCTTTATCAGGGCGATATGCAAAAAGACGGATACATCTATGTCAGCATTGACAGCAGAGGGACGCCGGCACCAAAAGGCACGGCTTGGCGACATAGCATTTACAAAAAAGTCGGCATCTTAAATATTCATGACCAGTATGAAGCAGCCAAAAAAGTGGTCCAGTGGCCCTTTGTGGATAAAGACCGGGTCGCTGTATGGGGCTGGAGCGGTGGCGGATCTACTACGCTGAACCTGATGTTCCAGCATCCGGATGTGTATAAGACGGGGATTGCCGTAGCGGCGGTGGCCAACTTTTTGACCTATGACAATGTCTATCAGGAACGTTATATGGGACTGCCAACGGATCCCGACAATACATACAAAACGGCCTCTCCTTTAAGCCATGCGGGTGGCCTTGAGGGCAACCTGCTGGTGATTCACGGGTCGGGAGATGATAACGTCCATTACCAGAATGCAGAAATGCTGATAAATGAACTGATCAAACATGATAAGATTTTCAGCTTTATGGAATTCCCTAACAGGACCCATGCTATTTCTGAGGGAGAAGGAACTTCTAAGTTCTTGGCACATTTGTATACGCATTACCTGCAGCAGCATTGCCCGCCAGGTGCCAAATAAGCCATGAGCCCTGTTCATTGCCGTATTATGCAGGGCAGGCTACCATAATAAACAAAACAGATAAAAAAAATCGCAGTGTTTAAAAAGTATTAAGCACTGCGATTTTTTTTGCCAAACCAATAACTTTTTTACCGGACTGGCGAAGTATAGAAGTACCGCTTTGTGCCCCCTCTTTATCACCGGTTAATCCCCGTCGATATCCAAAGTAAGACATAAGGACCTTACATTTGGGATACCGCTAGGGTACATTGATGTACTTATGAACCTGGACACAAAGACTCCAACCGGGATGGGATTTGACATAGTCAATCATAAGGGGTAGCATTTGTTTTTCCTTTGACCACTCCGGCTGTAAAAACAACCGGCAGTCACCAGATACCTGAACTGCGTGGTCTTCCCCCCATTTAAAATCCGATTTATTATATACCACTACCTTCAGTTCGTTGGCTTTTGCCAAAACCTCCGCCAATGGCGCCTTAAATTTTTTAGGTGAGACACAGATCCAGTCAATGTCTCCGGAAAGCGGATAAGCACCCGACGTTTCTATATGCACCCTGAAACCAGCCTCATGTAAGGCCCGGGAAAGCGGCCCCAGTTCATACATCAAAGGTTCTCCACCGGTGATAACCGCAATAATGCTTTTACCGGCAGCTGTTTTAGCGCTATGCTGCCCCGTGAAGGCTTTTATTTCCGCCAGGGCCTCCTCAAGGATCTGGCCGGTTGTTTTTACGGGATGTGCCAGCGCATCCCAGCTGTCTTTCACATCGCACCAAACACAGCCTACGTCACAGCCCCCCAGGCGAATAAAATAGGCCGCCTGTCCCTGATAGGCGCCTTCGCCCTGTAGTGTATAAAAGGCTTCCATCACCGGCAGGGAAGTGCCTGCGGTAATATCCAGCTGCGTCTGCAGCTGCTTATCTGCCAAGGTTGTTGTAATATCTTTTGAATCCATTGTAACGATTGATGCCTGTAGAACCGATATACTGCCGGCAACATCTGCTGTTGCGTTTCAGCCTGCCGTTTAACGGCTGTTAATTGTTTAGTGCCAGCTGCCGCTTTTCATAAGCGACCAGTGTATTTTTCAGTAATCCAGCGATCGTCATCAGGCCTACGCCACCCGGTACAGGGGTAATATAAGATGCCTTAGGGGCAACGGCATCAAAATCAACATCGCCTTTGATGCGGTAGCCTTTTTTTGCCGTTGCATCCGCTACCCGGGTAATGCCCACATCTATTATAATGGCACCTTCTTTGACCATTTCTGGTTTAACGAATCCCGGACGGCCCAGGGCTGCCACGATAATATCTGCCTGCAGGCAGATCTCTTCCAGATTAGGTGTGTGGGAATGGCAAAGTGTCACGGTGCAATTGCCGTAAGGATTATTAGTACTGAGCAGGATACTCATGGGGCGGCCTACGATATTGCTCCGGCCAATGACCACGGCGTGTTTGCCTTTAGTGGAAATCTGATAATGCTCCAGCATCAGCATAATACCATAGGGCGTTGCCGGTATAAAAGTAGGCATCCCCAAAGTCAGGTTGCCGGCGCTCACCGGATGGAAGCCGTCTACATCCTTCGCAGGATCTATGGCCGCAATCACCTTTTGTTCATCGATATGTTTTGGCAGGGGCAACTGAACCAGGATGCCGTCTACAGAAGGATCTTCATTGAGCCGCTGGATTTCCAGGAGCAGATCAGACTCAGAGATCTCTACGTCCCGTCTGATCTCTGTGGACTGGTATCCGATTTCTGCACAGGTCTTTACTTTGCTGGCCACATAGGTTTCAGAAGCACCGTTATTACCCACCAGGATGACTGCCAGGTGAGGTGCGCGTGCGCCTGATGCGATAATTTTGTCAACTTTTGCTTTCAGTTGTTCTTTGACCGCCCTGGAGGCAGCCTTTCCATCTAATAATTGCATGGTGCAAAGATAATTTTAAAGATTGAATTTCCCTGCATTGGAATCATATTGTAAGAACTTTAAATACCCATGTGCTGTTCGCTAAGGCTTTCCCTGAACTTTTGCCTGATTTTTCATCAGCTATTTTCCCACTGGCTCTCATTCCAAATATTATTAAACTTAAAAAAAACTAACTTCTTTTCGTCTTCTATATTGGATGATACTGCCTAAATTTATTTTATTGTATAACACCCTACCGGTAAAGGATTTACAGCTTTTTTCAGGCGCGGATTTAAAAAAAAATTTGCCAGTAATTAAAACAGCACTAATTTTGCTAACGGTGTTAACTTAAAAAGATCATGGGAATAACAGAAAGAAAAGCACGTCAAAAAGAAAACGTCCGCCTTCAGATCCTGGAAATGGCCTGGCAGATTGTCAAGGAGGAGGGCTGGCAGGCGCTTTCCATCCGCAAAATTGCGGATGGTATAGAATACAGCGTGCCTGTTATCTATGATCATTTTGCCAACAAAGAAGCGATTTTATACGAACTCTCCCTGCATGGCTTTGATTTGCTGAAAAAGGACCTGGATAAAAACCTCCAAACTGCAGAAAATCCGGAAGCCCTGTTAAGAGCACATGGCGACAGTTATTGGAATTTTGCCTTCAGGAATAAGGAATATTATCAGTTGATGTACGGCCTTGGAATGCCTTGCTGTGGTGCCGGCAAAATGAATTCCCAGGTGAATTTCTTCCGTGATTACGTGCTGGAAGCCATTGAAAAAATTATGCGCCAGCGCGGTTCCGATACCAGCCAGCTATGTTTTAAATCCTATGCATTATGGTCGGTCATTCATGGCCTGATCTCCATTATGCAAATGCGGGTTTCTGATATCGATGACACCCTGAACAAACAGGTACTGACTGAGTCTTTGGAAGCATTTATTAATAATCTCTAAATCGATTAATTTTTTTTACTATTAATCTAACACCGTTAATTTTAATAACACTGTTATAATCTTGAAAATCATGACACAAAAAACAAATCTTGTAAACAAAAAATGGCATCTGGCTTTAATAGCCATCCTTTCTCTCATGGCTGCTGTTTTATTATCCAGATGCACAGAACCGACACAGGCAGCTGTGGCCGCTGCCCCGGCGCCTGCACTGCCCGTAATCCAGGTGAACCAGGAACCTGTAACGACTTATCGCGATTATACCGCCAACGTTGAAGGGTCGAAAGACATAGAAATCCGGCCACAGGTCAAAGGGATTTTAAGCCGTATTTATGTAGATGAAGGAGCCTATGTTCAAAAAGGCCAGCTTTTATTCCAGATTGACCCGCGCCCTTATCAGCAAACTTACGAGCAGGCAACGGCCAGTCTGTCTTCTGCCGAAGCTTCTTTGAAGGTAGCCCGTATTAACGCGGACAGACTGGAACCATTGGTTCAAAGAAATGTGGTATCTGAAGTCGAACTACAAACAGCCAGGGCTGCCTATGAGCAGGCAAAAGCCGCCGTCGCCGGCGCCAGCGCTGCCCAGGCCAGTGCCCGTATCAATTTAAATTTTACCAGGATAACCGCACCTGTTTCCGGTTATATCAGTTCTATTCCTTATAAAATGGGAAGTCTTGTAGGAGATAATGATAATCAGGCACTGACTGTTTTATCTGAAACAAAACAGATGCATGTCTATTTCTCCATGAGTGAAAAGGACTTTATGGATTTTAAGGCTTCCTATACAGGTGCTTCACTGGAAGAAAAGCTTTCTAAAGTACCGCCGGTAGAACTGGTCCTTGCCGACGGGACCATCTACGGTCAAAAAGGTAAAGTTGAATTGGTGGAAGGCTCTTTTGACAAGGAGGCAGGTGCGATCAGTTTCAGGGCGTCCTTCCCCAATGAACACGGACTCTTGCGCTCGGGCAACACCGGTAAAATCCGTTTATTCGGGCAGGCAGTCCATGGCATTTTGATCCCGCAGGGCGCCACCTTTGAAATTCAGGACAAGACCTTTGCCTTTTTATTGACGGACAGTAATAAAGTTAAAAGTGTCCCGGTACAGATCGCCGTTAAAAAAGGCAATTATTATGTATTAAGCGAAGGGCTCAAGCCAGGCGACAAGATCGTATTGCAGGGCCTTGACAGATTGAAAAACGGCATGCAGATCGTACCAGAAGCTGTATCCATGGACAGTCTGACAAAAGCCAATCCGTATTAAAAAATTATTTAAGCAGTTCACTGCCCATTTTTAAAAACAAAAAGACAGCTGACTATAATGAAAGTTTTGACAGCAGAATAAGATAAACCTGCCTTAAATTACCGGCGGTGGCCGGTGGGTTTGCCCCCGGCATAATCCGGTGATTTAAGGTTCCCGTTCCGGTAATTCAATTGGTAGCAGCCGCATGCTGGCTGGATCATGCGCCTATTGCTTAGGGAAAAATTAATATTTTTCCCTAAGCCGGGAAGCTATTGCCTTAAACCAAGCCTTATGCAATAGATTATAAGCATGCATAAAGATAAATGGCATTAAATAGAATTGAATCGTATTGAAGCAAATAGCTTCCGGTAAATCTTCACCTGCACAACACTTTCCGTCAGAGGGTCAACAATCCCCGCATTTAACCATGTTTAAAAAATTTATTGAAAGACCGGTTTTATCGACCGTCATATCCATACTTCTTGTCCTTGTGGGCCTGATTGCCCTGTTTACCCTTCCCATCACACAGTTCCCGGATATTGCGCCTCCTACGGTTCAGGTAACCGCCTCCTATCCGGGCGCAAATGCGGAAGTCGTCGCGCGTTCTGTTGCTACACCTATCGAAGAGGCCGTAAACGGCGTAGAGAATATGACCTATATGACGT
>Ga0164242_10010115_pt1 | contig 10119 bp, 9 predicted proteins | sample OricomgcompostMG_FD_108783 | JGI IMG/M metagenome (GOLD analysis project Ga0164242, IMG submission 108783) | Miracle-Growth compost microbial communities from Emeryville, California, USA - Original compost - Miracle growth compost (MG) ... | reverse complement strand
CGAGATCGACCGGCTCAACATCTACTGGGCGACGATGAAGGCGATGACGCTGGCGGTCGATTCGCTCGCGGCGAGCCTCGGCGGCGCGCCCGGCCATGTGCTGGTCGACGGCAACCGGCTGCCGCGCTGGCCCTATGCCGCGACCGCGATCGTCGGCGGCGACGCGCAGGCGCTGTGCATCGCCGCCGCGTCGATCATCGCCAAGCACACGCGCGACACGATCATGATCGCCCACGCCGAATCCTATCCGCTCTACGGATGGCATTCGAACAAGGGCTATTCGGCGCCCGAGCATCTGCGCGCGCTGCGCGAGCACGGTCCCTGCCCGCTCCACCGCCGCAGCTTCGCGCCGGTCGCGCAGGCCGAATTGCCGTTCGGCAGCGGCCATTCGTCGGATAACGTCCTCGAAAAAGTCGTTCTGCTGTCGAAGTGAGTCTTTCGAGTCACACCACAAGCGCTTGAGTCAACTCCGCGACGGCGGACTCAATATCTGGCCGGGGTCGCGAAATGTTCCGCTACGTTAACGAATTGGCAACCGGAATCGTTAACTAAACTCTGCTTGACCCCGGCGCGCCGCTCCGCAGGATCGCGCGTCCGAACGACAGGGGGACACGATGGCGGTACTCGAAAAGATCAAGGCAGCGCGCGCTTCGGCGCCGCCCGCGCTCCCGCTCGATTCGATCCTGCGCGGCGACTGCATCGCCGAGATGAAGAAGCTGCCGGCCAAGTCGGTGGACATGATCTTCGCCGACCCGCCCTATAATCTCCAGCTCGCCGGCGAGCTGTTCCGCCCCGACGGCAGCCATGTCGATGCGGTCGACGACGATTGGGACAAGTTCGACACCTTCGCCGCCTATGACGCCTTCACCCGCGCCTGGCTGGCCGAGGCGCGCCGCATCCTGAAGGACGACGGCACGATCTGGGTGATCGGCAGCTATCACAACATCTTCCGCGTCGGCACCGCGGTGCAGGATCTGGGCTATTGGATCCTCAACGACATCGTCTGGCGCAAGGCCAACCCGATGCCCAATTTCCGCGGCACCCGCTTCACCAACGCGCACGAGACCCTGATCTGGGCGTCGAAGGGCGAGAAGGCGAAATACACGTTCAACTATCGCTCGATGAAGACGCTCAACGACGAGCTGCAGATGCGTTCCGACTGGGAATTCCCGGTCTGCGGCGGGCAGGAGCGCCTGAAGAAGAACGGCCACAAGGTCCATCCGACGCAGAAGCCCGAGGCGCTGATCTACCGCATCCTGCTGGCCTGCACGCGGCCGGGCGACGTGGTGCTCGATCCGTTCTTCGGCACCGGCACCACCGGCGCGGTGGCCAAGCGGCTCGGCCGCCGCTGGATCGGGATCGAGCGCGAGGGCGACTATATCGACGCCGCCGAGGAGCGGATCGCCGCCGCGCTGCCGCTCGACGAATCGGCGCTCTCGACGATGCAGAGCCCCAAGCAGGCGCCCAAGGTCGCGTTCGGCGTGCTGGTCGAGAACGCCTATCTCACCCCCGGCGCGGTGCTGACCGACGCCAGGCGCCGCTTCAAGGCGGTAGTCCGCGCTGACGGCAGCCTCGCCTCCCCATGCGGCGCGACCGGTTCGATCCACAAGCTGGGCGCGACGCTGCAGGGCGCGCCGGCCTGCAACGGATGGACCTTCTGGCATTACGAGGCCGAGAGCGGATTGAAGCCGATCGACGCGCTTCGGCAAACGTATCTGCTGGCGACGCAGCCGTAAGCTCAGCCCGTGTTCCTGCGAAAGCAGGAGCACTGGCTCACCCCGCGCCCATCACCTCGGCGATCAGGTCCTTGCGGCTCAACTTGCCGACCATTGTCTTGGGCAGGTGCTCGCGCACAACGACCGAATCGACCCGCTCGTGCTTGCCGAGCTGCGGGTTGAGCCATGCGGCGAGCTCCGCGCCGGTCGCGCTCGCGCCGTCGGCAAGCGTCACATAGGCGCGCGGCAGCTCGCCGTGATAGGCGTCGGGCAGGCCGATCACCAGCGCCTCCTTCACCGCCGGGTGCTTGTAGAGCACCGCCTCGATCTGGCTCGGGAACACCTTGAACCCGCCGACCGCGATCATGTCCTTCAGGCGATCGACGATGCGGATGAAGCCGTCTGCGTCGATCGTGCCGACGTCGCCGGTCCTCAGCCAGCCGCCGACGAACACCCGCGCGTCGGCGTCGGGGCGGTTCCAATAGCCCTTCATGATCTGCGGCCCCCTGGCGACGATCTCGCCCGGCTCGCCGGGGGGAGGCGGGCGCGTCGGGTCCTCCTTGTCGACCAGCCGCACGCTGGTGCCGGGGATCGGCTGGCCGATCGTGCCCGCCTTGCCTTCGGCCTCATAAGGGTTGGCGGAGATCACGCCCGAACTTTCCGACAGGCCATAGCCTTCGACCACGCTCGCGCCGGTCGCCGCCTCGAACCTGGCCTTGAGCTCGGCCGGCAGCGGCGCGCCGCCCGAGACGCAGACGCGCAGGTGCGAGAAATCGGTCCCGGCCAGCCGGGGATGGTCGAGCAGCGCCTGATACATGGTCGGCACGCCGGGGAGCGCCGTCGCGCGCGTGCGGCCGATCGTCGCGAGTACCTGCCCGGCATGGAAGCGCGGCAGCATCACGATGCACCCGCCGTTCACCACCGTGCGGTTGAGCACGCAGGTGTTGGCGAAGACGTGGAACAGCGGCAGCACGCCGATCACGCGGTCCTCGGCGTCAGGATGCGGGTCGAGCGCGGCGACCTGGCGCGCATTGGCCGACAGATTCTGGTGCGTCAGCATCGCGCCCTTGGGCGTGCCGGTGGTGCCGCCGGTATATTGGATCAGCGCGATGTCCTCGAGCGGATCGATCGCGGGCACGGGATAGGCGCCATGATTGCGGATCAGCGCCGAAAAGGCGAGGATGCGCGCATCGTCGGGCCGCTTCGCCACCTCGCGCCCGCGGAACAGGCGATAGAACAGCGACTTCGCCACCGGCAGCGCGCCCGCGACCGATCCCACCACCAGCCGTTCGAGCGCGCTCGTGTCGAGCACCTCGAGCGCGGTCGGCAGCAGCGCGGTCGCCGACAGCGTGAACAGCACCCGCGTCCCCGAATCGGCCACCTGATGCGCCAGTTCCTCCGTCGTGTAGAGCGGCGAGAAATTGACCACCGTCGCGCCGAGCTTGAGGATGCCGTAATAGGCCGCGACGTAATGCGGCACGTTGGGCAGGAACAGGCCGATCCGGTCGCCGGGGCCGTAGCCGAGCGCGGCAAGTCCCGCGGCGACGCGGTTGGCGCCGTCGAGCGTCTCGGCATAGCTGTAGGTCCGGCCGAGGAACTCGATCAGCGGCGCCGGTCCGTGCGCGGCGGCGGCGCCTTCGAACAGCGCGACCATCGATTCGGGCGGGAAGGCGGTATCCCACGGCGTCGGGTGGCGATAGGCGCGGCGCCAGGCGTCTTCGGGATCGCTCATTGACAAAGGTGTAAGCAGCGCGCCGGGGCCGCGCAAGTCACCGGCTTTCGATGATATGCTGGCCGCTCCAGGTCCACAGCAGCGACACCGCGACGACGCCGAGATCGACCACCGCCTGCACGCGGTGCGGCGCGGGATCGCCGCCGTCGGCCGTAAGGATGCGGATATCGGCCGAGGGATGGCGCACGGCGAGCGCGATCAGCATGATCGCCAGCACCGCCAATCCGATCCGCTCACGCATGACACGTCTCCTGCCGAGACGCCGACAATAGGCCCGCGGCGGCCGCGCCTCAAGCGAATCCCGGCGGCGACGCGGACGCGCCGGTGCGAACCGGGCCGAAGCATCGCCGGCCGACGGGTGCGGACGTCGGCCGGCGAGAAACCAGATCAGCGCGAATAGAATTCGACGACGAGATTCGGCTCCATCTTCACCGGATAGGGCACCTCGTCGAGCGTCGGCACACGAGTGAACGTGACCTTGGCCGCGCCGTCGGGGGCGACATAGTCGGGAATGTCGCGCTCGGCGAGGCTCTGCGCCTCCATCACCAGCGCCATTTCCTGCGCCTTCCTGCTCAGCGTCACTTCGTCGCCCGGCACCACGCGGCGCGAGGCGATGTTGCACTTGACGCCGTTGACCAGCACATGGCCATGGCTGACCAGCTGGCGCGCGGCCCAGATCGTCGGGGCGAACTTGGCGCGATAGACCACCGCATCGAGCCGCTGTTCGAGCAGGCCGATCAGGTTCTGCGAGGTGTCGCCCTTCATCCGCGACGCCTCCTCATAGGCGCGCTTGAACTGCTTTTCGGTGACGTCGCCGTAATAGCCCTTGAGCTTCTGCTTGGCGCGCAGCTGGATGCCGTAGTCCGACATCTTGCCCTTGCGGCGCTGGCCGTGCTGGCCGGGGCCGTATTCGCGCTTGTTGACCGGGCTCTTGGGACGACCCCAGATGTTTTCGCCCATCCGGCGGTCGAGCTTGTACTTGGCGCTGGAGCGCTTCGACATGACAGATTCCTCAATTGCTGTAACGTTGGCGCCGGTATCGCCTGCACCGATCGAGGATCGGGCACGGCCACCGCTTCACCGGCATGCGGGGCCAATTGCGAAGCGCCGCCCTCTTGCAGAAAGCGGGCGCACCGTCAAGGGCGCGCCTAGCGATCGAGCGTGGCGCTCGAGCTCCGCGCGCGATCCAACGTCGTGCGCGCGTCCTCCTTGTTCTGCTTGTCGATGGTCGCCCATTGCGCCGCCGTATGGCAGGTCCGCTTCGGCATGATGCTGCCTGTCATCTGCTCAGAACGGCAGATCTTCTTTTCCCTGGGCTGGTCCTGGTCGTGGTCATGCTGGCCGGCCAGCGCCGGCGCGGCGAGCAGGATCGCGGCGAGAGCAAGTCCGATGGTGCGTCGCATCGACGATAATTCCATTGTGGCAGATGGAGTTACCTACATCCAACTACGCCGATGTCAACTCGATCACGAGCCGCTCCCAGGAATTGGATTTCGCCGATCGAGGCGTTATCAGCGCCGCCATGACTCAAAACATCCTTCCCGGCGAGGCCTGCACGACGATGGCCGAGGTGCGGGCCGGCGTCGATCAGGTCGATCGCGAGCTGATCGCGCTGCTGGTGCGGCGCTTCGGCTATATGGACGCGGCCGCGCGCATCAAGCCCGAGCGGGGCCATGTGCGGGACGAGGCGCGCAAGGCGCAGGTGATCGCCAATGCCCGCGCCGCCGCGCGCGCCGCCGGCATTCCCGAAGACGCCGTCGCGGCCTTGTGGGACCAGCTCATCGAGGCCTCGATCGCCTATGAGCTGGAGGCGTTCAACCGGCGATAGCGTCCCACGGACCTATCCCGCCGGATTCGCCTGTTCGGGCAGCGCCTCGACGTCGTAGCCGGCGTTCGCGCCGGCCAGCCAGTGGCGCACCGCCGCCTGGACCGCGCGGGCATCGACCTTCTCGATATCCGCCTTGACCGAGCGCAGCGCCGAAAGCACGCGCGGGTCGTCGAGATCGTGGTCGAGCCGGCCGAGCCAATAGCCGTTGTCGGTCTGCGCGCGAGTCCACGCGGACAGCTTCGTCGTCGTCGCGCGCGACAGCTCGTCGGCGGTCGGGCCGTTTGCGGCGAGATCGGCGACGATGCGGTCGAGCGTCCGGTAGAAATCGGCGATCCGGGAAACGCTGAGCTGCGCGCCGGCGAGCACGAAGCCGTAATTCGGCAGCTTGTCCGACTGCGTGCTGGTCGCAAACGGCGTGTAGCTGCCGCCCTGTTCCTCGCGGAACTGGTTGGTCAGCCGGTCCTGGATCACCGAGGCGGCGATCTCCAGCGCGACGCTTTCGGGAAAGTCGGCGAGCACCCCGGTGGTCGGATAGACCCGCGCAACCGCCGCCTGGTCGGGATCGCCCTTGTGGCGCAGGATCACCGGATCGGCGCCGGTCCAGCGCGCGCTGACCGCGAGCTCGGCCGCGCCGGGCTTCACGTCCTGCCGCGGCGGCAGCGCGCCGAAGGTGCGCGCGACGGCAGCGATCAGCTTGTCGGGATCGATCTCGCCGACCGCGATCACCTTGATCGGCCCCTGCCCCAGCTGCCGCTGCCAGAAGGCGCGGAAGGCGGGCAGCGTCAGCGCATCCACCTCCTGCGGCGAGGGCAGCGTGCGGAAGCGCTGGTCGCCGCCGTGGAAATAGGGCGCGCCGAACGCCTGCAGCACCGATCCGGGCGCGGCGAAATAGGCCTGATAGGTCGCCTTGAACCCGTTCTTCATCCGCTCGAGCGGCGTGTCTGCATAGCGCATCTGCGTCACCGCGCCGAGCATCAGCTTGAGCGCGTCGCCGGCGTCGGCCTGATTGGTGCGGCTGCCGAGCGTCAGCGCGTCGGGGCCCTGCTGCAGCCCGAAGCCGATCTGACGGCCGGCGGTGAGCCGCGTCAGCTCGTCGGGCGTGAACGGCCCGATCCCGGCGCCGGCGAGCGCGCCCGAACTCCATAGCAGCCCCGGATCGTTCACCGGGCGCCCGTACAGGCCATGCCCGATCTCGACCTGCAGCCGGATCGTGCCCTTCTCGTAAGGCGTCTTCTTGAAGACGAGCTCGACCCCGTTGGCGAACCGCACCCGCTCGATGCCGAGGTCGGCGATCGTGCTGCGCGAGACGACCTTGCCCGGCACGGCCGGGGTCTTGAGTTCGTCGAGCGATACCTTGCGCAGCTGCTCGACATCGGCCGCGGCGGCCTTGCGCGCCGCTTCGAGCGCGGCGACCGCGGCGGCCTGTCCGCCCTCGATCGGCGTCGAGGACAGCAGCAGCATCCGGGGATCGGGCGCGAGCAGCGCGTCGATCGCCTTGCCGACCGTGTCGGGGGTCAGCGTCGGCTCCGCCGCCTTGAACAGGTCGAGATAGAAGGTGCGGGTCGGGGTGACGTCGCCGATATCGACGTCATGGATGAACTCGTTGGCGAGCGTCGGCGAATTGGCGGTCTGGCGCGCATCGACCGATTTGCGCAGCATCTCCTCGACGATCGCGACCTGCTGCGCGATCTCCGCCGCGGAGGGCGGAGTGGCGCGCAGGCGATTGAGCACGCCGAACGTCTCGTCGAGCGCAGCCCGCCAGCCGCCCGGCCGCGGCACCACCGACACGGTGAGCTGGTCGGCGATATGGCGGCCCTTCTGGAACCCGGCCGAGGCATTGACCAGCGCCCGCCCCTTCTGCGCCTCGCTCGCCAGCCGCTGGCGGATGATCGCCGCGCCGATCTGCGTCGCGAACTCGGCCTGCTGGCGCGCGACGGTCATCGGCGATTCGTCGTGCGGGTGCATCCAGGCAAGCTCGATGCCGTCGGGCGCCTGCGGATCGACCACGACGGCGGCGGGCTCGGGCGGCGTGGCGATCGCGCCATAGTCGGGCTCGGCGGGCGCCGGGCCGCTCGCCTGCCAGCCGCCGAACGCGGTCTTGATCCCCTCCACCAGCATCTTCGGATCGGCGTCGCCGACCACCACCACGACCGCGCGGTCGGGGCGATACCATTGGCGATAGAAGGCCTTGAGCGCATCGGCGCTGGCCGCGGCGAGCGTCGCGTCGGTGCCGCCGATGTCGCGCTTGCCCGCGGTCAGCCCGGCGAAGAAGGTCGCCTTGCCGGCGTCCTGCACCTTGCGCGCCAGCGGCGAGATGCGCTGCTGCCTTTCGGCGATCACCACCTTGCGCTCGGTGTCGAGCAGACGCGGATCGAACGTCGCCGCGCGCATCATCTCGGCGAGCACGCCGATCGCCTGGCTGTACGAGGCCGGGTCCGATTTGGGCAGGTCGAGCTGGAAGGTGGTGGCGGTCAGCGAGGTCGCCGCGTTGGTGTCGCTGCCGAAATTCGCGCCGAGCCGCTGCCAGATCTTCACCGCGGCGCCGTCCGGATAATGCTCCGTGCCGCGGAACACCATATGCTCGATGAGGTGCGACCAGCCCTGCTGGGCGGGGCTCTCCATCAGCCCGCCGACGTCCATCCGCACCCGGATCGCGATCGTGCCGGCGGGGATCGCGTTCCGCCGCACGGCATAGCGCAGGCCGTTGGGCAGCGTCCCCGTCGCCCAGGCGGGATCGGCGGGAATGTCGCTGCCGGCGTGCTCCCACGAGCTCGCCTGCGCGATCGGCGCGGTCGCGGTCCGGGCGGCGGGCGCGGCCGGCGCGCTCGCCGGATTGCCGCTCTGCGTCTGCGCGGCCGAACTCGCCGCGAGCATCAGCGCGGCGATCGCGCCGGCCGCGCGCAACAGGGTGGTTCGGATCGTCATGGAATGACCGTCACTGCCGGATCGATGCCTTATGGAAGATGAACCAGGCTCAATCCCGCTGCTTTCCGCAGCGCACCGGCCCGCCGGCATAGGCATGGACGGTGCACGAGGCCGAGCCCGCCACCGTCACCGCACCGAGCCCGGTGGTGGTGACGCTGACGGTATAGCGCGCCGCGAGATCGAGCGTTCCCGGCCCGTCCGACCGCGCGACGAGATCGCCCGCGACGAGGTTGCCCGCCGCGACGCTGCCCGGCCCGTTGACGATCACCTCGGCGCGCTGTGCGGTGCCGGCGAGCGTCATCCGCCCGGTGCCGACGATCCGCGCCTCGAGCCGGTCGGCGGTGATGTCGCCGACGTCGAGCTCGCCCGAGCCATTGAGCGCGAGCGCGACCTTCTGCCCCTTCATCGCGTCGACCGACAGCACCGCGCCGGCGTTGATCATCGCCGATTGCAGCGCCGGCGTGGTCAGCGTCACCGCCGGGGGCGTCACCGTTTCGCCCGCGTCGGTGGTCCAGTTGCCCGCGCCCATGCTGACCACCAGGGTATCGCCGTCGGTCTGCAGCGTCAGCGCGTTGAGCGCGTCGAGGCCCCCGCTGGCGCGCGCGCCGGGACTCCTGCCGGTGGTGATCGTCACCCGGAACGGGCCGTTGACTCGGACCTTGGTGAAGCTGCCGACCAGAAAGGTCTTGTCGGCGGCGTGCGCGGCGCCCGGCAGGCCGAGCAGCACGAGCGCGAGAAGCGGGCGGATCATGCCCGAGGCATTGCACCGATAGCCGATACGATCAATGCCCGCACCGGGCCTCGCCGGAGCCCGTCTTCGACACGTCGCAGGTCGCGCCGCTGCCGAGATCGACGTCGCCCGATCCGGTCATCGAGACGGTGGCGCGGCCGTTGACCGTCGCCTTGATGTCGCCCGAGCCGGTGGTCGAGACCTCGGCCGCGTCCGCGGTCAGCCCGCCAGCGTCGATATTGCCCGATCCCGCGGTCGACAGCGACACGCGCTTCGCGGCCCCCGAAGCGGTGATGCTGCCCGACCCGGCGACCGACAGGTCGGCCGAATCGACCGTCATCCGGTCGATCGACAGCGCGCCCGATCCCGACGTCTCGCCGCTGAAGCTCGACCCCTCGACGCGGTCGATCGTCATGTCGCCCGACCCGGCGATCCCGGCCGAGGCGATCTTCGGCATCGTCACGAATATCTTGACGTCACGGCCGCCGCCACCCCAGCCGAAGCGGTTGGACTTGCGCCCGATCTTCAGCGTGTCGCCGTCCTTCTCGATCCTGAGCTCGTCGAGCATGTCGGCCGGCCCCTGCGCGCGCACCGAGAAAGGCCCGCCGACCCGCACCTCGGCATCGTCCGATCCCTTGAGCTCGACTCCGGTGAAGCCGGCCACCGCATAGGTCCGCGCGGTGCCGCTGCCCGAGGCGGGCACGCCCGCGCCATTGTCGTCATGGTCGAAACCGTGCCCCGAACAGGCAACCAGCGGCAGCATCGCGAGCAGCATCAGGATACGCATGGGCGGCCTCCTTTGTGTGTTGTTGTTATAATACACCCGTGGCGCGGGTCGTCAATGTTCGCCGTGCCAAAAGAAAAGGGCGACCGCGATGCGGCCGCCCTTCGTCCCTCGGCGGGGAAGCGGGTCAGGCCTCGGCCTTGTCCCTGGCGTGGAGCGGCGCGGCCTTGCGCAGGATGTCGAGGATCTTCTCCTGCGCGGTGCGCTCGTCGGTTTCCTCCATCGCGGCCAGCTCGCGCGCGAGGCGGCTGGTCGCGCCCTCGAAGATCTGGCGCTCCGAATAGCTCTGCTCGGGCTGGTCGTCGGCGCGGAACAGGTCGCGGACCACCTCGGCGATCGACACGAGGTCGCCCGAGTTGATCTTCGCCTCATATTCCTGCGCGCGGCGCGACCACATGGTGCGCT
>Ga0164242_10010114_pt1 | contig 10119 bp, 9 predicted proteins | sample OricomgcompostMG_FD_108783 | JGI IMG/M metagenome (GOLD analysis project Ga0164242, IMG submission 108783) | Miracle-Growth compost microbial communities from Emeryville, California, USA - Original compost - Miracle growth compost (MG) ... | reverse complement strand
TGATGCCAACTGTTGCTCCTGGGGGCGCTGAAACACCGAAGGTTGTACCCGTCACACTCTGCTGCGCAGACCACGACCCGCCATTAATCTGTGTTGATACGAGGTAAGAATAGGCACCGTTAGACGTCCACTGGAAAGTGGTAAGAATCGGATTGTTGTAGTCGTTCACACCATCATTAAAGAGGGATATAACAGGTGCGTCTGGTACTGGGGTTGCTGGCACGTCATTGCGCCGTGTTGCTCGCATGACGCTCGTTTGGGTAATTGTGCTCCCGCTCACGTTTTGCTGTACGGTAATTGACACCTTCACATTCAACGCCTGTGTAGGGTCGCTCACAACGTTGTTGGATGCATCGTAAAAAGTGGGGGTAAAGTCGGTCACGTTCTCAAGCATCTTTTGGTCTACCGACTGGCAGGTTGCGCCCGGCGTATTGCTAATAGTACTGCCTTGCGGGCAACTGCCGCGCTGCCACGGAGTACTACATACGGTATTGCCGTCATGAGTGCTATTTAGGTTCCATGGATTGACGATAGTTCTGCGCCAAAGTGTTTTAGTGCTGGTGTTAAGGAAATAAATCACACGATCCGCAAGTGCGCGGTTGCCACTCATGTCGCCACTGCCGCAGGCGGCAGGCTGGTCGGCGTAGTAAATCAAATCCCTTGTGGTGTTATACGGGCTTGTCGTTGTCGCTTGCTGGGTTAAAATGAGATCGTCTTTGCCGTTATAGTTAAACGATTCCGAATTGCCATCACGGCCTTGTGGTGAGCTGAAGTATGTAAACACGCCCATAAAATTAGTTGCCACACGAGTATCTTGCTCAATTTGGTTGAGGGTATCTTGCAGCCCAAATGCGGTGTTGACGCGGCTATTGGCAACCAGTGAATCGCCAATCATTGCCACCATCGCGCTCACAAGCCCTGCAATCACAAGAAGTACAAGTGGAGCAATGACGAGCATTTCCACGAGAGTAAATCCTGGTTGCTTGGCGCTAAATTTATGCTGGAGTTGTCGTAAGAACACGGAATACCTGCTGTGTTTGTCCATTGCTGGTGTAAGTTATAGTGACAGTAAGCTTGCTAAGATTCGGAGAGCCCGGTTTATACGGGCAGGTGATATCAACATGGGCAGTCGCACCTGGTAGGTTTGCATAGGATGGCACTGCTGGATCATCGGTATTTGGATAGCACGGTGTGTAAGCCCAGGATGGATCTTCTTGGTACTGGCGCAGCAGATCATATGCTGCATTGCTTGCCTGTGAGCGCGTAGCAGCATCCTGTGATTGATGAAGCACGTTAAGGTATAGCTGGTATGCTGACATAAAAAGCAGCGCCCCTACTACCATGGCAACGAGTAGCTCAACCGCGGTAAACCCTTGTGCGCGCTTGCTCATTGTCGGTTGCTCCGTAAAATATGTGATTGGTTATCCACCTCTGTTCTCCAATACAGATTAAATCGTACACAAGTAGTCGTCTTGCAGATTTTGCCATTGGCATCAATCGGCTCGTAGTAGTATTTACCAACTGTCGTAGCCGCGCCAGTAGATGAGCCGTTAGTACCCGAGTCATTGGCACTTGCACATGAGCCAGCAGTCGTACAGGTGGCAATCGTAAATCCGGCATACGAACCTCCGCTTACTTGTGGTGGGGTAAAGTTAGCTACTGAAGTGCCAGGGAGCGCTTCGTTTGAGAATCCACCAGAAACTTGTGTCGGCGAAAATGTACTGACTGTATTGCCAATAATATACGCCATTTCATCAACATCCGGATACGAGCCAGGCGCAACATATGCGGGTAGACCAGAGCGCGGGTCACCTTCTTTGTAGCGTGTTTCAAGCCCTCGCGCAATAATCGCAATGTCAGCATTGCGCTCGGTATCGCGCGAATTAGCCTGTGATCTGTTAAGACTAAACCCGGCCAGGGTCAAAAGAATTGCCATAATTACCATGACAACGACTAACTCAACAATCGTAAACCCAGTCCAGCGCCGCATGTATATAGCATAAGTGGTTTGGGTGTGAAAGACAAGATAATTATGCAGTCATTTCGAGCGGCTCTTGCTCGATTTGCACGCGGAATTTATCACGGATTGCACCGATAATCTCATCACGTGCCGCCGCTAGGTCGGCATATCCTGTCGCCGACTCGTTTATAAGCACCAATGCATTCTTATCGTGCACTCGCATGCCGTGTAGTATCTGCCCTTTAAACCCTGCTTGCTCAATAAGCCAGCCCGTTGGTACTTTAAACCGGCCATCAGGCATGTCATATACAGGGATATCTGGGTATTCTTCGCGCAGTGGTGCGAGCTGCCAATCTTCAACAATGGCATTCTTAAAGAACGAGCCATTATTCGGGCGTTCTTTAGGATCAGGTAGCTTCTCGGCACGAATAGCAATCACCGCGTCGCGCAGTACTTTTGGCGTATACAGGGTAACGTTATGTGCATCCAAATAATCCTGCACTGCCTTATAAAACGGTGGCTGGGGCGCGGTTTTGTAGAGTTTTAGCGTAATAGATGTGATGACGTACCGCCCCATCTCATCTCCGCGGAAAATACTGTAGCGGTAGGCAAATCCGCAATCGGCGTTTGTCAAAATAATCATACGATCTGTTTTGCTGTCATACGCCTCAAGTTCAACCAACGTCTCGGCGACTTCTTGGCCATACGCGCCAATGTTTTGCACTGGCGCAGCCCCAGCAGTGCCAGGGATTGCAGAGAGGCATTCAATCCCGCTCAGATTCATCTCTACCGTGCGGCGCACGACTTCGTCCCAGTTCTCGCCGGCGCCGATCTTGATAGTGGCATCAGATGCTGTCTCGGCAATTACTGTAAACCCTGGGATACGGTTACGAAGCACCAGGCCACCGTAGCCTTCGTCGTGTACGATCGTATTACTACCACCTCCGAGAATGTAAATAGGGAGATTCTGCGAGACTGCGCGCTTAAATAGCGGTGCAATGTCGTCGGCAGAGTGGATATCAGTCATAAAGCGTGCATTACCACCAATGCGCATAGTAACGTAATTCTTGAGCGGAATATCAGTGTGAATGTCCATATAAAGTAAGTATACACCAGCCTGGTGACTACTCTGTTATATGTGGTATACTATCTAAAGATTACGCACGTTAAGTGTATGATATCTACAATTTGCACCCGTAGTTCAGCGGATTAGAATGCTTGGCTTCGAACCAAGTGGTCGCAGGTTCGAATCCTGCCGGGTGTACCAAGTTAAAAGGACTAGTCTAGCTAGTCCTTTTAACTTGATCTATTCCTATAGTGTTCCGAACCGTCCTTTTAACTCTTTACATTTCGCCTCAAATCAGCTATAATGTCTCAAGTTACGGGCCAGTAGCTCAGCTGGTTAGAGCACCTGCCTCTTAAGCAGGGTGTCGAGAGTTCAAGTCTCTCCTGGCCCTCCATGCAAAGGACGTCGATAATATCGGCGTTTTTTGTTTGCATAAACAAATTGCTAGCAGCTAGTGTAATTATGGTCTTGTCAAGGTATAATAGTACGGTATGTCAGAGCTCAATACTATCGGCAACCACCTTATGGTGGGACTTTCTAACGCCGTTCACAATGAAGATACCACAGCACGCGCCCAGGCTCAGTCTGAGAAAGTAAATGTTGTTGGTGCCGGCGAAACGCTTACCGCTGCCTACGAGCAGCTCCGTAATGCTGCCGAGAACACTGAAGAGCATCTCCTAGTGCAAAACGCCATTCGCCGCTTCTATAAACAGCTGTTCGTTACGCGTGACGAAGGATTAATTCGCGCAAGTGGTAACGAACTTGCCATCGAGCTCACCTATGCAGGCTATGTACCAAACAACACGCTCACAAAAGACCAGCTTGAAGCAATCTCGCAGCTTGCAACCAACCACTATGCAGCCTACGAGCACCTCCAAAAACGTCGCGGCATCAGCTCTGACGCGGCAACCGGCTGGGTGCTTGATACACTATCTGTCGGTGTAGTGCGTATCATTGATTCATCCGAGAAGGACCTCGCTTTTATATCGGTAGCCTACCAATATTTCGAGAAAATCGCCCGCACAGAATACACCGATACATCGCTTGATGCCGACGAGTATGGCGCAGCCCTCTACGCAGCCGTCCATAAAGCGTTGCTCAAATCAAACACTGCAGTTATCCGCGCCTCGCTACTTAACCGATACGAAGTAACCGTAGCCGATCAAGACCGCTACATCGCATACAACCAACGTATCGATGCGCTGCTCCGTTCGCCAGTAACCGACAAGTTCTACCATATGGTAGACCGCCAAGGTGCACCGCTTCGTATCGTACGTCGAATGATCGAAGACAAAGCAGATCTTCTCCAATTATTGCAGCGCCGCGAAGCATTTCTCGATGCCTTTGAAAAAGAGGTAGAGCGCGAATATTCCAATATAATGACACGCGTAAACCGCGCAATTGTTCGTAGCGTTATTTTTCTCATTATTACCAAATTCTTGATTGGTATTGCCGTTGAGGTCCCATACGACCTCTGGGCAAGCGGTCATATTTTGTGGCAGCCGCTGCTTATCAACCTTTGCTTCCCGCCGCTATATATGGTGGCGCTCCGTCTGACACTCAATTTACCAGGCTATGCCAACACGAAAGCCTTAGTCGACCGTGTCGATACGATGCTTTATGGCGATGAGAACGCGATTCTTCTCAAGCGACGCGGTGTCACTAACGACCGCTACGGCTCGGTATTTTCAACGCTGTACGTACTGTTTAGCCTGATCGTGTTTGGCGGTGTAGTTTGGCTACTCTTGTCACTCGGCCTGGAGCTTGTTCACATTGCAATCTTCTTCGTATTCATCTCAGCAGCAAGCTTCCTAGGATTCCGCCTCAGTAGGCTTATCCGTGAACTCGAAGTTGTCCGTTCAACAAGCAATGGCTTCACATTTATCCGTGACTTTATCTATCTTCCATTTGTAGTTGTTGGCCGTTGGATGAGTGAGAAGTATGCTCAGGTGAATGTAGTGGCGCTTGCGCTCGACATGATGATCGAACTGCCACTCAAAACAGTACTGCGCTTAATCCGTCAGTGGGGCTCATTTATCGATGATCGAAAGGATCGCATCTAATGGCGCGCGAGCTAAATGGCCTCGAATTACAGGGCTTTATTAAGGAGCGCCAACTTCGTCAGGTACGTAACCTGCGTCAGCAATTTGGTATTGTGCCGAAGCTCTTGATTATCAAAAGTCCTTCTGCGAGCAAGGTTATAGATACATACGTCCGCATGAAGCAGCGGTATGCACAAGACATTCTCATCGATGTTGAAATTGCAGTGGTTGATGAGTCGGATATGGTAGCTACTATAGAGCGCGCTAACGCTGACTCAAATATACAGGGAATTATTGTCCAGTTACCACTAAAAGATCCTAGTCAAACAAATGAAATATGCAACACGATTGATCCAGGTAAGGATGTCGATGGTCTTGGCGTAAATGCTGGTTTTCCAAGTGCGACAGCCCAGGCAATCGACTGGCTTCTCGCCGGCTACAGCGTAGAACTTACAGGCAAACAAATCGCAATTGTGGGCGCCGGGAAGCTTGTGGGCGCGCCGCTTGCAGCAATGTGGGCAAAGCGTGGCCTCGCGATTACAACCATCACACAGTCTTCATCGAATGTTCACGAGACTCTACAGGCAAGTGATGTCATCATAACGGCGACAGGGACACCTCGGCTTATTACTGCCGAAGATGTGAAGCAGAAGGCTGTAGTCGTTGATGCTGGCACAGCGAGCGAAGGCGGCTTTATTGTGGGCGATGTTGACGATTCTGTTCGCGAGCGTAAAGACGTAACGATTACTCCAGTAAAAGGTGGGGTGGGGCCACTTACATATACAGTGCTCTTCGACCACCTGATCGAAGCTTGTTTGCGCCGGGCAGGCCAGCTTAACTAATTAATACCAAGTGCTTCTTTGACGCGGCCAACAACTTGGCTTGGCGTTAGCTCAGCTTTAACGATATAGCTGTTGATATCAAGATCTTTAAGCTCTTTTGGAGCTTCTTCCTCGCCTAGGTTGGTGAGGATAATTACAGGGGTCTTCGCGCCCTTTTCAGTTTTACGAATAAGCGCTAACGCTTCGGCGCCACCCATGTGTGGCATCTGTAAATCAAGCAAAATGATCTCAGGATTAAATTTAGCAACCATTGCAACGCCAGCCTCACCATCACTCGCCGTAGCTACTTCAAAGCCCGCCGCCTCAAATTTCATGCGGTACATTTGGTTGATGACTGAATCGTCTTCGATAATTGCAATCTTGGTCATGATTAACTTTTATGATACTATATTGAGCCCATAAGGTCCAACTTATGGTAGAATCAAAGTGCACTAAGTAACAAATACGGAGAAAAGATGAAAGACCTAGCCCCCGACATTTACCGTCAACGACTCGTTATCGAGGGGTATCCAGCGCGGCCAATTACCGACGAAGATATTAAAAAGTATCTCGCAGAACTTTCAGTAAACACTGGAATGGTGCAACTTATTCAGCCAGTGACTCATCGGAGTGATTTGTATGGCTGGGCAGGATGGATCCACTGGGAGACATCAGGCGCACACTTTTACGCGTGGGAACAGCCACGCCTTTTCTTTAGCGTAGATATCTATACGTGTAAGGCATTTTCGCCTGAAAAGGCAATTCAATTTACGCGTGAGTTCTTTAACGCAACCGACATTGAAGCGAGGGAGTTCTAATGACAACTCAAGATATCGAACGAAGTGTTCCGAGCTCAGAACCAAATCACGGGTATGACCTGCCTGCGGAAGCTGCGCAGCAATTAGCAAGTGAGTTATTGCACGAGCGTCCACCAACAGGGGGCGCTCGTTTTGTCTGTTACATGCTCAACGGTACAGAGCCTGCTTCAAATATTGGTCGTCAGGTTGAGGGTGCCGTCTTTGACCAGACCTTCCAAAATGACCCAGAAGAGATGGTTCGCGAATACGGTCCGTACGAAGAGCAGAGTATATTTTTTACCTCCATTGATAGGGAGAATGAAAAGCCAACTAGCGGCGAGTTACGCGTGATTGAAAACGGTCCTGCCGGATTTAAGACGATTAATGATCTTGCTGCCGCGAAAGGTCTCTCTCCAGAAGATTATAAAAGGAGCCTCGCTGAGCGACATGGTATTACGGACTGGGACAAATGTTGGGATGTAGGTACGGTAGCTGTTCCGCCAGAATATAGATCTGCAGAAGGTGGCATTAGCATTCAACTGTACCGTGCGCTGTATGTAGCTGCTATGGAGCGGGGTATTGAGCATTTCATTTCGGTAGTTGATACTAAACCACTTGCTAAGCTAACCGACTATCTAGGCATCCCTTTTGTACCGCTGGGCGATTCAGGCCCTATGGAGTACCTCGGCTCAAAAGGAAGCCAACCGGTATATGGCCATGTTCCAGACTTTTATAATAAGATGAATCGAGCTCGATTCTTTACTGTACGTGGGTTTCTTGCACGTAAGGCATTGAAACTCCTCGTAGCTGGAAGCGGGGACGATGCGCTACAGTTTGAGAGCACATATAAAAAACAGTAGTATAAAAAACAAACCGCTTACGGTAGAATAAGGTTGTGGACCTTTTTGTCTTAATCACAACATGTGTAATTAACCTGTTGCTCGGCCTTGTAATTTTGTTGCGCGATGCACGACAGCGCTATGCGCAGTTCTTTGGGCTGATGAGCCTCTGTATTACGCTTTGGATTGTGACAAATTTCATCACCAACCACTACACTGCTAATCTTGTTGTTACCAATATCGCAAACATGCTGGCATTCGCGAGCGCGTATGGCATCGTCTTCTCGGCGCTTCTATTTACCTATCGTTTTCCTATTGTGCGTCATCCGCACACACCTGAAAAATACCTCGTTATTTTCCTATCGCTTGCCGTACTGGGGTTGTCATTTACTGAACTAGTATCAGGTAGGGTTACACTTAATACTGATGGGGGCCTAGCTTTTTCCATAGGTGAGTATCTATGGTTCTATATCGTCTGTTTCCTGGGTATTGTCGTTTTGATTGCACGCAATCTCCTAGGGAATTCACAGTCTCAGGGGACTCTCAAGCGACATCAGATGCATTTCATTCTATTCGCATTTATTACGAGTGCATTGCTAGGCTTTGTCTTTAATCTGCTTATTCCCCTTATTGTCTCAGACTGGCACGCAACGCGGTTCGGCCCGCTCGCAACAGTAGTACTTGTCGTTACTATTGCCTATACCATTATCAAGCATGGGTTGTTTGATATCCGTTTTGCTGTGGTACGTACGCTTGCGTATCTCTTCTCGCTGCTTACGCTCGCAGGTATTTATTATGGGATTGCCTATGTAGCCTCAAGTCTTTTCTTTAGCGATAAAGATCAAGGTGTAGTAATAAGTCAAGGCCCGTTAAATGTGACATTAGCGTTGCTGCTTGCATTTATATTCCAGCCGGTAAAGAGCTTCTTTGATAAGTTAACAAACAAGTTTTTCTACCGTAGCAATTTTACTATCGACGACTTTGTTGTGCGGCTCAGTAGAAAGCTTACGATGTCGAATGATCTGCGAACGCTCTTACATCATGCTTCACTTGATATTGCCGATGTCCTCAAAATCGACCAAGCATTCTTTATAGTTCGCTATGGCGAGGGCATGGTAATGTCTTCTGGAACTCACGAGCACGCACGTATGTCCCGCTCTGACGAGCGCAAGCTTGATGACTACTTCTACGAGAATCAAGAAGAGGTCCTCCTTACGGATACGCTCCTCTCAGGAGAAAGTAGAATAAAAGACACGCTCAGTCAACACAGTATCGCAGCCGTCCTTCCCCTGTGGTACGCAGGCCACCTTCTTGGGTATCTATTCCTTGGTGAGAAACACTCAGGGTATTATGTGAATCGCGATCTGAAAGCGCTAAGGACGATTCGCGACGAGCTGGTCATAGCCATCCAAAATGCACTCTCTGTCCAAGAGGTGCGTGAAATTAATGCCACGCTCCAGCAGCGTATTAAAGATGCGACCAAAAAGCTACGTCAATCAAACAACCAGCTGCAGCGCCTTGACGCCGCCAAGGATGAGTTCGTGAGTATGGCCTCTCACCAGCTACGCACCCCGCTCACAAGCGTGAAAGGCTATATTTCAATGGTGCTTGAAGGCGACGTGGGTAAAATCACGAAAGAGCAGCGGCTGCTGCTTGAAGAAGCGTTTACGAGCAGCGAGCGCATGGTGCATTTAATTGGCGATTTCCTCAATGTGAGTCGATTGCAAACGGGCAAATTTATCATCGATACCCACCCAGTAGATTTAGCAAAAGTCGCAAAGCAAGAGGTAGAAAGCATTCGCCAGATTGCAGCCACACATGGGGTGACAGTATCATTCAAGAGCCCGCCGCGCTTCCCTGAGCTCTATATCGACGAGAACAAAATCCGTCAGGTCATTATGAACTTCATGGATAATGCTATCTATTATTCGCCAGATAGCCAGGAGATCAAAGTGACCCTCTCGATCGAAGAGGGGGACGCGGTACTGCGCGTTATCGACAAAGGTATGGGCGTGCCTGAAGATGTGCAAAAGAAACTCTTCACGAAGTTCTTTAGAGCGGAAAACGCACGTAAGCAGCGCCCAGATGGTACAGGTATCGGCCTATACCTAGCACGTAAAGTAATTGATGGGCATAACGGCAGTATTGTATTTGAATCAAAAGAAGGCAAGGGAAGCACGTTCGGATTCCGCTTGCCGATTAAAAAGCTCTCAGCCCCACTGCCTCCACAGCAAGAAACCACCTAACAAAAAACCACCCATATTACAGGGTGGTTTTTATTCTCCACTTTAGTCGCGCAGGTGGCGCGACCTTTAGCGGGAGGAGGCTGCATTATAAATTAACTTTATGATGCAGCCGGAGGGGCGAGCCCCTCCTTTTGCGCAAGCGGTCAGCTACTAGTTTTGCTTATTTTGTAAGACGGCGGCTAGCAATGTAAGCCCCAGCCATACCTACCAACGATCCAGCCCCAATCACACTCATCACACCGTCACTCAGACCCGTGTGTGGGAGCTCAGTAACAGGAGGAGTAGTTGGTGTTTCTTCACACTGGCTAAGGTCAGTGGTGTAGAGGCTGTTGTCGTAGTCAGCTTTGT
>Ga0164242_10010113_pt1 | contig 10120 bp, 5 predicted proteins | sample OricomgcompostMG_FD_108783 | JGI IMG/M metagenome (GOLD analysis project Ga0164242, IMG submission 108783) | Miracle-Growth compost microbial communities from Emeryville, California, USA - Original compost - Miracle growth compost (MG) ... | reverse complement strand
GGACGTGCTGACGGCGTTGGCGACGGCGGACGCGATGCTGTTCCCGTCCATGCACGACTCGGCACCGTGGGTCGTCGGCGAGGCGAGCGCGGCGGGTTGCCCGGTCGTCTGCCTCGACCACGGCGGCCCACCGCTGCTCGCCGACATCAACGCCCACCCGGTGCCGCCGAGGGGCGATGTGATCGGCGCGCTGGCCGCGGCGCTCGCGGAATGCCGGGACGTCCCCGGTACGCCGACGCAGCGATGGAGCGCAGCCCGGCTGCCCGATCTCACCGCCGGCTGGTACGACGCCGTTCAGTCCTCCCGCAGCGCCGGTTCGGCCTCGCCGGGACGCGCGCCCGCACCGCTGCGCCGGGTGATGACGTCGCGGTAGATGCCTTCGAGCTGCGCGAGGTTGCGTGCCTCGGTGTACCGCTGCTCGTAGGCCCGGCGCGCGGCGACGCCCGCCGCTTGCGCGGTCGCGGGCACCATCATGCGGACGAGCGCGTCGCGAAGGGAGGCGGAATCACCCGGGCGGAACAGCTCTCCGGTGACACCCTGTTCGACGACCTCCGGGAATCCGGCGTGGTCGGGCGCGATGGCCGGCACCCCGTGCGCGTAGCCCTCGGCGATCGACAGGCCGAACGTCTCGTAGCAGCGCGACGAGTTCACGAGCACCCGCGCGCCCGCCATCAACCGCATCGCCTCGTCGCGGGGCACCGCGCCGGTGAAGCGCACCGACGTCCCGTGCCGTTCTGCCGCCCGTTCCAGGCGCGGCCGCTCGTCGCCGTCACCGACGATGAGCAGCGTCCCCAGCTCCGGTGACCACGCGTCGATCAGCACGTCCGCACCCTTTTCCGGGAACAGCCGTCCCAGGAACATCGCGTACTCACCGGAACCCTGACGTTGTGTCCGGGCATCCGGCACGAAGTGCGGTTTGACCGTGAACTGAGCGGGATCCCAACCCGCCTCGGCGAAGACGTCGACCGCGAAACGGGTCATGCAGATGAAGCGGTCGACGCCGCGCGGCCACGTGCGGGCCAGCCCGTGCAGGCCGATGGACAGCGCCAGCGGAGCCGTCGCCGCGCGGGAGTCCCGGTAGCAGCGGTGCACCATCGCCGGCAGCGGAAGCCGGCCGACACAGTCGTGGCACGGGCGCCCGTCGCGCAGCAGCGTGCCCGCCGCACACAGGTGCCGGAAGTTGTGCAGCGTGGCGACAACCGGCACGTCCGCACGCCTACAGGAACGCAGGATGGCTGCCGATATCAACGGGAAAGTGTTGTGGACGTGCACGATATCCGGGTTCGCGTGTACCAGTAATCGCGCGAACTCGCGTTCATCGGCCGGCGACCAGGAAACGCGCACCGGAACCTCGAGTTTCAGGCGACGAGAATTGTGAATCTCGTCGCTATGGCGCTCGTATTTGATGATCTTGTGGCCAGCGGCCTCGAGCATCCGGATTTCCTGGTCGACGACCGCATCCTCGCCGCTCGGCTGGGCCGAGCGATATCGGTTGTGCACTACCACGATGCGCATCAGCGGATTACGATCTTGCGAGCGTTTCGTGGACCGGAAGTTAGTGTGGGGGCCGGACACATCAGGCATTCGCCGCAGCGCATCGGGGGAGACGCTGGGCACCGGCCCCACAAGGAGTCCCGTTCATGCTCCCCCGCACCACCCGTCGTACCGTGCTGTCCGGCACCCGGTCGCTCGTCGCCCTCTCGGCGGCAGCGGCCCTGCTCGTCGCAGCACCGGTCGCTTACGCGGCCCAGAGTGCCACTCCGAAGGCGGGTAGCACCGCCGCGAAGACCGGCGCGTCCGCCGCGCCCGCCTGCACGGTGTCGGTACACCCGTCCTCGAACGTCAACGCCGTGGTGGCGAACAGCGCGGCCGGCGCCGTCATCTGCTTCGCCCCCGGCACCTATCGACTGACCAGCGCGCTCTCGCCCCGCCCGGACCAGACCTTGCGGGGCGGACCGGGCGTCGTGCTGTCGGGAACCCGCCGCGTCAACAACTGGGTCGCCTCCGGCAAGCTGTTCGAGGCGCACGGCCACCTGCCCGCGCCCTACAGCGGCGCCGGCGTCTGCGAGCGGGCGAACAGCACGTCCTGCCAGCTCGCCGAGGACCTGTTCGTCAACGGTCACCCGTTGCGGCGGGTGGACAGCCTCGCTGCCGTCACCGCCGGCACGTACTACGCGGACTACTCCGCGAACGAGATCGCCGTGGCCAGCCGCCCGGCGCGCAACACCGCTGAGATCGGGACGACCCGCACGGCGATCAATTCCGGTTCGCCCGGCGTCACCATTGATCATTTCCAGGTGCAGGGATTCGCCTCGATCGCGCAGCAGGGCGCGATCGTCGTCGGCCCCAGCTGGACCGTCGAGCACTGCAACGTCCGATACAACCACGGCGTCGGAATCATGATTGCCGGCGGTGATCACGCCAAATTGATCAAGAACTACGTGCACGACAACGGCCAGCTCGGTGTCGGCCAATGGCGTTCGCAGCACACCGTGATCAGGAACAACACGATCAGGCACAACAACATCGACGGATTCTGGAAGGCCGACTGGGAATCGGGTGGCATCAAGCTGACCTATTCCTCGGCGACCATCACCCACAACACGGTGAAGTCCAACCTCGGCGTCGGCGTGTGGGCGGACGTGCAGGACGACGGCGTGACGATCAGCCACAACACCATCCTCAACAACGCGGCCGACGGGGTCCGCTACGAGATCAGCTACAACGGCAAGATCGTGGACAACGTCGTGCGGCACAACGCGCTGGGCATGGGCCGCGGCGGCGGCACCTCGCTCTACTCCGGTGCCGGCATCGACATCAACACCTCGAGCGACATCACGATCTCGGGCAACACGCTGCGCGGGAACCTGAACGGCATCAGCACCCAACTGCGCAATCGCGGCAGCGGACCGAAGGGTGCGTTCACGCTCGCCCACGTGCAGGTGACCGGGAACTTCGTCGACCTCAGCCGGGGTGGCGCGAGTTCCGGCATGGTCGAGAACGTCGGCGACCCGCAGGCCATGCAGCAGAACGACATCGTCTTCCAGAACAACACCTATGTCCTCGCCCACGCCGGGCAGCCGTCGTTCTCGGTCGCCGGGCGCAACGTCAGCTGGCAGGGATGGCAGGCCAACGGCCAGGACACCAGCGGGCGCACGCTCATCAGCTGACGACACCATCCCGTTCACAGGGTTGGCCTGCCAGACTGATGCGATGGAAATCGGGGGAACGATGACAAGCGATGGCGCAGCAAGATCCGGGCGCACGTGGTCGGTGATCGGCGCGGTCCTCGCCGCAGGCGCGCTGGTCGCCGCGTGCACGTCCCATTCGACGACCGGCGACGGGTCGACGACGCCCGCGACCGGGACGACGCCCGCGACCGGGACGTCGCCGACGGGACCGCCCTCGTCGACACCGCCCGGCGTCCGCTCGTCCGCTCCCACGTCCTCGTCCTCCTCGAATGGATCGACCGCTGCGCACCAGCCGGCCAAACCCTGGTCGACGCCGCAGTCCCTGCCGACCACTGCCGCGCCGGCCGGATCGACCCTGGCCTTCGACAAGATCGCCTACGACACGCTCGACGGCGGATGGCAACTGGATGCGCGGTTCGTGTACCGCGGCTCGGGCAACGGTCCGCTCATCTACTTCGCGTTGCAGACCGGTAGCGCGAACCCGACCCCGGCCACGCCGTTCCGGCTCAGCAAGACCGCGACCTACCACGTATTCATCGCCGGCCCGAAGACTCCACACCCGACGCAGGTGATCGTCTTCGGCTCGGACGGTCACGGGAAGCAGGGCGGCCAACTGCTCGCCGCGGACATCCCGCCGAGCGCCTTCAGTTCCTGAGATCGCGCGCGATCCAGGGGGGCGACGGGGTGGGGCGTCCGGTGTTACGCCCCACCCCGTCCATTCGGCTGGCCCCCCGTTCCCCCGTCGGGGAAGCCAGCGGCATCACACCGGCACTAGAGCTTCACCGCCTTGAGGTTGGTGAACTGGAACGCCACCGGCGAATTCGTGGCGCTGCCGGACAACACGCCGACGATGCCGATCGCGCCGGCAGTCTGCAGCCCGGCTGTACTGTCGGTGGCAGTGGCCTGCCACGTCGTGGGCTCGCTCTGGGAGGCGTCCCAGACCCGTGCCCGCACGGTCGTCGGTGACGTGCCGGTGACCTCGACCCGGATCCGCAGCACCATGCCGGGCACGTACGTCAGCCCCGCAACGGCGACCTCCGAGCTCAGCGTCGTCTCGGCACCGGTCGAATCGGTCCGTTCCAGCATCAGGGTCACCTTGCCCGTCGAGGTCAGGTGCACCTTGGCCCGGTAGTCACCAACCCCGTCGACCCGGCGACCCTCGACCGAGATGTAGAGCCCACCACCGGTCGGTGCCTTGTCCGTGGTCACCCCGGTGACGAGGTCGGTGGACGTGGACGAGACGCCGGCCAGGTAGGCGCTCGGTTGGGAACCTGCGGTCGGTGCGGTCAGGACGGCCATCCCGTTGGCCACCGAGTACCTCGACTTCGTCCCGACCACCGTCCATGCACCACCGATGTCAGCAGTACCGAGGCCGTTGGTCACCGAGCGCGAGAACGCGTCCTGCGCCAGCGGCGGCACCGTCACCGTCACCGACGTCGTGGCGGTGTCGGTCGCGCCCTGGTCGTCGGTGACCGTGAGCGTGACGGTGTAACTGCCGCCGTCGGAGTAGGTGTGGTTCGGCGAGGCTCCGGAGCCGGCGGCACTGCCGTCACCGAAGTCCCACGAGTAGGACGCGATCGTGCCGTCCGGATCGGTCGAGTTCGAACCGTCGAACGAACACGACAACCCGGTGCACGACGGTGTTGCCACGACCGCCTTCGGCGGCTGGTTGGTCGGCACCGTCACCGTCACCGGGACCGAGGCCGTTCCCGTGGCGCCGCCGTCGTCGGTGACGGTGAGGGTCACGGTGTACGTGCCGCTGTCGGTGTACTTGTGGTTCGGCGAGGCCCCAGAGCCGGCGGCACTGCCGTCACCGAAGTCCCACGAGTAGGACGTGATCGTCCCGCCGTCCGGGTCGGTGGACCCGGTGCCGTCGAAGGAGCACGTCGCTGCCGAGCACGACGGCGTGGCGATCACGGCCTTGGGCGGTGCGACCGTCACGGTGGCCGTGCTCGTGCCGGTCGCACCTCCGTTGTCGGTCACCGTGAGCGTCACCGTGTACGTGCCGCCGTTCGCGTACGTGTGGTTCGGCGAGGCCCCGGAGCCGGCAGCACTGCCGTCACCGAAGTCCCACGAGTAGGACGCGATCGTGCCGTCCGGGTCGGCCGAGTTCGAGCCGTCGAACGAACACGTCAGACCGGCACACGAAGGCGTCGCGATCGTCGCCGTCGGTGTCTGGTTGGTCTTCGTGCCCGCCGAGTAGTGCGCTGCCACCTGGGTGGCGGTCAGCACGCTCGGGTAGACCGCAACCTCGTCGATCGATCCGTTGAACGCCGAGCTCGTCGAACTCCACGTCGTGTCGTTGCCGACGCGCCAGTAGCCGGTGTAGTCCTGCGCCTGGGTCTGCGGGTTCGTGCCGACGAGCGCGCCGTCGACGTACAGGGCCATGCCGTTCGGTCCCTGCGTGGCGACGACCTGGTGCCACTTGTTGTCGTTGTAGGACGCCGGAGTCGTGATCGTGTTCGTGACCCCGGTCCAGGTGCCGAACACCAGCTGCCCGTTGTCCTGCATATACACGTGCCGGTCGTAACTGCCGCTACCGCCCTGCTGCGACGAACCGAATCCGATGATCTTGCCGCCCGTGGTGGTCGAGGTTCGGAACCACGCCTCCTCGGAGTACACGGTCGGGTTGTCGAAGGTCTGCTTCGTCGACACCCCGCCACCCCGGAACGTCACCGCGGTGTCGGAGTCGCCGACCAGGGCACCGGACACGTTGCGGGTGTTCAGGCCGTAGTAGAGGCCGGTGACGCCACCGCCGGCCGAGTCGGCAGCGGTCGTGCCGAACCGGTCGTCCAGGCGCCAGTAGAACAGCGGCGAGTCGTTGTAGACGGCCTTGGCGTAGGTGGTGGTGGGCGGTGCCGGCCGCGCGACCGCGGTCTGCGTACTGCTACCCGACGCACCGCCGTCATCGGTGACCGTCAGCGTCACCGTGTACGTCCCGACCGAGGTGTAGCTGTGCGTCGCGGTCGGGGTGGTGGTCGTCGCGCTCTTCCCGTCGCCGAAGTCCCAGTGGTAGGAGACAACGTTCCCGTCCAGGTCACTCGAGGCGCTGCCGTCGAAGGAGCAGCTCAGCTGGGTGCACTGGGCGGCGAACGACGACTGCGGTGGGATGTCGAATCCCGCGTCGGTGAAGTGCGACTGGATCTGCGAGTCACTCAGCACGAGCGGGTAGATCGCGACGTCCGAGATGCTGCCCTGGAAGTACGACGAGGACGGCTGGTTCGGCCAACCGTTGAGGTTGTCCCCGCCGATGCGCCAGTACCCGCGATATCCCTGCGCGTTCGCCGGCGAGTTGGTGCCCTGCTTGATTCCGTCGACGTAGAGCGACATGGTGCCCGGCGTCATCGTGGCGGTCAGCAGGTGCCAGTTCCCGTCGTTGAGCGCGTTGTTGCTCGTCACGGTGAACGTCGCGTTGTCGTAGATACCGAACGTGACGTGACCGTTGTTCAGCATGTACAGGTGCCGGTCGTAGCTCCCACTCGTACCGCTCTGGGAGTCACCGAAGCCGAGGATCTTGCCGCCCGAATGCGTGGTCGTCCTGATCCAGGCTTCCTCGGTGAACGTCTCGGGATCACTGATCGTCGATGCGGTGCTGACGCGGCTGTTGCTGCCGTTGAACCCCGCCGCGGTCGACGAGCCGGAGAAGCCCGGCTGGCCGAGCGAGACCGACGAGTACGTCCCCGTGTCGTTCGCCGGGCCCGAGTCGGCCGCGGTCGTGCCGGAGGCCTCGTTGAGGCGCCAGTAGCTGGACGCACCGTCACCGAGGACGAGCTGCGGATACGGTGCGGTGCTGCTCGCCACGGTCACGTACGGCGACCACCCGGACGACACCGATGCGACGCCGTCGCTCGCCTCCACGCGATAGCGCACGCTCGACCCGGCGGTGACGCCGGTGTCGATCACCTGCGTCGTCGGGATGTTCCAGAACGTGGACGTCATCGTGAACGTCTTGATCGGCGTGGCCGAGTCACTGCGGTACAGGTTGTAGGTGAGCGTGTCGTCGTCCAGGTCGGTGGTGGCCGTCAAGGTCACCGCCACCTGATTGGCGCGGACGCTCGCCACGACCGGCGTGACCGGGCCCTTAGGCGGTGTCTCCGGACCGGTGGTGAACCGGGTGAGGTGCTCCTGGTCGACGTGGTTCACCTGCGTGAAGTCACCGCCGACGAACAGCTGCGTCCCGTCCGTCGCGAACGCCAGCGGACCGACCTGCGTGGCGCCTGCCGCGTTGGTCGTCGGGAACCACGATCCCAGTAGGCCGTCCGACGGGTCCTCGGCGAGCAGGAAGTGGTTCGACCCTCCGCTGCCGGCACCCTGGCCGAACTCACCCATGCTGCTGCAGTCGTGGGCGTGCGAGCCCTTGTACAGCCAGTCGTTTATCAGTTGGATCGCCTCGGTCGCACCGAGACACGTGTCGTCCCAGAGCAGGGTTCCCGTCGCGATGTCGGCGGCGAAGTCACCGTCGTAACAGCCACCGCCGTCACCAGCGGCCGACGCGAAGACCGTCGTCGCGTCGACGATGATGTCGCGAACCTTGCTGTTGCAGCCCGCGGTGACCGGTGGCATGGCGGACTGCGCGGGGAACGGCAGCGGCGCGCCGGTCACCGGGTCGATCGCCGCGAAAGCGCGTTCGGCCTGAGTCCCGAGCGTGTCGAAGTTGCCGCCGGCGAAGACCTTGCTGCCGTCCTGGGCCACCGCCATCGCATAGACGTCGGCGTTGGCGTTCGGATCCCACGGGAGCAAGGTCGCGTTGTCGGCCGTCACCGCCGCGAGCCGGTTGCGGGTGACGTTGTTGACCAGGCCGAAGGAACCACCGAAGTACACCGTGGTGGACGTGGCCGCGATCGACTTCACGCGGTAGCTGACGTTGGGCTTCCAGGACGAGACGACGCTGAGCGAGTGGGTGTCGATGACGGCGAGACGCTGGTGGGTCTGCCCGCCGATCGAGGTGAAGTCGCCGCCGACGTACACCCGGTTGCCGTCCGGCGACGCTGTCAGACCCCACACGATGCCGTTCGGGTTCGGGGCGAAGGACGTGATCAGCGCCCCGGTGTTCGAGTTGAACGCCGCGAGATAGGAACGCGCGACCTCACCGGTTCCGGCCGGATCGCCGGGCGGGCGCACACTCGTGAACTCACCACCGACGAAGATCATCCCGTTGGCGTAGGCGAGCGCACGGACGGACCCGTTGGTCTGCCAGATGCTCGACGCCGTCGCCGAGATCGCCGTGGACATGGCCTGCGCCGCGGTAGGCGCCACCAGTCCGATCGCACTAGCAAGGATCAGCACTGCCACGCTGATCAGGCTTCTTATTCTCATGATGTCGGGCCCCCCAACCCGTGCATGCCCGTCGACGCCATCGGCAGCGTGATCAAGCATTTCCGCGCTCTGCGGTAGGTGATGTCTTGCTGGAGTGGGTGTGCTTCACGATTCGTCCCGGCGTCGGCTCGGGCACGCACCCGGCCGTAGCGCCACAGCGTCCTGTCGATCGAGGACGCGAATGCCGCGACCAGCAGCATCAGCACCAGTGAGGAGACATCGCTCAACCCCGTTTCGTTGAAGCTGTCCACCGCGGCGTAGGTCACGATGAAGACGCACACGGCACGCACGTACGGGGTGCGCGCGGCGAATGCCGACCACACCGCCGCGAGGAAGCCGCACCCGGCGAGCACAGCGCCCGCCATTCCGCTCTCGTAGTAGAGGCTCAGCCAACTGCTGTCGATCGGCGCGTAGTTCAAGGTGTTGTCGCCACGCCTGATGAAGACCTCGCTCTGCCCCAACCCGTGGCCGAACAGCCAGGTCACGCGGTCGACCTTCAGGTGGACGATGTAGTCCCACGCGACCGTCCGGCCGCTCAGTGAGGTCACCTGGCTGTCCGACTGGTTGCGCAGCGCCCACGAGATGACGACGGGCAGCAGCGCCAGGGCCGCGCCGGCGATGCCGAGCAGCACGTTGCGCTGGCGCCGCCACGCGTCACTGCGGTACGTGGCGAACGCCGCGAGCAGCAGCCCGAGCAGGGCGGCCGCGGCCGCCGTCCGTGTCCGGCTCAACACGATCAGGGCGATCCCGACGACGATCAACGGTGCGGACAGCCGCAGCGGCATCCGCCGGTGCGCCCAGGTGAGGTAGGACATCCCTGCCGTGATGGCGCCGATCTCGCCGACGCGCGGCGGCAGCATGCCGAGGAACGCGCCCTTCAGCCGGCCACCCGCCGAGAAGTGCGTACCGAGCAGCCACGCGTGTGACGGCGCGAGTACCGGGCCGAGCAGGGTGAGCACAGCCAGCAGGCTGTAGCCGACGAGCATGCCCGTCACGAGACGTTCCGGACGATCACGAAGCAGCGGCCACAGGCACAGCGGGATCACCAATGCGAGTGCGATCCGCGCACCACGGATCGCCACCGACACCTCACCACCGGTGAGCAGCGTGCTGAGGACGGCCAGCGCAAGGTAGGCGAAGTACCACCACCACATCGCCGGCACGCGCCCGCGCACGCCGCCGCGCACAGCGCAGAGCGCGACGACGAGGCAGACCACGAGCAGGACGCCCTTGCCCGCATTGGGTCCCCCGGTGCCGCCACCGGTTCCCGTGCCTGACGACGACCACGGCTGTACGCCGATCAACATGAGCGTCCACACGACACTGACGACGACCGTCGCGGCCGAGCCGCGCCAGCGATGTGCCGTCGGCGCGGGTACCGGCGAAGGCACGGGACCGGTTCTTGTCGGGTACGCCCTCTCGGCCCGCTCGGCCACGGTGCTGCCCATCGCGCTACCCACGACGCCCGCCCTGACGCAGCGTGTGCTCCCAGCGTTGCTGCAGGTTCCCGTGCTTGGGCGCGTCACCGGCGCGGGCGGCTCCGCCACGCAACGCGGCAAGGCGTCGTGTCGACTCGCCACCGGGCGTGCTCGGCGCCCCCGGTGCCGGCCGGT
>Ga0164242_10010112_pt1 | contig 10120 bp, 8 predicted proteins | sample OricomgcompostMG_FD_108783 | JGI IMG/M metagenome (GOLD analysis project Ga0164242, IMG submission 108783) | Miracle-Growth compost microbial communities from Emeryville, California, USA - Original compost - Miracle growth compost (MG) ... | reverse complement strand
TGGCGGCCACCCCGCCGCCGATGACGAGGTGGTCGATGCCCTCGGAGGAGGCCGCGTCCAGCGCCTTGCGGACGAGGACGTCGCAGACCGCCTCCTGGAAGCTGGCGGCGACGTCGGCGGTGGGGATCGCCTCCCCGGCGCGCTGCTTGGCCTCGACCCAGCGCGCGACCGCGGTCTTGAGCCCGGAGAAGGAGAAGTCGAAGCGGTGACGCTCGAGGTCGCGCCGGCCGGTCAGCCCGCGCGGGAAGTCGATGGCGATGCTGCTGCCCGACTGTGCGGTCTTGTCGATGACGGGTCCGCCGGGGAAGCCGAGACCCAACAGGCGCGCGACCTTGTCGAAGGCCTCGCCGGCGGCGTCGTCGATGGTCGCGCCCATCGGGTCGACCCCCGTGGTGACGTCGGTGACCTTCAGCAGGCTGGAGTGGCCGCCGGAGACGAGCATCGCGAGGCACGGCTCCGGGAGCGGGCCGTGCTGGAGCTGGTCGACGGCGACGTGGGAGGCCAGGTGGTTGACGCCGTAGAGCGGCTTCCCGAGGCCGAGGGCGAGCGCCTTGGCGGCGGCCACGCCGACCAGCAGCGCACCGGCCAGGCCTGGCCCGGCGGTCACCGCGATCGCGTCGACGTCGTGGAGCGCGACCCCGGCGGTCTCGCAGGCCCGCTCGAGCGTCGGCACCATCGCCTCGAGGTGGGCACGGCTGGCGACCTCCGGCACCACTCCGCCGAAGCGGGCGTGCTCCTCGACGCTGCTCGCGACCGCGTCCGCGAGGAGCGTGTGTCCGCGGACGATGCCGACACCGGTCTCGTCGCAGGACGTCTCGATCCCGAGAACGAGGGGTTCGTCGACCATGCCTTCCATTGTGCCGCAGTGAGGCGACAGGCTGTCACTCGGTCGTAGACGGATCGAAACACCGATTGCCTACGGTCTGCCGTCCGTTCACCTCTACGCAATCCGGGAGCACCAGAGCATGAGACCGAGACTCATCGCCACCACCGCCACCGCGGTGGCCCTCACGGCGGCCTCCGTCGTCGCCACGGCACCTGCCGACGCCCACACCGCGCACGGCGCACCCGAGCGTCACAGCGCTCACAGCACCGGCGCCAGGCTGGCGCCGAAGACCACCTTCACCATGGTCGTGGACCAGGCCACCGGGACCGTGGCCGCGCCCGCCGAGGGCGCCGACATCCCCAACATCGACTCGGTGAAGTCGACGATCCGGGCCTACTACGGCGCCTACAAGGGTGCCGACCCCACCGGGCAGTCCAGCGGCCAGATCTACCTGCCGAACCTCACCGACTCGCGGTACGTCGACAACGTGCACGCCCTCGAGCAGCGCATCCTGCGCTCACTGCCCGCGAAGCACCACGCCCACGAGGCCGTCGTCTTCGACGTCGACGCGACGTTGCTGCTCGACTACGCCTTCGAGGACGCCACGAGCTTCAACTACGACCCGGCCGTCAACAACACCTGGGTCATGGACAAGGCGTTCCCCGCCGTCCCGGGGATGCCTGCGCTGCTGAAGCGGATCGCGGCCCGCGGCTACGACCTCTACGGCATCACCGGCCGCCCCTACACCCAGGAGGACGCCACCGTCGCCAACCTCACCGAGCAGGGCTTCACCGACACCACCGGCGCTCCGCTGTTCGACGACGACAACCTCTACACGAAGTGGAACACCGCCGGCGGCGAGCCGACGAAGCCCGACTACATCGGCACGTGCACGCTCTCGGCGACGTGCAACACCGTCGAATACAAGGCCAACACGCGCAAGCACATCGAGCAGGACCTCGGCGACGAGGTGGTGATGAACGTCGGTGACCAGTGGAGCGACCTCGAGGGCGGCTACGCCGAGCACTACACCAAGATCCCGAACCCGACGTACTTCCTCGCCGCCGCCGACATCGCCGGCGCGCCGCGGTCGGACCGGACGATGGTGCCGCCGAAGCACTACGTCATGAAGCCCGACGGATCGAGCGGCGAGACGGTGCGCAGCGGCGACGACATCCCCAACCTCGACCCGCTGCGCAAGGAGATCCGGGCCTACTACAACGCCCCGAGCGGCATCGCCGACAAGACCAGCTCCCCCTACATCACCGAGATGAGCGCCATCACCGCGTCGTGGGAGCCGAGGCTGGCCTCCTCCTGCCGCCGGCTGGCCGCCCGCGGACAGGAGCCGGCGATCGTGCTCGACGCCGACGACACCACGCTGTGGACCTACGACATGGAGGACGGGGCGATGAGGTTCAGCTATGACCCGACGCTCCAGGACGTGTGGGTGCAGGGCGAGCAGTTCCCGGCGACGCCCGCGATGGTCGACTTCGTCAACGCGCTCGACGACGCAGGCTGCACGATCGTGGGCCTGACCGGTCGCAACGATGCCCAGAAGGACGCCACCCTCGGCAACCTCGCCAAGGTCGGCTATGACGGCTTCACGCCGGAGAACTACTACACGAAGTGGGTCAGCGGCACGACGCCGCCGGCCTACATCGACTGCGGCTCCGACGGGACCTGCTCGACGATCGAGTACAAGTCGCAGACGCGCGCCCACGTCGCCGCCGAGGGCTACCACATCGTGGCCAACCTCGGCGACCAGTTCTCCGACCTGATCGGCGGGTACGCCGACCACGCCATCAAGCTGCCGAACCCGACGTACTACCTGCCGTGAGCGGGCTGCCGTGAGCGGGTCCGTCGGGTGCCTCGGGGCGCCCGGCGGGCCCCAACCGGTCAGGATCAGGCCGGGTCGGGATCAGTCCAGTCCGAGCTGGAGGACGATGGCGGTCGAGCCGTCGCGGTAGTAGCGCTCGCGACGGTCGATCTCGGCGAAGCCCGCCTTGCGGTAGAACGCGAGCGCCGGCTGGTTCTGCTCGCGGACCTCGAGCAGCAGCCGCTCCGCACCGGCGGCCGCGGCGAGGCCGGTGACCTCGTCGAGGATCCGGCAGGCGATCCCCTGGCGTCGACGGGTGCCGGTCACGGCGATCCGCTGCAGCTCGGCCACCTCGAAGACGACGCTGACCAGGGCGTGGCCGACGACCGTGCCGGCGACCTCGGCCACGAGCAGGCGGACGGTCGGCAGCTCGCCCGCGACGGCAGCGCGGAGGTAGTCGGCACTCCAGGCGTCCTCCGGGAAGGCCTCGAGCTCGAGCGCGGCCACCGCCGCCACGTCGTCGGCCGAGGCCTCGCGGACGCTCGCCCCGGTCACGTGACGGGCTTGGGTGCGTGCTGCTCGACGGCGTCGGGACGACGGAGGTAGAGCGGCTCGGGGTCGAGCAGCTCCACCCGCTCCTCCGCCACCGCCCGTGCGAGCCAGCCTGCGGAGGGACGCTGCGGGCCCACGGCGTTCGGGAAGGCCTCGGGGTAGAGCGTGGCGCCCTCCCCCACGACCGGCGCGGAGGTGGCGACCTCCGCCGGCCGCGCGACGGCCGGGCCCTCGAGGCGCCGCCCCTCGACGTCGTACGACGCGAGGTAGACCTCCTTGCGGCGCGCGTCGGTGGCGACCAGGAAGGCACCGTCGACCAGGCCCTCGTCGGCGGCCTCGACGGCGAGGACGTCGAGCGTGCAGGCGGCGTAGACGGGGATCTCGAGGACGTAGCCGAGCGTGCGTGCGGTGACGAGCCCGACGCGCAGGCCGGTGAAGGGACCGGGCCCGGCACCGACCGCGATGGCGGTGAGGTCGAGCCTGGTCGCGTCCGCGTCGGTCAGGACCTGCTCGATCAGCGGGGCGAGCTGCTCGCCGTGCTTCATGGTGCGGTCGGAGACCCGCTCGGCGAGGACCCGGCCCTCGTCGACGAGCGCGACCGTGACCTGGGGAGTGGCGGTGTCGAAGGCGAGCAGCACGTCAGAGATTCTCCACGTCGAGGGCATGCCAGCGCGGGCCGACCGGGGTGATCTCGACACGGCGCGGGTCGGCGCCCTCCGGATCCTCGGGGCTGTCGAGCGGCTCGTCGTCGGCGACCGCACGCACGATCCGGACCTCGAGCCGCGACTCGGAGAGGCCCTCGGCCAGGCCCTCCCCCCACTCGACGACGGTCACGGCGTCGTCGAGGTCGGTGTCGAGGTCGAGGTCGTCGAGCTCCGCGATCCCACCGAGCCGGTAGGCGTCGACATGGACCAGCTCGGGCCCACCGGCGGCAGGGTCGGCCGGTGGGTGGACCCGGGCGATGACGAAGGTCGGGGACGTGATCGCACCGCGAACCCCCAGCCCGGCGCCGAGGCCCTGGGTGAAGGTCGTCTTGCCGGCACCGAGCTCGCCGGTGAGGACCAGCAGGTCGCCGGCGCGTAGCTGGGCGGCGAGGCGCCGGCCGAGCTCCCGCATCGCCTCCGCGTCGAGGACCTCGAGGACGTAGGTGCGCAGCGGTCGGTGCATGCGGACGTTGGGCGAGACCCGGTCGATCTCGCGGAAGCCCTGCCGGTCCCAGAAGCGGACCGTCCGCGGCAGCTCCTCGCGGGCGACGACGGCGAGGTCCTCGTAGCCGTCGGCACCGGCCACCTTTGCCACCGCGGTGATCATCTTGTGGGCGATGCCGTGGCCCTGCCGACCCGGCAGGACGGCGAACCGACGCAGCCACATGGTCGGGCCGGCCGGGTCCATGATCAGCGTGCCGACCGGCTCTCCGTCGAGGCGGGCGAGCAGTCCGCCGTAGACCGAGAGCCGCTCCTTCATCGTCTCCTCGGTCTCGCCGAGCGCGTCGGCCGGAGGGTCGAGCGGTGGGCGCCCGGCGAACGCCGCGCGGACGATCGCGAGGACGTCGGCGGCCGCCTCGGGCCCGACCCGCTCGATACGGAGCTCCGGCTCAGCCCGGGACTCCGGATGGGGTGCTGACATGGTGGACATCGGTGATCCCAGCCCCTTAGGCCGACTCGGCATCGCGTGTGGCGGCGGCGAGCAGCTGGTCGAGCGCCGCGTTGACCTGGCCGTGCCGCTCGAGGATGACCATGTGGCCGGCTCCCTCGCACTCGATCAGCCGCGAGCCGGCGATGCGCTCGTGGAGCTTGCGGCTGTGGCCGATGCTGGTGAGCTTGTCGGCAGTGCCGCAGATGACCGTCGTGGGCACCCACCCGAGCACGCCGACGTGGTCGAACTTGTCGAGCGCCCGGAAGCTCGGGAAGAACTCCGCCACGACCTCGAACGGCGTCTCCGAGAGCATCGAGTCGACGAACTCGACGTACGCCGCCGGCACCTCGTCGCCGAACGCGAAGGCGTCGGTGGCGACGGTCGCCAGCGAGCGCCCGATCCGGCGGACGCCGTCGACCGCCTTGTGGCCGCGCGCGAGGGTCCGCACGGCGCCGTGCGTGAGCCCGCCGCTGATCTTGGCCGGCACGACCGGCATCAGGAGACGCCCGGGATCGAGGCCGCCGGCGGTCGTGGAGATGAGCGCCGTCCCGACGACGCGGCCGCCCTCCCCGAGCGGCGCGAAGAGCTCGGGGTGCTTCTCGGCCAGCGCGACGATGGTCATGCCGCCCATCGAGTGGCCGACGAGCACGACCGGCCCCTCGGGGACGACCGCGTCGATCACGTCGAGGAGGTCGTCGCCGAGCTGGTCGATGGTGGCGTCGGTGAGCGCGGATCGGCCCGAGCGCCCGTGGCTGCGCTGGTCGTAGTAGACCGAGCGGACCAGGCCGCGGTAGGCGGCGCGCTGGAAGTGCCAGCAGTCGAGGTTGAGCGCGTAGCCGTGGACGAAGACGAGCGTGACCGGGGCGCTGCCGGTGTGGTCCGACCCGTGCGACGGCTCGACCTCGTCGACCTCGACGTGGAGCGGGACGCCGTCGGCGGTCACGATCGTGCGCGGGCAGGAGTGGAGCGAGCCGAACGCGGTGTGGTCGTCCCGGCGACGCTCGATCACCTTGCGGCGGCGGTTGACGGTGACGGCGGCACGCGCGGCGCCACCCACCGCTGCTGCCGCGACGGCTCCTGCGGTCACCCCCGCGATCCGACCGGCGAGGCTCATCGCGGTCCCCGATCGATCGTTCGCCGGAGGAGCGACGCGGGGCGGGCGAGGGATCGAGTCACTTCTGGCCCTCTCCGCCGCGGGTGGGGGTGCGGTCGCTGTCGACGTACCGCCGGGTCATGCGTCCTCCGATCGTGGTCACGACCTCGTAGGAGATCGTCTCGGTGGCCTCGGCCCAGTCCTGGGCCGTCGGCTCTCCGGCGGCGCCGGGACCCCACAGGACGACCCGGTCGCCGGGCTCGGCGCCCGCCGTCGCATCGAGCTCGACGACGAACTGGTCCATGCAGATGGTCCCGCGGACGGGTCGACGGGCGCCCGCGACGAGCACCTCGGCGCGGTTGCCGGCCCGGCGGGAGACGCCCTCGGCGTAGCCGACCGGCACGAGCCCGAGCGTGGTGGGCCGCTCGGCCGTCCAGGTGTGGTTGTAGGAGACGCCCGCGCCCGCGTCGACCTCCTTGACGAGGGCGAGCTCGGCCGTGACGGTCATCGCCGGCACCAGACCGAGGTCGGGCCAGGGCGAGTCCGGCACGCCCGGCGCGGGGTCGAGGCCGTAGGTCGCCAGGCCCACGCGCACCAGGTCGAAGCGGCTGCTGGGCCGCAGCAGCGCCCCGGCGGAGTTGGCGAGATGACGCACCTCGGGCCGCAGCCCGGCCTCCTCGGCGACGTCGACCGCCTCGCGGAAGACCTTCTCCTGCTCGTCGCTCATCGGGTCCTTGGGATCCTCGCTCGCGCTGAAGTGGGACCAGATGCCGGTCACCTTCATCAGCCCGGCGACCTCGAGCGCCCGGGCGGAGCGCACCAGGTCGGGCCACTGCTCGGTCGTGGCCCCACCCCGGGAGAGGCCGGTGTCGACCTTGAGCTGGACCCGCGGTCGCAGGTCGGTGGCGCGGGCGACGGCGGCCACGCGGTCCAGGTCGGCCTGGGTGTAGGCCGTGACCTCGACGTGGGCGCGGACCGCCGGGGTGATGTCGTCGGAGGGCACCGTCAGCCAGCAGAGCAGCCGACCGGTGTCGCCGGCCGCGCGGAGCGCGAGCGCCTCGTCGAGCGAGGCGACGCCCAGCCAGTCGGCCCCACCCTCGCGGGCCGCTCGCGCGGACTCGACCAGTCCATGGCCGTAGCCATCGGCCTTCACGACCGCCATCACGGGTACGCCGAGGTGCGACCGCAGCCGGCGCACGTTGTGGCGGATCGCGGCGAGGTCGACGACGATCTCGGCCCTGCTCATGCCCCCCATTGTCGCAGGCGCCCGATCGCGGCCGGGCACAACACCGCCGGTCAGCCGATCAACCGACCCACGACGCGAGGGATCGCGCGGGCCACGTCACCGGCGGTGATCGGACCGTCCTGGGAGGCGAGCGTCGCTGCCGCGCCGTGGATCCAGGCACTCGCCGAGGCGGCGTCCAGCGGTGTCAACCCCGCGGCCAGCAGGGCTCCGACGAGCCCGGCGAGCACGTCGCCCGCGCCGGCGGTCGCCAGCCACGGCGTGCCCGTGGTGTTGATCCGGACCCGGCCGCCGGACGCGCCCGGCTCCGCGATGATCGTGCGGCGCCCCTTGAGGAGCACCACGGCGTCGTACGCCTCGGCCGCGCGGCGCGCGCTGGCCAGCCCGTGGGCCTCGACCTCCGCGCGCGATCGACCGAGCATGCCCGCCAGCTCTCCGGCGTGCGGCGTCAGGACGGCGGGTACGCCGACGGGGCCGGTCAGGTGGCGGAGCGCGTCGGCGTCGACGACGACGGGGGTGTCCGCGGCGAGCGCCTGCGCCAGCTCGCCGGCGACCCCCTCTGCCCCGCCGGAGCCGACGACCCACGCCTGGGCACGGCCGTCCCCGACCACCTCGGGATGGTGCTGCTTGACGGTGTCGGCGGCGCTGCCGACGTAGCGGACCATTCCCACCAGACCGGTGTTGGCACCCGCGACGGCGAGCAGCGCGGCGCCGGGATAGGTGGCGCTGCCGACCCGCAGGCCGACGACACCACGGGCGTACTTCTGGGCGTCGGGCGCCGGGCGCGGCAGCAGGGCGGCCACGTCCTCTGGCTGCAGGGCCGTGACGGCCGCGGGAGGCAGCACCGGACCGAGACCGATGTCGATCAGCTGCACCACCCCGCAGGCGGAGGCGGCCGGGTCGACGAGATGGCAGACCTTGTGGGTGCCGAAGGTGACGGTGAGGGCCGCGGTCACGTGGGGCTCCGGCGTCTCACCGGTGTCGACGTCCACCCCGCTCGGGGTGTCGACCGCGACCACCGGGGCGCCTCGGAGCGCGTCGAGCGCTGCGGTGGCGAGCGGCCGCAGCCCCGGCTTTCCCCCGATGCCGACGATCCCGTCCACCACCACGTCGGGTCGTGAGTGCGAGCGCGGCCCAGAGCCCGCGCTGACACTCACAACCCGTCCGCCGGCCGCCTGCAGCGCGGCCACACCGCCGGCGTGGCTGCGCTCCGAGAGCAGCCACGCCTCGACGGCCGCGCCCCGCCGCGCGAGCAGGGCGCCGGCGTACAGCGCGTCGCCGCCGTTGTCCCCGCTGCCGACCAGCAGCACGACCCGGCGGCCGTAGGCGCCGCCGAGCAGGTCGATGACCGCGTAGGCGAGCCCCGTGGCCGCGCGCTGCATCAGCGCGCCCTCCGGCAGCCGGGCCATCAGCTCAGCCTCGCCCGCCCGGACCTGCTCCACGGTGTGCGCCTGCCTCATGACCCCATCCTGCCGACTCGGCGCTTCCGCACGCCCCCAGCGCGCAGGCCCTGTGGAGAGAAGTGCGCACAAGCGCCGACCCGGCGCCCCCTGACGCGCACAAGCGCCGACTCGGCGAGTCAGCCCTCCAGGACCACCATCGCCGAGGCGATCCCGGCGTCGTGGGAGAGCGAGAGGTGGACGGTGGCGACGCCCTGCTCCTCCGCGCGGGCGAGCACGGTGCCGCGCAACTCGAAGCGCGGACGGCCCGAGGCCTCCGAGATCACCTCCGCGTCGTGCCAGGCCATCCCCTGCGGAGCACCGAGCGCCTTGGCGAGCGCCTCCTTGGCCGCGAACCGCGCGGCCAGCGACGCCGTGGGACGGTCCGCCTCGTGCGGGGTGAAGAGCCGCTCCCGCAGGCCGGCGGTCCGCACCAGCGACTCGCCGAACCGCTCGATGTCGCAGACGTCGATGCCGACGCCGATCACCGCCACGTGCTCACCCCCACCGCGTGGCCGCTCACTCGACCGTGACCGACTTGGCGAGGTTGCGCGGCTGGTCGACGTCGTAGCCGAGGGCGGTGGCGAGCTCGCACGCGAACAGCTGCAGCGGTACGACGGCGACCAGCGGTTGCAGCAGCACGGGGACGCGCGGCAGGGGGATGATCGTGTCGGCGTACGGCGCGATCGACTCGTCGCCCTCCTCCACCAGGCAGATGGTCCGGGCGCCGCGAGCGCGCACCTCCTGGATCCCCGAGCGCATCTTGTCGTGGAGGAAGTCGCGCCCGCGCGGCGGCACGATGCAGAACACGGGCAGCCCGTCCTCGACGAGGGCGATCGGGCCGTGCTTGAGCTCACCGGCGGCGAAGCCCTCCGCGTGGAGGTAGGCGAGTTCCTTGAGCTTGAGCGCGCCCTCGAGCGCGACCGGGTAGCCCGCGTGGCGGCCGAGGAAGAGGATCGAGCGGCGGTCGGCGTAGGTGCGGGCGACCTCATAGACCTGCTCCGCCCCGGCGAGCACCTTCTCGACCGCCGCCGGCATGTCCTCGAGCTGGCAGAGCACCTGGTCGATCTCGTCGCCGAACTTCGTCCCCTTCACCTGCGCGAGGTAGAGCGCGAGCAGGTAGCACGCGACCAGCTGGGTGACGTACCCCTTCGTGGAGGCCACGCCGATCTCGGGCCCGGCGTGGGTGTAGATGACCGCGTCGGACTCCCGCGGGATGGTCGAGCCGTTGGTGTTGCAGATCGCGAGCACCTTGGACCGCTGGGTGCGGGCGTGCCGGATCGCCTGCAGCGTGTCGGCCGTCTCGCCGGACTGGGAGATGGCGACCACCAGGGTCGAGTAGTCCAGGATCGGGTCGCGGTAGCGGAACTCGGAGGCGAGCTCGACCTCGACCGGGATCCGGCACCAGTGCTCGATGGCGTACTTCGCCACCATGCCGGCGTAGAAGGACGTCCCCGCTGCGATGATGATGATCTTGGTGACGTCGCGCAGCTCCTGGTCGGACAGGCGCATCTCG
>Ga0164242_10010111_pt1 | contig 10120 bp, 7 predicted proteins | sample OricomgcompostMG_FD_108783 | JGI IMG/M metagenome (GOLD analysis project Ga0164242, IMG submission 108783) | Miracle-Growth compost microbial communities from Emeryville, California, USA - Original compost - Miracle growth compost (MG) ... | reverse complement strand
GTGGAGATGCCCATCTTGGCCATCACCTTCAGGATGGCCTTGCCGATCGCCTTGATGAAACGCTTCTTGACGATGTCCGGGGTCGTGCCTTCGGGCAGGTCCGGAAGCATCGCATAGAGCGTTTCGAACGCCAGATAGGGGTTGATCGCCTCTGCGCCGTAGCCCGCGAGCGTGCAGAACTGATGGATCTCGTGCGCTTCGCCGGTTTCGATGACGAGACCGACGGACGTTCGGAGACCCTGCTTGATCAGGTGATGGTGCACGGCCGACGTTGCCAGCAAGGCCGGAATGGCGATGCGATCCGGACCGGCGCGCCGATCCGACAGAATGATGATGTTGAATTCCTTGCCGCGGACGTACTCCTCCGCTTCCGCGCAGACGCCGTCGAGCGCCGGGCCCATGCCGGCCTCGCCCTTTTCCGCGGGATACGTGATGTCGATCGTGATCGAGGCGAAGTCGTTGTCCTTGACGGCTCCGATGCCCCGAATGCGTTCCAGGTCTTCGTTCGTCAGAATCGGCTGGTCGACTTCGAGCCGCTTCTGCTTCGAGGTACCCTTGAGATCGAGAAGGTTCGGACGCGGACCGATGAACGAGACGAGACTCATCACCAGCTCTTCGCGGATCGAGTCGATCGGCGGATTCGTGACCTGCGCAAAGTTCTGTTTGAAATAGGTGTGCAGCAGCTTCGACTTCGACGACAGCGCCGAGATCGGCGTGTCGGTGCCCATCGATCCAATGGCTTCTTCGCCGCGTTCCGCCATCGGCGACATCAGGAACTTGAGGCTCTCCTGCGTGTAGCCGAAGGCCTGCTGAAGATCCAAAAGCGCGACGTTCGATTTGGCCGCGGCAGCCGTCTTGGCGGGCAGCGGCAGGTCGGCGACCTTGATCTGCGTGCGCTTCAGCCACGTTTCGTAAGGATGGCTTGAGGCAATCTCCGCCTTCAGCTCTTCATCCGAGATGATGCGGCCCTTTTCGAGATCGATCAGAAGCATCTTGCCCGGCTGCAAGCGCCACTTCCTGACGATGTTCGATTCCTCGACCGGCAGCACACCCGACTCCGACGACATGATGACCGTGTCGTCCTTGGTCACGAGATAGCGCGCGGGCCGGAGTCCGTTGCGGTCGAGCGTTGCGCCGATCTGCCGGCCATCGGTGAAGGCCATCGCGGCGGGGCCGTCCCACGGTTCCATCAGGCAGGCATGATATTCGTAGAAGGCGCGCCGCTTCGTATCCATCGTCGGATTGCCGGACCAGGCCTCCGGGATAAGCATCATCGCGGCATGCGTGAGGCTGTAGCCGCCCATCGTGAGGAATTCGAGCGCGTTATCGAAGCACGCGGTGTCGGATTGGCCCTCGTAGGAGATCGGCCACAGCTTGGAGATCTTGGCGCCAAAGAGCGGCGAGGAAACGGAAGCCTGTCGCGCCGCCATCCAGTTGACGTTGCCGCGCAGCGTGTTGATCTCGCCGTTGTGCGCGACCATCCGGTACGGGTGCGCCAGCTTCCACGACGGAAAAGTATTGGTCGAGAAGCGCTGATGCACGAGCGCCAGCGCCGACATCAGACGCGGGTCCGAAAGGTCCTTGTAGTAGGCCTTCACCTGATACGACAGGAACATGCCCTTGTAGACGAGCGTGCGCGTGGACAGCGACACGGTATAATGGCCGATGTCACGTCCCTTGTAGGCATCGTGGATTGCGTTCGAGACGACCTTGCGAACGAGATAAAGATGCCGCTCGAATTCATCCTGGTTCGAAACCGATGCAGGCCGCCCGATGAACACCTGACGGTGCACCGGCTCACTGGCCCGCACCATTTCAGAAAGGCTGCTGCTCTCAACGGGAACCGAACGCCACCCGAGCAGGGTCAGGCCTTCTTCTCTCAGGCAGCGCTCCCAGACGCGCTCGCAGTGCGCCCGTAGCCGTTCGTCTCGCGGCATGAAGATATGCCCGACGGCATAATCGCCCGGATTGGGTAGCTGAAAGCCGAGCGCTTTCGTTTCGCTCGCGAGGAAGTCGTGCGGAATCTGAATGAGAATACCAGCGCCGTCGCCGGACAGCGGGTCCGCGCCGACCGCGCCGCGATGCTCGAGGTTCTCGAGAATTTTGAGCGCGCTTTCGACGATGGTGTGCGATTTCTGGCCCTTGAGATTGGCGATGAATCCCACACCGCACGCGTCCCGCTCGAGCCCCGGATCGAAAAGACCTCCTGCGGCCGGACGGCCCTCGATGCCGACTTCATCTTCCAGCGGGGGTAGGTAGCCTTCGCTCATCTCTTGCCTCGTGCGGCCACTGCCGGCCTCGTCTCAAAACTTCCGGATTCTTTGGTGGCCGCCGAACGGCCCGTCGGTTTCGCTGCGCCGTCCTTGCTAGGAGATCAAGCGCGCGCCCGGCTTAGCAGCCCCGCGTTTTTTTCGCGCCACGTGCGCGATTGCGGCTGGCGAATTTATTACCGTGATCCGTGTAGGGACCAGGGCTTCGAATGCCGTCGCCCTTCTAAACACCACGTGCCATGTCTCCGCGCCTTCGTACCGCTTCCGCCAATCGGCGTGCCATTCCGTCGAGAGTGCGCCCGGGCTTAAAACGCCGCACCATAAAGGACAGCACTATTGACCTATCTAGCAAATTCTACAGATTTGGCACTGCGGCACAAGCGGCAACATGCAAGGCGCTCTAAAGATGTTTTCGGAAAGCATTACCATTATTTTAAGCAATAATATTTCGTATTCGTGAGAGGCTGAGGGCCTATCATGGACGAAAAAAAAGCAGCCGCGGTTTCGACGCGGCTGCCCATCATTGAGTGTCTTGTTGGCGACGTGCGCTTAAGCGGCGACTTTCGCCTCAAGCTGCTTCGCGTCCCCGCTACCGATCGCGATGGTCCGGGGTTTCTTGCTCTCCGGAATGTTCCGGACGAGATCGACGTGCAGCAACCCGTTTTCGAAGTTGGCGCCTGTCACGTCGACATGATCAGCAAGCTGAAAGCGTCGCTCGAAGGCGCGGGCGGCAATGCCACGATGCAAGTAATTCTTGCCCTCGGCCTCGGGCGCCTTCTCGCCGGAGACGGACAAGGTCTGCTCTTTGACCTCGATCTTTAGCTCTTCAGGAGAGAAGCCCGCGACCGCTAGCGTGATGCGGTACGCGTTCTCGCCCGTCCGCTCGATATTATAGGGCGGATAGGTCGACTCGCTGTCGAAGCCCGTCGACTGATCCAGCATCTGGAACAGCCGGTCGAAGCCGATGGCGGAACGGTAGAAGGGAGCAAATTCGGTGTGTCGCATGAACATATCCTCCATAAGAAGCGACATGTGAACCGGCTCGGGATCGAGCTCGATTCTTCAGGGTGCGGCCCCGCGATGCAGCAGCCGCACCAGGGAAATAGGAAACGAAAAATACCGGTTCAAGTGGTCTCCGGCCGAATTGGAGAGCGAAGATTTGGCGCGTTTGAAACGTTAATGTTACGCTGGGTCACAAGCGGGAAAGAATGCTGATGAAACTCGTATCGCTCTCGATCAATCCCGTTCCGAGTGGGGCGACGGTCGCGGCTTTCGAGGGCTATGACGGCCTCAAATTGCGGTACGCGCTGTGGCAGGCGACGCGGGGCCCGTCGCGCGGCACGGTCTGCATCGTCCAAGGCCGCGGCGAGTTCATCGAAAAATATTTCGAAGTCATCGCCGACTTGCGCCGGCGCGGTTTTGCCGTGGCAATTTTCGACTTGAGAGGGCAGGGCGGTTCGGAGCGCATACTGTCCAATCCGCGGAAAGGCTACGTCGCCGCCTTCACCGAGTACGATCGCGATCTTGCGATCTTCATTGAGGACGTGATCAAGCCCGCTCTACCACAGCCGTTGATTGGCCTCGGCCATTCTCTTGGCGGCAATATCCTGTTGCGCAACGCTCAGGATGAAACGAGCCCGTTCGCCCGCATGGTGCTCCTGTCGCCGATGATCGCCATTCACGAAAATATGCTGGGCGTCAGTCCGCCTGTTGCGCGCGCCTACGCGACGATCGCTGGCCTGTTCGGATTTTCCGGAGCCTACGTCCGCGGCGGTGGCGACGAGCCGGATGACTTCAAGGACTTCGCGACGAACAGGCTGACGAACGACCACATACGCTGGTCGCGCAACAAAGCGATCATCGATGCGGCGCCCGAACTGACGCTGGGCTCGCCGACCGTGGGCTGGTTGCGGGCGGCGCTCAGAAGCACCGCGATGCTGCTCCGCCCGGATTATCCGAAGTACGTCTGCGTCCCCATGATCCTGTTCGCGGCGGGCGCCGATAAGGTCGTGTCCACCCAGGCGATCGAGGATTTCGCCGTCGACCTCAAATTCGGCGCGCACATCCTGATGCCGGGATCACGACACGAGATTTTGCAGGAAACGGACGCAATCCGCCAGCGGTTCTGGGCGGCGTTCGACGCCTACATGGGGATTTCGGCAACGTCGTCCGAGAAGCCTAGCGCTTGTTGATCAGTTCGAGCGCCGTTTCATGCAGGTGCGCATCGCCGCTCGCGATAACGTCGCCGCCGTTCGATGCATCGCCGCCGTCCCATGTCGTAACGCGCCCGCCGGCGCGTTCGATGATCGGTATCAACGCCGCGATGTCGTAGGATTTCAGCGCCGGTTCCAGCACGATGTCGACGAAGCCCGCTGCCAGCAGACAGTAATTGTAGCAATCGCCGCCATAACGCGTCAGCCGCGCAACGTCCTTGAGGCGAGCCAGGGCTGTCGCCTGCGCTGGGCTTTCGAAGAGATCCGGGTGCGTCGAGGTCAGCACCGCATCTTCGAGCCGCGTGCAAGCGCGCGTCTTGAGCCGCGTGGGGCGGCCGCCGCCCGTGCTGAGGTAAGACGCGCGAGCGTCCGACCAGAAGCGTTCTCCCGTGAACGGCTGGTCCATCAGGCCGAAAATGGGTTTGCCATCTCGCAAGACGCCGATGAGCGTCCCCCAGAGCGGTGATCCGATAATGAAGGAGCGCGTCCCGTCGATAGGATCGATGACCCACTGATAGGCGCTCGTGCCGGGCTTGACGCCGAATTCTTCGCCGATGACGCCATGATCCGGCAGGCGCGTCGCGAGCGCCTGCACAATCGCTTTCTCGGCTCCCCGATCCGCTTTTGTTACGGGATCGAACGCACCGCCTACGGCCTTGTTTTCCACAGGCGTCGTTTTGCGAAAGTATTTGAGGACAACTGGACCCGAGAGGTCTGCCAGTTCGTGGGCCACGCGAACGATGGCTTGGAATTCGGATTCCAGCGACGACTCCGGCACTCGCTCACCTTGTATTTTCAAATGCTTGCGGATGACTTTGAACGCGCGGTCATGTACTTCGAAGATCTGGCAAAGTCGATATAGATCTTTTCCAGTGGCTTAACTTGTGGCGCGCTAGATACATCTATTTGGCAATAAGCTGCAGATATACTCGTGGAGATTGCGAAGGCTTGCAAAGCATCCCATCTTCATGGGGCGATCGCATTGACACGCTGATGTGCAATCGCTGCCCAATTTGGGCGTTTCCTCCCTAGACTTGGGCCGTTCGGCTACGAACGGCCTTTCTTTATGAGAAAAGCGCGTCGCCAAAGACACGCGGCCGCAACGAGCTATGCGAGTTCCGCATTTTTCGGCGTTCAGCCCTGCATAATTCGCATTTGCTCGTGATGCAACGCACCTCTACTTTTTGCAGTGCGATATGTGAGCCTCGCTCGCGGTTCGCAGCCCTCCTTGGGCGTTTCCTCCCTAGACTTGGGCCGTTCGGTAACGAGCGGCCCTTTTTCTTTGCCTTCGCTACTTTGCCGATGGATTGCGAAAGGCGTGTGGCGTTCACTCTCTCGGGTTGAGTGAACGGGACGGGATCACTCAGCGGCAGCGCGGTAATCGAGCAGAGCAGGGACCTCAGCAAAAAGGTTACGAACGATGTCGGTCAGCGCCTCCGCCAACCGCGCATAGCCCGAATTCGGTTCAAACGTCAGTTCGTTGATATAGAGACCGCGATTGATCTCGAACTGGAGCGCGTGCGTGCCGTGCGCCGGCCGGCCGTGGTGCTCGGTGATATACCCGCCGGCGTAAGGCCGGTTCAATTGTACTTTGAAACCATGCCGCTGGAATTCGTCGCGAACCAGGAGCGTCAGGCGCGGATCGGCGGAGGCTCCGAAACGATCGCCGATAACGATGTCGGGCCGCTGCGCTCCGCCCGGCGCCATCGCGGCCGAAGGCATCGAGTGGCAATCGATCAGAACGGCATAGCCGAATCTGTCGTTGGTCGTCGCGATCAGTCGAGACAGCTCGGCGTGAAACGGAAAGTAAAGTTGCTCGATCCGCGCGAGCACGCTGTCGAGGCTTAGCCGGTGCGAATAGATATCTTCTCCGTCGGCGACGATTCTTGCAACCGTACCCAATCCACCCGCAACGCGAATCGATTGCGTATTGGCGTGAGGCGGCAAAGCCTCGCTCACGAGTTCCGGATCGAGCTCGTAGGGTTCGCGATTGAGATCGAGGTAAGCGCGCGGGAATCTGGCGCTGATGAGCGGCGCGCCGAGATCGGCAACGGGCTGGAACAGCTGATCGACGAAGCAATCCTCTGACCGGCGCAGCGTTTTCGGGTCGAGCTTCGAAATAGCAAGAAATTCGGGCGGATAGAGCCGTCCGGAATGCGGCGACGAAAACACGAACGGCGCCGTTTGCTCCCGCGGCGATAAGATATCGAACGACGGAAAAAAGTCGGACGGCACGCTGTGAGAACGGACGGACATCAGTGGCGAGTGCCTCTTGCGTTGCTTCCGCGACATATTGGCGGTTCGAGCACGCCACTTTGCCAATGCGCCGCAGCGAAGTCCATGCGTGACTTGATCTCTCTCGGCAATATCACAACGCGAATGGCGGCTCGAAGTTCGTAAGACGCGACCGGGGTGCAACTCTCCACAATTTCATGCTCCATTTACCAAACTCAGGCCAAGTTTGGGCCAGACGAAGCCGTTAGGATCGGCTACGTTTCAAGTTCCGCATCATTCAGAGTTGCCATGCCCGTTAAACCGTCCAGCCTGCCGTTGCGCCGTATCCTGCTCGCTGAGGATGACGATTCCATGCGAGGTTTCCTCGTCAAAGCAATGGAAAAGGCCAACTACGACGTCGTCGCCTTCGAAAACGGTGAGGACGCCTACGAGCGGTTGAAGCGCGAGCCTTTCACGCTGCTGCTGACGGATATCGTGATGCCGAAAATGGATGGGATCGAGCTGGCGCGGCGTGCCAGCGAAATCGATCCCGACCTGAAGATCATGTTTATTACCGGCTTTGCGGCCGTCGTTCTCAACAGCGAAAACCAGCCGCCGAAAGAAGCCCGCGTCTTGTCGAAACCCTTCCACCTCAAGGACCTGGTCCGCGAGGTTGATCGCCTGCTTGCTGCCTGAACCCTGCGGCAAGTCCGGCTCTTTCCCATATACCTGTCAGGCAGGGCTTGACCGGTAGGGTTCAATCCCTCTAGAAGCTCGCTTCTTCGGGCACTTAGCTCAGCGGTAGAGCACTACCTTGACATGGTAGGGGTCAGAGGTTCGATCCCTCTAGTGCCCACCATCTTTAACCGGTGTCGTTATGAAAGTTAGAAACTCTTTGAAATCCCTTCGCTCGCGGCACCGCGATAATCGCGTCGTCCGTCGTAAGGGTCGCGTCTACGTGATCAACAAGACGCATCGCAGGTTCAAGGCGCGCCAGGGCTGATGCCGCTTTTGGCCGCCCTGGACGTTACTGCGATTTCACGAGACTCCTTTTGACCGTTCCCCCGCTGCTCGACTAGGGTCGGCGGTATGATTTCCTGCGCCCGCATTCTATTGGTTGGACTGGCTTTAGCCGTGGGGGCTGTGCCCGCGGTGGCGGACGACGAGCTGCTCAAGACGCAGCCATTTCCCCAAAGTCCGACGCCGGCACCCACACCCGCGCCAAGCCAGCCAAAACAGGCGCCGTCGCCGCCGCAGGCCGCGCCGTCTCCCGATGCGCAGGCCCAGCAAGGCGAGCCAGGCATGATGGGCATGCCTTGGCCGAAAACGCCCGAGGAAGCGCGGAAAACGCTCGACAACCTTTATGCCTATCTCGCAACGACGGGCGACCATCGCCAGGCCGGCGAGATTGGTGCCGCGATCGAGCGGCTTTGGCGGCTTTCCGGCGGCGACACCGTCAACCTGCTGATCGATCGCGCCGAGCAGTTTTCCTCGAAGAACGAAAGCGAAAAGGCGCTGCCGTTGCTCGATGCAGCCGTCGATCTGGCGCCCGACTACGCGGAGGCCTGGAGCCACCGCGGGTATATTGAATACCGGCTCAACAATTATCCCGCCGCGCTGGGCGATCTGCGCCGCGCGCTGGCGCTCGACCCCAACCACTTCCGCGCGCTCGATGGCATGGCAAAAATCCTGACGCAGATGGGCGAAAAGAAAGCGGCGCTCGAAGCCTATGATCAGCTTTTGAAGGTTCACCCCAATATCGAGGGTGGCGAGACCGCACGCGATGAGCTGAAGAAAGAAGTCGAAGGCCAGGGCATCTAATCGACATCAGCCTCAAACCTTCGCGCGACCCGCTCAGTCTTCCAGAACCCACTTGAATGCGCGTCTGAGTTCCGCCGCGCCGTCACAGCCGTACCAGCGGCCATGCGCAAGGATGATGCGTTCCGGATCCCACGCGATCATCTTTTTGACGGCCGCGCGCAGCTCTGGTTTGTGCTTGCTGAATGCCAGCCGCATATCGCGCGGCATGCTGCCATTGGGATCGAGGCAGCCGCCGATCCACGTCAGAAATCGCATTCCGAACGATAGTTTCTTCGCTTCGAAATTCTCGATCAGATCGGTTAGAAGCAACGTTCGGCTTGCGCCGTGGAGGAACACGAACTCCGTCATGTAGCTGCTCGGAACGGGAAGCGTTGTGATGTGATCATCCCACGGATAGCCCCGGTCGCGATCGAGATCCGAATACCGAAAGTCGATGCGCGAGCCCGCCTGTTCCACGATACGCGGCGCCAGATAAACCTCGGCTTCGGGAAACGCCGCTTTCCAATCCGGTGTCCACCAGTAATGGAGGCGGTTCGGCGCGATGATCCAGCGCGGCTGGCCGAGTTCAGCCATTGCCGCCAGCAGTTCCGAGGTCAGGGCCGTTGGCGAATGAACGAAAAGATCCGACGCCCTCGTTCTGATGATCGTCATCCGCGTCGGAAACGGCATCTTGAGCCCCGGTGGACCAAACCGGATCACCGGTCCGTCGACCAGCCATACGTCGTCCGCGACGCTTTTCAGAACATTGAGCGGTGCATAGGTCCCTTGGCTCGGATCATCGCTCACGGGCGCCTCCGCGCGCCTCCTTGGAGTTCCGCTCCAAGGATGACTTTATCCCTAAAACCAAAGCCCCTGACTAGACGGCTTCCGCAATCGGCGCGCCGGATTCATCGACGAATGCGATGCGGATCATGTTCGTTGCGCCGGGGCTTCCGAGTGGAATGCCTGCCGTGATGAGCACGCCCTCGCGCGCCTTCACGAGCCCTTCTTCGAACGCGATGCGGCAGGCCTTGCGCACCATATGCGAAAGGTTCTCTGGGTCGCCGGTCAGGATCGTTTGCACGCCCCAGACGAGTGATAGCCGCCGTGCCGTCGATTCAATCGGCGTCAGCCCGATCACGGGAATACCGGGACGCTCGCGCGTAACGCGCAGCACCGTCGATCCTGTGGCGGTGTAGCAGACGAGCGCGCCGAGCCGCACCGTATCGGCGATCGCGGAAGCAGCGGCGGCAATGGCGTCCGCGCCGGTCGGCTGCGGCTCCGTTTGCGTCGCGTAAAGCATCGCCTCGTAGATTGGATCGTGCTCCACCTCGATCGCGATTTTGTCCATCATCTGGATCGCTTCGACGGGATATTGGCCGACGGCGCTTTCCGCAGACAGCATGATCGCATCCGCGCCATCGAACACCGCGTTCGCGACGTCGGAAACTTCGGCGCGCGTCGGCATCGGCGACGAGATCATGCTTTCGAGCATCTGCGTCGCGATGATCACGGGCTTGCCGGCGGCGCGCGCCATCCGCGTCATCTTCTTCTGAATTCCGGGCACTTTCTCGACCGGCATTTCGACGCCGAGATCGCCGCGGGCGACCATGATGGCATCCG
>Ga0164242_10010110_pt1 | contig 10121 bp, 11 predicted proteins | sample OricomgcompostMG_FD_108783 | JGI IMG/M metagenome (GOLD analysis project Ga0164242, IMG submission 108783) | Miracle-Growth compost microbial communities from Emeryville, California, USA - Original compost - Miracle growth compost (MG) ... | reverse complement strand
GGCGCTCGCCGCGATATTCGATGATGCGCGTGCCGGCAGGAATGAAGCGCCGCGCGAAGACGCCCTTGCCGTGGATGAGAGATGCCTTGACGATATGCCAGCGAGCGGCGCGGGAAGCCATGCAGCGATTCCATTGCGAAGAGCTGCTTGGAGTCACGCTCGCCGCGCCCGGTTCGGCGGAGATGATTCGGTTGCGGAAGGCAGCGCCGCAAGCGCTTCGTCCCCGCAATATTTCCTCACGGTCACACTGCCGGCATCGTGAAAGTGCCAGACATGCATGCCGCGCAAGCGGCCGCCTGCAATTCACAGGCCATTAACAAATTTTCGCTTCAAACCGGCTGCCAGCTGGCGCACAATGGCGCTAGCGCCGCACCCGCAACGAAATGCCCGAGCGCACCGCCTCGCGCCGGCGCAATCCCCATGACAAGGCCATAATGGCAGCTGCTTGTGTTTGCTGTCCGAAATGACATTCCACGGTATGTTCGAGAATCAAGGCCGCCGCAACGCGGCCGGCTTCGCGCTGTCGCTGCTGCTGCATGCGGGCCTGCTGCTGTTCGCGTTCCGGCAAATGTCCGCGCCGCTCAAGGAAAGCGGCTTCGTACCGAACGCGCCGCTGGTGGTGAACCTGCTGCCGCCGATGGAAAGTTCGCGCGCCGCCCCGCCGCATCCGGGCAGCCAGCCGCGCCATGCGCAGATGAAAAAACGCGCCGCGCCGACGCCGCACAAGCCGGCGCCGCAGCGGCCCCCGCAACTGGCGAAGAAGAGCGAACCGACGCCTGCGCCCGCGCCGCAAGCGCAGGCGGCGCCGGCCGACATGATGGACATGCTGGCCGCCGCGCGCGACCGCCGGCGCGCGGCCGGCATCCCGGATGCGAACGACATGCCGGACGAAGCGCCGGCCGACAAGGATGCCGATGCGATCGCGCGCGAAAACATCGCCTTCAGCATGCAGTCGCGCGGCAGGAACGACAGCGGCGGCGTGTTCCAGGTCACCTCGAAAGGCGTGCGCACGGCCGAGCTGATCTTCCGCGGCTGGGACGTGCGGCGCCGCAACGTGACGCGCCAGGCCTTCGAGATCGACGCCGGCCTGAACGGCGACATTGACACCGCGATCATCCGCAAGATGATCGAGCTGATCCGGCAGCAGAAGAAAGGCGATTTCAACTGGGAATCGCGCCGGCTCGGGCGCGTGGTGGTGCTGTCGGCGCGGCCGCAGGACGATGCCGAACTCGAAGCCTTCCTGAAAAAGGACTTCTTCGCGATCTATCGATAGCGAATCGCCGTCAATCCGGCAAGGTCACGATTTCCTTGTACATCACGAGCGCGTCGACATAGCCGAAACGCAGATGGCGGAAGGCGCGCGGCAGCGTGCCGACAGTCGCAAAGCCGAGCTTCTGCCACAGCCGCAGCGCGCGGTCGTTGGTCGAGACCACCAGATTGAACTGCATCGCGCGAAATCCCAGCGCCGCCGCTTCCAGCTGCGAGTGCTCGCACATCAGCGTGCCCGTGCCGCGGCCGCGCGCCGCGGGCGCCACCACATAGGCGCAGGTGCAGACGTGCGAACCGAGGCCGGGCTGGTTCGCCTTCAGCGTGTAGCTGCCGACCACGGCGCCGTCCTCCTCGCAGGCGACATAGGTCGCGCGCGGCGCCAGAATCCACTCGCGGCGGATGTCGGCTTCGCCGCAGCCCGGCGCGTGGACGAAGCTGTCGCCGGCATCGAAGGTATCGCGCAGAAAGGGCCAGACCCGGACCCAGTCGTCTTCGCGGAAGCGGCGTATCGTCGTCATGCGGGGCACCGGCAGGAGAAGCGCCTCACGGCATTTGCGGCTGCGCCGGCGGCGGTTCAGCCTGTTCCTTCGCGCGCGCCCTGGCGGCCTCGCGCTCGTCTTCCTTGCCGGCCTCGGACAGGCTGGCGTCGTGCGTCAGATAGCGCTCGACCAGCACGAAGAAGCGCGCGTAGAAGCCTTCGGCGGAAATGGTCTGGCTGGCGACCTTGACCAGCGAATCGTCGCTCGACGAGAACGGCAGCGACAGCGAGCCGAGCGCGCCGACGCCGACGCTGGCGGAATTGTTTACCTTCTTCAGCGCGTAGCGATCTTCCACCGCATTGGCGAACAGCGAAGAGGTCTTGCTGCCGGCCGGCAGATCGGCGGCGCAGACGACGCGGAATCCGATCTGCACGTGCATGTCGTTATCCGGCTGGAAGCTCTTGCGGCCGTCGATCTGCGTGGTGGTGGCGGCGCTGATGATGTAGCCCTGGCTCAGCAGCGTGCGGCGCGCCGCTTCGCACACGGCGTCGGCCGGCGCATTGTAGTGATGCGTGAAGACATTGGTGGTGTCGAACTTCTCTTCCTGGTAGACGATGGGTCTCTGCGACACGCAAGCCGTCAGCGCTGCCGGCAACACAAGCGACAACAGGATGCGTGCGCGCATTTTCATCAATCTTCCTCCGGACAGAACGAGCTTGCATTTCATTGACTGCCGGAATCCTCAAAGATTCCGGACCGGCCGACCCGCGATATTGGCATGGCAGCATTAAATGCGCATGAAATAATGCGCATGAAAACGCAAACGCATCGCCGCCGCGCATTGTCATTCTGCTGCCTCGAGATGATGACGGCAAGAACTACCGCCGGCGTTTCGTGTCCGACACCGACAAGCACGCAAGGAGCCACATGCCTGCCGCCACGCATAGCTGGGTCGTCATGGGAGTCAGCGGGTCCGGCAAGACCGAGATCGGCCGCCGCCTCGCGCAACGGCTGCAGCTTGATTTCATCGAAGGCGACGCCTTCCATCCGCCGCAAAACATCGCGAAGATGTCGGCCGGCTCGCCGCTGACCGATGAAGACCGCCGCGAATGGCTGCTGCTGTTGCAGGAAAGATTGCGGCAGGCCGCGCTTGCGGGCAAGGCGGTGGTGCTCAGCTGCTCGGCGCTGAAGCGCCGCTACCGCGACCTGCTGCGCGCTGCCGATCCGCATCTGCTGTTCGTCTATCTGCACGGCGAGCGCGCCTTGCTGGAGCAGCGCATGCATGGCCGGCGCGGGCATTTCATGCCGGCCGCCATGCTGGACAGCCAGCTCGCGACGCTGGAGCCGCCGCAGGCCGACGAGCATTTCATCGCGGTCGACATCCGCGACACGCCGGAGCGCATCGTCCAATGCATCGTTGCCCGCGCCGGCGCCGAAACGGACGGCACGCTGCGCGCTTCACGTGCCTGACTCACGCGCCTGACACAGGAGGATAGCCATGCATCTGGAAGGATCGTGCCATTGCGGCGCCGTGCACTTCAGCCTGGAGAGCGCGACGCCTTATCCCTATCAGCGCTGCTATTGCTCGATCTGCCGCAAGACGCAGGGCGGCGGCGGCTACGCGATCAACATCGGCGGCGATGCGCGCACGATGAAGGTCAAGGGACAGGATGACGTCAGCGTCTATCACGCGATCATGCGCGTGCCGGGGCAGCGCGTGCATGCCAGCACGGCGCAACGGAATTTCTGCCGCCGCTGCGGCAGTGCGCTGTGGCTGTTCGATCCCGCGTGGCCGGAGCTGATACATCCGTTCGCCTCGGCGATCGACACGCCCTTGCCGGTGCCGCCCGAGCATACGCACCTGATGCTGGACTTCAAGGCGCCGTGGGTGGAAGTGCAGTTGGGGAAGAAGGACAAGCAGTTCGGCGAGTATCCGGAAGAATCGCTGGCCGACTGGCATCGGCGCCTGGGCCTGAGCGCCGAGTGATTCTTACAGAATCACCGAGCTTGCCGGCAGCGGCATGCTCATCGACGTGCGGCTCAGCACGCGCAGTGCGGCGTCGAGGCGGTAGATCAGCGGCACGCCGTTCGGCACGTCGAAGGACGCCACTTCATCCGGCGGCAGATCTTCCAGCAGCTTGACCAGCGCGCGCTGGCTGTTGCCGTGCGTGCAGATCAGCACATTGCGCTCCTGCTTCAGCAGCGGCACGATCGCTTCGTCCCAGAACACGCGCACGCGCTCGACCGTGTCGGCCAGCGATTCGCCCAGCGGCAGCAGCGCGGGATCGATGCCGCGATAGCGCTTGTCCAGCAGCGGCGCGCGCGCGTCGCCGGCAGCCATCAGCGGCGGCCGCGCCTGGTAGCCGCGGCGCCAGGTCCATACCTGTTCCTCGCCGAACTCCTCGATCATTTCCGCGCGCGTGCGGCCGGTCAGCGCGCCGTAGTGGCGCTCGTTCAATCGCCAGTGGCTGACCACGGGCGTGGACATCGCATCCATCTCGTCGAGAATCAGCCACTGCGAACGGATGGTGCGCTTCAGCATGGACGTGAAAGCGCAGTCGAAGCGGAAACCCGCATCCGCCAGCGCGCGGCCGGCGCGCCTGGCCTGCGCCACGCCGGCTTCGGTCAGGTCGATGTCGGTCCAGCCGGTGAAGCGGCCTTCGCGATTCCACAGCGATTCCCCGTGCCGGACGATTACCAGACAACCCATGCTTGTTCCATTCGATTGCGTTTGCTTGCGCGATGCGGAAGATTACCCGAGATCGGCGATCCGTGCGCAAGACGCTGGAGAGAAGCTGCAAGAAGCGTGCGCATCATGCGGCGGCGGCATGAAGCTTGATGGCGAACGAGGGAAGACAAACAGGAAAGGTCGAAATCAAGCTGCGCCAGGCGCGGCCAGCGCGTCACACGGCGGCGGAACTCTGCTCGATCATCTTGGCAAGGTGAAATCGGTTCTTGCCGGAGCGCTTGGCGTCGAGCAGCGAATGATCGGCATGCGCGATCAGCGATTCCGCATCATGGCCGTGCGCCGGATAGAAGGCGATGCCGATGCTGGCCGTGACCTGCACCTCGATGTCGTTGATCTTGTACGGCTGCGACAGGATGCTCAGCGCATCGGTCGCCGGCCGCACTGCGTCGGAAGCGTCGGCGATGCCGGAAATCAGCATCACGAATTCGTCGCCGCCCAGGCGCGCCACCGTGTCGTGCTCGCGCGTCATGTTCTGCAGGCGCTGCGCGACCGTCTTCAGCAACTGGTCGCCGACCGGGTGGCCATGCACGTCGTTGACCTGCTTGAAGCCGTCCAGATCAAGAAAGAACAGCGCCACCGACTGTTCCTCGCGCGCGGCGCGCTGTATTGCCTTTTCCAGGCGGTCCATCAGCAGGCGCCGGTTCGGCAGATTGGTCAGCGGATCGCGCAAGGCCAGTTCCTGCTGCACGCGATTCTGCTCGGACACGCTCTTGTACAGCAGGCGCACTTCCAGCAGATTGTGGATGCGCTGGTGCAGCTCGGTCAGATCGTAGGGCTTGGTCAGGAAATCGCGCGCGCCGGCCTTCAGCGCGGCGATCTTGTAATCGCTGTTGCCGGTGATGGTCAGCACCGGCAGGTAAGGCGTTTTCTCCACGTCGAGCAGGCTTTCCATCACTTCCAGCCCATCCATATGCGGCATCTGCATATCGAGCACGATGAGATCATAGTTGTTGGCTTCATGCAGCGCGCGCACCTGCTTCGGATCGCTGATGGGCGTGACATTGGTGTAGCCGGCCAGCCGCAGGCTTTCGGCGATGGTGAACAAGTTGTCTTCGCAATCGTCCACCAACAAAATCTTTGCGCGAAGAATCTCTTCTGGGCTGATCATTATGATTTCCTGAGGGGAAAACAACTCGAAAAGGCGCACGGCGCATGGGCCGGCGAGATACGACAAGCGGCATGGGATAAAAGTTCTTTTGCCGCAGCACAAAAACCGGGTGGCGAGGCCGTTTTTTCCGGATGCGTAGGACGGTGCTGACCGCGGGCAAGAAAAGTACGGCAAGCGCGACAGACGGATGCGGTCGGCGCGGCTTCCGGCATGACGCACGCGCGGGATTGCGCGATTGACGCAAAGACCGCGGCATGCAAAGCTCGGCTTGTACCGAATTGCGAGGAGAAGAGATGGACGAAGAACTGGAGCAGGCGATCGATCTGATACTGCAACCGCACACGCACGATCTTGGTGACGGCTTCATGGTGCGGCGCGCGCTGCCGAGCCGGCAGCGGCGCATGGTCGGCCCCTTCACCTTTCTCGATCAGATGGGCCCGCATACCTTTGCCGCCGGCAGCGGCATCGACGTGCGCCCGCATCCGCATATCGGCCTGGCGACCGTGACCTACCTGTTCGATGGCGAAATCGTGCATCGCGACAGCGTCGGTTCGGTGCAGGCGATCCAGCCCGGTGCGGTGAACTGGATGACGGCCGGCAGCGGCATCGTGCATTCGGAGCGCACCGGCCCCGCCTTGCGCGCGGCGGGTTCCTCGCTGTACGGCCTGCAATGCTGGGTCGCGCTGCCGAAAAAATACGAGGAATGCGCGCCCGATTTCACGCATGTTTCGGCAGAGCGTCTGCCGGCGCTCGAAGGCGAAGGCGTGTCGGCAAAAATCATCGCCGGCAGCTTCTTCGGCCTGCGCGCGCCGACGCCGACGCTGTCCGACATGTTCTATGCCGATGTCGTGCTGCAGCCGGGCGCGGTGCTGGAAATGCCGGCCGAGTATCCGGAGCAGGCTCTCTACGTGGTGCAGGGCCGCGTCGATCTCGGCAAACACGGCATGCATGAAGCCGGCCAGCTGATCATCCTGAAGCCGCATGCGCCGCTCACGCTGCGCGGCGTGCCCGGCGGCACGCGCGTGATGCTGCTGGGCGGCGAGCCGATGGACGGTCCGCGCTACCTGACCTGGAATTTCGTATCGAGCTCGCCCGATCGCATCGAGCAGGCGAAGGAAGACTGGAAGGCGCAGCGCTTCGCCAGGGTGCCGGAAGAAACCGAATTCATCCCGCTGCCCGAACTGCCCGGCAGGCCGGTCGCCTATCCGTAAAAACGGCGGCCGGGCTAGGCGCTGCGGCCGTCGTAGGCCTGGCGCGGCAGCGCCGCCAGATCGACGTTCCCCAGGCAGCGCACGTTGATCGCCGCCATTGGATTGCCGGCCGGATCCGCGCCGTAGGAAAAAGCCTGGCAGCCGCAGACCGAGCAGAACTGGTGGTCGATGCGGTGCTGGTTGAATTTGTACTGCGTCAGCTTGTCGGCGCCGCCGAGCAGCGTCATCTGCGCGCGCGGCACGAAGGCCAGCAGCAGCCCCTTGCGGCTGCAGTACGAGCAGTTGCACTCGATGACTCCGTTGATCTCGCCTTCCGCCTCGAACTTCACGGTGCCGCAGTGGCATGAACCCTGATAACGCATGAATGGACTCCCTTGCTGTGCAGCCTTGGCTGCATTATCGTCAAAGCACGCCCGTGTCGCTGCCGGCAGCGCCGCCTGGCTGCGCGCGAGCCGTCTTGCCTGCGGCATGGAAGGCGATCGCGCTTTGCGCCCTTGAAAACCGGACCGACAAGACCGGCGCCTGCATTGTCTTGCTTATCGCGGCGCCTGGCAATATCGCCGCCCTGCTATGATGGCGAATGCCCGCGCCCGCGATGATCTCCGGGCGCGAATCGTTTGACTTATCTGATGGAGATTGAGGATGGATGTAAAGGTATACCGCGGCGAAGGCAAGCTGCAGCACGTCGTCGAAGCCGGCCCGCACAAACTGATCGCCGATGCGCCTTCGCAGTTCGGCGGCGAGGACGCCGGTTTCGTGCCGCACGATTTGCTGGCAGCCGCGCTCGGCGCCTGCACCGCGCTGACGCTGAACATGTATGCGCAGCGCAAGAGCTTCCCGCTGCAGAAGGTCGACGTGCGCGTCGAACACGCGGAACGCGACGGCGCCTATGTGTTCCACCGTCACCTCACCTATCACGGTGATCTGACTGCCGAACAGAAGGAAAGCCTGACCGGGATTGCGAACAGGTGCCCGGTGCACAAGACGCTGTCCGGCGAGATTCAGATCATTACCGAATCGAACTGAAGCGCCCCGCCCGATCGGGCTTCTTCCTGCGGCGCTTTCCCGCACCGGCGTCGTCTGCATGCGTCCTCTCCTTCGACGCTGCAGACGCGCCTCCTCTTTTTTCTCCCTCTCTCTTCCCTCGCTGCGCTTGATCGCGATTGTAAAAAAAATCGCCGTCTCATCGTCGCAATCCGCTCCTCGAATCCGACGCATTTTCATCTGCGCGCGGTGAACATGCATCGCGCAAAAACTTACGTAGTATCCACAGGCAACTTAAGTGGTATCCACAATGTACTGCGATTTTTTTCACGAGAATACGTGTTATCCACAAGCTGAATACCAGACATTTTTGCTTTTGGACATTGCAGTAGCGCTTCCGTTTTCAGATAGTTGCGAACGTTGAATTTAATAAACGCAGGGCTGCATCGGCATCGTCAAACCTCACAGGTTTCGATCGACCGGCGCGTGTCACAAATGATCGCTTGAATCAGGCCGTTTATTGCAACGCGGGCGCTGCAGCGTGCGGCGCGTTTCCATATTTGAGAGTTGAGAGGCACAAATGAACCAGGCAGCAGCTACGATCGGCGCGAACGTCGCCGGTCGCTCGGCGGGTTACCGCTGGGGTCAATTGATCATGGGCATCGTCGCGATGGCGATGATTGCCAACCTGCAGTACGGATGGACGCTGTTCGTCGATCCGATGTCTGCGAAGCACGGCTGGAGCCGTGCCGCGATTCAGGTCGCGTTCACCATCTTCGTCCTGACCGAAACCTGGCTGGTTCCGATTGAAGGCTGGTTCGTCGACAAGTTCGGTCCGCGTCCTGTCGTTCTGGTCGGCGGCATCCTGTGCGGCCTCGGCTGGGTCATGAACTCGTATGCCGATTCGCTCGCCGTGCTGTACGTCTCCGCCGTGATCTGCGGCGTCGGCGCCGGCGCCGTCTACGGCACCTGCGTGGGCAACGCGCTGAAATGGTTCCCGGATCGTCGCGGCCTGGCTGCCGGTCTGACCGCCGCCGGTTTCGGCGCCGGTTCCGCTGCGACCATCATTCCGATTTCGGCCATGATCGCCAGCCGCGGCTACGAAGACGCCTTCCTGTATTTCGGCATCGGCCAGGGCGTGATCGTCGTGCTGATCGCACTGTTCCTGACCCGCGCGCCGGAACACAAGAAGGGCGAGGTCGCCGCCGCCAAGGTGCAGCAATCGAAGAACGAATACAAGCCGAGCCAGGTGCTGCGCGAGCCGGTGTTCTGGCTGATGTACGTGCTGTTCGTGATGGTGGCCGCGGGTGGCCTGATGGCGACCGCGCAACTCGGTTCGATCGCAAAAGACTTCAAGGTCGCCGGCGTCAACTTCAACGTGTTCGGCATGATGCTGCCGGCGCTGACCTTCGCGCTGGCGATCGACCGCGTGCTGAACGGCCTGACCCGTCCGTTCTTCGGCTGGGTATCGGATCAGATCGGCCGCGAAGCGACCATGCTGATCGCATTCGGCCTGGAAGCCGTCGGCATCATGGCCCTGTATCACTATGGCCAGCATCCGGTCATGTTCGTGATCCTGACCGGCCTGGTGTTCTTCGCATGGGGCGAAATCTACTCGCTGTTCCCGTCGACCTGCGCGGATACCTTCGGTTCGAAATACGCCACCGCCAACTCCGGCCTGCTGTACACCGCCAAGGGCACCGCTTCGCTGCTGGTACCGATCTCGGCAGTGGTGGCCTCCGCCACCGGCGGCTGGTATGCCGTGTTCGTACTCGCCGCCGTGCTGAACGCGGCAGCGGCCTTGCTCGCATGGTTCGTGCTGAAGCCGATGCGCGCCAGGTACATGAGCAAGTAATCCTTTCTGTTGTCTTTGAGACCGGCCTTGCGCCGGTCTTTTTTTTGCCCGCGGATTTCTGCCGGCGCAGTTCAGTTCACTTCGATCGCTTCCAGCCAGGTCTGCATTGCGTCGCTGACCGCCTGCGGCTGTTCCAGCGCAGACAGATGGCCGCTCTGTTCGACCACGACCAGCCGCGCCGCAGGAATCGCGTTCGCCATTTCCTCGTGCAGCTCGACCGGCGTGATGCGATCCTCGCGTCCGCACAGCACCAGCGTCGGGCATGAAATCTCTTTCAGGACGGGACGGCTGTCGGCGCGCGACATGATCGCGCGCTGCTGCCGGATATAGGCATCGCGCCCGACGCGCTCGCCCATCTGCCTGATCGCTTCCACGATATCGGGGCGCTGCAGATGCGCCGGATGCAGTTGCCGCTGCATCAATGCCGGCGCGATGTGCGAAAAATCGCGCTGCGCCTGTTCGATCG
>Ga0164242_10010109_pt1 | contig 10121 bp, 10 predicted proteins | sample OricomgcompostMG_FD_108783 | JGI IMG/M metagenome (GOLD analysis project Ga0164242, IMG submission 108783) | Miracle-Growth compost microbial communities from Emeryville, California, USA - Original compost - Miracle growth compost (MG) ... | reverse complement strand
TTGAACTTGATCTCCAACGAGGCTTGTGCTTTCGCCGCGTCGGCGTACACGGTGACCTGGGAGCTCGGTAAGCCTAACCGCCTAGAAACGGTGTCGAGGGCAATTTTTACTGACCATAATCTTCGGGTAGTCCTCAAGACGTTGAATCCGATCTTCACCAGCGGAAATAACCACCAGGTCCTGCACGGTTTCTCTTACTTGACCGCCGCAACCGCGAAATGGCCCGGCTTTGCTGCTTTTACCCCGTACAATGGCAATATCGGTTACTCGGAATCCTGGGGCCCCCGCATCCCCTTGTGGAATCACGTCACGGATATCACGGGCTATATCTCGAGGATGCAGTACATCCTGCAACGGGGATCTCCGAGGCACGACGTCGCCTTCTTCGAGCAAAAGGGGTACATCGGGGCCGGGTACAACAGCCCTTGGTTTGCGGATACGGGAACGTGAGTAGCCCCACCCCTGGTGATGAGCTCGTCTGCCAGTGATAGGGATACACGCTGACGCTCTTGCCGGAGTACAGTATGATGGGGTGGAGTCTGAATATCATCGGACCATCGCTCCTTGACCTGCCTAGCGCTACCGTCCGGAACAAGCGGCTGGCTCCTGACGGCCCTGCGTACAGGCTTCTGGCTTTCGAAGAGGATACTTTTGCAAGCAAGGCAACAGTTGCTAAGCTAGATTCGGCGAAGAAGATCTTGGGATTTGCCAAAGATGGCCTGCCAATGCTTATTGTCGGCAACTGGTCATCGGTAACCGCATACGGAGTAAGTGGCCCAGGCCTGAACCGAGCCAGCATGACCAAACCAGACTAACCTGGAGTCTAGTTCGGCGAAGCCAAGTACAATGACCAGCTCACCAAGACGTTCGCCGAGATCCTCAGTCAACCTAACGTCGTCAATGTAGCGACCCGCGATGACATCGGCACAGGAATGCAGACGCTCGGTGTCCTACCCGAGGTGCAGTATAACTCGTCGCAGCTCATCAGCTACCACCGCGTCGACGGCGATCTCGACAACTTCCTGTTTGTGGCGGCCTCGCCGGCAACATACGCTGTTAGCACCAAGACCAAGGTCTATGCGGCCCAGGCTGACGTGATCCTGCCACGAAGGGGGGCCAACGTAGCTCCCTTGCTCATGAACCTATGGACTGGCGAGGTGACACCTATCGCACAGTATGAGGAGCTTTCCGATACTCAAATCAAGGTGCACATCAGCCTCGAGGCATACCAGGCAACAATGATCACCCTCGCGCCCCTGAAGAAGACTCTGGTGCACGCAGTGGCCACTACCGCCCAGCTGATCCGCCGCGACCAGACTGGTCTCTACGTACGCTCCAACGTATCGGGGACGTACACCACCGAGCTCAGCACCGGCAAGACAGTGAAGTCCACCATTGGCACCATCCCGCCGACGTTGGAGCTGACCAACTGGACGCTCTCTGTCGACGACTGGCAGCCAACGGACGACATCCTCTCGCCCGACACGAATCACGTGCAGCACAAGCTGCAGCTCGACACCCTCAAGCCCTGGACCAGCTTCCCCGAGCTTGAGGACGTGTCCGGAATCGGCAGCTACTCGACGACGTTCGACCTCGGCGCAGACTGGCCGGCCGACGCGGGCGCGGTCCTGAATATCCCGACCTTTACGGGCTCGTTCCGGCTGCGCGTCAACGGCGAGAAGCTGCCGCCGCAGGACCAGCTGGCCACGATGTTCGATGTGAGCCCCTGGCTGAAGAAGGGCAGTAATAAGATTGAGGTCGAGGTTGCGACGCCGCTGCTGAACAGGCTCCGGGTCGCAGACCCGAGCGTGTATGGTGTCGCGGCGAGGCAGGATTATGGTCTCGTGGGACCGGTTACGTTGTTGCCGTATCGGGAGGTGAAGATCTGTAGAGGGAGGTAAATGACGAGTGTAATGAGAGATGACTAAATTTAGAGCCGGAGAGTAAAAATATATTTGATCCAGATTTGATACAATGCGTCCTAGATGCCAGACAGAACTCCGCATCCCTCTTATGAGTGTACCGGCGCCGGCTCCGACCGGCTCGTTTCCGCCCGGACCCATATTCACCCGATCTTAGCAAACCCATTTGCAGATCACTATGATGTACTGTATATGGCAGGTCACATGAACGCGTGTCATGGTGGTGATGGGTGCGGGGTCGTGAACCACCGGGAGGTTCCCCCCGCCGGGGCATCTATTTAAACGCGCCCCTCTCCTCCCTGACGGGCACGAATTCTTCTCCTTGTGCCTGTTTATTAGTCCTTGTAAGTTGCCGTTTTTCATCGTCTAGCTTACCACCCTTGTTTTCTCAACGTCCACCTACAATGGCCTCCCTCGACCTACCTCAGGAGCTCCCCGAGGCCACCAAGACCTTTACAGCCCAATGCTTCTGCAAGGCGACTCACTTCACCATCACCCTGCCCACCGCTGCCCTGCCCCTGCCGGTCCACCTCTGCCACTGCTCCATCTGCCGTTACACGCACGGAGCGCTCTGCAGCTTCCACGCGCCCTTGCCCAAGGGTGTCGAACCGGTTTTCGTGGCACCGTCGTCCGAATCGGGATCCTTGACAAGCTACCGTCACGCGACGGCCCAAGGCATTCGCTTCTTCTGTAGCACATGTGGCTGCCATATCGGTGACAAGGATGTTGACCCAGACCCGGAGACGGGAATGCGCGAGTGGCGTGTCGCTACCTCCGTCTTCCCCTCCGCCGAAGCCGCAGACGCCTTCCAGATCCGTACGCATACTAACACCCTGTCGGCGCCGGGGGGTGCTCTTCATGACTGGCTCCCGCGCCTCGGAGACCGCGAGTTGAGGATCTGGAACCCTACCGACGGCTCGGAGGCGCCCGTGGTGCCGGAGGCAGAGGTCGACGACCAGGGGAACGAGCGCCTGCGCGCCGAGTGTCACTGCGGAGGCGTCTCGTTCACGGTGCCTCGTCCCACCGCCGTTCCGGCCGGCCACCCCTCCGAGGCGGCGGCGAAGCGCTATGCTAGCAAGCTGCACCCGGACAAGTGGGCCGGGTGCCTCGACCTGTGTGACGACTGCCGGCTTGTGACCGGGTCGCACGTCGCTGCTTGGACCTTTGTGCCGCTCGGGCTGACAGAGCCGCGCGTGCCGCAGGATCTGAAGTTTGGGACGCTGAAGACGTTTAGTTCTAGCCCGGATGTGGTGAGGGCTTTCTGTGGGGTGTGCGGCGCGACGGTGATTTTCAAGTGTGATGAGAGAATTGAGGACGAAGATTGGGTCGTGGACGTGGCGATTGGGTTGTTGAGAGCGCCTGAGGGCGTTGCGGCGGAGAAGTGGCTCACCTGGAGGACGCGGAGGATATCGTGGTACGACAGTGGGGAGAGATATGACCCGGTGCTGGCGAAGTCGTTGAAGGAGGGTCTGGATGCGTGGGGGGTAGAAAAGTATGGGGAGTCTCTAAATTTCAAGATTGGGTGAGGGCAATGATCGATCGAAGAAAGTCCCTCGGGTAAGAGCGGAGGCGGAGACGGGACGCTGCAGTAGCAAACGAATCGGCACCGTTTGACTCTCCGTTGGTTAGGTATTAGGCAGATATCCGTCTAGGAATAGTTTCAACGTCCACAACAACCCCGTCAACGTCCCAGCTCTGAATGCCTTGTTCCTTTGTTAGCGCGCCTCCTCCCGCTTTCTTGTCTTCCTCGAGAATAGCCCCTGAGGCCTGATACAGTGTGGATTTCGTGCGGTGGCCAGGTTTTTCGCTCTACGGCCAAAGCACGCCTTCCAAGCTGGCGTTTTCGATCTTGTTCCATCGTCAGTCATCTCTTCTCTTTGCTGCGTCACCTCCTTCGTACTTATTGCCATCCATTTCCTCCGGCACGGCAACTCAACCACAGGTTCAGTATCCTCAAACATTTCTCCTTCAGACACCCATACTGGTCGATCCGGACCAAACATCGCCCTCGTTAGCGTCACATCCATCAACCGGCACCAACGTGGCAGATCCTGCACCATGAATTGCGAAGCTTCCGTCTCGGCGAGTGGAGTCCGTCGACTACCGTCGTCAACTAGCCGCGAGCATCGGAACGACGAGAATGAAGACATTGAAGTTATGCGATCATGCAGCCTGTATTCATCTCTGTCCAAACTACTCCTAAATGACAAGTTCTCGGACATGACTATCATCGGTGGTAGTCGCACATTCAAGGTCCATCGCGCAATCGTCTGTACCCAATCAGCTTTCTTCGACCGAGCCCTAACCGGTGACTTCAGAGTAAGTTGTGCGCCGTAGTCCACGGCCGGCAATCGTTTGATTTGCACAAAGAAGGAACCTCCAGCGCTGCCCTGCCTTCTTGACGGACCTGTAGGGTTACAGGAGCTAACTCGTAGTACTAGAAGACCACTTCCGGGATTATCGATCTACCTGACGATGATCCCGCCGTGCTAGAGTGCTTCCTCCAATATCTCTACACGGGGGACTACAAGAACGGAAAGTACCCCAGCATGGGCAATCCTCCAGGCCCCGCGAGGAGGCCTCGTCAGGCAGTCGCCAGAGGCTATCCCCCACCAAAAAGGCGGAGGTCGGACCCCGACGACTCGAACAGCGAAGTCTCCCCAGACTTGAATTCAGATGGCGAGAGCATCGGCGTCGGCATCGGGGAAGGGGCTGAGCTGGCGGCGACATGGCAGAGTGGGGCGCCCGGTAACGTCTACGGGACGTCTGTGCATCGGAGCTTGTTTTTGCCGCTACGGCTCTGCATCATGGCCGACAAGTACGAGGTGCCGGCGCTCGCGGTGTTGGCTCGTAATCGGCTGTACCGCACCGTCGAGGCGTGCTGGCATACGTGCGACGAGTTCCCGGCGTTCGTGGACGAGCTGTACAAGCACACGCCGCCAAAGGACCTTGGAGTGCGTGAGATGGTCTGCCGCCTCGTCGGGGCCGGGTTAACGGACAGGGCGACGAGAGTTCGGATGGAGGCTGTAATGAGAAAGCACGGCGACTTCGCCGTCGATGTTATGAGTCACTGTATTGACTCGGGGACGGCGATGGGCCACCGAATGATGGACCCCGTGGCTGCCGAAGTCAACCGGGAGAAGTTTGCTAAGGAATAACCATCCTTCGGGGAATGTACAGTACCATTTCTAAGCGAGAATCGTACTTGGTTGGGCAATAGCTGTACTCTATGAGACAAAATGTACTCTAGATGTAAATGCGGAGGTGCACTGATGAGATGTCGTCAAAAGTTTTGAGTATGGTCTTCGTGTCGTTGATCCAGGGTGGGGTCCCCTTTAATCTTACCCAACGCCCACGATACCGACTCCGCCCAGGGGGTGGTATCACTCAGCAAACCCCAGGCGTATTCGGCTATCTTCAGACTCCAGCCACGAATGAACCAGACGTCCGACTCCACGGCCTGCAGCACGACGCAATAATGCACGAATATCGCCATCATCATAGGTTCCCCTCTCCGGAGCAAATCCAAGAAGTCGTGGGACAAGAGCTGCGGCCAGAGGAACACGGTCCGCAGCTCTACAGTGGCCATGGTGCGTGTCTTCGGTGGTATCTGGATGAGGCATTGTATGAGGGTGGAAATGCCGGTGGCTGCTATCTGCTTGACGTCTTGATTGATGTCTGCGGCCGTGATGGCTTGCGATTGGAGGTCGCACAGGTGGTTGGCGACAGAGTGTAGGAATGATATGTCGGCGGCATCGGGCATGTAGGTGAAGAGGTGACGAGACGAGCCGTTGAGTAGGTTCTCTCCAGACATGTTAAGGATCAATCCCACACCTCGGACAAGGGAGAAGATCTCGAGCATGTCGTCGATAGGTGAGCAGTCGCCTGTCACGGGGGTGTACCGGCGCGAGGCATATGTGCTTGCCATTAGCATGCCCGAGCTGGCAAATAGCGCGTGGCAATTGTTTTTTGTTACGCTCCCTGACAACTCCATCCTCATGCCGCTAATTGAGAGGTTCTGGTGCCGTGTGGCGCGCAGAAAGTACGCGGTGTGCAAGTTTGGTCGTAGCTCTGCGAGGTGTAGCGCCGAGAGGGCGAGGATCTGGTGCATGAGGTAGGGGTGGGAGAGAGCTACACGTGGCATATCCTCCCGGAACATTTCGAGCGCACCTTTAGACGCGGGGAAGGTGCAGAACGTGGAGGTGGAGTAATGATGCATGAGCTCGAGGTCTGAGATCCAATCGCCGACATCATCAGGGTTCAAGGAAGGCGAGTAATAGTGCGGCGATACCGTCTGAGCTGACCCAAATTGGCCTGACAGCTGGCTACGGGGGTGATGATCAGAGCCAAGGGAGGCCGGGGTAGTGGCCTCCGATGTCCACTCGGGGGGGAAAAAGGGTGACTGCTCCGACGAGCTCCGAATCGGGAGCTGTAGGGTTTTGTCTACCACCACTCCCTGCATAGGCCCGCTAACACTTGCCACTGCCGGCTCAGCAACGAACGCTGCGGTAGTTGCCGCGCCATTGGTGGACCCTTGGCCGCCATCGACAGGTCCCACGAGGCTGCAAGGGACGGCATGTTTTAGACATGCGCTGCAAGGACGTTTCTCATCGCACTAAGAACAATATCAGCGGCTAGTGCTTGGTATGAGTCCTGGCCCATTCAAGAAGACCTATAATTAGGGGTTAACCGGGTAAGGTACCTTTACTCGTCTCTTCTTGCATCGCAAACACCCATTCCGGGACTTGCTATAACCGAGCCTTTTCATTGCTCCTCACTTGCCCGAGAGGCGGCTGTTACCAGTAAGTCATGGAACTACCCTAGGTTCCATTAATAGCAGCAGCCAACCAAAAGTGGTTGCGAAACCGAGACTTGGATGAAATTCGTGTGGTCGATTGAGGTTGAAGAAGAGAAATGCCAAACTCGGTGGAGCGGCAAAGCAAAGGGGCCGTCTCAACCAATAGGAACGCCTTGCGAGAACGAAACCCGCCAAGGGGCGCCAGCTCACGATTTCCTGGTAAAAGTCCCGTCGAACCCCTGTCGTAGGTCAAGACTAGCATGGCTAAGCCTCACGACACGCAAACTTATCGTCCGCACCGTCGAACACGAAGTGGTGTCCGGAATATATTGAAATATTACAACGCCAATTCCGTTCCTTAGTCTAGTCCCGTTCAATATCAGCGGGGCCGGAAATTGGTAGTCTCCGTACTCCGCGGGTCTCAGCCCCGGAAGCCCAGACTTCGTTCACACGTAATTTCTTACCACCCAACTCGACTATGCTCGCCCAAGGAGGAGGTACTTAACCTTTCCCTCGCCCTGGTAATTAGGAGCGGCTATGGGAAGTTGTCTAAACTAGTCCGTTTTTTTATCTCTACCTCCCTCTCCACTAGTCTTCTTTTGCGTTGGCCGACATCATGGGGCTGTATTACTATTACGACCCGTCACTCGCGGCATCGATTACCTTCACTGTGCTCTACTCCCTGTCGACATTGTATCACGCGTATCAGCTGTTCAGATGGAAGACGTGGTACTTCATCCCTTTTCTAATTGGTGTTATCTGTAAGATATCCCCTCGTCCACTCCCGGGAAACGAGTGGAAATGTGCATGCTGAGAATAATCGGTGCGAACAGTTGAGGCTGTTGGGTATGCTATCAGAACTGTCTCGGTCCAGGAGAAACCAGACTACGAGCGAGTACCGTACATCCTCACAACTGTGCTTATCCTCCTCGCCCCGGCTCTATACGCCGCGTCGATTTACATGGTTCTCGGCCGGCTCATCCAGCTAGTCGAAGGGGAAGCATACTCCCCGATCAGGCGTACATGGCTCACCAAGGTCTTTGTTTTCGGCGATGTGCTATCCTTTCTGGTTCAGGGTATAGGTAGGCTACACACCTGTCTGGCCATGCTATATCATCGCTAATGCAGCTCCCAAGGCGGTTCCGTACTCACGAGCGCCAAGACCATCGACAGGATAAACCTAGGCTCCAACCTTATCGTCGTCGGCCTCGCTCTCCAGATTGTCTTCTTCAGCCTCTTCTTGGTCGTCACGGTAATTTTCCACCGCCGCATCGCACGCAAACCCACACCGCGCAGCGAGACCTTGACGGTGCCTTGGCGCAGGTTCCTCATGGTCCTCTACGCCGCCAGCACCCTCATCCTTATTCGCTCCATCTTCCGCGTCGTCGAGTACGTCCAAGGCAGAGACGGCGAGCTGCAGTCGAAGGAGGTGTATTTCTACGTCTTTGATGCGGCGCTCATGTTCCTGGTGGCGGTGCTTCTAAATGTTCACCACCCCAACCGAATTATTGCGCCGAAGGAGGAGCGTCCGATAGCGCTTGATGACGCTTACTCCTAGCCCAAGAATGATGATTCGGGAAAGGGAAAGATGGGCGATAACATAATACTGGCGAGGCTGCGCTGATTTTAAAACAGAAGTTCGTATATCTCCGGGGTTGCGGAGTTCGGGGTTCCTGTCAACGTGCATTTTCTGATGTCAGCGCATGCACCCTGCATGCCAGCGGAAGTGGCAGCGCGATCGGCGAAAATGGGAATTGTGGAGTTTGATGTGACAAGGTTGAGGAGGACGCTGAATGTAAATGGCATTTTGGTTTCGTTCAACCCCCGGCCGCTCTCGCAACATAAAATTGAATGGGAAGAGTCGGAGTTTGAACGAGAGAAATATTACTATATAGATATAACGCTATGCAGACCTAGATATAGATATGGATATTAAAGCCTTTCCTTCAAGTGGTGGAGTCGACGAGTCATTTTGGCCAGATTCCCACCCTCCCCTTAGAAGTTTAGAGAAGTGTCAGCAATAAGCAAGCGCTTACGGGGTCAAGATAGTCATCTTGCCAACTCCCCGATTCGCGGCGGACGCCGCGAAAGCCTGCTCCAGCTCCTCAAACTTGAACTTGCCCACAATCTCGATGCCTCCTTCCTTGCCCAGCTTGAGAACACCACTTTCCGCAAGCTTGATGAGATCTCGGACGTGCTTCCTCTCGTACATGTACTGACCCCGGATGGTCAAGTTCTTCCACACGGCCAACTGGTACGGCATGGCCAAGTCATTTTTTATGATACCCATCAAGCTGGCCCTCCCGTACTGCTTCAGTGCGAGGAAGCAGCTCCGCACGTGCGTCGATTCGCTTGCCGTGATCGGGGAGATATCAATGTAGACGTCGATCTCGCCAAACTTCTGCAGAGCTGCGGCGTCAGCCTCGACGTCACCGGTGTTCGGAACAATCTGGACGCGCCCGGCCGGGAAACGGGCCTGGACGCGCTTCAGCTCGTCCACATTCCGACCCATGGCGATGACCTTGGCGCCTAGCGTGACGGCGACGTGGACGGCAGCACCACTGTACGCGCCTGTCGCAGGGGCCACCAGTACGGTCTCGCCGGCTTTGAGGTCTACGCCGCGCAGACCGCCGTAGGCGACCAACAGCGTGCCAAGCTGTAGGAGATCATAGGGCGAGTAGCCGAGCCCGCCCTCTTCGGGGCTGCCACACAGGGCCTTCTCGTCGAGCGCGTGGCAGTTCTCGAGAGGGGCGCGGCAGTACTCGGCGTAACCGGCCGCGGACCAGTTGTCGGCCGTGAACTTCTTGCTGGTGGGAGAGCCACCGTCAAATACACCCCATAGGATCTCGAGGTTTGGGTTGTCGCGAGCGCGCAAGAAGGGCTCCATCATCACTAACTGGCCGACCGGGAGAGACGTGGTGTCCGGGCCGGGAACGGCAACGCGGCCGATGAAGCGGCCGCCAGGAATCAAGTTCTTTGGGAAGGTAAAGAACGATTTGCCGCTGAGAAGAAATGGTAAGTTGGAGTCGGTGAGGGCGGCGATCACTTTGACGACTACACTACCAGGGAGAGCGGTCGGGGTTGGGACCGTCTGAAGAGTTAGGGGTTGGCCTGCCTCGGCGCAGACGAGTGCTTTCATGGTGGGGGGTAGGGGGGATGAAGCCATTGTGGATGGGCTAGGCGCGTGTTAAGTCTCACGGAAGAAAGATATGCTTCGATGCGCCTGTGTGCCGCGTCGTCGAGGATGTCTGTTGAGTTCTGGGTTGCTAGGCGATCCTGGATGTGTTTTATGACCTCCCTCCACCACTTTCCAAGCGGAAGGGCTAAATCCCCTTTTATACTCCATCACCAGAACACGATGGAGGAGAGTCAACTCTTGGACTCAATCGGTCGTCAACCGG
>Ga0164242_10010108_pt1 | contig 10121 bp, 9 predicted proteins | sample OricomgcompostMG_FD_108783 | JGI IMG/M metagenome (GOLD analysis project Ga0164242, IMG submission 108783) | Miracle-Growth compost microbial communities from Emeryville, California, USA - Original compost - Miracle growth compost (MG) ... | reverse complement strand
ATACTTGATGTATATACAATACATGCACGGCCGCAACACCGTTAAATAAAGTGCGGTATGGAACCGCGCATTACGCACGGCCAGAGCCGACTTTAGTGATTTTGCCATGGGCTAGATTACACGGCCTCCAGACCAGAGAGGATCAGGTCTATGGGAGAACAAGCAAGAACATACTTGTCCCTGGATAACGACACGATCCGTAGCTGAGGATCCCATACCGTGGGGGTGCCCATGATCGGCCAATTGCATAGATACGTAAGCATAAGCACTTCAGAAAACGGCATCCGCAACTTCATTTTCAATATCGCGAACTTCGCGGCTGTTTCTTGCCGTGCCAGCTTGCGGCCAGCGTTTTCCAGGAACCTGCATGGATAAGAGCGCCATCTCATTGGCTCGCCGCCACCACCAGGACTTGGCGGGTGGGCTAGCGCCGATAATGACGGAATACGCTGCGGAGAATACCACCTTAGGTAACCCAAAACTCGTGGACGTCGTCAGCCAGAACTGCCCAAAAATCGAAGACCTTAGCCAGGTAGGCGATTTTTGAAATACGAAACACGATCAGTTGATCCATCTCCTTTCTCAATCAGCATATCTGCTTTTTATTGTACCTTCCTTGCTTTGTGATACCCCTCGAACTTCTTGATCGTCTCCTCACACCGTCCTGGTTGCATCTCGAACCGGTCGGTAGCTCCGCCAGCTCTTTAATTTAGCAACGAAACTGCGCCAAATCTTCGTCCCGATGACCCGAGCCTCAACCTCGCGAAGCTGCCGTCTCCGTGCCTCGCTGGGGAGAGAACCCACGACTTGACGAGCGCCCCCCCCCCTGGGAACCCATTGGCCTCGCACAGCAAAAAAAGAAAAAAGCCAATGTTCCTATCTACGGGCCCGCCGGACGGTCCGACCCCAATGGCTTCGCTGCAGTGGCCGCTCGTCGCGAACGAGACGACCGGCATCCCGCCGCCGACGCTGGACGACCCGGCCGACGACAGCCCGGGCAGCGACCTGCAGAAGTGGTCGTCACTCATAGGCATCATCACCGCCATCGTCGGCAACGTCGTCATCGCGCTCGCGCTCAACGTGCAGCGCTACGCCCACATCCGCATACATCGCCGGCGGACCGAGGCGCGCGAGCGCGCGAGGCAGGCGCTGAAGAACGCCGCGAATGGGAGAGGGCACGGAGGCGAGTATGGAACCACCGCGCCCGCCACGAACGGCTCCAACGGGAGGAATTCGCGCAGGAATTCGGGCGATAGCGACGACGAGGGCGATGACGCTCGCGAGTCGGACCCGCTGGCACAGTCGTTCCAGTCCGGAGATTCGCGGTCTTCCGACGGCGAGGGAGTCAAGAAGGTTTCATCTACCTATCTGAAGGACCCGTACTGGTGGCTGGGGCAGGTCCTGATCACCATTGGCGAGATGGGCAACTTCCTCGCGTACGGGTTCGCGCCGGCGTCGATTGTTAGCCCATTGGGTGTCGTCGCGCTGATATCGAATTGTGTGATTGCCCCCATCCTGTTCAAGGAGGTATTCCGGCAACGGGACTTCTGGGGCGTCATCATTGCGATCGCCGGTGCTGTGACTGTCGTGCTCAGCGCACATCAGAAGGAGACCAAGTTGGCGCCCCATGACGTGTGGGACGCCATCACGACTATGGAGTTTGAAATATACTTTGGCCTGAGCTGCGTGCTGATTGTCTTGTTGATGTGGGCAAGCCCCAGATATGGGAACAGGACGGTCCTGATTGATTTGGGCCTGGTAGGGCTGTTTGGTATGTGTCTTCCCCACCGTCGGGTTAATGCCTCATTCCTAGACAACGCCGCCACTGACTCAGTTTGTATAGGAGGGTACACTGCTCTTTCTACGAAGGGCGTCTCCTCTATGTTGTCCTCAACTCTGCTCCGGGCATTTACAACACCCGTCACCTATGCCCTCATCTTCGTCCTCCTCAGCACCGCAGTCATGCAGGTGCGATACCTCAACAAAGCTCTCCAGCATTTCGATTCCACTCAGGTCATCCCGATCCAATTCGTGTTATTCACACTATGCGTCATCACCGGTAGCGCAGTGCTGTACCGCGATTTTGAGCGCACTACCGCGCAGCAGGCCGCCAAGTTTGTTGGCGGCTGCCTGCTCACTTTCTTCGGCGTCTTCCTCATCACGAGCGGCAGGTCAAACAATGGTGAGGACGAAGATACCCTATCGGATACTGAAGGGGTGGAAGAGACTATTGGCCTGGCGGATCACACGCAGCCAACACCGCAAACTCCGTTACGGTCGTCTCGGCGAGACAGCGAGTCTGATAGCTCGCGGCGGAATTCGAGAACGTCCCGTAACTTTGGCGAGGCGATTAACAGGCCGCTAAGATCGGTGGTCGGTAGTGGTGTACCTACCTTCAGGACCCCCACGGCGGTTAATCCGAGGGCCTCTTTCCAGGGAGATGGAAATGACCCATCCTCTCCAGCTGTAAGCGCTCGACGGGAGTCGTACCACAGTCAGGGCCAACAACACCCTGGTATCGGCTCGCACACAATATCATCAGACTCGGTTTTCACAGTACACTCCGGCATCTCGGAGCCATCGCCCCTTCCCGAGACTCCCCAGAATCCCGGTTATCACGTCGTCAACGTAGCCGGCGCTCAGATTGAGCAGCCCATGACACCACCACGGACGTCGATGTCCTCAACCCGACCCCACTCCAACCGCAACGCACCCATGATATCACCTTCGCCTTTCTCGTCAACCGTCTCCGCAGTGGTGGCCGACAAGCTACTACCGCACGATAGCTCATTGCGGAAGGTCCTCCATCGGCGTTCTAGGCCGAGCCTGATGAACGGCATCTTCGTGCCGCAGGACGACGCGGATGACCAAGGGGACGCGGCAGTATTCGGCGCCGTAGGACCACACCCTCCGCAGGGCGATAGCCCGTTAGGCGACGGCGAATATTCCGTGGCCTCAGACTCCGGGATAGGCTTCAGGGGGCGGGCTAGGAGTCTCAGTAATACTCTCGGAGAGCTGCTCGGAGTAAGGAGGAAACGAGACGTCGAAGGAGAGGAAGATGACCCTCTCCTCGCCGGGGCTCCGGCAAGAGTAGCGGGGTCTGGCAGTACGGAGACGCTCTAGCATTATTAAGAGCAAGGCGAAGCACGCCCTGCTCCCTTTTCTTTTCTTCGTCCTCTTTTTCTTCCCCCATCTTTTTTTTCCCCCTTCAAAAAATACGACGGGGCATATACGGGATCCCTGGAATGGATTATTCTCCACTTACCACCACTCTTTGCATCGGATCGGAGTTGGCCTTTTTCTCTGCTTTCATTTTTTCGTATAACCACCGGCTTTTGGTATTTTCATTGATTCCCCTCCCCCGTCACATTGTTCATAACAGCCAACCGATGGTATGTCGCCGGTTCCATTTCCTAAGTTGATATCCGTATAATAGACGCAACAAGCATAATGAATAGAGTAATTACTTGTCCAGAACGCATATCCACCCATACATGTATGTCCGTGAACTCTGCAGAGAATATGCCGGGGCCTGCAGCTGCTTCCTCGAATTGCCCCAGGGTTTCTGTACCAGCAACCTACCCGCGGATTTTGTACTTGAAAATCTAATCCGACGGCGAGAAGCAAATCACCATAGTCGAAGGACTTGAAGCGAGGCTATTGGAACATTGCAAATCAATTTGTATCGCTACCCCCGGAAGTCTGATTAGAAGCCATCCCCCACCAAGAGTCCAGGCTATCCTATACCCCTTTTCGCCAACCAAAGAAAAAGAGCAAAGTTTATCCCTCATTATCCTTCTATATCCCAATGCTTTCATACCCATATGATACAGGGTGCACAATAATGCAGGTTCCCCTCGTTAGATCCCTCCTTGACCCGTGAACGAAAAAAAAAAGAAACTGGCTATGTAGACAAGGGAGTGAAGAAAAAGGGCAAATGGGAAGAACAAGAGACCCATCATGCGAGGGCATTACAAGCCTTTAAACGGGGTGGGAAGAAGTCCAAAAAAGGGGGTTAGAACATCGCGGCCCACCCTCACCAACCTCAAATCATTACAACTCTCACAACCACCACCCTCACCCCTTAACCCCACCCTGCATCCTCCTCATCGCCTCCCGATGTGCCGCCATCAAATCCCCACTCCGCATCCGCTGCTCAAACATCCTCTCCGCGCGCTCCTTCTCCACCCTCTTCGCCTCGCGGCGCTGCGCCTCCGCCTCCCGCTGCCCGAGAAGCACGTCCCGCTGCGCGTCCACCGTTCTGCGCACCTCGCCGTCCCGCCCGAGCAGGTTCGGCGCCGAGCCGCCGTACACGCTCCTGCCGCTGGGGCTGTTGAAGATCGCGGGCCCCGCGCGCAGGTCTGCGGCGACGCTGTTGCGGAAGCTGGCGAGGCGCGCTTGGCGCGCGGCTGGGGTGAGGGTGTTGTTGGGGTCGGCGCGTTGGGGTTGGTGGCTGTTGAAAGGCACCGCTTCGGCTGTGGGGGTGGAGACTATGCCGAGGCCGCCGCCGCCGCCGCCGCCTGCTAACATTGTCGCCGAGCCGTTCGGTTGCCAGCTGATGGCGCTGGCTCGCCGCATGAGGTCGCGGCGTTGGGAGAGCGGGAGGTCGTCTGCATCCATGTCGTCGAGCGAGACGCCGCTGGCGGCGGCGGACGCGGCGGCCGGGTACATGGGGTAGTTATACATGCTTCCTGCCTCGCTGGAGCGGCGCGAGTTGATGACGGCCGGTTCGGGGATGGCGCCGGGCAAGTAGAAGGAGACCTGGGATTTGCTCCGGAGGAACATCTCCCGCATGCCGATAAGGGTCTGCGGGGAGGAGTACGAGACGACGCCTGGGACGGGGGGACGGGACGGGAGGCTGCTTGTGGAGGCTGTTGGGTCGAATTGTGCCGGGCTTGATTCTGTAGAGGGCTGTGGCGATTCGACGTTGTCTGTTGTCACAGGAGTCGAAGGAACTTCACCGTCGCCTTCCTCGGCTATGGGCTGTGCATAGATGACGGAGGTACGGCGGTTGACGTTGCCGGATACAGCTCGAGATGAATCCGGATTCGAAGCAGGCAGGTACAGTGACGACCGAGAGTTGTTCCGCGGCAGGAGCTGGCCTGTAGAATAACTCGACATCATGCTCACCGACCGCGAAATAGCCGGGGGCGCGGTCGCGGTCTCCGCGGTCTGCTGCAACTCCTCAATATTAAGGGGCGCAGGTTCCTCCTCGACCGAAGTGGCCTCGGAAGACACCTCGGGATCTTCGTCCAGCTGCAATTTGTCGGGTTCAGGTGTCTCGGCGAAGCTTAGGTGCTTGGCCCACTCGTTCGTCCGGTATGACATGGCTACCCGGGACAAGGACCGGGGCAGGTTTGTCGGAGTGAGGTTTACCGGCAGGGAATTTGTGGACGCGACCGATTTCGGCCTTCGGGATGGCTCGTCGAATCCTTTTGAGGAACCGCTTTCGACGGGGGTGGAATCCCTGGTTCCCGAATTGGTGGCAGAGGCTTCAGTTTTTGCTAGCTGGCCTGAGGTAGCTGATGATTCAGGGGGAGGCACTACTCCAACACCGTCCTCCTGGGAGGTATTCGGGCCGTCCCTTGTGGTCGCTTCGGCAGTAACCTCTGGAGATGTCGGGCTTGAAGGCAGCTGTGCTCCGTCACCTCCTCCAAGCTCGGCGTCCTGTTGTTGCTCGTTCCCCGGTGTACGGTCGTAGATCTCAATGTCTCGGTCAGGTTCCTCAATCCCTCCATCACGAACAGTGCCAGCGTCGCTATCATCGATGCTCATATCATCGAGGTTGGCGGCAAGCGAGTCATTGTCATCGTTTCGGGATTGTCTCGACATAACCAGTTCTTCCCTGCTCTCGCCGGGAATCTCGCCGACCTCAAGGTCGATTCCCCTCGAACGTTGTGACAAGCGTCGCAGGAGCCTGCTGGAACTCGCAGATAGTCTGTTCACCATCGAGGTCCTCTTGCTACCCGGCGGCGCGTCTCCGTCTTCGTCCGCAAAAGTCGCAACAGAAGACCGCTCTTCCTCGTCATGGTCTGGTGAAACTACCGTGAATGGTAACGCAACAACGGCCGGTGCCGGCGTGGTAGCGTAGGGTCCGCCCTGGGATCCCAGCATCCAAGATTTCCGCGCGGGTGTGCCATCCATATCTTCTTCTCCGCCTGGTCCCCCAGGCGGCACATCGTCCTGGGCAACCCGGACTGTGATTGGTCCGTCATGAGCACGGTGGGATATCATGGCCTCCGTCGCGGCTGGCATTGGCGATAGCGGGTTGCCGTTTTCGTCGAAGTGTATCGCCGTCATTTCATCGCGCTCACCGGCCGGACTTCTTGGACCCTCGGTCGACGAGGACGAAATGTTGCCATGCTCCTTTTTTTCGCATTCCATATCTCCAACACCAGAGTCCGCCGAGCCGCTAATACTCCCAGGTCCGGTCCCGTTTCCGTACACACGCTCCCACTCTCTCCGCTCGCGGCCGTTTGCCTGTTCGATCCGCTGCCCGGCGGTGTGCTCCTCGTCTTGCAGGTTGCGGTCGCTCTCGGCACGAAGCGCCTCTTGCTTGGCACGGCGCTCTTTAATCACCCGCCATAACCTGACCTGCGACACTACGCCTAGTACGGCGATGAGTACGGTGGCGGCGAGTTCGACTCGCATACCCTTGGTGACAGGGTATGTGTCGGCTCCAAGGGGGAAAAGGTCACCGTTCAGAGACCAGATGTAAGCCCAGAACTCCTTCAGCCCGGAGCGGCTAAAACAGTCGATACCCAGGACCACAGCGGTGGCCCCCGAGACGGAGATGCAAAAGATGAGCGCGGAGGGCCTGGTCCAGCGGGTGAAATAGAGCGCAAACCCCCCGATGGTGAGCGAGATGATGAATGCCACCTTGGGCCCGGTTTCTGGCAGTAGACCCCCGTCTTTCAGGGTGAGCACCCACATGGCGAGGCAGAAGCCCCCGAGGAGACAGTTCAAGGACTCGGTGGCATCCTTAAAAATTACGGAGGCCACGCCAAGTAGGGCGCCTGTGCAGACCGCGGCAACTACATAGGCCCCCTGGATAGCGTCGTTAATCGGCACGTTCATAACGTATATGATGAGGACAGTCGTCCCGAGACTCCCCAGGGCGGCTGCAGAAATGAAAGCATGCAGCAATTTCGACTTGATCCCGACCAGGGCATAAGCGGTTCCAACTCCTATCAATAAAACTCCGGAAACAGCCCACCCCGGCGTTATCCTAGGGGTGAGAGGGAGCGCTCCAGGAGGGACCGTGCCTAAGATAGTCGACTTCGTAAGCCACAGAGCGAGGCACGTAGGATGATTTCACGGAGAGTACGTACTATTGAAGAGAGTCCCATTCATGGGGTCCCCGCTGGCAGTGGTAATGGTGGGGGCTGCTGAGGAACTGGAATGTGCTGAAGACGTTGTCGGGACAACAGATGAGCTTGCGCGAGTGGTAGAGCTCGCATCCGCCTTTGATGTTGGCTCTGCTGTTTGGCTTCGGTCGCCGGTCGGATCCTGGCGTAAGGAGGATGAGGAAGGGCGTTCTGTTGGCGACGGGTCTGCTCTCCTTGCTGGATTCACGAGGCCCGCAACAGCAAGATTGATACACAGGCACAGGCATATCAACGTCCTGGCCCAGGAAGCTCCAAAGAACTTCATAGTGAGTGATGGCCCAGCTCGATATGAAGGAAACGAGAGAACACCGGCAAGTAGGAACTCGGCCGGCCGGGTACCGCAAGTGGCGGGGACTAGGTACCGGAGAAGCGAACGAAGGGTCCTTCAGCTGCGCATATAAAGCATCGTCGGAAAGATAGCGAGCGAGATGGGGTAGCTTCTCTGCAAAACAAACGATATAGGTCGACGTAAACACGGGGGTAGGCGAACGTGGAAGACAGGGTGTGAGAGAGAGAGAGAGGGACGCGAGGAGGTAGGAAACAAAACGAGGAACGAATGACGAGCTAGTTGAGGAGGAGGAGGGCCTAGGCTGGTGGAGTTTAGAGTAGATACAAGATACAAGACATCATGACTACTACCGGGATAGGGAGTGTCTTGATACGACCGGGAGGGGAATAGCGGATGATCAAACTATTACACCATGGATCAGACGGAGGTGTATAAGCTGGCGACGCTTGCGCCCAGGAACAAGGAAGTCAAGCCCGGGCGACCGGGTTCTTAATTGATGACCCCCATAGGGCACACACACTAAAGGTGGCGGCGGGGATGGGATATCGCGATCCCCCATGGGTGCTGGCCGGGCGGCTGAGCCGCCTCCTTTCGAGGGGGGCTGCCTGTCTCGACGCTCCCAGTTATCCGTCTCCTTTTTCCATTTTGTTTTCCACCGTAGGACGAATTAATGTTACGTAGGAGGCAATGTGTCACCATGATGCTCTGCTTGTTTCCTTCTCCTTGTGGCCGTGACTGGAAGCAGTAGAGTGGTCAGCTGGGGCGCGGGTCCCCTCGACACAACAGACGACGACTGGCGTGAAGTCGAGAATGAGGCGTTTTCGTCCCAAATTGCTTGATATGGGACGGGGGGGAGGAGGAGAGCTTGGACCAGGTTGATTCGCTGGTGGCAACCTTGCGCCGTTCGCAGCTCTGGATCCACTCGCGGGCTGGTACCGTCGCGGGTTTGGTACCTGACGGCCAGGGGGGGATCCCCATTAAATTGGATTCGTGCCAGGGGGCAAAAAGCTGAGGTGCCAAGCCGAGCGGGCTCGGCAGATGAGTGCATATTGGACCGATGTTAGCGTCGGTATCGACCACCACACCACACACACTGTTGACTGGATACTCGATCCCGGGGACAACAACGTCCATTGTCCCATAGGAAGGCAGTTTTTGCTTCTGCAAAAAAAGAAAGGGCACTTGCAGGCTGGATTACAACGCGCAACCCTGTCGCCGCCAACATCACGCGCGTGGGCTGAGATACGCGTTGAGAAGGGAGTTCAAACAGACTTGGAAAAGCTATCGCTCTCGGCAATGCCTACTGCGCCTGGCGTACACATGTACACCTGTATCGTGTACCTGCGCATATGTATGTAACTCACTTTGGTGCTTACCTATAACGCTAAGAGTCCCCCGCCGCCGCGGCTGTTCCCTAGTGGTCCCGGTGATGCGGAGGAAGTGGCAGCACTTCCGTCCAGATGCTTGCACAGGCTGCACGCAGGTTGTATTGCACACATTTTTTTTGCACTTTCTCGAGCTCCTTTTGCATGCGCTCTTTAGCTCAGAATGACGTTCCTCAGCTCAATAAGAGGGGCAACGCACCGTATCGTAACCTCGGCGGGCATTGCTTGTTTGCCGCTCTCGTTCATGTCCTATACCGATCGGCATGTTTTGGCCGGGCTCGCTACATTCCCAGGTCTCAGCGTCAGGAGAGAATCATGGGAAAGATTTTAGCGTCGAGACTGTTTTGAATCACACACACTGGTGGCGCTGTCCCCGTACCTTTAACATTACCCTAAGGCCTAGCGTCCAGTGTGGGGGCCCCAGCTGCGCCGATCGAGATGTCCTGTGCTGGCTGTGCGTTAATCAATATTTCATGCATCCCACTCTCACTCTCGAGCTATTGTTCCTGCGGCTCTTGGGTGGTGTGGAAAAACCGCAGGTGCGCCGCCACGCCGGGTACGCATAGGGGTACATCGCATTTTTAGATGGAATGCATGAATCGTGGCGCCTCATAGCTTCGCTGAACAACACCCCCCCAGGAGGGGAAAAGAAAGATAAAAAAAAGGGGGGGATAAAAAAAAAGAAAAAAAGGGTAGACAGGATGGTGCGGCAGCCAAGAGGGGCGTTTGCCTGTATCGCATGAATATCGATCCTCGTGTTCGCCTACGCTTGATCTCTGCTCCGTCTTTCTCTTTCTGTCCTTTTTTTTTACCCTGTTCCATTTTCCCCTCTAAGCTTGCTTCTTGTGCAGAAACCTGTTAAGCGGAGACGGCCCGCCGGAAACGGAGCTTCGGATGAATTTCGAGGTGAAGATGGTCTCACATAGCTGCATGTAAATGGAGCCGCTGGCGGGAGTCTGCATTCCACTATCCGTACCTGTAGGTACTCCCGTATGTATAGTACTTGTCTAGGAGCAGGTGTCTAGAAGCAGGATCGGCTCGCTAACTTTTTTTGCATTT
>Ga0164242_10010107_pt1 | contig 10122 bp, 8 predicted proteins | sample OricomgcompostMG_FD_108783 | JGI IMG/M metagenome (GOLD analysis project Ga0164242, IMG submission 108783) | Miracle-Growth compost microbial communities from Emeryville, California, USA - Original compost - Miracle growth compost (MG) ... | reverse complement strand
TTTTCCCATCGGGATTAAAAACGCCTCTTTCCGCTTTGTCTTTTCCAAAGTTCAACACGGTACTTCCGGAAGCGTAAACCGTCATTGGATTCCCGTCCGAGCTGACATGTTGGTCGCGAAAGCCCAAATCGATCTGCGTAAAACCAGTCAAACCGCCGGCAGCAGGATTGTACAAATATGGATTGTCGCTGTAATTGCTAAATTGAAATTCTTGTTGAGCCAACAAAGAAGTCGAGCTCAAGGCTAAAATACTTAAAAGAACTGTTTTAATATTTTTCATGACTTTCTCTGTTTAAAATTAACGAACGATACTGATTGGCCCCGTCAACGGTTTTGCGTTGCTGCCGTCGTTGAGTTGGATAATGTAATAATAAGTTCCGATTGGCAACGCTTTTCCTTTTCTCGTTCCGTCCCACGGTTTTTCGTAGCCATCTTCTTTGAAAACGACATCTCCCCAGCGATTGATAATTGTCACCTTACAATTCGGATAGTTATCGTTCAAGCCGGCAATTTCAAAGTAATCGTTTTTACCATCTTGGTTCGGCGTAATCATCGTTGGGATGAAGAATTCCTGATTCCCTTCGCCACAGCCAAATGTCAATTTCATCGTATCGCTTCGTGCGCCACATTGCGGATTTTCGTAAGCGTAAATAATAATATTTTCACCGCGTTGGTAACTTGTCAATGTTGTTGAGGTTTGTGTTTCATCGGAGAAAGTTCCTTGACCTTTTTCAAAATACCAAAGAACGCTCACGCCGGCTGGTGGCACAGAACCAACCAAAGACAAATCAGCTTTTTGACAAAGTGTGGTATCTTTTACGCTTAAAATTGTCGGAGTTGCAACACGGAAAACTTTCAATGAATCAGTTGTCGAAGGACAAATTCCGCTAGAAACAGTGTAATAGAAAGTATTCCAACCGCTATTTAGTTGGTTGGCAATGGCAGTATGATTTACCGGATTAACAATATTAGCGCCATCGTTGGTTGACCAAACACCAACTCCATTGAGTGGCGTATCAGCGTTCAATAAAACATTTGAGCTGGCACAACTATACGTTGTATCTAATTGAATATGAGCCGGATCTGGCGATGGCGAATTGATAATCACCAAATCTTTCGTATTGGTGCCACAATTTTGGGAAGGAATGTTCCACGTAATGATGTTGGTGCCGGAAGCCAGATTAGAAACCGTTGTAGAAGGTTGGCTTACATCAGCAATGGTCACTGACGAACCGTTTGGCAAACTCCAGAAACCGTTTCCATTTTGAGAAGGAATGGCGGCAATCGGCGTGGAAGTTTCATTACACAACTGAATGGTATCTTGTACCAACTGAGGCTGTTCCGGAGAAGCTAAAATCGTTACGTCGAAATTACAAGTTGCGACATTTCCTGACGAATCACGTATTTCGTATTGCAAATGCGTTGTTCCCACAGGAAAATAGTCGCCGGATTTCAAGCCGGTATTATCGACTTGATAAACACCAAAAACACAATTGTCGGTTCCTGTTATCGCAGAATAAGTTACCAACGAATCACAAGAAGTGATGTCAGAAGGACAGTTTGTAACAACAGGTACTTGATTTTCGACCACTTTCACCGTAAAAGTACAAACCGATTGATTGCCCAATTCATCCGTTGCGACCATTGTCACCGGATTGTTACCGGCACTAACAATTGTTCCACTTGCCGGATTTTGCACCAAAGAAAGTAAAGTACAATTGTCCGTTGCCGTTGCTTCCGCCACGTAATTTCCGAGTGTGTAGGAACAATTTGCGCCATTGCTTACGACTTTGTCGGCAGGACAGATAACCGTTGGAGCGATGGTATCTTTTGGCAAAATACGAACGATGCATTGTCCTACATTTCCTGCATTGTCTTCCACATAAACTGTTGCATTGACAATTCCACTCGCGGTTGTTCCCTGAGCCGGAGATTGCGTGTAAATAAAGCCGGAAGAAGTACAACCATCCGCCGTCGAAATTACGTCACCGGTTAAATCGGGAACGAGATATTGACAATCATTGGCGTTGTTGGTCAAGTTATGAAATTGATTGCAAGTTACAACCGGTTTGATCGTGTCAATCAACGTGATAGTTGTTGAGCAAGAAGCGGTATTTCCCGAAGCGTCGTGAACAGTAAAAGTAATCGCTGTGTTGTTGGCAACCGTTTCTCCCATATTGGGTGACATGGAATACGTTAAATCGCCATCGGCAGTACAATTATCGTGTCCCAAAGTATTGACTAAATTCAACAAATTTGGCAATAAAACCGAGCAAGAAGAATCGGCGTATAATGAATGCGTAGTTGGACAACCGCTGATAGTTGGATTGGTATGATCCAAGCCTTTCACTACAAAATTGTCGATTGCTAAAGGAATTCCTTGTACCGGCGCATTGTCCACCACGAACATAAAACCGAGTTGAAAATCTTGTCCGTTCAACGTTGCCGGTAAGTTGTAACTTCCGTTTTGCCAGCTTGTTGCCGTGGTTTGGATACTTGCGCCCAACACCGTCCAAGGATCAGTACTGTTGACGCGATAAACGATGCGTGCATTGTCGTTGACATTGTTTGTTGCAAACTTGTAGTAAAAAGAAACCGCCAAATCTTCGCCACACGTTTGGTGAATGATGTTTCTGTAAGCAATCGCTGTGTCCACGCCTCCGTTGGAAGTTGGAGCCGGAGCGTAATCGTACGAAGTTTGAGAACCGACGTTGCAACCATCGTTAATTCCGGTGAGAGGCGCCACATAAAGCGCGTTAGTTCCGGTAGTTGGAAAATAATTTCCTGCGCAAGTGCCGATTACAAAATGGTTGGTATCTCCATCTTCAAATGTCCAGCCGGAAACCGATTCAAAATCATCCGTGGCAACGTCATAATATTGACCAAATACGGAATTTGCGAAGCATCCGATGAAGGCAAAAAGTAAAAAATAGTATCGCATATTTGAAAATTTGAGTTCAAACGTTAACAAGTTACAAATATAAGCAGTATAAATTTCTTTTTGAATTTTTCCTTAAAAATGTTTAGAAATTTACAATCGTACTATGTCTAAAAAGCTATATTTGTTTTAACGAAAGATGTAAATCTCACGCCTATAAAAGTTTTACTAATGAAAAATGGCTTTCAATTATTATTTCTTACCGCTGTCTTATTCAGTTGTGGCACAAAAACAAATACTTCCACCATGAAAGAAAACAAAAACATAGTAACTCAAAAAGATACCACACCAAAAGTTATTGGAATTGGTGGCATTTTCTTTTTCTCGGAAAATCCCAAAAACACCAAAGATTGGTATGCCAAAAATTTAGGCATGGTGATGACGCCGTGGGGCGCAAGTTTTGAATCAAGGAATGCACAAAATCCGGAAGAAATCAATTACACGCAATGGAGTTTATTCAAGAAAGGAGACGAATATTTTTCGCCTTCAAAAAAAGATTTTATGATCAATTATCGCGTGCAAAATATTGAAGGTTTGGTGCGAAAATTACGTAAAAATGGCGTAAATATTCTCGATACAATTACGACTTACGACTATGGAAAATTTGTTCATCTCATGGACAACGATGGAAATAAAATTGAATTGTGGGAGCCAATCGACAGTTCACTAACAAAAATTGGGAGTGAAACAAATAAGTAAGAACAACTTATTTTACCACGAATATTTCACAAAAAGTCGTTAAATGACAAATCAAAGACATTCAGATAATCGAATTTTCATACTTTCGTTAGTGGAGACAGCGAAAATCCTAAAAAGAGTAGCAAAAATTAAATTTTAGATGGATGAAATTAGTTGATTCAGTTAAAAATATTGTCGTTTTATCCTTATTTATTACGCCGTTTGGTCTTTCAGCACAAGACAAAATTTTAGCTCCGACAGAAGTTCCGGGAGCTATTCAATCGTATGTAAAAAAACATTTTGCAGGTCAAACGATTGCACAAGCAAAATTAGATGTTGACGGTTTGAAAAAAGAATACGAAATCAAGTTGAGTGACCAAACCAAATTGGAGTTCACCGATAAACACAAAATCACCAAGATTGATGCAAACAAAGCATTGCCGGCAAGTGTTGTTCCTCAAAAAATCGCTCAATACGTAAAGGCAAATTATCCAAATCATTCTATCATCGAATGGAAGAAAGATGAAAGAAAGCAAGAAATAAAATTGGATAACAAATTGGAAATGGAATTCAATTTGAAAGGCGATTTCGTTCGTATCGACGACTAAAATATTTTTCAGAAAAGTGGTAATTAATCATTTGCTTTACCTTTATCTCAACTTAAGTTTGAATTGATTACCACTTTTTATTCGCCATGAAAAAACTACTTATACCCTTCACTGCTTTTAGTGCAACTTTTGCTGTTATCGTTCAATTTATATTGATGGTACAAAACAATTCGTTACCGACTTCGGAAGCAATTGTTCGTTTTTTCAGCTATTTTACCATTCTTTCCAATTCGTTGGTTGCCATCTACTTTTGCTCACATTCATTCCGTCTTTTTCGACAAAAAAATCCCCCATCGTTTCATTTAGGGACATTAACCGCCATTACTATTTACATCCTTTTGGTCGGTTTGGGATATCAATTACTTTTACGACATCTATCGCATTTGAACGGAATGGCAAGTTTCGTCAATGAATTGTTGCATTCCCTCAATCCGTTGCTCGTGTTGTTGTTTTGGGTTTTGAATCGAAAGACGGCAAAACTTCACTTTCAACAAGCATGGAAATGGTCAATTTTCCCTGCTTTTTACTTGATTTTTGTGCTAACGCGCGGAAAATTCACCGGTTTTTTTCCTTATCCGTTTCTGAATGCGGAGAAATTCGGTTGGACACAGATTTTCGTCAATTGCGCAGGCTTGACGTTGGTGTTTTTTCTTTTGGCATTTCTATTGGTTGGGCTTTCACGAAAAAGTTTTTCTTCCAATAAATCGGCAAAATAGCCTATTTTTACCTTCATTTTTGTAACTTTACTTTCACAATTTTGATTTTTCTTCAAAATCATGGCTTAAAATCCTACGCATGAAATTTGGAACTTTTATTTTACTGTTATTTATCTTCGCTTCTTGCGCCAGTTCAAAACAGGCTTCATTCTTGCGAAACGTACAGAAAAGTTCGTGTAATCAGGAAAATTCGTATAAATATACCAAAGCAGACATTCCACGACCGCTCTATCAAATTACGATTGATTCGGCGATAGCATCACATTTCAACTACAAAGATCTAAACATTGCCAATGCCATCGGCGTGTTGGATTTGTTGACGGACTACGTTAAGGAAAAAGCGTTGATTTCAAAAGATAGTTCGTTACAAAATCAAATCGATATGATTCATATCGGACAGGAACTCAATCACCGCATCGATTTGGCATCGTTGGAAATCTCATCCGTTTCTGCAGAATTAGATTGTGAAGAAGAGCGCATTGACCAAATCGCGGGTTATCTCAGCGAGAAAGAAAAGAAAAAAGAAACCAATTTGACCGTTGGTTCCATCATTCTCGGTTCGTTGAGTGCCATTACTACCGGCGTTTTGGTGGCAAAAAAAGATGAAAGCAACTTTTCCGACTACATGGGCGTTGGCGTCGGTGTAGCAGACGCAACTTTCGGTATTTTAATGTTGACCAGCAACCGAAAAATCACGTTGGAGCACAAGCGTAATGTGTTGCGAGAAATCTGGTTTGGTTCGGACACTTCCACGGTTTATCCGCCATCGATTTGGTATTATTTAAACACCGCAAATCCGGCAAAAAATGAAATTTCTTTGCGCCAGCAACTCATCAATAATTGGATGAATTTCGGACAGGTGAAAGACATTCGCGGACGAAAGAAAAACAAAGCCCCCAACATTGAAATATATTTCGGTGAAGGCGGAAAATACACCATTGATGAATTGGAAAATCGCGCCAACATGTACGACCAAATCGAATCTATGATCAAATTGATGAAGCAAGATTTGCGGAATTTATCGTTGAGTATTGGGAAATTACATTAATATTTTCTATATTAGTAGTTTAAATCTATTTTTACATGAAAACACTTCATTTTCTCGCAAATGACTATGGCAAAGGAAATGCTTATGGTCTGTTGATTCTTCGCTTCGTAGCCGGAATGACGATTTTATACGGTCACGGCCTCGAAAAATTGGAAATGCTTTTTAGTGGTCAGCCGATACAATTTTTAGATCCGATTGGAATTGGTGGAACGACGTCGTTTTACTTGGCGTTTTTTGCAGAAGCCATTTGTGCGCTCTTGCTTATTTTTGGTCTGTGGACGCGTTTGGCAGCGTTGATTTTATCCATCAATTTCCTTGTCATTCTGTTTTTCCATGCAATTATTGCCAAAGATGGTTTTCCTATTCTTGAAACTCGTTTCTTGTACATGATGTCCTACGTTTCCATCTTGTTGTTGGGCGCCGGAAAAATTTCCATCGATTATTTGCGACAAAACATTAAAAATAATGCCTGAAATTGTTATTGAGGGACGAGAAGCCTCCATTGGTCAACAATTGAGTGTGCGTCGAATTCTGCCATTCCGTCAAAAACGAATGGTAGGACCGTTTATTTTTCTCGATCATGCCGGACCACTGACGAAATTTCCAACAGAAATCGCAACCATGGATGTTTTACCACATCCACATATCGGGCTTTCGACCGTCACGTATTTGCTGAGCGGAAACGTGACACACCGCGACAGTTTGGGCGTGGAGCAAGTGATTGTCCCCGGAGAAGTCAATTGGATGACAGCTGGAAAAGGCATCGCTCATTCGGAACGATTTGAGAATCCAGAGCTGCTCAAAAAAAGCTCGTTAGAAATGCTACAAACATGGGTTGCATTACCAAAAGAAATGGAAGAAATGAATCCTGAATTCACCAACTTCAAACCCAACGAATTGGCAACTTACGACGAAAAAGGCGTTTGGATGCGATTGATTGCCGGTGAAGCATTTGGATTAAAAAGCAATGTTAAAACACTTTCGCCACTGTTTTATATTCATGTTCAATTAACAGCGGGCGCAAAGACAACTTTACCCACAGAATATTCCGAACGCGCCATCTACATTGCAAAAGGTGGCGTGGAAATCGGTGGACAATTTTATGTCAAAGGGCAAATGGTGGTTTTTTCCAAAAACGAACAACCGACGATAAAAGCGGTCGAAGCATCAGAAATCATGATGATGGGAGGCGAGCCTTTGGGCGAACGATTTATTTGGTGGAACTTCGTGTCTTCAAGTCGTGAGCGCATCGAGCAAGCAAAAAATGATTGGAAAAACGGCAAAATTATTCTTCCACCGAAAGACAACAAAGAATTTATTCCGTTACCGGAAAACAACTTGAAGCCTGCGAGTAGCATCGTGCCTCCGCCTGAATTGTTGTCGTGAAAGAAAATATTGCGAAGAAAAGTTTCTTTATCTCTAAATTTTTTAAAAGAAATTTTTGCTTTCAACAAGAATTCTTTCTTTTGAACATTTCACTGGGGAATTTTCCTTGAAACAACCTTTTAAAATTCAATTTCTTCTGTAATTTTGTCCCTCATGAAGAAATCTTTTTCGCCATTTCGCGTCGTATTGTTTATTACTATTTGTCTGCTTTTGTTGGGCAGCGTGATTTTGGCAGTTCCTTCAGGAAAAAAGAACTTCTGGGGCTATGATTTTCGCTTTCTCTCCGAGAATAAATTGATGAAAATTGACACACGTCACAAAGTGGATGTCAAAAAAATTATCGCAGATGTTGATACGACGATGAACGAAGTACCATACGATTCTTTAGCAAACAAAGAATTGATGGGAAAACCGGGTGATGCCAACTTCAAGATTAACGACAGCGACTTATTGACTTACGACGATCAAGGAAAATTGGCTTTGAAACTTTTCTTTCTAAAATTGGAAGATGCTGCCAAGAAGAAAATTCACATCTTGCATTACGGCGATTCACAGATTGAAGGTGACCGCATGACGGGATTTTTGCGCCAGCGATTACAAACACAATTTGGAGGAAACGGTCCGGGATTTATTCCTGCGGTTAACGTTTATAATACCGTTGCATTCACCGAAGTTTGTTCTCCTAATTTCGTGCGTTACACCAATTTTGGTGGCGAAAGATTGCATTTGTCAAAAAATTACGGAATCCTCAATTCGGTAGGTCGATTTACGCCGGAATATCACAGAGATGCACAGGATACTTTGCCCGTCACAACAGCTTGGGTGGAATTGAGTCCAAATAAATATGCTTATTCGCGAGCAAAAAGCTACAACAACGTTTACATTCATTATTTCGATTGTATTTCTCCCTGCAAAATTCGTGTTTATCAAAATGGAAATTTAATTGTCACCGACTCATTGAAAACCGATGGCGAATACCATGTTTATCCTTTGAATTTCCCTAAAAATCCGGGGAAATTGAAAATCGAATACGATGCGAAAATCAGCCCGAATATTCTCGCTTATTCCTTGGAAGGCGATGTCGGCGTACAAATGGACCATATCGGAATGCGCGGTTCCAGCGGTACTTTTTTCGGACAAATCAATCGAAACTTGGCGAAAACCATTTACAAGGAGCAAAATGTGGACTTAGTCATCATGCAATTTGGCGGAAATTCCATTCCTTATTTGAAAGATTCATCGAGCGTCCGTAACAGCGTCAACATGTTCAGAGGACAATTGTTGGCTTTGAAGCGATTGCGTCCGGAAGCCATGATTATTGTCATCGGTCCGAGTGATATGTCCACGTTGGTAGAAGGCGATTACACGACGTATCCGTTGTTGCCTTATTACGTCGATTATTTCAAGCGAATGACCAAGAATTTGGGCGCTGCTTATTTCGATTTGTATGCAGCTATGGGTGGAAAAGATTCGATGGTTGCATGGGTCAACAGCGGATTAGCCGGCGCCGATTACATTCATTTTTCTAACAAAGGAGCCAGCATCGCGGCACAAAAATTCTACGATGCGTTGATGACGGCTTTTGCAAAAATTAAGAACGAATGAAACAACGAAGCACTTTTTACTCATGGATTTTTCTATTGTGCACACTGTTGTTGAGTTCGGTTGCACAAGCGCAACAACAAACATACGCAGTCAATCCGTTGAATCGATATCTAAACCCAAACTTCATTGGCGTTCTCGACACTTCAATCGTACGAAAATATCCGTTTATTCATTTTGAACGCAATCATTACCGTTTTTTCACTGAGGACAGTCCTAATTTTCATTTTTTATATTACAAAATTCAGCAAATGGTGCGCTACCACGACCGAAAATTGAATTTTTATCACATTGGTGGCTCGCACATTCAAGCGGATATTTACTCCAACGATATGCGGGAGTTTCTCCAAACAAATTGGGCTAATCTTCCCGGCGAACGCGGTTGGGTTTTCCCTTTTCGCCTTGCAGGAACCAATAATCCTTGGAATTACAGCATTACTTCGTCCAATAAATGGCAAGGACATCGTTCGGTAATCGACAAAACACATACCGTCAATTACGGATTGTTGGGTATGGCAATTTCTTGTGGCGATTCTATCATCAATTTGAAATTTTCGTATAGTCACACCAATGTTACGCCACCAATCGATCACATTCGTGTTTATCACAACAAAGGTGAATTGGATTATTCCGTTCATTATTTGCCGGAAGACACGACCGTTCACGTGAAGCGACAAGAAACGAATGAAGAACATGGTTATACCGATTTTTATTTAGACGGCGAAGTACAAAAATTCGAAATGGAATTCATCAAACTTCCTGCTGATTCTTTGCCGGCAATGCGTACCAATTCCGATTTGTTTATTTATGGATTTCATTTATCGAACAATCGACCCGGAATTTCCTACACATCCATCGGTGTGAATGGCGCCGGATTGTACACGTATTTGGCAAATGACAATTTTGAAGAACAACTAAAAGATTTTCCGCCCGATGTTTTCATTTTTTCTGTCGGAACGAATGATGCAAACGTACCTTATGCCGATTTCCATCCCGAATATTACAAACACAATTTGGAAACCATGATGCAAAAAGTCTATGCTGCGAATCCCAATTGTGCAATTTTGTTGACCGTTCCCAACGACGCTTATTATTATCGAAGATATCCCAACAAAAATGTGGCGCGTGAGCGAACCGTTATCATTG
>Ga0164242_10010106_pt1 | contig 10122 bp, 7 predicted proteins | sample OricomgcompostMG_FD_108783 | JGI IMG/M metagenome (GOLD analysis project Ga0164242, IMG submission 108783) | Miracle-Growth compost microbial communities from Emeryville, California, USA - Original compost - Miracle growth compost (MG) ... | reverse complement strand
GGCGGCCACCGACGGGGTCTGGAGCAGGTGACTGACCGTCGCGACGATGACGCAGTCGATCTGCTTGGCGTCGAGACCGGCGCGGTCCAGCGCCTTGCGGGAGGCGGCGACCGACATCATCTGCACCGTCTCCTCGGGGGTGGCCCAGCGGCGCTCGATGATGCCCGATCGTGTCCGGATCCATTCGTCGCTGGAGTCGATCGCCTCGACGATCTCGGCGTTGGTGATCACCCGGGACGGTCGGTAGCCTCCGACTCCGAGGAGGCGCGCGTGGTCGGCGCCGCGCGGCGCGGAGATCGTGGGCATCAGAACGCTCCCTCGGGGTGGAGCCGGAGCAGCGGCTGCCCCGGCGAGACCAGGTCGCCGTCCTCGACGAGCCACTCGACGACCTGGCCGCCGTGGGCGGCGGTCACCGGGATGGTGTCGCGGAGGCTGGCGATGTCGCCGATCGACGTCCCGCTGGGGAGCACCGCGAGGTCGACGACGTCGCGGGACATGCGGAAGGTTCCCTTCGCCGGGGAGACGACCATCCGCCAGGTGGGCGAGGTCTCGATCGGATTGGACTCTCCGTGCTTGTCGCAGAAAGCCCGAGCCTCGTCGAGCTGGTCGGGCGTCTTGAGCGCGAACGTCTCGACCCCCTTGAGCGCCCGCTTGGCGATCCCGGTCAGGGTGCCGGCGGGCGGCATCTCGAGGATGCCGGTGACCCCGAGGTCCGCCATGGTCTCCAGGCACAGGTCCCACCGCACCGGGCTGGCGATCTGGCCGACGATCCGGGCGAGGACCTCCGCGCCGTCGTGCACGACGCGACCGTCCCGGTTGGAGATGACCGCGGTCCGCGGGTCGTGCACCGAGACGCTGCGGGCCAGCCGGGCGAGATGCCCGACGGCCGGCTCCATGTGGCTGGTGTGGAAGGCGCCCGCCACGCTCAGCGGCATGAGCCGCGCCTTCGCCGGCGGGTCCGCAGCGAACGCCTCGAGCTGCGCCAACGTCCCGGCAGCGACGATCTGGCCGGGGCCGTTGTCGTTGGCCGCGGTGAGGCCGTGCCGCTCGATGGCGGCAAGGACCTCGTCGCGGTCACCGCCGAGGACGGCCGTCATGCCGGTCGGTGTCTCGGCGGCGGCCCGCGCCATGGCGTTGCCGCGTTCCCGGACGAGGACCATCGCCTGCTCGGCATGGATCACCCGGGCGCCGGCCGCTGCGGTCAACTCGCCGACGCTGTGCCCGGCGACCGCGCCGATCCGTGCGAAGGCGTCAGCGGGGTGGGGGAAGAGCTGGAGGGCGGCGACGAGCCCGGTGGCGACGAGCAGCGGCTGGGCGATCTCGGTCGCGCGGATCGTCTCGGCGTCGGCCTCCGTGCCGTAGTGGACGAGATCGACCCCGGCGACAGTCGAGAGCCACTCCATCCGCGCCTCGAAGCCGGGATCCTCGAGCCAGGGGGTCAGGAAGCCGGGGGACTGGGCCCCTTGTCCGGGGGCGACGATGACGAGCACGTCAATCACAATGCCGGGAGGAGGCCCACCGTTCACCGTTGGCGCGCACGAAACTGAGACCGCGGGACTTGTAGGGTTCCTACAACTGGCGAGTAGCCTGGCGGCCCAGAATGAGGGCAAGCCGCAGAGTGAGCGAGTCGCGAGGGTCGGCGGGGGAGTAGCCGGTGATCTCGGCGACCTGCCGGAGCCGGTAGCGCACGGTGTTGGTGTGGACGAAGAGCGCACGGCCAGTGGCCTCGAGTGAGCCCCCGCTGGCGAAGTACGCCGCGAGCGTCTCGACCAGGGTGCTGCGGGCCTCGACCAACGGGCCGTAGATCTCCTCGACCAGATGTCGGCGGGCATGACCGTCCCCGGCGAGCACCCGCTCGGGCAGGAGATCCTGGCTGAGCACGGGGCGGGGCGCCTCCGGCCAGCCCGGCGCCGCGCGGTAGGCCGCGAGTGCGGCGCGAGCGGAGATCTGGGCCTTGTCGAGGCCGGGCGCGATCGGCCCGACCACGACCGGCCCGTCCCCGAAGAGCTCGACGATCGAGGCTGCGGCCTCGATCGCGTCGGTGACCCCGCCCAGCAGGACGACGAGACGGTCGCCCTGCACCGCACAGAGGGCCTCCGATCCACGGGCACGGGCCCGGCGGCGTACCTCTTCGAAGAGGGTGTCGAGTGCGGCGGGGTCGGCCGGACGCGCCGAGGTGGCGCCGAGGACCACCGCGAGCGGCTGTCCGGCGTCCCAGCCGAGCGCGCTGGCGCGGGAGAGGACGGCCTCGTCGGTCTCCGCCCGGAGCACGGCATCGACGACCAGCGCTTCGAGTCGCGCGTCCCAGGCGCCGCGTTGCTCCGCGGCCCGGGCATAGACCTCGGCGGTGGCGAATGCGACCTCGCGCGCGTAGCGGCCGATCGCGTCGTGGACGTCGTGGGCGTCCTCGGGCCCGACCAGGTCGTCGATGTTGGCCTCCACGACCTCGATGGAGAGCCGGACCAGGTCGACGGTCTGGCGCAGGGTGATGACGCCGGCGAGTGCCCGCGGTGCCTCGCCGAACATCGAGGCCGCCAGATCGGGCTTGGCCGCGGTGGAGTCGGCACCGGCGGCGTACCAGCGCAGGAAGCCCCGGATGCCGGCCTGCACGATCGTCCCGACCCAGGAGCGGTCCTGAGCGGACAGGTCCCGGAACCAGGGCATGTCGGTGTCCATCCGCGTGGTCGCCGCGGTCACCAGACGGCCGGTCGCGCGCTGCAGCACCTGGGCGCTGCGGCGCCGGGCGGCCAGGAGGGACGAGGTCACGGCTCGATCCTCCCACCCTCGCGCGCACCGCCGCCGGGCGCGGGCCCGGCCAGTCCGGCCTCGGAACGTCCGGCTCGCTGCGTCGTTGAGCCTTCAACGCGTGGACGTCCAGGTATCGTGGGGTACCTGGTGTCCACCGGACGTCGGCGAGCCCGACCGGAAGGACAGTGAACGGCATCATGGGCAGCACCCCGGCACCACCGACCACCGAGTTCGTGACGATCCACGGTCATCGACGCGCCTACGTGCTCGCCGGCCGGAAGCCGGGCACCGCGCCGGTGCTGCTGCTCCTGCACGGACTCGCCTGCGACCACCACGATTGGGACCCGCTGATCCCCGAGCTCGCCGAGCGCTACACCGTCCTCGCGCCCGACTTCCTCGGTCACGGTGAATCCGACAAGCCGCGCGGCGACTACAGTCCTGGCGGCTACGCCAACGGCATGCGCGACCTGCTCACCGTCCTCGGGATCGACAAGGTCACCGTGGTGGGCCACAGCTTCGGCGGTGCTGTCGCGATGCAGTTCGCCTACCAGTTCCCGGAGCGGACCGAGCGACTGGTGCTCGTCGACCCCGGTGGCCTCGGCCCGGAGGTCACCTGGCTGATCCGGGCGCTCTCGCTGCCTGGGTACGACCTGGGACTGCGACTGCTGACCCTGCCGGGGGCGCGGCAGCTCAACACCGCCGTCCTGCGTCGGCTGCCCTCGGCGCAGACCCGCGATCTCGGCGACGTGGCGCGGATCCTCGACTCCTTCAAGGACCCCGGCAAGCGGTACGCCGTGCACAAGCTCGTCCTCGGTGTCATCGACTGGCGTGGTCAGAACGTCTCCATGCGCGACCGCGCCTACCTCACCGAGGCGATGCCGCTGTGCGTGGTCTGGGGTGCCGAGGACCAGGTACTGCCGGTCGCGCACGCCGATGTCGCCGCCGCCCTCGCGCCGAAGGCACGGGTGGTGGTCATGGCCGATGCCGGGCACTTCCCGCACAAGGACCATCCCGCCGCGTTCGCCGAGCTCCTCCATGACTTCATCGCCAGCACCAGGCCGGCGGCGTACTCGCGGGCACGGTGGCGCCGGCTGCTCCAGACCGGCGGGGCCGTGCCGCCGCCGCTCGAGGCGGTCGACAGCGCCTGAGCGCGGGGTGCGGACGGACCCACCGCGAGGTGGCCGACCGCACCCACTCAGCGCGTCAGGCGTCGCCGCCTTCCTGCTTGATGCCGGAGGTGACGGTCGGGTCGTCGATGCGGTACGTCGCGAACGCCTTCTCCACCAGCGACCGGTCGATCTCGCCGGCGTCGGCAAGCGCCTGGAGCGCCTGCACGACCACGGACTGGGCGTCGATCTGGAAGAACCGCCGCGCAGCGGGCCGGGTGTCGGCGAAGCCGAAACCGTCGGCACCCAGGACGCGGTAGTCCGCCGGAACCCAACGCGCGATCTGGAGAGGCACGGCGCGCATGTAGTCCGACACCGCGATGACCGGGCTGTCGGACGTGCCGAGTCTCTGGGTGACGTACGGCGTCGGCGCCGTCTCGCCCGGGTGGTTGAGGCTCCACCGCTCGGACTCGATCGCATCGCGCGCCAGCTCGTTCCACGAGGTGACCGACCAGGTGTCGGCCTGCACGCCCCACTCCTCACGGAGCAGCCGGGCGGCCTCCTCGATCCAGGGGAATCCCACCCCCGAGGCGAGCAGCCGCACCCGGGGGCCCTCGCCCTCGGCGACCGACACCTGGTGCAGACCCTTGAGGATGCCCTCGACGTCGACGCCCTCGGGCTCGGCGGGCTGTGCGACCGGCTCGTTGTAGACCGTCAGATAGAAGATGACGTTCTCGCCGTCGGGGTGCTCCTCGGAGGAGCCGTACATCCGCTCCAATCCGGAGCGCATGATGTGGCTGATCTCGTAGGCGAAGGCCGGGTCGTAGTGCACCACGGCCGGGTTGGTCGCAGCGAGCAGCGGGCTGTGGCCGTCGGCGTGCTGCAGACCCTCGCCGGTGAGCGTCGTACGACCCGCGGTGGCGCCGACCAGGAAGCCGCGCGCCATCTGGTCGGCCATCGCCCAGATGGAATCGCCGGTCCGCTGGAAGCCGAACATCGAGTAGAAGATGTAGAACGGGATCATCGGCTCGCCATGGGTGGAGTACGACGACCCCGCCGCCGTCGCCGACGCCATCGCGCCGGCCTCGGAGATGCCCTCGTGGAGCATCTGACCGTTGGTGGCCTCCTTGTAGGAGAGCAACAACTTGCGGTCGACGGACTCGTACTTCTGCCCACCGGGGTTGTAGACCTTGGCGGAGGGGAACATCGAGTCCATGCCGAAGGTGCGGTACTCGTCGGGCGCGATCGGGACGATCCGCTTGCCGATCTCCGGGTCCTTCATCCAGTCCCGGAGCAGCCGGACGGTCGCCATGGTGGTGGCGACCTTGTTCTTGCCCGAGCCCTGCTTGAGGTCGGCGTAGACCTCCTCGCCGGGCAGCTTCAACGGCTTGCTGCGGACGACCCGGCGGGGGATCGGGCCGCCGAGCTGAGCGCGACGCTCCTTCATGTACTGGATCTCGGGGGAATCCGGGCCGGGGTTGAAGAACGGCGCGGCGCCGGTGTCCTCGTAGGTCTGCTCGAGCTCCCGGTCCGAGATCGGCAGGTAGAGACGGTCGCGGAACTTCTTCAGGTCCGCCATCGTCAGCTTCTTCATCTGGTGGGTGGCGTTCTTGCCCTCCAGAGCGTCGATCGTCCAACCCTTGATGGTGTGGGCCAGGATCACCGTCGGCTGGCCGACGTGCTTGGTGGCGGCGTCGAACGCGGCGTACACCTTGCGGTAGTCGTGACCGCCGCGCGGCAGCTTCCGAATCTGCTCGTCGGTCATCTGCTCGACCATCTTCCGCAGCCGCGGGTCGGTGCCGAAGAAGTTCTCCCGGATGTAGGCACCGGTCTCGACCGAGTAGGTCTGGAACTGGCCGTCGGGAGTGGTGTTCATCTTGTTGACCAGGACGCCGTCGACGTCCTGGGCGAGCAGGTGGTCCCACTCGCGGCCCCAGATGACCTTGATGACGTTCCAGCCGGCGCCGCGGAAGTTGGCCTCGAGCTCCTGGATGATCTTGCCGTTGCCGGTCACCGGTCCGTCCAGCTGCTGCAGGTTGCAGTTGACCACCCAGACGAGGTTGTCGAGCTCCTCGCGCGCGGCGACCCGGATGGCGCCCAGCGACTCGGGCTCGGCCATCTCACCGTCGCCGAGGAACGCCCACACGCGCTGCTGGCTGGTGTCCTTGATGCCGCGGTTGTGCAGGTAGCGGTTGAACCGGGCCTGGTAGATCGAGTTGAGGCCGGTCAGGCCCATGGAGACCGTGGGGAACTCCCAGAAGTCCGGCATCAGCCGGGGATGCGGGTACGACGAGAGCCCCGCGTGGACGCCGTGCTGAACCTCCTGGCGGAACCGGAACAGCTGCTCCTCGGTGAGGCGCCCCTCGAGGAACGCCCGCGCGTAGATGCCCGGGGAGGCGTGACCCTGGATGTAGACCTGGTCGCCGCCGCCGGGGTGGTCCTTGCCGCGGAAGAAGTGGTTGAAGCCCACCTCGTACAGGCTCGCGGAAGACTGGTACGTCGCGATGTGACCGCCGACCTCCAGGCCCTTGCGGTTCGCGCTGGAGACCATGACCGCGGCGTTCCATCGAATGAAGGCGCGGACCCGGCGCTCGGTCTCCTCATCGCCCGGGAACCACGGCTCGCGCTCGGGCGGGATGGTGTTGATGTAGTCGGTGCTCCGCAGCGCGGGCACGCCGACGTTCATCTCGCGGGCGCGCTCCAGCAGGCGGAGCATGACGTACCGAGCGCGCTCGCGGCCGCCCGTCTCGATCATCGAGTCGAACGATCCGAGCCACTCCTGGGTCTCCTCCGGGTCGACATCGGGGAGCTGGGTCGGCAGGCCCTCGTGGATGACGGTGGGCTGGGACGGGGTCACCGATCCCGTGCCGGAAGTGGGGTTGGATTCATCGGTCACGCTCCCCATCGTCGCACGCGCGGAAAGCGCTGCGTAAACCCCCTCGTCGCTACTCGCCAGTAGCCATTTGTGCAGGTCGCAGTGGGGTCGGCGGTACGTCGGCGGTGGCCTCTCGCAGGCCCCACGGCGATGATCACGGGGGGCTCACGGTGAGGCTCGCGCCGGCGCGACGGGGTGGTGACCGGCCGGCACCTGGCCGCCCCGGGTCGGGGCCCACGGCGGGCCGACGGGTGGCCCTGGGAGCGGGGGAGTGGACGGTGACAGGGCAGTCACGTGGTGGACACGGCGGCGGCTGGGGTTGCGCGTCGTACCTGTTCTCCGCTGGACTACAGACCACCGAAGGTCCGCGTAAAGGGCGTGGACGGCAAAGACTGGAGGACGACGCGTGAGCTCGACCGCGGCCGCAGGGCCTGCGGACCGACTGGGTTTCAAGCCCGGGATGGTCATCCAGGAGCTTGGCTGGGACAACGACACGGATGACGAGCTCCGGGTCGCCATCGAGGACGCCATCGACGCCGATCTCGTCGACGGCGACTACGGGAACGTCGTCGACGCGGTGATCTTGTGGTGGCGCGACGAGGACGGCGACCTCGTCGACGGGCTGGTCGACGCCCTGACCGACCTGGTCGGTGGTGGCGCGATCTGGTTGCTCACCCCGAAGGTGGGCAGGCCGGGTTCGGTCGACCCCGCCGACATCGCCGAGGCGGCCCCGATCGCGGGCCTGTCCCAGACGACCACGGCATCGGTCAGCAAGGACTGGATGGCGACGCGTCTGGTCGCTCCCAAGACGCCCGCCTGATGAATCTCGTCGAGAAGGCGCTGTCCGCAGGCAGCGGATTGAGGATCCTCGTGTCCTCGGGCGTGGTGCTGCCCTATTCGCCGCTCACCCTCGTCAGGATGGGCAAGACGCTGCTCGACTGGGGCCTCGGCCCGGCCGGCGGGTTCGCCTCGCTGGCCGTTCGACACCCGGACCGGCCGGGCGTCGTGGACGAGCTCGGCACCCTGACCTACGCCGAGCTCCATCGACGCTCCAACGCACTCGCCCGCGCGCTGGCCGACCGCGGCGTGGGTGAGGGCGACGGTGTGGCGATCATGTGTCGCAACCACCGCGGCTTCGTCGACGCCACCATCGCCGCCGCGAAGCTAGGCGCCGATGCGCTCTACCTCAACACCGCGTTCGCCGGTCCACAGCTGGTGGAGGTGATCGGTCGGGAGAAGCCGGTGGTCGTCGTCCACGACGAGGAGTTCGCCGGTCTGCTCGACGGCGCCGCCGCCGAGCATCGCATCGTGGCGTGGACCGACTCGGAGGATCCGGGGCAGCCCACGATCGATCAGCTCGTCGCCGCGGGCGACGACAGCGACCTCGCCCCGCCGACGCGACACGGACGGATCATCATCCTCACCTCCGGCACCACCGGCACCCCGAAGGGCGCTCCGCGCAACGAGGCCGGCTTCGACGCCGCCATCGCGTTGCTCTCCCGGATGCCGCTGAAGGAGGGCTGGCGGACGTACATCGCCGCGCCGCTCTTCCACACCTGGGGCATCGCGCACCTGCTGCTCGCCATGTTGCTCGGCTCGACGATGGTGCTGCGCCGTCGGTTCGAACCGGCCGAGGCGCTCCGGACACTCACCCGGGAGAGGTGCGACTCGCTGGTGGTCATCCCGGTGATGCTGCAGCGGATCCTCGCCCTCCCGGCGGAGTCGCTGGCGGCCTACGACCTGTCGTCGGTGAAGGTGGTGGCCTCCTCGGGCTCGGCGCTCCCCGGCGACCTGGCGGTGCAGTGGATGGACACCTTCGGCGACCACCTCTACAACATCTACGGCTCCACCGAGGTGGCCTACGCCTCGATCGCGACGCCGGAAGACCTTCGCGAGGCGCCCACCTCGGCCGGCAAGCCACCGTGGGGGACCGTCGTGCGCATCCTCGATGCGGAGGGTCGCGAGCTGCCGGCGGGAGAGCCCGGTCGGATCTTCGTCGGCAACGGGTTCCTCATGGAGGGCTACACCGGCGGCGGGGGCAAGGAGATCGTCGACGGCCTCATGTCGACCGGTGACGTCGGCAGGTTCGGCCCCGACGGTCGGCTCTACGTCGAGGGCCGTGACGACGAGATGATCGTCTCCGGTGGGGAGAACGTCTTCCCCAAGGAGGTGGAGGACTGCCTGGCTCGCCACCCGCAGGTCGTGGAGGCCGCCGCGGTGGGTGTCGACGACGCCGAGTTCGGGAAGCGGTTGCGGGCATTCGTGGTGGTGCGCGACCAGAGGTGTACCGAGGACGAGCTCAAGGAGTGGGTGCGGCAGAATCTTGCCCGGTTCAAGGTGCCGCGGGAGATCATCACGATGAGCGAGCTGCCGCGCAACGCCACCGGGAAGGTCCTCAAGCGAGACCTCCTGGCCTGGACCCCCGATTCCACCCCGACCCAGACAGAAGGCGGCGAATGAGCGGACTGCCCATCGGAGGGACAGCCCCCGACTTCACCCTCCGGGACCAGTTCGGACAAGACGTCACGCTCTCGGACTTCCGTGGCACCAAGGCCGTGGCCCTGATCTTCTTCCCCTACGCCTTCTCCGGCGTGTGCACGGGGGAGATGGCCGGGGTGCGGGATCGGCTCGCCGAGTTCATGACGTTCGACACCGAGGTGCTGGCGATCTCCTGCGACGCCCGATACTCGCTGCGCCAGTTCGCCGACACCGATGGGCTCAACTTCCCGCTGCTGTCGGACTTCTGGCCGCACGGTCAGGTCGCGACGGCGTACGACGTGTTCGACGGGCGCACCGGGGCGGCCCGGCGATCGTCGTACGTCATCGACCGGGACGGCATCATCCGGTGGTCGGTCCACCATCCCAACGCCGAGGGACGCGACCTGGAGGAGCACCTCCGACAGCTTCGTGCCGTCATCTGAGCACGGTCCGGCCCGTCGCCGTACGGTCTCGACCACGGGTCGCGCGGACTGTGTGACGACGGAGAAGGAAAAGTTTCAACGAATTTCGCGCGAACCCTTTTCACCAGCGCGGCGACGCTCTAACGTAGGTCACGTTGAGCCGCTGGTGACCCGAGACGCCAGCGGCTCAACTTCCATTTCCGGTTCCATTTCCGGCCATGCCCGTTCCGCCGACCGTCTCGCCGGGCCGTTCGTTTCGTGTCGCACGCGCGATGTCGCGTAGTCTGTGCCGCGCTTCACGGGCACATAGCTCAGTTGGTAGAGCGCTTCCCTTACAAGGAAGATGTCAGGGGTTCGAGTCCCTTTGTGCCCACCCGCCGCGCCGTCCTCGGGTGCTGCGTGTCGAGGAGCCTCGGCGACGAGCGAGAGCCCCGGACATCGTGGACGGCGTACGCCGAATCGTGCCGGAGGGCCACCGCACCGTATGCTGGTC
>Ga0164242_10010105_pt1 | contig 10122 bp, 6 predicted proteins | sample OricomgcompostMG_FD_108783 | JGI IMG/M metagenome (GOLD analysis project Ga0164242, IMG submission 108783) | Miracle-Growth compost microbial communities from Emeryville, California, USA - Original compost - Miracle growth compost (MG) ... | reverse complement strand
GCAGAACTGGGGCATCGTGCTCGGCGGCATGGGCATGGTCATCATGACGACCGTGTCGTTCTACATGATTACGGCCTACACGCCGACCTTCGGCAAGGAAGTGCTCAAGCTGAGCGAGCTCGACACGTTTGTCGTGACGGTTTGCATCGGGTTGTCGAATCTGTTCTGGCTGCCCGTGTCCGGCGCGGTGTCCGACCGTATCGGCCGGCGCCCGGTGCTGCTCGCATTCACGATCCTCACGATTCTGACCGCGTACCCGACCGTGCAGTGGCTGGTTGCCGAGCCGTCGTTCGGCCGTCTGCTCACGGTCGAACTGTGGCTCTCGTTCCTGTACGGCTGCTACAACGGGGCGATGGTCGTGGCCTTGACCGAAGTCATGCCGGTCGAAGTGCGGACGGCCGGCTTCTCGCTCGCCTATAGCCTCGCGACGACGATCGGCGGCTTCACGCCGGCCATCTCGACCTGGCTGATTCACATGAGCGGCAACAAGGCGGCGCCGGGCGCCTGGATGGGCGTTGCGGGCATCTGCGGACTGATCGCCACGCTCGTGCTCTATCGCACGGCCGAGGCGCGCAATCAGTACAAGACGGTTTGACGAAGGCGTCGCGAGGCAACGTATCAGGCTTCGCGCAGCGCCGCGGCGACGCGCGCAACCACCTCGTCCCATGCGCCGGGCCGCGGCTGGCGCACGAGGCGCGCGCGCGGGTACCAGGGGCTGGTGTCGGTGCCGGCGAACCAGCGCCAGTCGGCGGCGAACGGCAGCATCAGCCAGAGCTTCGCGCCCAGCGCGCCGGCCAGGTGGGCGATGGAGGTGTCGATGGAGACCACGGCGTCGAGGCGTTCGATGACGGCGGCGGTGTCCGCGAAATTGTCCAGCTTGCCATCGAGCCGATGAATCGTGCGCGCGCGCGGATGCGCGTCGAGTGCCGCGTGCTCGGCCTCGCTCAGGTGCGGCTGGAGCACGATCCAGTCGATGCCATCGAGCGCGAAGAGCGGATCGAGCGCGGCGAGCGGCAGCGAACGGTTTTCGTGCTTCTGGATGTGGCCCGACCAGGCGAGGCCGATCTTGCGCCTGGCCTGGCCGCCGAGCGAGCCGCGCCACTTGCGCAGATAGGCGGCGGGCGCCGCGAGATACGGCATCGGCGCGGGTATGGCGTCGAAGGTGGTGCCGAGCGCAAGCGGCAGCGAAAGCAGCGGGCAGTGCAGGTCGACGGCGGGGCGCGGCGCGCCTTGCTCGATCAGCGTAATGCGCGCGACGTGGGCGGCCGGCGCGATGAGCGGCATGAGCGGCGCCTGCACTTCGAGCACGATGCGCGCGCCGCTGTGAGCCATCGCCACGACGTTCGGCACGAAACGCACGAACTGGAGCGTGTCGCCGAAACCTTGCTCCGCGTGGATCAGCAGCGTGCGGCCGGCGAGCGGTTCGCCGCGCCAGCGCGGCACGCCAGCAAGGGCGGCCATCGTGGTCTGGAGAGGCGCGCGCGGCGCGGCGCTCATCGCGATGTCGGCGATAGCCGCGCCATTGCCCGCGGTTTCGCGCGCGGCCGGGTCGAGCCGCCACTCGTAGGCGGGCAGGCCGCGCCGGAAGTCGCCGAGCGTGAGCAAGACGAGCGCGCGGTTCAGATGCGCGGCGGCGAGGTCGGGCCGCGCGCGCAGCGCTTCGTCGAAGGCGCGCAGCGCGGCGGCGTGGCGGCCGAGCGCGTGCTGCGCGGTGCCGAGCGCGAGCCATGCGAGCGCGAACTTCGGATCGAGGCCGATCGCGCGCTCGTAGTGGCCGAGCGCGTCTTCGTGCCGTCCGAGCGCCGCCAGCGCGTTGCCGAGCCCGAATAGCGCAGGCGGAAATTGCGGCTGCAGGGCGAGGGCGGCTTCGAAGCCCGCTGCGGCTTGCGCGTGATAGCCCGTGGCGTCGAGCGTATTCGCCAGGTTGAAATGCGCGGCGACGAAGCGCGGCTCGAAGCGCAGCGCCTTCTGGAAGTGTTCGACGGCGCCCGCGCTGTCGCCGAGCGCGTTCAGCGCCATGCCGAGGTTGTTGTGCGCGCCCGCGTGGCCAGGACGGATCTTGAGCGCGCGGCGAAAGGCTTCGGCGGCCTCGGCGTGGCGGCCGAGCGCGTGCAGCGCGTTGCCGAGGTTGTTGTGCGACGAGGCGTCGCCAGGCTGCAGGCGCACCGCATGGCCGAACGCATACATCGCGTCTTCGTGGCGGCCGGTCGCCGTGTAGGCGTTGCCGAGGTTGTAGTGCGCGAGCGCGAATGCGGGCGCGAGCGTGAGCGCATTGCGAAAGCGCTCGATCGCGCCTTCGAGCTGGCCGAGCGCCTTCAGCGCGTTGCCAAGGTTCAACTGGAGCGCGGCGTCGTTGGGCCTCAAATCGACCGCCCGGCGCACGAGGTCCGCGGCTTCGGCGTGCTGGCCCCGCTGGTGCCGCAGCACGCCGAGCATGTGCAGCGCATCGACGTGTACGGGATCGGCGGCGAGCGTCGCGCGGTAGTCGCGCTCGGCGTCGTCCAGCCGGCCGTCGCGATGTGCGGCGTACGCGCGGACAAAAACCTGTTCCATAACCGAAAGGCCAATACGTGGGAGAAGCGAAGGCGGCATTTTCCCACACTCGGGAGGGTGTTCCCCGAACCTCCCGTGCGCGCCCTGCTGGCGGGGCTTGACCTGTTGCCGTGCTGCCACTAACATATGAACAACTGTTCATATGTTAGTGGGTGCTGTCATGTCGCCATATCCCGATGACGAGCGCGTTGCGCCGCTCGCCGACTTGTTCCGCCTGCTGGGAGACCCCACGCGTCTGCGTATCGTGCTGGTCTGCGTGCAGAGCCGTCGCGCGGTGGGTGCGATTGCCGATGCGCTCGGGCTGTCGCCGTCGCTCGTGAGCCATCATCTGCGCCTGTTGCGCGCCGCGCGCGTCGTGCGGGCGGAGCGAGAGGGCAAACAGGTGTTCTATGCCGCCGCGGACGCGCATATCAGCGCGATGCTCGCGGGCATGCTGGAGCACGTGGCCGAGCCCGTGCCCAACTGGCAGGAGCTGGCATGACGAGCGCCGATCCCGGGCGAGCGGGCGAGGGCACTACGCGACGCCATGCGGACGGCGCGCATCGCCATGGCCACGATCACGCCCATGCCGGCCCGCACGACTACGCGCACGACTACGCGCACGACGACCGGCACGGCGCGCACGGCGACGAGCACGGCCACAGCCACGGCGCGCACGGCCACCATCACCACCACCACGCACCGGTCTCGGGCCATGGCCGCGCGTTTGCGCTGGCCGTCGCGCTGAACGTCGTCATCGTGGTCGCGCAGACGGTGTACGGCGTGATCGCGCACTCCACCGCGCTACTCGCCGACGCCGGCCACAACTTCTCCGATGTGCTCGGCCTGCTGCTCGCCTGGGGCGCCGCGTGGCTGGGCACGCGCCGGCCTTCGGCGCGCTACACGTTCGGCTTCGGCAGTTCGTCGATCCTTGCGTCGCTCGCGAACGCAGCGCTCCTGCTCGTGGCTTGCGGCGCGATCCTGGCCGAGGCCATCGGGCGCTTCGTCTATCCCGCGCCCGTGGCGGGCCTCGACGTGTTCATCGTCGCCACGCTCGGCATGGTGGTCAACGGCTTCTCCGCGTGGCTCTTCATGCGTGGCCAGAAGGACGATCTCAACATTCGCGGCGCCTTCCTGCACATGGCCGCCGACGCCGGCGTCTCGGCCGCGGTCGCCGTGAGCGGCCTCGTGGTTCTCGCGACGGGCTGGAGCTGGGTCGATCCGGCAATGAGCATCCTCGTCGTGCTCGTGATCGTGCGCGGCACGTGGGGGCTGTTGCGCGAGTCGGTGCGGCTTGCGCTCGCGGCCGTGCCCGAAGGCGTCGATATCGAGCGCATCCGTGTTTTTCTTGCGCAGCAGCAAGGCGTGGCCGATGTGCACGACCTTCACGTCTGGGCGCTCTCGACCACGGGCAATGCGCTGTCCGCGCATCTCGTGATGCCCGCCGGCCATCCCGGCGATGCCGCGCTCGACGCCATCGTGAGCGCCCTCGGCGTGCGCTTTCGCATCATGCACGTGACGCTGCAGGTGGATCTGGGCACGAGCGCGCATCGCTGCGCGCTCGATGGCGCGCCGCACCTTCATCCCTGAGCGGCGCGCGCAGCCCATGCGCCGCATCCGGGCGTTCGACGAGGCCAGGAGCGGGCGTACACTACGACTCATGTCGATCGCATGGAGGTCTGCATGACCGTGGCTTCTTCCCAGCCGTCCGTGCTCATCGTCGGCGCGGGACCGACCGGTCTCGCCGCCGCCCTGAGTCTTGCCCGTGCGCGCATTCCGGTCCGCCTGATCGATCGCGCGCCAGAGCCCGGGCGTCATACGCGCGCTATCGGCATCCAGGCGCGCACACTCGAACTCTTCGAACAGCATCGCATCGTCGCGCCCTTTCTCGAGCGCGGTCATCGCGCGCACGTCGCCAATCTCTATTCGAACGGCCAGCGCCGCGCGCGCCTCGACTTCGACCCGCTCTTCACGCGCTACCCGTATCTGCTGTTCATCGATCAGACCGAGACCGAGCGCATTCTCGCCGCGCAACTCGCGACGCTGGGCGTGGAGATCGAGCGCGGCGTCGAGCTGATCGAATTGAATCAGGGCTCCGCGAGCGTGAGCGCGGATTTGCGTCTTGCCAACGGGCGCACCGAAGCGTTGCGCTGCGACTGGCTGATCGCCGCCGACGGCGCGCACAGCACGGTGCGTCATCACCTCGGCATGAAGTTCGATGGCGAGACGCTCGAGCAGTCGTTTCTGCTAGCCGATGTCGCCGCGACTACGCCCTGGCCCGAGGACGAGTTCCACGTGTTCGCCTCGGGCGACGGGCTGGCGGCGATCTTTCCGTATGGACGCGGGCGTTTTCGTCTGATCGCCGATCACAAGGCGATGCTGCCTGCCGCGCCCGAGGGCGCGCTGCCCGTGCCGACACTCGAGGAATGCCGCTCGATCGTCGAGCGGCGCATGCATCATCCCGTTTCGCTCACCGACATGACCTGGGCGTCCTATTTCAACGTGAACAGCCGCATCGTGCGCTTCCTGCGCATGGACCGCGTCTTTCTCGCCGGGGATGCCGCGCACGTGCATAGCCCCGCAGGCGCGCAGGGCATGAATACGGGCATCCAGGAAGCCTTCAATCTGGGCTGGAAGCTCGCGCGCGCGCTGGGCGGCGCGCCTGACCGGCTGCTCGATACCTACCACACCGAGCGCTACCCGATCGAGCGCATCGTGCTGCGGCAAACGAGCTTCATGACGCAGCTCGTCGAGGCCGATCACGGGCCGCTCAAGCTATTGCGCGAGCGCGTGATGCCGGCGCTCGTCGCGCTCGGTCCATTGCGCGACGCGGCGCGCGAGGCGCTGAGCGAGCTGTCGATTCAGTACCGGCGCAGCCCGCTCACGCTCGAGCGGGTGCTCGACGGCGGACCGCGCGCCGGCGAACGGGCGCCCGATGCGCTCGTGCGCGTGGTCGATGGACCGCTCGGCAAGGCGCCGGGCAAGGGCCGCATCTTCGATCTGCACGATCCGGCGAGCTTCTCGCTGTTTCTGCTGGTGGACGACGAAGCGGTGCGCGCCGCGGACGCGGCGGAACATGCGGCGCAGAAGAGTGCGCCGGGCGCGGCGAATCCACCCGGCGCGCCTGCGGCGACTTCTGCGCCGAACCCCGCAGCGGGCCGCCTCGAGACGCTCAGGCCGTTTGTCGAAGCGGTCGAACGGGTCTTGCCGCAGGCGGTGCGGGTTTGGTGGGTGGCGGATTTACCGAACGGCGAGACGCCCCTGGCGGGCGAAGGCGCGGCGTCGCTCAGCGACGCCTATGGGCGCACGCGGCCCGCGTTCTATCTCGTGAGACCCGATGGCTACCTCTGCGCGCGCGGCCGCACAGGATCGGACCTGCACGGCCTCGTGCGCCATTGCGAGATGTGGTTCGCGCCCGCGCCGGCGCCTCGGCCGGCGGCGCAGTAGAGCGGGAGGACACGCTTCGCCCGGCCTCCCGTGGCGTGACGCTCAAGCCGCCGCTGCGGGCACGAGCGAATCGCGATACCGGGTGAGCGAGGCGAGCACGATCTCTGTGAAGCCCGCTTCTTGCGCGTTGCCGTCGAGCACCGCCAACAGCGTGCGGCGCATGCGCGGTTCCCAGAACTTGCGGATGTGCTCGGCGATGCCCGTGAGCGCTTCCTCGCGATCGGGCAGCGAGTCGAAGAACATGCCGATCTGGTTCGCCATCTCGATCAGATTGTCTGCTTTCATCGGCTTATTTCCCTGAAGTAGTGAGCGATTCGCGCTGGCGGAGCAACTCGAGCTGCGTCGCGTTAAAGCGCGAGTACTCGCGCTGCCAATCCGACGGCTGCTGCACGTGGCTCACCTGCACGGCGGTCACCTTGTACTCGGGGCAGTTCGTGGCCCAGTCCGAGGCGTCCGTGGTGATCACGTTCGCGCCCGATTCGGGGAAGTGGAACGTCGTGTAGACCACGCCCGGCTGCATGCGCGTGCTCACCTTCGCGCGCAGCACCGTGTGTCCCGCACGCGATTCGATGCCCACCCAGTCGCCGTCGCGAATGCCGCGGTCCTCCGCATCGACCGGATGAATCTCCAGCCGGTCCTCCTCGTGCCAGCGCGAGTTCTCGGTGCGGCGCGTCTGCGCGCCCACGTTGTACTGCGAGAGAATGCGGCCCGTCGTGAGCAGGAGCGGGAAGCGCCGCGTGACCTTTTCCGGCGAGGCGATGAACTTGGTGATCACGAAGTTGCCCTTGCCGCGCACGAATTCGTCGATGTGCATGATCGGCGTGCCTTCGGGCGCCTCCTCGTTGCAGGGCCACTGGATGCTGCCCATCTCGTCGAGCTTCTGGTACGAGACGCCGTGGAACGTGGGCGTGAGACGCGCGATCTCGTCCATGATCTGCGACGGATGCGTGTAGTCCATCTCGTAGCCGAGCGCGCGCGAGAGCAGGATCGTCGCTTCCCAGTCGGAGTAGCCGGCGATCGGCGGCATTACCTTGCGCACGCGCGAGATGCGGCGCTCGGCGTTGGTGAAGGTGCCGTCCTTTTCGAGGAACGACGAGCCCGGCAGCAGCACGTGCGCGTATTTCGCCGTCTCGTTCAGGAAGATGTCCTGCACGACGATGCATTCCATGGCCGACAGCGCCGCCGCCACGTGCTGGGTGTTCGGGTCCGACTGGACGATGTCTTCGCCCTGGCAGTAGAGGCCCATGAAGGTGCCGTCCATCGCCGCGTCGAACATGTTCGGAATGCGCAGGCCCGGCTCGCTTTGCAGCGCGACGTGCCAGGCGCTCTCGAATTCGCCGCGCACGATGGGGTCGCCCACGTGGCGATAGCCCGGCAGTTCGTGCGGGAACGAGCCCATGTCGCACGAGCCCTGCACGTTGTTCTGGCCGCGCAGCGGATTCACGCCCACGCCTTCGCGGCCGATGTTGCCGGTGGCCATCGCGAGATTGGCGATGCCCATCACCATGGTCGAGCCCTGCGCGTGTTCCGTCACGCCGAGGCCGTAGTAGATCGCCGAGTTGCCTTGCTGCGCGTAGACGCGCGCAGCGGCGCGCACTTGCTCGGCCGGTACGCCGGTCACTTCGGCCATGGCTTCGGGCGAGTTTTCCGGCAGCGCGACGAAATCGCGCCACTGCTCGAACGCGCGCGTCTCGCAGCGCTCGGCCACGAACGCCGCGTTCACGAGCCCTTCGGTGACGATCACGTGCGCGATCGAATTGACCATCGCGACGTTGGTGCCGGGGCGCAGTTGCAGGTGATGCTCGGCCTTCACGTGCGCCGTATCGACGATATCGATGCGGCGCGGATCGATGACGATCAGCTTCGCGCCTTCGCGCACGCGGCGCTTCAGGCGCGAGCCGAACACGGGGTGGCCGTCGGTGGGGTTCGCGCCGACCACCATGATGACGTCCGAGTGATCGATCGAAGCGAAGGTCTGCGTGCCCGCCGATTCGCCGAGCGTGGTCTTCAGGCCATAGCCGGTGGGCGAGTGGCACACGCGTGCGCAGGTATCGACATTGTTGTTGCCGAACGCGGCGCGCACGAGCTTCTGCACGAGATACGTCTCTTCGTTCGTGCAGCGCGACGACGTGATGCCGCCGATCGAGTCGCGCCCATACTTGTCCTGGATGCGCCGGAATTCGCTCGCCGCATATTTGATCGCTTCGTCCCAGCTCACTTCGCGCCACGGATCGGTGATCTTCGCGCGAATCATCGGCTTCTTGATGCGGTCCTTGTGCGTGGCGTAGCCCCACGCGAAGCGGCCCTTCACGCAGGCATGGCCTTCGTTCGCCTGGCCGTTCTTGTGCGGCACCATACGTACGACTTCGTTGCCCTTCATCTCGGCCTTGAACGAGCAGCCTACGCCGCAATATGCGCAGGTCGTCACCACCGAGTGCTCGGCCTGGCCCAGCATCACCACGCTCTTTTCCTGCAGCGTCGCGGTCGGGCAGGCGGCCACGCACGCGCCGCACGAGACGCACTCCGAATTCATGAACGATTCGCTCGCGCCGGCCGCCACGCGCGATTCGAAGCCGCGCCCGGAGATGGTCAGCGCGAACGTGCCCTGCGTTTCCTCGCAGGCACGCACGCAGCGGTTGCAGACGATGCACTTCGACGGATCGTAAGTGAAGTACGGATTCGACTCGTCCTTCTTGTCCTTGAGGTGGTTCGCGCCATCGAAGCCGTAGCGCACTTCGCGCAGGCCCGTCACGCCCGCCATGTCCTGCAGCTCGCAGTCGCCATTGGCGGGGCAGGTGAGGCAGTCGAGCGGGTGATCGGAGATGTAGAGCTCCATCACGTTGCGGCGCAGCTTTTGCAGTTGATCGCTTTGCGTACGCACCTTCATGCCGGCCTCGACCGGCGTCGTGCACGAAGCGGGGTAGCCGCGGCGGCCTTCGATCTCGACGAGGCACAGGCGGCACGAGCCGAACGGCTCGAGCGAGTCGGTCGCGCAGAGCTTGGGCACGTTGACCCTGGCCTCGATGGAGGCGCGCATCACGGAGGTGCCCGCGGGCACCGTGACGGACTGACCGTCGATTTCGAGCGTGACGTCGACGTCGGCGTGGCGCAGCGGCGTGCCGAAATCGGTATCGTCGAAAGGCGAGCGCGGCTTCATCGCCGCCGATTTGCAGGCGCAGTTGCCGGAGCCGCAACCGCCGGCTTGAGGCATGAGCGTGTCGGACATGGTAGGGGCTCCTCGTTCAGGCGGCCGCCGCGTCGGCGGCTGGCTGGACAGGTTCAAGACCGAAATCTTCGGGGAAAAAGTTGAGCGCGGAGATCACCGGATAGGGCGTCATGCCGCCCATCGCGCAGAGCGAGCCGGACACCATCGTGTCGCACAGATCGCGCAGCAGCGTGACCTGTTTCTCCGACGTATCGCCGTTGCGGATCTTCGCGATCACCTCGACGCCGCGCGTCGAGCCGATGCGGCACGGGGTGCATTTGCCGCACGATTCGAGCGTGCAGAACTCCATCGCGTACTGGGCCAGGTCGGCGAGATTCGCCGTGTCGTCATGCACGACGAGCCCGCCGTGACCCACCACGGCGCCCACCGCCGCATACGCTTCGTAGTCCATGGGAATGTCCCACTGGCTCTCGGGCAGATAGGTCCCGAGCGGCCCGCCCACCTGCACGGCGCGCGCGGGGCGGCCGCTGGCGGTGCCGCCGCCGTAGTCGACCATCAACTCGCGCAGCGTCACGCCGAACGCGACCTCGACGAGCCCGCCGCGCGCGATGTTGCCCGCAAGCTGGAACGGCAGCGTACCGCGCGAGCGGCCCATGCCGAAGTCCTTGTAGTACGCCGCACCCTTCGCGAAGATGATCGGCACCGTGGCGAGCGTGATGACGTTGTTGATGACCGTCGGTTTGCCGTAGAGACCGGCGAGCGCGGGCAGCGGCGGCTTCGCGCGCACGATGCCGCGCTTGCCTTCGAGCGATTCGAGCAGCGCGGTTTCCTCGCCGCACACATAGGCGCCGGCGCCCTTCGCGACGAACAGATCGAAGCGCTTGCCGCTGCCGAGCACGTCGTCGCCGAGCCAGCCCTTGGCGCGCGCGCGGGCGATCGCTTCTTCGAGCGCGGCGATCGAATGCGGATACTCGCTG
>Ga0164242_10010104_pt1 | contig 10122 bp, 6 predicted proteins | sample OricomgcompostMG_FD_108783 | JGI IMG/M metagenome (GOLD analysis project Ga0164242, IMG submission 108783) | Miracle-Growth compost microbial communities from Emeryville, California, USA - Original compost - Miracle growth compost (MG) ... | reverse complement strand
GTATCTGTTGTATTCTGGTATTTGTCCCTAACATACACGGCCACCTGAATGGCGTTTGTATCCAGTCCCCTGATCGAGTTATCAATGGAATCCGTAGAGGTATATATACCAGAATAAAGTGCCCAATTCCCTTTTTGTCTGGTTAATAGCTGAATGGCGACATCGGCTTTCTCATCATTGAGGGCTTTTATATTTATCCCGCCAAAATCAGGGGATACTTTTAAGGAATTATAGACTTCCCAAATTGGACTGATTAACGGTCTCACCTTGACTTCAATAGGCTTAGAGGCTTTTTCAGCACGGTTGACTGAAAAGATTTCCACCGTATGTTCAAGTGTATCAGCAAAGCCGTCCAGTATTAGTTGATTTTCATAATAAGACGCCTTTACCACCCTTTGAACACCCTTTTTAGTCTCATAGACGGCTTTTACATAATACAGGTTGGGGTCGGCTGGGACTGTGTAATGTAAAATGGCCGTTCCTTTACCATTGTCTATGGTGATATTGGATATTAATTGGGGGATTGTCTCATTTTGGCTGAGCGAAGCATGTACCACCCCATCTTTTTTACAGTTTAAGTTTAAAAATAACATCTGCAGTAGCAGCAATATCCCTACTGGATATCCGTACCTTTTTAATTTATATAATCGATTTTTCATATACTTTGATTTTTTTACTTAGGCCATCCTGGATTTTGTACTAGATTATTATTGGTTCTCAATTCATTAATCCACAGAGGCCACAAATAATCTCTGGGTGCCACAAAGGATTGCTGAAACAGGGTACGCGGTTGGTAATAGGAAATAGCAGATGACTGATTGGTAGTCCATCCAACAACTGCTGTATTAAATTCAGCGGCCGCATCCTTCCACCTTCTTAAATCCCAGTAAGACGTGCCTTCAAAGGCCATTTCTATCTGGCGTTCCTGCTTGATTATCTCTCTCAAGCCATTTTTGGTCTTATACTTATTAGGACTTTTTGAATAATTTGTCCAGGAGCTCGCAACCCCCTGAAGTCCGGCCCGGTTGCGTACTGAATCAATGTACCGGTATACTTCACTGGTGGGCTGATCCTGACTTTCATTAAGCGCTTCAGCGTAAAGAAGGTAAATATCCGCTACCCTGATTTCCGGCCATTCATATTCTCTTACATTAACGCCGTTAGAGCTGTAGGAGAAATTATAATCGACAAACTTCTTAATATAATAACCCGTCTGGTTCTCATAACCGATTTCGTTATTGCCCCCATATTGGCCAAGTTTTGCCTGGAGCGTATAAGTATCTTCATCACTGCCGGAAGGGCTGCTAAGTAAATACCATACCCCGCCGTCAAAGCACAGGTCAGCATAAAACCGGTTCTCTCTGTCAAAATTGAGTCTGGCAGTCGTATATCCCTCGCTTACGTCAAAACGCTCTTCATGGGTGGCGGTTCTTAACTGATTGATCTGACTAAAATCCAGTGTCTTGTCTTCACTAATGGGAACACCATTGGAAGTATAGAACAACTCGGCCATTCTTAGGGTAGCCCCAAATTGCCCCCTGGCACCCGATATATTTGAATACTGCGAGGCAAGTTTTACCATGGTGACGTTTTGCAGATATCCCACCCTGGAATTAGACAACCCCCAGATTTTTTCACTATTCCACCTATCGCAAATGGCCTGACGTATATTTAGTTGGGTAATGGTAGCGTCCGATAAATTGGTCAAAGAAGATTTTGGATAATAATACAGATGAAAGCCAGCTGTATTAGCCGCGTCAACGGCTGCCTTGCAGGCAGCTGCAGCGCGTATCCATTTATTGTTATCCTCCTGGCTATTGAATAAGTGCACACCTCTGTTATCCACTACATTGGCATAATCCGGATTGCCGTTAAATAAAGGGCTGGCCGCCAGCACCAAGAGCTTGGCCTTAATGGCTGCGGCAATGGGTTTTGTTACCCGGCCTAGTTCCGTTCCTCTGTTTAAAATGGTCATCGGCAGTAAGGTATAGGCCGAATCCAATAGGCCTGCAATATAGTTTACACAGGAATCAAAAGGTTGCCGATAGACCTTTACTTCAGCGGGAGACGCAGAAATAGGCAGATTCTTGTCATTAATCGGAATGGGGCCAAAGGACCTAAGTAAAAGGTAGTTATAATAAGCTTTTAAAAACAGGGCCTCTCCGATCCATCTGGCTCTTTCCGTGGCTGACAAATCTTTAACCTTATTGGTATCGGCAATATTTTCTAAAAAAATATTGCAATTGGAGATGCCTTGAAAGAGTCTGATGCCACCGTTGCCACCACCCCAATAATCACAGATAACGGTAGAAGAAGTCTGATAGCCTCTGGCGATATCCCAGGCATGAACGCTCAGATCTCTTTTGGAAGTGGACAGCCAGATTTCATTGCCCGCCAGCATCCCGATATTACTATTCGGGTCTCCATCATGGGGCACATAGGAATAGCAGGTAAACAAAAATTTCTCGGCCTCATTTCTTAAGGTAAAGGCGTTATTAATGGTCGCCACATTATCGGGCACTACGTCCATAAATTTTTTACAACTGCTGAGTATGTTACTCAAAACCAAGCAAAGGGTGATAGCGGTTGTGATTTTTTGTATGTTTATTAATTTCATTGTTTCTTAAGTTTTTCTGTTTGTTCGAACAATCAGGTGTAGCAAACGGGTTACAGGCTACTCAATATTAAAATTAATTCCAATATTATAAGTGCGCTGAATCGGGTATCCCAAACCATTGCCCCCCATTTCCGGATCCCAGAGATCAAATTTGCTCCATACAAAGAGGTTATTGCCATTTACATATACCCTGGCGTTTTTGAACCCGACGGATTTTAAGGATGGCACCTGAAATGAATAACCTAATTCCAGTGTCTTAAGCCTAAGGAAGGTGCCGTCTTCCATCCACCAGGTGGAGGTCTGATTGTTATTGCCAATAAAGCGGTCGCTGAGCCTGGGCCAGAAGGCGTAACTGTTGCGGTTATTTTCAGACCAGTGATCCTCGGCAACGGCCTTTAGCAGGTTGTTCTGATAGCTGCCATTAATGACAAATGGGGAAATATTTTCCGGATTTATCCAAAAAGAGGAACGGGCAGAGCCTTGAAAAAATGAACTGATATCAAAACGTTTATAACCAAAGGAAAACCCAAGTCCGTAGATGATTTCAGGGGTAGTCGGATAGCCAATCGGTACCAGGTCATTTTGGTTGATAGAACCGTCTCCATTCACATCCCGGTATTTAATATCCCCAGCCATATACTCTCCAAAGGTTTGTGTCGGGCTGTTTCTCACCTCGGCGTCATCAATAAAGAGATGATCGGCGATATAACCAAATACCTGATCTACCGGATAGCCAACACGGCTCAGGTAAGCAATATTATCCGGATAAATCGGCTCATCATAAACCAAGGTCTTAGAAGTGGCATAAGTCAGATTGACACGGGTCTGCAACCAGGTGTTTTTGCTGAGGTGTGCATTATAGTTAGCCAGGAAGTCTATCCCTTTATTTTCAGCCTTACCGGTATTGGCCTCAGGTGTAGACATCAGCCCCATGGAATTAGGAATATAGCTTCTGCTCATTAGGATATTATCGGTACTTCTCTTATATAGCTCTATAACCATATCCAGATTTTTAAAGAGGGTCAGATCCATTCCCAGATTATATTGGCGCGTATGCATCCAGGTAATGCTTTGGTTGGGATACCGGTTAATAAATATGCCTGGCCTGGAATAACCATAATCCAATCCAAAGGTGGATCCGTAATCATTATCATTCATATTGACATCTGACAGATAGAAAAAGCGGTCATCTGAATTACCAATCTGGTCATTACCAGCTACCCCGTAGGTAAACCTTAATTTCATTTTGTTGATAACGTCCAGTAATGGATCAAAGAATTTTTCCTTGGATATGTTATAAGCAACACCTATGGAGGGGAAAAAGCCAAATCGTTTGTTTTCCGCAAATCTTTCTGAACCGTTATAACCAAAATTAAACTCGGCCAGGTACTTCTCTTTAAACCCATAAGTAAAACGACCGGATAGGCCTTCATTTTTATGAGGTAAGGACTTAGCCAGGCTACCGGAATTACCCTGCGTCTGACTTTGCATAAGTCCTGTCAGCATCCCGGAGACCGTATGCGCTCCCCAGTTTTTATTATAATTTAATGTCGCCTGTGCATAATACATGGAACTAACGTCCTTGGAGGATTCTGTGTAACTCAGGTATTCTGAGCCAACGGTGCCAATGGAGGCTGGTCCTCCGTCATTGAGCACGTATAGGCTGGATATATTTTTATTATCCAGGCTCTCAGCATTATAAAAAAATGGATTATAATTTCTATTGATTGAATAATAAGAATACCTTTTTACATAGGCCATAAAATTGAAATTAAGGCCCGGCAGGATAAATTTCAGGTCCTGAGAACCATCAAACTGAACATTGATGGAGGATCCGAAGCTTTGAAAGTAGCCAGAAACAGAATAGGCATAGGGATTTACATACAGATCCTGTTTGCCAGGTATGACGGCGTTTCCAAACAAGGGGTGATTAACGTAAGGCATGTAATCGGAAGGAAATATGGCCGGAAAGGCTACGGGGTTGGAATAGGCCGCATTATTAAAGATGCGTCCCCCGTCTCCATTATTAGGACCATTATAATCATCAAACTGTGCATAGACTCTTACGGCAGCCTTGGTGGTTGGTGTCACATTCAAATCCACATTGGAGCGGATATTGTAGTTTTTTAATTTGATATTATTATTAAAATTATTAATAGGATTGGATCTCAGGATGCCGTTATCTACATTATAGGTACCTGATAAATAATACCTGGCAACCTTGCCCCCTCCCATAACATTTAAATTATACCGCTGATTATAGGTATAGGATTTTATCATGGTATGAATCCAGTCATTGCTGGGATATAGTAAGGGATTGGCCCCCTCTATGGTCTGATCTATCTTATTTTGGCTATAAGGCGTAGCTGCCAGTGGATCTCTGGTAAGCGCCGCCTCATTGGCCAGGCGCATATAGGTGATATTATCAGCAAAATTAATATGTTCTGTATTGGAGTTGATAGAATTTTCCATTCTGAAGAAAAATTTTGCAGATCCGATTTCCCCTGCCTTGGTTGTAATCAACAGTACACCGTTTGCGCCACGGGCGCCATATACGGCAACCGCTGTAGCATCCTTTAATACGGAGAATTTGGAAATATCATCGGGTTGCAGTCTGGCCAGATCATTGGTACTGGATTCGATGCCGTCAATCAGGATAAGTGGATCCTGTTTGCCGGATCCAAAGGCACTGAGACCACGAATAAAAAAGGAAGCATTGTCTTTACCTGGCTCGCCGGTTCTTTGATAGGCAATCATCCCGGGGATCTGGCCCGCAAACATGGTGGTTAGATTACTGGATGGCTGACGGATCTTTTGTACATCCACTGTTGTGATGGCACTGACCATACTCTCTCTTTTTTGGGTACCAAATCCCACCACGACCACATCATTTTTTTCGGCGATAGCGGGCTTTAAGGCAACATCGATTATCTTATGATCGCCCACTTCTATCTCCTGTTGCTCGTATCCTACGTAGCTAAATACCAATCTACTATATCCGGTTGGAATAATAATCTGATACACACCATGCGTATCAGTAGCGGTTCCCTGGGTTGTACCCTTGACAACGACGCTGACCCCTGACATTGGCTTGCCCTGATCATCGGTTACTTTTCCGGTAATCACCTTTTGCTGAATAGTGGCATCGGGCACTTGCTTTTGAGCGGGACTAATTTTGTCAACTGCAATCTTCGGCGTCTTTTCTGCGGCCTTTATGATCACGGATTTACCTTTAATGGTATAGCTCAGCTTTCTGCCTTTCAGGCAATCAGCAAGCGCTGTGTTGATCGTCGCATTGTTTAAATCCAGATCCACGCGTTCAGATCCGCCTATCAGACCGGCATTATAAATAATGTTATACCCACTTTGCTTCCCGATACTTTTAAAAGCTTCAAATAAACTGATGCCTTTTTTATGTAAATTAATTTTTTGGGCAAGTCCAAGGGCATAAACATGCATCAGGCCGGCAAAAATGAGTAGCGAGGTTAACCGCATCCTGATTTTCATTTTGCCTCGTCTGGACCACCTTTGTTTGTTTTTTTTCAAGCGATTCAATTTCATTGTGATTAAATATTTACTTTTTGAGAAAAGCCAATTAACTGATAAACATTATAAATAATAGCATGGGGGCCCTACAGGCAATCCATTGCCTGTCCGGCAAAAATGTTTTTTTTGCCGGTTGCCTTATGCACGCTTTGCATGCCTGGAATACTCTATATATACCTGAAATTATTTCACGACGTATAAAACCTTGCCCTGAATTTTAAAATTCACTTTATTGGTTGCCGATAATAGCGAAAGCACTTCTGAGAGCGGCGTATTTTTGGAAATAATACCGTCCAATTTAATATGCTCCGCATGGCTTTGATATACCACCGATACATTATACCATCTGGCTACCTTCGTTAAAATATCTTGCAATGATTCATTACTAAAAATAAAATAACCGTCCTTCCAATCAATAACGGCGTCCAGATCAACATTTCTCACTTTTAACTGGTCTGTTAAAACGGCTTGTTTACCAGGCACCAATAAACAGCTGTCCTTTTTGCTTTCACTTACAACCTTTAAACTACCCTCTAACAGTGTTGTTTTAACCGCTTTACTGTCATCGTAGGCTTCAATATCAAAGTGTGTTCCAAGCACCCGGGCCTCTTGCCCTTTGGTTTTGACATAAAAAGGGTGTTTTGGATCATGAAACACTTCAAAATAAGCTTCTCCGGTTAAATATACCCGCCTATTGGAGAGTTGCGCAAAGGAAGCCGGAAACTTAAGACTCGATCCTGCATTCAACCACACCTTTGTCCCATCGGGTAAGGTCAGGTTATACTGACCGCCTAATGGCACTTTTAAGGTATTATAGGTGATCTTTTGATCCGCTTTTCTTGTACTAGTTAGGGGTGATTTTAAACCGCCCCCCTGATAGATCACTTTGCCGTTACTAAGTTTTAAAATATTGCTCCCGGATTGAAGGCCAATCTGACCGTTACTTACAGAATCCAGATTTAAGGAAGTGCCATCACCCAAAATCAAAAAAGCTTTATTGCCACCAGGCGGCACATCTGCCATCATCTTGTTAGAATTAGCATGGCTTAGATATAAAAAAATGCCGCCCACCAGAACAATCAGCGCCGCAATACTTGCGGCAAGCATCCTGAAATCAAAACCTTTCCCATTATGCTTGGCACCTGCCTGGTTTTTATTGATGCTTTGAAAAACAGATTGCTTTATCTTTTTTGTCGTGCGCAACAATAACTCCTCGCTCAACTCACCTGGCAATGGTAGTTCGTTCTCAGCATTAAAATCCGCATACCATGCTTCAAGATAGGCCTTCTCCTTTTCAGAACACTGGCCATCAAGGTATTTTTGAATCAGTTCTTTAAAATCTATTGGTTCCATGGTATGGGTTTGCTATTATAATAACAATTCAAATAAGGGGCATAGGGATATAAACTCAAAAAAAAGATTAACCATTAAAATGGTTGGACCATAAAATAAGCAAAAGGACCAGGCCTATTTTGGTTTTGAGGATTCTAAGAGAGGCCTTTATATGATCATTTACTGTAAATTTGGAAATGCCTAACCGGTCCGCAATCTGCTGATGGCTCAAATTTTCCTGACGACTCAGAATAAATACCTGCCGCATCCTAGGTGAGAGTTTATCAATCTCCGCCATTAAAATGGCTTCCAGTTCTTTTTTCTGAATAATATGCTCTGTGGAGTTAATAGGGTGATTTTCAACAAAATGCTTAAAATCTTTTTCATATCGAACAATGACTTGGCGGTGTTTTATCACATTCAAAACCATATGGCGGGCAGAGGTAAACAAATATCCGGCAATATTATCACAATTAATTTCCTTCCTTCTCTCCCACAGTTTAATAAATATATCCTGCACAACGTCCTCAGCTTCTGCAATATCTAAAAGCTTTCGATGGGTGTGGCTGATTAAAACCGCACCATAACGATCAAACAGCGTTTCAAATGCCACCTGATTGTCCCTCTTAATCAAATCCATTAATTCGTGATCGTCATAAGCACTCAGATCCTGCATAATTGCTCAATTAAAAATAATATAAACTGTTAAATACCTGGCAAATTATAATAATTTTGGATAAATTTAAGTGAATTTAATATTCATTTACATTTAAATATAGTAGTCTATTGATAACCAGAAATATCTATTTTGAAATTATATTAAAAACCGTCTGCACAGCACCGGAAATGACCACCATATGCAGCAATAAAAAAGCCAGCCAATGCGACACTGAATGTAAATATCAATCAGGACAACATTGGCTGGCACTTAGAATAGAAAGTAATTTTCAATTAATGACTATCTTTTGGGTTGTTTAAATTGAAACTCCTTTGCCGACACCAGGCGGACTTTGAAATTACTTTTTTTGTATCTTTCAATTTGCGCCGCTCTTTTCTTTGTCATAACCTCCCTGGTACATTTAGCAATAAACTTGTCCTTTTCGTCGCTGAATATGGGTGCATTGATCCTATCATAACAAAATCCTTTTGTCTGCTTTACGAATCCATATGTTTTGCCTGATATTTGCTCGATTTTTGTCATAAACTGATTTTCAAGCTGATTTTGCGCAGCATCAAAATATACTTTGCTATTAATAATGCCAGGCATGAGCTCAGATATGTAGCCTATCTTCTCATAAGTATTATAGGCGGCGGCATACCCATAAACCGTAATTTCCTGCGATTTTGCCTGTTGTAGGTTTAAACCCAACATGATAGTTGTTGCCAAAAATAGAATAACACCTTTTGCTTGTTTCATAAAAATTTATATTTAGTGATTAATAAAAAAATTACCAACATATACACACTGTTTTAAATGCATTTTAGGGGAGAGTTAAGTCTCTTAGTTTAATAAGCTTGCTTATAATTGTATCGCTGGTGGCTTTATTACCAGGTAGATACAGATCTACACCGGTTGCCCCCTGAAATGTGCTCCAATATTTCAAAGGTGCCCCTAAATGGCCGAGTATAAAATATCCAGGATTGGCCCAAATAGTAAAAACACGCAAATCCTTTCGAGGTTGCTGTTGGTAACCCTGCGCACTGGTATCAATAATATTTTTATACCATATTTTGGCAAAACCTGCCGGTAAATCAAGGGATTTATCAGCATGGTATTTTTCAGTTTTTACCACGAAATAATCTTCGTTGAAAATATAGGTTTTGCGCACCGAAAACCTTAAATCTGGATCGTTATTGGTAAATTTAATCTCCTTTAGGTTTTCTCTCAACCACCCAAGGATTTGCTTTTTATTTTGAGCAGCCGTACTTTGGCTGCGTAGTAAAAGCATTAATAAACCGACTATCCAAAAAGATACTTTCATTTTTTAAATTTCAGGTGACTGGGAAAACAGTGGACTATATTGCTGTTCTGACCCTTTAAGATCGAGGGCACACAAACGCTATTATTTTGTTTGCGATTAGACGCGCTTTTAACATTATGGGTAAGGGTATGGAGCCATATTAGCGCAAGGTCCAAAACGATCCGCTAAAAAAAAATACCCTATGTAGGGTATTTTTTGACGCCAATCGTTATGATGGATTAAATGTGCTATTATGGTAATTCCCATCACAAACACTTTGCGCAATATCTTTCTATAAAGGCAAGGTTTTACTTAAAATGACCAGATGAACCAAAAGCTACAGTTCATCTACCAAACCCAACTGTATTGACTGAATAAACAGGTTGGGACTGTCAATCAAAATATCTTGACCAATTTGCTTTTTTAAACCTTGGAATTTCCGCTTCAATATGCCAGGAGGCAAAATTTGCCTCCGCCATCCATGCATTTAGTCAACATACCCTCGCCTAGAAGGCGAGGGCTTGCCACTACTGTCGGATAAATCCGACAACGCGACCATGGGCTGACCCGCTGCAGCCTAATTCGGCGATGTTTAATGCTGCATTCTTGTCCGCATGGTCACCGTGACCACAGCTGCAGCACACAAATTCGCTTTGAGTTTTCCGG
>Ga0164242_10010103_pt1 | contig 10122 bp, 6 predicted proteins | sample OricomgcompostMG_FD_108783 | JGI IMG/M metagenome (GOLD analysis project Ga0164242, IMG submission 108783) | Miracle-Growth compost microbial communities from Emeryville, California, USA - Original compost - Miracle growth compost (MG) ... | reverse complement strand
CGGGCCGGTGCCCCTCATCGACGAACTCCTCGCCGAGGATCGGCTGGAGGCGCAGCGGGTCGAGCCGAACGACAGTCACTGGCGGCACACGCCTGGCTGGGTAGCGGGCCTGGCCGACCGGATGGCCGACGAGCTGTTGCGGCACGGCCGGACGAGCGTGCGCACCTCAGCTGGCACCGTGCAGGCGCGGCTGGGACGGGCGGCGCTGGGCCGCCGCAAGCTCGAGGTGAACACCACGAGCCTGGACGGGAATCGAAGCTGGGGAAGCGAATGCGTGACGAGCCGGCGCGGCCCCGGCCTGCGGGCCGAACTGGCCGATCTGCTCGCTGACGGCATCATCGATCCGGTGCGCTGAGGGCACCGACGATCACCCCGGCCCTACGGTCCCGGCCGACTCACCGGCACTCTCGCCGGGCGGACGGCCAGCGCGCTGATCGTCGAGGTAGCGTTCGTGCACCTCTTTTGGTCCGAACGGCCACCGGTGCCGGGCCCGTGCCCACAGCAGGAACGCGATGATGCCGGCGGCCAGCCAAGCCAACGACAACTCGATGGGGTGCAAACCCGGGGCGTTCTTGTCGGCAAACACGTACACGAGAATCCAGCCGACTGCCGCTACGACGCTCGGCACCGGATACAACCACTGCCGATAGGGCCGGTGCAGCTCACGCTGTCGGCGACGCAGCACTGACAGCGCCAACACCTGAGCGAGCCCTTGCACCAGCACCAGTACCGTGGTCAGCAACTGGATCAGCACGGTAATCGAGGTCAACTCTCCGATCACGAACCCAACCAGGGTAATGACACCCATCGTCACCAGACCGACCGTGGGAAACTCCAGCCGCGGGTGCAGCCGGGCGAACACGGCGAAGAACACCTTGTCTTTCGCTGCATCGTAGGGCACTCGTGAACCGGCCAGCAGCCCGGCCAGCACGGACGCAAACGCGGTAATCAGTATGAACACGGTCACGATCTTGGCTGGCACCGAACCCCAGGCGCGTTGCAGCACCACGGACGCGACCGAGCTGTAGGCTTGGGAGTTCGTGTTGGCCATTTCGTGCCAATTCACTACCCCCAGCACTCCGATCTGCATGGCGAGGTAGATGACCATGATCCCGAGCACCGCGAAGATGATCGACCGCGGAATGGTGCGGCCAGGATTGCGCATCTCCGCGCCCAGATAGGCGGTGGTGTTATAGCCGAGATAATCATATATGCCGACGGTCAGCCCGCCTGCCAGTCCGATCCAGAATCCGCCAGTGCCGACGTCGAGCGCATGCGGAGGATATGTGAACACCTGTTGGGCATGAAAGTGTGTGTACGAGGCGAGGATCAGTGCCAAGACCGTGCAGATCATGATGACCCACAGCACAGTCGCCAGCCGTCCGATCGATTCAATGCGTCGCCACAAGAACGCGACGATCAATGCGATCAGCACGACCCCGACCACGTATGACTCGGCGGTACCCATCGACGGCCACAAGAACGTAAGGTATGAGACGAACCCGACAATGCCGGTCGACATCGTGAGCGGAATGAACAGAACCGCGGTCCAGACGAAAAGGAATGGCATCAGCCGACCGGTGCGATACTGGAAGGCCTCGCGCAGGTAAACGTAGGTGCCGCCCGATCCCGGCATCGCCGCACCCAGCTCGGACCACACCAGACCGTCGCACAATGCCAGAATCGCTCCCGCAATCCACCCCATGATCGCCTGCGGACCGCCGAACACGACGACCATCGCGGGAATCGTGATGAACGGGCCCACGCCCACCATCTGCGACATGTTGATCGCCGTCGCCTGCACCGCACCGATACGACGACGCAGCTGCGGCCGTGCTCTCGCGGTCCCGGCGGACTGACGGTCACCCTCAGCCATGATGTTCGAGGCGCTCCCTTCTGGCCTTCGGCCCTCCCGCCGCCGCGCGGCATCGTCGCTGCACCGCCTGCGCACACAGCGCGAGCCGGCACCTGGGTGCACCAGGTTCCGTACCCAACCCCGATCGGCTGGAAACCGCCCCATCGTCGGTCCGGACTGCAGGGTCCGCGCCCCGGGGCCCGCCACGGCCAACGTTGCCGGTGTAGCACCAAAATCGACACGCGGCGGAAGAAGGGAAACGCTTTAGGGACCGCGACGCTTCCCACGTCTGCATCTGATACGCACACCTGGAAGCGCTGTTCATGGCTAAGCTTCTAGTCTCCGGCCGAGCGCCATATCACTCCAGGGCTGTATTGGTCTTCGCCGTGCTCCCACTGTGTGTCGCTGAAGCTGTAACACTCAGCCGTTCCGATTGCAGGACCAAGTGAGGAACATGGCGGCAACCCACCACGTCTTCACACGTGCAGTTGCAGTGCGGCGTCGATCACAGTCGGAGCCACGTACTGGTCGGCGGTGAACGCGTTCGGTGGCCAACCCGGCTCCGGTATCCCGACGGCGCCGGGCCAGACGGGCAACGTGGGCTGGCGACCTCGCGCGAGCACGCTCAGTCCGGCAGTAGCGGCACCGAAATGCCGGCATCCCGCCCGACCAGCACCCCGCGGGTGAGCAGCTTGGTGCCGAACCGCGCATGGACCTCGTCCATCGCGATGTCGAGCGCTCCGTCGGCGTAGCGGTCGAACGGCAGCGCCAGCTGTATCGCGCCACTGTCGTCCAGGCCCTCCACCGCCACCCCGACCAGCGTCAGGCCATCCCGACCGACCGGCTCTGCCATCGCCTGCAACAGGCCGAGCGCGACCCGCTGCACCGTCGCCGTCTGCGCCGTCGGCATCGGCAGCGTGTGCGAGCGGGTGACCCGGCGGTAGTCGCCGAATCGCAGCCGCAGCGTCACCGTCCGGCCGGCCCGGCCGGCCTTGCGCATCCGGCCACAGACCCGGTCGACCAGGCCTTCCAGCACCGGCTCGATATCGGCCAGCGCGTGCCGGGGCCGGCCCAGCGCCGACTGCGCACCGACCGACCGGCGACGCCGACCGACCTGCACCGGCCGCGGATCCCGGTTGTGCGCCAGCGCGTGCAGGTGCCGGCCCGACGCCGGCCCGAGGACGGCCACCAGCTCGGTCTCGGCCATGGCCGCCACCTCGCCGACCGTCCGGATACCCAGCCGGGACAGCTTCTCCGCCGTCACCGGCCCGACGCCCCACAGCCGGCGCACGGGGAGCGGATGCAAGAACTCCAGCTCGCGATCGGGCTCCACCATCAACAGCCCGTCGGGCTTGCCCACCCCACTGGCCACCTTCGCCAGGAACTTCGTCCGGGCGATGCCGACCGTGATGGGCAGGCCGACCTCGGCCCGCACCCGCTGCCGCAACCGCACCGCGATGTCCACGGCCGGCCCGGCAATACCGGCCAGCCCGCTCACGTCCAGGAACGCCTCGTCGATGGACAGCGCCTCCACCACCGGCGTGGTGTCGGCGAACACCGCGAACACGGCCTTGCTCGCCGCCGAATACGCCGACATGCGGGGCGGCACCACAAGCGCCTGCGGGCAGCGCAGCCGGGCCTCCCGCCCGCTCATCGCCGTCCGCACGCCGTAGCGGCGGGCCTCGTAGCTGGCGGCGAGCACCACTCCGCCGCCGACGATCACCGGGCGGTCACGCAGGGTCGGGTCGTCCCGCTGCTCGACCGACGCGTAGAACGCGTCCAGATCGGCATGCAGAATGCTCGCCGTCGGCTGCGACACGAACACATGTTCGCATCGGCCGCGGACAATCCGCCAGCCTCAGCCAGCCGAGGCGTAGGCGCGGGAGAGCGCATCGGCCGCGGCGACACCGTCGTCGGCCGTGGCCAACGTCGGAGCGCCCCCGCGCGCCCAGGTGAGGAAGGCAGCCGCCTGCCGGGTGAACCGATCCCCGTCGTCCACCTGAACCTGCTGCGGCGCGGCACCGGCCATCGTTTGCGTCAAGGCGCCGGTGCCGTAGTCGAACACCAGCTCGCCAGCCGTGCCGCGCAGGCCCACGCGCGCGTGCCCGGGCGCAACCCGCCAGCTGGCGACCACGCTGCCGAGCACGCCGTTCGTCGACCGCAGGGTCAGCATGCCGGAGTCCTCGACGTCGAGAGCCGGGCCACGCTCAGTGGCGGTCGTCGCGGTCAATGCCCGCACGTCGGCGATGTCGCCGACCAGGTAGCGGAACAGGTCGACCGAATGCACGCACGTGTCGGTGAGGACGCCGCCGCCGGCGATCTCCGGCCGGGAGAACCACCGGTTCTCCACGCCGTCCAGCGGGCCGGAGAACTCGTTGACGAACGCCAGCACCGTGCCGATGTCGCCGCGTTCGGCGATCGCCCGCATGGCCTGAATCTGCGGCTGGTACCGGTGGCAGAAGCCGACAGCCAACGGCACTGCGGCCGCCTGCGCGGCAGCTCGCATCCGCTCGCAGTCGGCAACGGTGATGGCCATCGGCTTCTCGCACAGCACGGCCACCCCGGCCTCGAGCGCGGCCAGCGCCGACGGCAGATGCCCGGACGGTGGCGTGCACACGCTCACCGCAGACACGTCGGCCCCGGCCAGCAGCGTCGCGAGATCGGGATAGGCGGTGGCGCCGAACTCGTCGGCCGCCGCCCGCGCCCGATCGGCGTCGACGTCGGTGACCGCCACCACCGGGTTGCCCGCGGCCGCGTAGGCACGAAGGTGCGTGTGGCCGATGCCGCCGACGCCGATCACCCCGACCCGCACGGCGTCGGGTACGCGGGCCGCTGGCGCCCCGCTCATGACGCCGCCAGCAGCTCGGCCAGCGCGACCCGCTCGCCGGTGGCTGCCGACCTCTCCCCAGCGGCGAGAATCGCCAGCACCTGCAGGGTCTCAGCCGGACTCACCGGCGACTGCCCGGTCTCGACCATCCGCACGAACGCGGCCATCGTGCCCGCGTAGAACCCGTCGGCGTCGGCGATCTGGGTCTGGGCCATGCCGTCGGACCCGTAGGCGCTGAGGTGGAACAGGTATGCCGCGTCACGCAGGGTCTGCACGACCAGCGTCGGGCCACCGTCGAAGCCGACCACGGCCACGTCGCGGTCCGCGCCGGCGAAGCGCTGCACCCAGCTCGCACCCGGGCCAGTGACAGCACAGGCCACCTCGACCGCATGAACGCCGTAGTTGTACCAGTCGCCCGGACCGACGCTGACCACCGAGCTGAGCGCGCCGACCCCCGCCTCCGGTCCGGTCACCGCCGGCAGCTCGGTGGCGAAGCGCAGCGCCGAGGAGCTCAGCAACGGCGTGCCGGCGCGTTCGGCCACATCGAACAGCGAGGCGGCGTCGGCCAGCTCGAGCGTCATCGGCTTGTCGATGAACGTGGGCACGCCCGCCTCGACGAACGGCCGCGCCAGCTCGGCATGCAGGGACCCTCCGTCGAGATCGTCCACCACCAGCACCGCGTCCACCGACGAGGCCGGGTCGAGCAGATCCTCGGGCTGCTCCACCACCCGGTCGATGCCGTGTCTGGCGGCCAGCGTCGGAGCGTCGTCGTGCATGCCGGACAGCCCGGCCTGGCCGCTGCTCCACACCGCGGTCACGCGGGCCCCGGCCACTCGAGCCGGCGCACCGTCCGGGCCGCCGTTGAGCAGCGCCGCGAACACACCGGCATGGGAGGTGTTGGTGCCGAGCAGTCCAACGCTGATCATGGAAATCCGTCCGCAGGCGACAGGTACGCCGCCGACGCTAGCAACAGCCCCAGGTCGATTGGTCAAAACTTGCCCGTTTCCTCGACGCCGATGGGCCACTTCCGCACAACGCGCGGTGCTCGCCTCGCTCGCGGAGCGAGCTCCGGCGGGTCAGCCACTCACTGCGCTGACCCCGTCCTCGCTCACGGCGCGAGCTCCGGCGGGTCAGCCACTCACTGCGCTGACCCCGTCCTCGCTCGCGGCGCGAGCTCCGGCGGGTCAGCGGTACGCCCGCGCTTGGAGTTCGAACAGCTCCGCATACCGGCCGCCGGCGGCCAGCAGCTCCGCATGCGTGCCGACCTCGCTCACCCGCCCGTCGTGCAGGACGACGATCAGGTCGGCCATCCGCACCGTCGAGAACCGGTGCGACACCAGCACCGTGATGCCGCCGGTGCTGCGCGACGTGGCCATCGACGCCTGCGCGAACTGGTCGTACAGGTCGTGCTCGGCCTCCGGGTCCAGTGCCGCCGTCGGCTCGTCCAACAACAGCAGCAGCGGGTTCGTCCGCATGAACCCACGCGCGATCGCCAGCCGCTGCCACTGCCCGCCGGACAGATCCACCCCGTTGCTGAACCGCTTGCCCAGTTGGGTGTCCAGCCCCTCTGGCAGGCCATGGACGACGTCGGTGGCGTTACCTCGCACGATCGCCGACTGCAGCACCGGCTCCTGGTCCATCCGGCCGGTATCCCCCACGCCGACCGCGCCGCCGGCGGTGAACTCGAACTTGACGAAGTCCTGGAAGGCCGCCGACGCCCGCGCCCGCCACTGCTCCGGGTCTATCGTCCGCAGGTCTTTCCCGTCCACCAGCACCGCGCCCGAACTCGGGTCGTACAACCGCGCCAGCAGCTTCACCAGGGTCGACTTGCCCGCCCCGTTCTCCCCCACCAGCGCAACCGCCGAGCCCGCCGGTATGAACAGGTTGACATCCCGCAACACGCGCTCGTCCGAGCCCGGGTAACCGAACTCCACGTCGCGCAGCTCGATACCGCGCTGCAGCTTCGTCGGCGCCGGGTCGGTCGCGGTCCGCCAGGACTGTTCGGAAGCGTAGCGGCGCAGCCACGCGTACCGCTCGAACAGCCGGATCGACTCGCCCGTGTCACGCGTGGCCGAGGCGATGCCACCGGCCGCCTGGTCGATCCGCGCGCCCAGCACCACCAGCAGCGCCAGGCCACCGGCGCTGATCGCACCGACCCGGGTCTGCTCCGCCGCGTAGACAATGGCCGCGGCGAACGCGAGCCCGAACGTCACGCGTGCGGCCAGCTCGTACCACATGCCCTTCATGCAGGCGCCGACCCGCTGCTTGGCGACCACCTCGAGCATGCCGTCCATCCGGTCCAGCAGCACCTGCTGCAACCCGAACGTGCGCAGCTCCAGCGCGTGGTGCGGGTTCTTCACGATCGCGGTCAGCCGCTCGACCAGCCGGGTGTGGTGGGTGGTGGCCTCCCGCGCACCGAACCGGAGCTTGCCGTCCAGGTAGCCCGTCCACACCCGCAGCAGGCCGACCACCGGCAGCAGCAACAACACCGGGCTTATCGTCGCTACCAGCACGACGATCGTCACCGAGCTGACGATCATGAACAGGATGCTGAGCAGGTTCATCACGTTGAACGAGATCTGCCGCGCCCGTCGGTGCAGCAGTTCGATTCGGTCCGCGATATCAGGACGCTCATGGTGCACGATGCTGGGGATGCCGGTGGTGAGCCTGATCAGGTCGGCATGTACGTAGTCGTACACCCGGTCGATCGTGGTGTCCTGGATCGCCCACGACACCATGTTGACCACGAAGAAGGCGACCACCGCGCCGCCGAAGATGGCGGCCGCCCCGATCAGCTTGCCGCTGGAGTGTTCGGCCAACCCGTCCACCAGCAGCTTCACCGCATATGCCTGCGCCGGGCCCTGTACGGCGCCGATGGTGCCGGTGACCAGCGCCAGGCAGGACAGCACCGGCGCCGCCCGGAATCCGGTGGACAGCCACAGCCAGATGCCGCGGGTCGATTCACGCATCGGCGGGTCCGTCCAGGTATCGCCCGGCCTGCAGCCGGAACATGGTCGCGTAGCGTCCGTTGAGTGCCAGCAGCTCGGCATGCGTGCCGGTTTCGACGATCCGGCCGCCGTCGAGCACGCAGATGCGGTGCGCGTCGCGCACCACCGAGAACCGGTGCGAGATGATCAGCGACGTCAGCCCGGCGGTCAGATCGAGGTAGCGATCGACCAGCGCCGCCTCGGCCCGCACGTCCAGCGCGGCGGCCGGTTCGTCCAGCACCAACACCGATGCACCCGACTCCACCGCGTACAGGGCTCGGGCGAGTGCGAGCCGCTGCCATTGGCCGCCGGACAGGTCGACCCCGTCGGGGAAGGACTTGTCCAGCACGGTGTCCCAGCCGTGCGGCAGCCGGGCGACGATCTGGTCCACTCCGGACTCGGCTGCGACCCCGGCCAGCACGCCGGACGGCTCCTTGTCCTCGGTGGTTCGACCCGCGCCGCCGAGTTCGACGTTGTCCGACGCCGGCAGCGGGAACTGGATGAAGTCCTGCACGATCGCCGCCACCCGGCGTTGCCAGGCCTGCAGGGTGGTCGCGTCCACGGTGGCCAGGTCCACGCCGTCGACGAGGACCCGCCCCGCGGTCGGCCGGTAACAGCCGGCGAGGAGCTTGACCAGGGTGGACTTCCCGGCGCCGTTGATGCCAACGAGTGCCAGGGCTTCGCCGGCCCGGATGGTCAGATCGACGTCGAGCAGGACGTCGCGCTCGGCGCCGGGATAGCGGAAGGAGACGTGGTCGAAGCGGATGGCCTCCCGTGGTGCGGCGTGCAGGTCGGCGGGTGTGCCGGCGGGTTCGGCGTGGTCGCGCCCGATCACCTGCGGCAGTTCCTGCAGTGACCGCAGGGCGGACGCGGCCTTGCGGACCTGGCCGACCAGCCACGGGTCGAAGCCGACCGACATGCCGAAGATCGCCGGGGTCAACGCGACGACCGACGACAGCGGGAGCCGGCCGAGGTAGGCCTCGCGGACGACGAGGGCGATGGCGCCGACGTAGACGGCGACGTGCGGGAGGGTCAGTCCGACGTTGATCGGCAGGTGACGCCACCGCTTGCGCCATACCGGGGCCATCGCCGCGTGCCGCAGCGCCCGGTACCGGTCGGTCAGCCAGCCCGACAGGCCGAACACTCGGATCTCCTTGGCCCCGGAGAGCATGCCCAGGTCGAACACGTACGTGGCCTGCCGCTGACCCTCGGTGCGGCCGGCCCAGATGTCGTCCTCACCCTCGTTGACCCGCATGTAGTAGAGAAGGACCGCGATGGTCGAGGCCATCAGCACCGGGGGCAGCCACCATTGGTAGAGCAGCCCGACCAGGATCGCCGAGGACACCAGACTGACCGCTTCGCTCAGGATCCAGCCGGCGTGGGTCGGGCCGAGGCTGACCGGGGTGCGCGCCTCCTCGAAGCTGCGGCCGTACACGTCCTGCACGTGCGGGTCGTCCAGATGGGTCACCTGTGTCGGGCGCAGCATCGGCGCGGCCAGATCCAAAGCGACCGCCCGGTCGAGGTGCATCTCCAAAACGACCATCGACGTGATGCGCAGCACCGGCATCATGCCGTCCAGGACGAACACCACCAACATGGCCGCAAGCAGAACGCCGAACCGGCGCAGACCGCCGCCGTTGGCCAACACGTCCACCTGGCCGACGACCTGTCCCACCAGGTACATCAGCACCGTGCCGGACAGGCCGGCCACGGTGACCACCGTCAGCAGGAGCGCGGTGGCACGGCGGGAAACCCTGCCCGCGTAGCGAAGAAGCGCGATCAGCTCATCCACCTCCAGGTGCCGAACCGAGCTGACGCTACGCGGGCGCGGTCGTGCGCGCGAGAGCTTTTTCGCCAGACCGGATGGCCGGCGGCGCGGCGCGGCGCCGGCCAGCCCCGGCATCCGCCAGCCCCGGCATCTTGTCCGTCGATATCGACCCTCGAGCGTCGATATCGACGGACAACTCAGCGACGCGTCAGGCCAAGCCCGGCGAGCGGTGGAGTCACGCCGGACGTCGCCGCCTGCGCTCGCCTGGTGGACATCACCTGCGAAGCGGCTCTGGCACGGCCTACTCTGGCACCGAACGTCCACAAGTCGAGACGAACTATCTCATACTTCGAGCAGGTGACGGTCCGATGGGAGATGAGCTCACGCACCCCTACTGGCGCCGCAACCTCGCGGTGTGCGTGGTCGGTTCGTTCACGACCCTCGTGTCGATGACCCTGCTGCTGCCCTACCTGCCCGTCTACGTCCAGCAGCTCGGCGTGCACGATGACGCCGCCATCGCACGCTGGTCCGGCTTCGCCTACGCAGCCACCTTTCTCACCGCAGCCTTGACTGCCCCGCTGTGGGGCACCCTGTCGGACCGGTTCGGTCGCAAGCCGATGCTGGTGCGCGCCAGCCTGGGCATGGCGGTCGCCACGGCAGCGCTCGGCCTGGCCCAATCGGCCTG
>Ga0164242_10010102_pt1 | contig 10123 bp, 8 predicted proteins | sample OricomgcompostMG_FD_108783 | JGI IMG/M metagenome (GOLD analysis project Ga0164242, IMG submission 108783) | Miracle-Growth compost microbial communities from Emeryville, California, USA - Original compost - Miracle growth compost (MG) ... | reverse complement strand
GCGGCCCAGTAGGAGTCGCCGGACAGCCAGCGGTGGATGCGCGGCAGGTCGAGCCGGGCGGGGTCCGTGGATATCTCGTACATGGCCGGTCAGCGTAGTATTGCTTAACGGTCCACGTGCACCAATTAAATAGGCCTTTCCTGGACGGGCGGCGCACCCGCGTGGCGTGAGCCACGTGCCGCTCGGCACGCCGTTCGGTACCGGCAGCCGACCGGACGAGGCCGCCCAAGCCGCCGTGGAGCGGCTCGTGGAGGTCCGGCGGCCGTCCCGTAGGCCCCCGGGAACGTCTCGCCGGCTGGACCCGGGCGGCGCGGTACCGCCGGAACGGGTGATACTCGAAGCGGCGGAACCCCGGCGAAATCCCCGAACCGCGACGGAGCGCGATCGGCAGCGCGGCGCCGCGGGAGGCCGCCCCGGGAAGACCCGCGGCGCGACGGAGCGCGGAACCGGAACCGGGAGCGGGAAGCACGCCGCCGGCACACGGACGGCAAACGGGCGAGGCGCGCCCGGCAGGGAACGGAGAAGGAGTGCCATGAGGATCGGAATCGTCGGAGCCACCGGGCTGGTCGGCGGGGTCGTGCGCGAGCTGCTCGCCGAGCGCGAGTTCCCGGTGACGCGGCTGCGGCTGTTCGCGTCGGCCCGCTCGGCCGGCCGCACCCTGCCGTGGGCGGCCGCGCCCGGCGGCGAGGTCGTCGTGGAGGACGCCGCCACCGCCGACTGGTCCGGCCTCGACGTGGTGATCTTCTCGGCCGGCGGCAGCACCTCCCGGGCCCTCGCGGAGAAGGTCGCGGCGGCGGGCGCCGTGGTGATCGACAACTCCTCCGCCTGGCGCCGCGACCCGGACGTGCCGCTGGTGGTCTCCGAGGTGAACCCGCACGCCCTGGCCGACCGCCCCAAGGGCATCATCGCCAACCCGAACTGCACCACCATGGCCGCCATGCCCGTGCTGCACCCGCTGCACCGGGAAGCCGGACTGGTCGCGCTGGTGGCCAGCACCTACCAGGCCGTCTCCGGCGGCGGCCTCGCGGGCGTGCGCGAGCTGCACGGCCAGGCCACCGAGGTCACCGAGCACGCCGACCGGCTCACCTTCGACGGCGGCGCGCTCGACTTCCCGGAGCCGGCCGTCTACAAGCGCCCCATCGCCTACAACGTGGTGCCGCTGGCCGGGAACCTCGTCGACGACGGGCTCTTCGAGACCGACGAGGAGCAGAAGCTGCGCAACGAGTCCCGCAAGATCCTGGAGATCCCGGACCTGAAGGTCTCCGGCACCTGTGTGCGCGTCCCCGTCTTCTCCGGCCACTCGCTCCAGATCAACGCCCGCTTCGAGCGGCCGATCAGCGTCGAGCGCGCCTACGAGCTGCTCGCCGGCGCCCCGGGCGTGGCACTCGCGGACATCCCGACCCCGCTGGAGGCGGCCGGCAAGGACCCCTCGTACGTCGGGCGGATCCGGCGCGACGAGACGGTGGAGAACGGGCTGGCGCTGTTCGTCTCCAACGACAACCTGCGCAAGGGCGCGGCCCTGAACACGGTGCAGCTCGCGGAGCTGGTCGCGGCCGAGCGCGGCCTCGTGACGGCCTGAGCACCGATCGGCCACCCGCTGGTGGCTGCGTGCCGGCCGGCTGCGGCGTTGGCCGGCTGCGGCGTTGGTCGGCTGAGTGCCGGCCGGATGCGTGCTGGCCGGCCGAGCGCCCCTGGGCGGCCCGGCGGTTCGACACCGCCGGACCGCCCTTCGCGTGCGAGGGACGCGGATGCTCCTACGGATGTCGGTCCTCGGAGGTGAGCCGGTCGAAGACGGCCAGCACCGTCTGTGCCTGCAGCTCGGCCTGCGCGTCCACCGGCACCCACACCGGGTCGTGCCGCTCCTCCACCTCCGCCGCCCAGCGGGTCAACTGCCGTTCGCACACCGCCCGCACCTGGGCCCGGGCGGCGCCGTCCCGGTTGGCGCCCCCCGGGGCGTCCAGCAGCCGCAGCAGCAGCCCCAGGGCGCGCAGCGTGATGCGGCGGGCGGCGATGTCCAGGGCGGCCACGTGTGCGGCGGCCAGCGGCAGCGGCGCCAGGTGCAGCCGCTCCCAGTCGTCGGCGACCCGCGGGCAGACGGCCGTCAACTGCTCGGCGACCCGCAGCAGATGGGTGGTGTCCGGGGTGGGCGGCAGCACCGCCCGGGTCTCGGCCAGCAGCGCCCCGGCTCGCTCGCCCTGTCGCCGCAGCAGTCGGGCGAGCCCGTCCAGCGCCCGCCGCGGCTCCGGGTGGAGGGCCGTGTCGGCCACCCGGTGGCCGGCCCACATCGGCACCTCGAAGAGCGCCGTCATGCCGCCGTAGGCGTGCGGTCTCACCCAGGTGCCGCGGCGCACGTCCTCCGGAGAGCTGTCGAACCGCGCCCCGGCCAGGTCCTCGGGGGCGTCCGGCTCGGGCAGCACGTAGACGCCGGGGCCCGGGGACCGCCAGAACATGGCGTCCCACGTTCCGGTCTGCACCGGGACGCCGTGCTCGGCGGACAGCTTCGCCAGCGGGTCCGCCACCCCGGGCACGTCCCGGGTGAGCTGCACCCACGAGCCGCCGATGTCGTTGCCGTGCAACGAGCAGACGAGGAACGGCTTCCGCTCGTCGATGAAGTCCATCAGCGCCCGGGACTCGGGGAGTTGGTCCTCGGGCGGGCGCACCGACGGCGCCCACTCGGGCTGTTCGTCGGCGGGCGGCCGGTAGGCGTGCCGGAAGTGCGCGGCCGGGGTGCGGCGGACCGCCGGGCCGGTCTCGTTCCGTACGGTCGCGTCCGGGTCCAGGCACAGCAGGAAGTGCCAGGTGGTGTCGGCGCCCGCGGACAGTGCGGGGTCGCCGGCGACCAGCTCGGCCAGTCGCATCGCGGTGGCCGGGCCGACCCGCTCGTCGGCGTGCGGGGCGGCCACCACCAGCACGTCGCGGCGGCCCCGGCCCGCGCTGAGCACGTGCAGCGGGCGGCGTTCGCGGGAGTGGCCGATCACCCGCAGTTCGCACAGCCCCGGCAGGTCACGGGCGAGAGCGGCGGCTGAGGCGGTGACCCCGGCGAGGCTCGGAAAGGCGTCCGCCATCGGCCGGTTCACGCCCCCCGCACGGTGGCGGTGCCCGTGGTGCCGTCCCTCGGGGCCGGTGGGGGAACGGCGTTCAGGGTCGCCACGGGGAGCTCCTTCCGGTCCAAAGGGGTTGCGGAGCGGCCGTAGTTGGCGTTTTGCGCCCGATTCGCCCCGCGCCTTGCCAAGGCTGGGCTGGACCGGCGACCGTGTCAAGAGGGCGTTCGGCCGGTTACGTTCCGTACCCGGTGGCAGGTCGGACAGGCCCTCTCGGGGCGCCTCGGATGAATCGTTTCGGCCATCGCGGCGCCGTTCCCGGAACCTGGCGTGGCGCGCAGCGACCCGGTCTTCAGGGCACCGGGGTCACTCCGGACGGCGGGCCAGGAGGAACGCCTGGCGGCCCTGCCGGGGGCGCTCGCGCTCGTCGGGCTCGCGCACCAGCCGGGCCTCGACGGTCAGGCCGGCGGCTGTCAGCAGCTCCTCGGTCCGGGCCGGGTCGGTCCAGTGGACGTCGAGCCGGATGCCCTCGTGCCCGTAGGCCCGGTCGAGCCGGCGCAGCAGGTCGCCGGCCTTGAACGCGAGCAGCAGCAGGCCGCCGGGGGCCAGCACCCGGCGTACCTCGGCGAAGACCGCGGGCAGCACCTCGGGCGGGGTGTGCACGGTGGAGTACCAGGCGAGCGCCCCGGCGAGCGCGCCGTCGGCCAGGTCCAGGGCGGTCATGGAGCCCACGGCGAAGCGCAGCCCGGGATGGCGGGCCCGGGCCTGCTCCACCATGCCCGGGGACAGGTCGATGCCGAACGCGTCCAGGCCGAGCCGGCGCAGGTGGACGGTGATGCGGCCGGGACCGCAGCCCAGGTCGGCGACGGGACCGCCCCCGCCGGCGAGCACGGACTCCGCGAACGCCGTCAGCATGGCCCGGTCCAGCGGGTTGGGCTCGACGTCCGTCAGCAGCTCGGCGTAGGAGGCGGCGACCGTGTCGTAGGCGGCGCGGGTGGCCGCGAGGTACGCGATGGCGGGGTCGAACGGTTCTTCCCGGCGGCCCCGGTCGGCCTGGTCGGACGCTTCGTCCCGGCGGGCCCGGTCGGCCTGGTCGGAGGGTGCGGTCGTCATGAGGGCACGCTATAGCGCCTCTGGGACATGGGGTCACGGTCAGTCGTTGATCGGGGTGCGCCACGACAGCCCTTTGGTCCCTTTCGTGGTAGACGGCGGTGCCCGCGGGATACAGCTACCTGCGGGCAGCGCTGCCCCCGTCCCCCCAGAAAGGTCCGATGATGGTCAACCAGTTCGAGCTCGACGTCCGGAAGATCCGCGAGGAGGCCCGGGCGCACATGGACGCCGGTCCCGTCACTCCGTCGTACGAGGCCGACAGGTCCCGGGTCGTCAACGTGCTGAACGACGTGGTCGCCACCGAGGTGGTGTGCTTCCTGCGCTACTCGCAGAACGCCATCGCGGCCACCGGCATCGACCGCGCGCAGGTCGCGGCGGAGTTCACCGAGCACGCCGGCGAGGAGCTGAAGCACGGGCTGCGCGCCGCCGAACGGGTCAGCCAGCTCGGCGGCCGGCCGGACTTCGACCCCGCGACCCTCGTGGCCCGCTCCCACACCGAGTACGCCACCACCGAGGACGACGACCTGGAGCGGATGCTGCGCGAGAACCTCGTCGCCGAGCGGGTCGTCATCACCACCTACCAGGAGATCATCCGCTGGCTGGGCGAGGCCGACCCCACCACCCGCCGGCTGATGGAGTCCATCCTCGAAGAGGAGGAGGAGCACGCCGACGACCTCACCGACCTGCTCGGCATCTGATCCGGCAACCGGCCGGTGCCGGGCCGCCCCTCAGTAGTCCACCGGGTCGCGCACGATCGGGCAGGTCATGCAGTGGCCGCCACCCCGCCCCCGGCCCAGCTCGGCGCCGACGATGGTGATCACCTCGACGCCCGCCTGGCGCAGCAGCGCGTTGGTGGTCGTGTTCCGGTCGTAGGTGAAGACCACGCCCGGCTCCACGGCCACCGCGTTGTTGCCGCTGTCCCACTGCTGGCGTTCGGCCGCGTAGGCGTCCCCGCCGGTCTCGATCACCCGCAGGGCGTCCAGGCCCAGCGCCCGGGCGACGACGTCCGTGAACGGCCTGCCGCCCTCGTCCACGACGTCGAGGCCCGGGGCACGGTCGCTGGGGTGGAGGGTGAAGGTGCGGATCGCGTCGGTGATCGTCGGGTAGACGGTGACGATGTCCCGGTCGGCGAACGTGAAGACGGTGTCCAGGTGCATCGCCGAGCGCAGTTTGGGCATGCCGGCCACGATCACCTGCCGCGCGGCGCCGGCCCGGAACAGGGCGGCGGCGACCTGGGTGACGGCCTGCCGCGAGGTGCGCTCGCCCATCCCCATGAGGACCACGCCGTTGCCCACGGGCATCACGTCGCCGCCCTCCAACGTGGCCTCGTCCCAGCGCAGTTCGGGGTCGCCCCACCACACGTTGGCGCCGGCGTAGTCCGGGTGGAAGGTGTAGAGCGCCTTCATCAGCAGCGTCTCGTCCCGGCGGGCCGGCCAGTAGAGCGGGTTGAGGGTGAGCCCGCCGTAGACCCAGCAGGTGGTGTCGCGGGTGTAGAGGGTGTTCGGCAGCGGCGGCATCAGGTACTCGGGGGCGCCGCGGCTCTCCCGGGCCAGCGCCACGTACCCGGTGCGGTACTCCTCGGGCAGGTCGGTGGTGGCCATGCCGCCGACGAGGAACTCGGCGAGCCGGGCCGGCGGCAGCCCGTCCAGGTAGGCGCGGGTGCCGTCCACCAGGCCCAGGCCGACCTGGTTGGCGGTGATCTTCCGGTCCAGCAGCCACTGCCGGGCCGGCGGCAGAGCCATGGTCTCGGCGAGCAGGTCGTGCAGCTCGACGACGTCGACGCCCCGGGCGCGCAGCTCGGCGACGAATCCGGCGTGGTCGCGCTGCGCGTTCTCCACCCACAGCACGTCGTCGAAGAGCAGGTCGTCGGCGTTGGACGGGGTCAGCCGGCGGTGTGCGAGGCCGGGCGCGCACACCAGCACCTTGCGCAGCCTGCCGACCTCCGAGTACACGCCGTAGGAGGCGGCGGGCGGGGTCTGGGTCATGGACGGTCCTCCTGCTGCTCGTTCGGCCGGGTGGCCCATCGGGGGGCGGTCGGGGTCACAGGTGGATCCAGCCGAGGGTGAGGGAGGCCAGGCCCATGGCGGCGGCGACGACCGCGACGGCGAACACCACCCGTTCGGCGGGGGAGAAGACCCGCCGGCCGCGCTCCCGGCGGGCCATCGCGAACAGCACGGTGGCCGGTGCGTAGATGAGGAACGACACCAGCAGGAACCGCAGTCCGGCCGCGTACACCAGGAACGCGGTGTAGAGCGTCGCCAGGACGGCGACCGTCATCTCCCGCCGGGAGCCCGGGGTGCCGCGGGCCGGCCCCGCCGCGTGCTTGACGCAGTAGGCGGCGGCCAGCAGGTACGGGATCAGCGAGAGCGCGCTCGTCAGGTCCAGGGCGAAGTCGAAGGCGTCACCGGAGAAGTACGTGAGCACGAGGACCGCCTGCGACAGGCAGGTGGTCATCAGCAGCGCCGGCACCGGCACGTCCGCGTGGTTGGAGCGGCGCAGGAAGTGCGGCATGTCGTCGTCCTTGGCGGCGACGAAGAGCACCTCCGCCGACATCAGCGTCCAGGCCAGGTAGGCGCCCAGCACCGACACGATCAGCCCGGTGCTGACGAACACGCTGCCCCAGGTGCCGACCGCGGCCTCCAGCACCCGCGCCATGGACGGCTGCCGGAGCCGCGCGATCCGGTCCGTCGGGAGGATGCCGTAGGAGACGACGGTCACCGAGGCGAAGACCGCGAAGACGCCGAGGAAACCCAGCACGGTGGCCTTGCCGACGTCCGCGCGCCGCTTGGCGTGCCGCGAGTACACGTTCGCCCCCTCGATGCCGAGGAAGACGAAGACGGTCACCAGCATGGTGCCGCGGACCTGCTCGAACAGCCCGCCCGAGGAGGCGGTGCCGTGGAAGTTCTGCGCGAACAGGGTGGGGTTGAGGCAGAAGAGCGCCACCACGACGAAGACGAGGATCGGTACGAGCTTCGCGACGGTGACGATCCGGTTGAGCACCGCGGCGTCCTTGACCCCCCGCCGGATCAGCAGGAAGAACCCCCACAGGCCGATCGAGGAGAGCGCCAGCGCCAGGACGGTGTCCCCGTCGCCCAGGGCCGGGGCGACGGCGCCGATCGTCGACATGATCAGCACCCAGTACGTCACGTTGCCCACGCAGGCGCTGGCCCAGTAGCCGATCGCCGAGAAGAAGCCGAGGTACTCGCCGAACCCGGCCTTGGCGTAGGCGTACACGCCCGCGTCGAGGTCGGGACGGCGCACGGCGAGGGACTGGAAGACGAACGCCAGCATCAGCATGCCGGTGCCCGCTACCGCCCAGGCGATCAGCGCCCCGGCGATCCCGGTCTCCTCGGCGAACCGGCGCGGCAGCGAGAACACACCGGCGCCCACCATGGAGCCGACGACCATCGAGACCATGGTCCAGAACGTCAGCTTCGCCGGCCCCACCGCCGGGGGTGCGCTCTCCCACACCACGTCCTCGCCTTGGGCCACGGCGCGACCCTAGCAGGGGAAAAACCCGTTTGACCGGCTATGGGCGATTTGACGAGGATGCGTCCCTCCGTCGAGGGCAGGCGACACCTCCACCCCGGGCCGGGTGGCGCCTCCACCCGGGGGCGGGCGGCACGTCAACCCACGGGTGGAGGGGCGGCGCCGTGGGGCCCCTCAGGCCACGCTGTAGCGGTAGACGTTCGACTCGCGGAGCTGGAAGCCGAGGCGCTGGTAGAGCCGGTTGGCGGCCTCGCGGGAGGGGCGGGAGGTCAGGTCGACGGTGCGCGCGCCCGCCTGCTCGGCCAGGCGCAGCGCCTCGGTGGTCAGGGCCGCGCCGACGCCTCGGCCGCGCGCCCCCTCGTCCACCACCACGTCCTCGATCCAGGCGCGCAGGCCGGTCGGCAGCGGGAACAGCACCAGCGTCAGCGTTCCGGCGATCCGCCCGTCGACCCGGGCCGCGAGCAGTGTGTTCGCGTCGCTGGCGACCACCCGGGCGATCCCGTCGCGGTCCAACGACGGGGCGGACGTGGACAGCTGCGGCAGCAGCCGGGCGAACGCCGCCACCACCTCGTCGTCCGCCTCGCGGACGACCTCGATCTCGACTCCCATGGCGCCGACCCTACTCGCCGGGTCCGCCCGCCCGGCCGCACCGGCCGCACCGGCCGCACCGGACGGGCCGGGGACCGCGGACCGGGGCCGGGCTGCGGGCCGGAGCGGGCCGAGCGCGGGCCGGAGCCGGGCCCACGCCCCGCCCGGGTCGCACCGGGTTCCACCCGCGTTCCACCCGTGGTTTGAAGGAACGCGGGGCCCGTGAGCGGATGCTCGTTGCCATGACCACCACCGACTGGATCATCGACATCGCCCTCGTCCTCATCGTCTTCCGGCAGATGCGCGAGGAGCGGCTCACCGCCCGCACGGTCCTGATTCCGCTGGCCATCATCGGCTGGGCCGCCAGCACGTACCTGCACTCGATCCCGACCGCCGGCAACGACCTGGTGCTGATCGCCGCGTTCGCCGGCGTCGGGATCGCCTTCGGCCTCGCCGGTGGCCTGCTCACCCGGGTCCGGCTCGCCGGCGACCACGTCCGGATCAGGGCCACGCTCGGCGCGGCCGCCCTCTGGGTGACCAGCATGGGCTTCCGGCTCGGCTTCGCCGTGTGGTCCTCGCACCCCTCCGGCGGCGCCCACGTCGCCCGGTTCTCCGTGGAGCACTCCATCACCAGCAGCCAGGCGTGGGTGGTGGCGCTCATCCTCATGGCCTTCGGCGAGGTCGTCGTCCGCCTGGGCACGATCGTGATCCGGGGCCAGTTGCTCACCGCCCGCGCCGGCCGCGGGAACGTCGCCGCCGGGCAGCCGGCGCCCCGCCCCGGCGCCTACGTCTGACGGACGGCCGGTGCGGACACCGAACGCGGCCGGTCCTCCGCCGGCCGCCGCGCAGGCCCGGGGCGCTCACGGGGAGCCCCGGGCCTTCCGGCACGCCCGGACGCGGACCGCCGGGGCGGGCACACCCGGCGGTCCGCGTCCGGGCGCACCGGGCGAGGCCGGTGACGGCGGGACGGCGGGGGCTGGCACCCTGGTGGCCCGAGCCGGCCGCCGGGACCGGTGGCCCCGGAGGAGTTGGTCGCCCCGGACGGGTCGGCGGGTGGAACGCCGGCCCGGGCCGGGCGGACGGATGACGCGCCGGACGGGGAGCCGGCCGGCACGGACGGGAAACGGAGCACGGTGATGGCGGGGACGGCGGAGACGTGGCGGGACACCGGCGCGGGCGGCCGGTGGGCGATCGAGCGCCGCAACATCGTCGGCGCGGTGCTGATGGCGGTCTGCGTCGCGGTGTCGGTGGCGGCCGCGCACGGGACGACGACGAAGATCGCCGTCGGCCTCCTCGGCGCCGTCGCCGAAGTGGGCATGGTGCTGGGCCGCCGGGTCCTGCGCTCGCCCTGGGCCGCGGCCGGCGTGGCGGCCACCATCGTGGCGGGTTTCGCGATGACCGTCCTGGCCCCGAACGGGCTGGGGGAGGTGCCCGTCCTGGCCGGCGCCTCCGTGCTGCCGCTGCGGGTGCCGGCCGGCCCGGTGCGCAACGCGTTGATCGCGGTGGTGGCGGTCGGGTTCGGGGTGACGATCACGGTGATCTCCGGCAGCCTGGCCGGGCTGCCGGCCGGCGTCGGCGCCTGGTTCATCGCCGACCGGTCGGTGGAGCACGCCGCCCTGCAGGCCGAGCGGGACCGGGCGGTGGCGCTGCTCGCCGAGGTGGAGGCGTCCCGGCAGGCGCGGCAGGAGGCGGCGGCCCTGGAGGAGCGCGGCCGGATCGCCCGCGAGATGCACGACGTGCTCGCGCACAGCCTGGCCGGGCTGTCCGTCCAGCTCCAGGCCGTGCGCGCGGTGGCCGCCCGCGAGGGCGCCCCGGCGGTGCTGACCGAGCCGCTGGACCGGGCCGCCGAGCTGGCCCGGGACGGGGTCCACGAGGCCCGGGCCGCGGTGGGCGCG
>Ga0164242_10010101_pt1 | contig 10124 bp, 9 predicted proteins | sample OricomgcompostMG_FD_108783 | JGI IMG/M metagenome (GOLD analysis project Ga0164242, IMG submission 108783) | Miracle-Growth compost microbial communities from Emeryville, California, USA - Original compost - Miracle growth compost (MG) ... | reverse complement strand
TCTCTGAGGTAGATACCAAGCAAGGTTTCCACAATCGCGCAGTACCCCAGACGCCCTCCCTCCATCAGCGCCCGAGGTCAGGATCGGCGCAAAGGCTGCCGTCGACGGATTCGAGACCAGCTGCTGCGATTCGTGCCTGCGGCGGGATGGCGGCTCGGTTCAACGGCTATCCGCCGCGAGCCGGCGCCACTCCCGTAGGCAACAGGTATCCGCATCTGCCGATGTTCGCGCTGCCCATAGGTGAAGCGGCCGATATGCCCGACCTGGCTCCTACGGGGCGCGATACCCCGATCCCCGCCCTCACATCGCGCCGGGTATCTCGCATGTAGCCACATTCCGCAACCGGGAACTAGGCACCTTTGCACGTGCGCCGAGGGTCCGCACCGTGGCCTGAGCCGATCACCTAGACAGCGGCGGACCGCGACGCAGTCGGTGCAGCGTCACATCGATCAACTTGCCGGCGTCCGCAACGGCGGTCAGATAGGTGCAGTGCGGCTGGCGCCGGCGGTCAGTCGGCGAGCCGGGATTAAGCAGCCTCAGGCCCGAGTCCGTCGTGCTGTCCCACGGGATGTGGCTATGGCCGAAGACCAGGACGTCGAGATCCGGGAAAAGCTCGCTGCACCGGCGTGCGCGGCCCTGCGAAGAGCCGGTCTCGTGTACCACCCCCAGCCGCACACCGTCGGCTTCGAAGCGGGCGACTTCCGGCAGGCGCTCGCGCAGCACACCGTGGTCGTTGTTGCCGTATACGCCGACAAGGCGCCGTGACCGCTGCTCCAGCTCGTCCAGGAGGGAGACGTCGACCCAGTCACCGGCATGGACCACGACGTCTGCCTCCTCGACGGCCGCCCACAGCCCGCCCGGCAGGTCCCGGGCGCGCTTAGGAACATGGGTGTCGGAGATGATCAGCAGCCGCGTCGGCACCGTCCAATTCAAGCGCCACTGCCAAGCACACGGATCCGGGCCGGCGCGCCAGGACGGCGAGACGATCGCGGGCAGATGGTCCAAGTCGCGGGCGATGCCGCTGCCTGACCTATAGGGCTTCGGACCTGCGAAAAGGTGCGCGCTTAGACGATGCGTCGTACCGCCGCGAGTGAGCGCACATCAGGCCGTGAGGATTCGGAGGGCGACTTGTCCGTCGGCGCGCCTGTCCGCGGGCACTGCCCGCCAAGCCCGGGCGCCATCATGCAATGCCCCGGCAATCGCCGTGAGCCGGGACCGGTCCGATCCGGCGAACTGCTCACGTAGCGAGCAAGGGTCTTCGATGAGCGCGAGCAAGAGCGTGGCGCCCTGGAGGTGGCGTTCCTTGTCACGGGACTCGGTTTGATAGGCAGCGGCCTTGAGGATCAGTGCGCCGAATGGTGACGGCACGCTCACCGTCGTGGTGCGGTCCGGAGTGATCGGCAGGCGCGCGTTGATTGTTCGCCGCAGCGCCTGGGTGCCACCTTCGATGGCCATCATGCCCTTGCCATGCAGCTTCTCGACTACTCGCCGGGCAGCGTGGTCTCCGGCCAACACATCGAGGACATCGGACGCGCTGGTGACGAGGTCGACGCCCGACTCCGCGCGGTGAACCTGTGGGCGATGTTGTTGCGCTGGTCGATCGAAGGACTGAACAGGTATCCGATGGACTCCAGTGTGCGACCTGCCTCCGAGGCGACACCCCTTGTCGTCTCCACGTGCAGCACGATGTCGACGTCATTGGTCGGCCGTAGGGCGTCGATTCCGCGGTGGATGCCGTGAAGTTGGGTCATGAGGCCGCCGACGAGGGTCCACTTCTCGTGTGGCAGAACGGCTTCGATCTGGGCGACGTTCGACCAAGGGTCACCCCAGCCTCCCGGCGGGCTCGGGACGTCGATGGTCGGACGGTCAGCTACGGAAGTCCTCCAGCGCCTGGTCGAGCGCGAGGAGACCAGCCCGCCGCTCGCGCACATTCAAGGACTCCGCCAGGTCCAATGCCGCCAGCACCGCCCGACGGCCAGCTAGGTCGCGCACAAGGTCCAAGTGCGCACGTAGCGACCGGCACTCGCGTGACCTCGATATCGAGTTACGGCTGCCCTGTCAGGGGTGCGCTCCACCAGATCGATGCTCGAAAGATCGCGGAGCCGTGCCTTCAGCCTGGTCCTTTGCCTCGATCCCAGCCACTCGGCCGAGGTCCGGCGAGCAGCGCGACCGCTGCCCAAGCCGTCGGCTCTGACCACGCCGTCGGCGTGAGTCGCCGCGGACAGCGAGGAATCGGTCGACGGAGGACTCATCGATCACGCCGCCGGCGACCTGACGTAGCTCTCCCTGGCGACGAGGTGCTGCACCTGTCGCGTCGAAACACCCAGCCGCGACTGTCGACACACCAAGAAGAGTCACGACGGATGGTTTCGCATATACGAAGTTTTCTGACCATCCCTGCCGAGCGAAAGGGTTGAACTCGTAGTCTGGAGCAGCGGCCTGTTAGGCCCGGAGCCGGCCCACAGCCCGACCTGTGGCCTCGATGCGGCCCGAGCAGCGGTCGATTTCGTCGCGTTTCGCAGGTCAGAGGCATGTTCGAGCTCTGCTACGACATCTGATTTCGGGGTTCCAGCACGGTCTGCCAACGCCCAATGTTGACAGGCCTGCGGAAACGCCGTCGACGGTCTTCGTGGTCGTTCGGCGGCACGTCACCGTGACGGGGATGCCGTTGACGGCCAGCTCGCGGACGAGCGGATACATCATTGTCCCGGCAGGTTGGCCTGGGAAAGGTCGGCAGCGCCCCGGCGCAGGACCTCGTTCTCTTGCTCGGGCAGCTCGATCCGCTTGTTCGCTTCACGCAGTGCGTCGGTGAGCCAGCGCTTCAAGCACGACGGCGAGATGCCGAAGTCCTTCGCGACCTGGGCGACTATCAAGGGGCGCGCCAAGAAGTCTCGCCACAGCCTATTGACCCATCGCAGTACCGGGGGAATCGTCGTGAGGACGAAGCGATGGTTGACAGCGCCTCCGAGGAGGTCACATGACGCTATATACCGACATTCCGACCCGCTCCGAGATCGATGCCCTGTGGGAGGCCGGCCCCCGGGCCGCGATCTCGCTCTACCTGGAGACACGACCGGACTCTTCCGGTGAAGCAGAGCGCATCGCCTACAAGAACGCCGTCCGAGAGGCGCTCTCCCAGCTCGACCCGGCGGACCTGGAAGACCTCGCCGGCTTGGCGGACGAGCTGACGATCTTGGAAGACGAGGAAGCCGACGACTTCTGGCGCTACCAGGCCCGCACCCTCGCCGTGTTCGCCACGCCCTCTTCGCTCCACACCTTCCGGCTACCGAACCGGCTCACGCCGGCAGCCGTAGGCGGCAGCCGCTTCCTCGTCAGACCGCTCCTACGTGCGGTGACCTTTCCCCAGACCGCCTACGTCCTGGCACTGGCCCAAGGGTCGGTCCGGCTCCTGGAGACCCTGCCCGAGATCGATGCACGCGAGGTTCGGCTGCCGGGCATGCCGGCCGACGTGGCGAGCGCCGTCGGCAAGTCGTCAATCAGAGGCCGGTCCCCGATCCGGAGAGTCCAAGGCAGCGAGGGTCAAAAGCTGCGGATGGCGCAGTATGCGCGGCTCGTGGACGGCGGGCTGCGCGGCATGCTGAGCGGACAGTCAGTGCCACTCGTGGTCGCTGCGACAGAACCGCTCGCCAGCATCTTCCGCGCTCACTGCAGCTATCCCCACCTCGTGCCGCGCAGTGTGGCCAGCAACCCGGAGGGCCGCGGTGACGGAGAGCTAGTTGCGGCTGCCCGTGAGGTCCTCGACGGTTGGTACGCCGATCAGCTAGAGGAACAGAAGGCGCGGTTCGTCGAGAGCACTTCTCAAGGCCGCGCCTCGAGCGACGTCGCCGACGTGGCTCGTTTCGCCACGAGGGGTGCCGTCGAGTCTCTGTTTCTCGACATCGATACCGCCCTCGCCGGTGGCGTGGACGAACGCGGTGAGGTCACTTTCTCGGAATACGAAGGCGCATCTGACGTCCTCGACGAGATCGCCCGTCGGGCATGGCTCTCCGGCGCTCGGTTGTTCGCCATTCGCAAGGAGGATATGCCCGGAGGCGCAAGCGTCGCGGCGACGCTGCGGTATGCGCCAGCCGCCTGAAGACGCGCATCATCGAGGTCTCTTCAGAGGCCCGCTCCTGAGACTCCTCGTCTCTCCTCGGATAGCGCTCCGACGCTCCAGCAGGCGCTAAGCCCCGATCCACCGATGGACGGTGAGGTGTTGCGCGTGCAGTAATGCGAATCTCGTGTCGGCCCGTGTTCTGGTCCTGGTGCTGGCCTTGGTCGAGTCCGCGCGACTGCGTCGACCTGGCCGAGGGGACCTCACGGTGGCGACCGACAACGGCGCACAGCACGCACGCACTTCGCCCTGTGGCACACATCACCCGCGAGGCCGGTGGCATGGCAGGATGGTCTGACCATTGATGCGATGCCGAGAGGTTCTTGTGCGCACACGACCGTTCTCTGCTGCCGAGTCACGCTTCCGGGCCCTCTCGAACCCGAACTACCGGCTATGGATGGGCGGAGTGCTGGTCTCGTTCCTCGGCACCTGGATGCAGCGCACCGCCCAGGACTGGCTCGTGCTGACGGTGCTCACCCATCACTCCGGCTTCGCCGTTGGCGTCACCACCGCGCTGCAGTACCTGCCGCCGCTGCTGCTCTCGGCACATGCCGGTGTGCTGGCGGACCGGCTGCCGAAGCGGACGGTCCTGTACTTCACCCAGTCCGTGATGGGACTGAGCGCCCTGGCCACCGGCCTGCTGGTCGTCACCGGCGAGGCGCGGCTGTGGAACGTCTTCCTGTGCGCCTTCGCACTCGGCGTCGGCGCCGCCTTCGACAAGCCGACCCGACTCGCGCTGGTGAGCGAGCTCGTGCCGCGCGAGCATGTGCTCAGCGCCGTGGGCATGAACACCACCTGCGCGAACCTGGCGCGGCTCATCGGTCCGGCGCTGACCGGCCTGGTCATCGCCGCGTGGGGCACCGGCCCCGCGTTCCTGGCGAACGCGGCCAGCTTCGCCGCCACCATCGTGGCGCTGGCCCGCCTGGACACCTCCACCATGCGTCCGGTCCCGATCGCGCCGAAGAAGCGTGGACAGGTCGTCGAGGGGTTCCGGTACGTCGGCAGCCGACCCGACCTGGTGCTGGCCTTCTGCCTGACCGGGGTGGTGGCCACCTTCGGACTCAACTACCAGCTCACCAACGCCCTGATGGCGACCGGCGCCTTCCACCGCGGCGCGGCGTCGTACGGTGTGCTCGGCTCCATGATCGCGATCGGCTCGCTCGGCGGGGCACTGACCAGCGCCCGCCGAGACCGACCGAGGCTGGCCGTGCTCATCACCGCCGCCCTGGCCTTCGGCGGGATCACGCTGATCAGCGCGCTGGCGCCGTCGTACCTGCTCTTCGCGGTGCTGTTGATCCCCACCGGGCTGGCCTCGATCACGTTCCTCAACACCGCCAACGGACTGATCCAGCTCTCCACCGCCCCGCATCTGCGTGGCCGGGTGCTGGCGCTGTACGTCGCGGTCAAGGACGGCACCAACCCGATCGGCGCGCCGATCGTCGGCTGGATCGGCACCGCTGTCGGCGCGCGCGCCGCGGTGGGCCTGGGCGGCGTGCTGGCGGCGGCGGCAGGGGTCGCCGCGCTGGCGGCGCTGCGGCTGCGTCCCCACGTGGAGGAGGAGTTCCAGAACGCCCTCGCCATGGCCGCGGAACCGAGCGAGACCACCTCGTAGAGAGAACGGTCTCGGGACTCGGCCAGCTCATCGCGCAGCAGACCAACGATTCCCCACCGGCATCGGGTCGACAGCGCCGCGGCAGGAGACAGTTGAGCGCTGCCCAACCGCGAGCAACCATGGAAGGGTCCACCCGGAGTCACGACTCTTCCAGAAGGTGATCGACATGGCCGGGATGATGCGGGTTCCGCGCAGCCGCGGAGCCATCAGCGGTTTACTACTCATGCTGCTCGGCGCCTGGGGCGCCCTGATCCCATTCATCGGGCCCTACTGGCATTACACCTATACGCCCGACAGCACCTGGGACTACACCACCGGCAGGCTCCTCCTGGAGATCCTGCCCGGCGCCGGTGCCTTCCTCGGCGGCCTGCTGACGCTCGGCAGCGCCAACCGGCTGGCCGCGATGTTCGGCGGCTGGCTCGCCGCCCTGAGCGGCGCCTGGTTCGTCGTGGGGATGCCGCTGTCGTCGGCCTGGGGCAGCCCGATGGTCGGCGCGCCGACCGGCGGCACCACCCGGCAGGTCGCCGAGTACATCGGCTTCTTCGGCGGCCTCGGCGCAGCGATCGTCTTCCTCGCGGCCTTCGCCCTCGGCAGGTTCGCGGTGCTCGGCGTTCGCGAAGCCGAGTGGGCGGCCCAGTCGGCGGCCACCGACGACCGGTACGGCGACCGGCCCGCCGACGACCGGCCCGCCTACGACCGACCGGAAGCCACCGACACGGCGGCAGCGCCGGGCAGCGTCGAGGCCCCCAGCCACCGCCACCACTGGCCGGGATCTCGTCGGCACGCCGGGGCGCGGTAGCCGAGCGGACGTCGCGGCCCGGGCGTCATCACGCCCGCCCTCCCCTCACCGGCGACGGCAGACTCAGACGAGCGGATCCCACGGGCCGTTGGAGATGCTCGCGATCCGCCGGCTGGCCTGCTCGATGGTTTCCGAGGCCTGCTCGATCCGCTGGCTGGCGAACTCGTCGAAGGTCAGGCCCAGCACCTCGAGCCTGTCGACGGCTCGCCGTGCCCGCAGCAGGGCGGCGTGCTCGTTGTAGCGGCAGCGACGCACGAACTGGCTGTCGCAGAGCTCCAGCGGTCGTTCGCGCTCCCATTGCAGGGCGATGTTCAGGCAGCTTTCATCGCGCCGGATCGCCCAGCCGTTGCCGGCGTCCTCGACGAGGAGGGTCCAGCGCTCCTTGCCGGGGCGGTCGACGAGCTCGTAGCCAGCGGGATACACGACGTACGACGCGACGCGATACGTCGGCGTCCGCACGTCCGGCTCGGCGTGCTCGGCGGCCTTCCCACGTCGACGGTGCTTAGCCGGATGCTTGGTCGACACTGTCGTTCGCTCCTCGGTGGTTCGTCGGGATCCGCGCGCGGTCGCGGTGCGAGGTCATCCGCGCGTGCCGATCCAGGCGTGCAGGACGTCTTCGGGCATCGGGCGCCCGTACCAGAATCCCTGGCCGTAGCGGCAGCCGAGGACCTTGAGGATGCGCAGCTGCTCCTCGGTCTCGATGCCCTCGGCGACAACCTGCATGTCGAGGCCACCCGCAAGATCGAGCAGGCTGCCGATCACCGTCTGGTCACGGGTGCTGCCGGGCAGGGGTCGCACGAAGGTCCGGTCGATCTTGAGCTTGCTGAAGTTGGCCAGGCGCAGCCGCTTGAGCGAGGAGTAGCCGGTGCCGAAGTCGTCGATGGCGATGCCGACACCGAGGGCCCGCAGGGCGCGCGCGTTGGCAGCGACCTGGGGCGGATCCGTGATCGCCGTCGCCTCGGTGATCTCGACTTCGAGCCGGTCGGCCGGCATGCCGCTGTCGGCGAGGACCTCGCAGACGAGGTCGACGAAGCCGCGGTCCTCGAAGATCTCCGGGCCGATGTTGACCGCGATCGGTACGTCGAGAACCCCCTCGGCAGCCAGTCGTGCGTTCAACGCGACCGCCTCGCGGAGCACCCACCGGCTGATCGTCGGCATCAGCCCACACTCGGCGACGAGGGAGAGGAACTCGCCGGGCGAGATGAGGCCCACGTCGGGGTGCTCCCACCGGAGCAGGGCCTCCAGGCCGGTGACCTGCAGGGTCACCAGGTCGAACTGCGGCTGGTAGTGCAGCGTGAACTCGTGCCGCTCCGCGGCAGCGCGGACCCGCTCCAGGTGCTCGTCTCTCGCCTCGTCCCAGCGCTGGTTCTCGAGACTGTAGAGCTGCGCGCCTTGCTTCTCCGAGCGCTTGGCCCGGCGCATGGCCGCCTCGGCACGGTCGATGAGCCTCTCCGGCGTGCGGGCGTGCTCGGGGTAGAGGCTGACGCCGATGCTGGCCCGCGCCGGTAGCCGCCATGCGGCCGCCTCCAGCGGTGCCTGCAGGCAGGCGGCGAGCCGCTGCACGGCGAGTCCGACGCTGGGCGCCTCGGCGTCGAGCACGACGACCACGACGAACTCATGGCGGCCCACCCGCGCCAGCCTGTCCTGGTCGCGGATCGCACCACGCATGCGGGCCACGGCGTCGGTCACCAGGCTGGTCGTGACCCCGCTGGGATAGGAGTCACTCGCTGTCATGATGCCGGCCAGATCCAGGTAGACGACGGCGAGCGAGCATTCGGGGCGTGACTCGATGAGCTGGTCGATATGGTTCTCCACCCCGAACCGGTTCAGGCAGCCGGTGGTCCGGTCGTGCTGGGCGAGGTGCGTGACCAGGCTGCGGTTCTCCCGTCGCTCAGTGGTGTCCTGGCACATGCACAGGTAGTGGAGCTCTCCGCCATGGACGAACTGCGCCACGCCCAGGTGCACCGGGAAGGCGGAGCCGTCGCTGCGCACCGCTTCGACATCGAAGCCGGTGCCCGGCATGTTCTCGGTCCCGATCCGACGCTGCCGGTCCAGGAAGGCGACGTACTCATCGCAGGAGTAGCCCGGAAACAGCTGGCTGACATGCCTTCCGACCAGGTCGCCCGCGTCGTACCGGAGGTCACGGAGAGCCGCACTGTTCGCGACGACGATGGTGCCGGTGTCGTCGAGAAGGATCAGGCCGACCCTGACCGCCTCGAAGGAGTCCGCGATGAGGGCCTGCTCGCGGATCCCGCCAGCGGTGGGTGCGCCGACTCCCTGGCCGGTGTCGCTGCCCGTCATGCCGCCGGCAGACCGGCCGTCACGGACGGTGTTCATGACCGGCCGCAGATTCCGGGTCGAACCGACGTGCCTCGACGCGCCGCACAGGCGGGCAACGACGCGCCGGGACAGGCGTCACGCACGCGGAGCCCGGTTCCGCGGGCGGTGGGAGACGAAGGCGCGGTGTGGCGGACTCGACGCACGTCAGGCGGTACGGCGCCACGAAGCGCACCTGCGGACTGCAGCATGCTCGCTCCGGCATCGGCGGTATCGGTCATCGGGCTCTCTCCGGTCTCCTTGGGACCCTCGGCGAACGCAGGCACCACGGCCGATCGTTCGCGGGCGCCGTGCGATCCCAGCTGTTGTCGGTCGCAGGTGCCTTCGGCGTTGTGAACATCACGGCCCCGTTCGGGCATCGGCTTGGGAGCGGATGGACCGCGGTCCAGTGGGTACTGGTGCCGACGGCCGCTCCGCTCGTCTTCGGGCCCCCGCCACGAAGAATGCCCGTGGCGCCGAGTCGGTGGCGCTTGACAAAGTCTCAACTGCAACGCTTGCGGAATCCCTGCAGGAATCCTGACGTCGGGGGCGGCTCACCGCGCGTGGGCGGCCACCAGCCTTCTCGTCCGCTCGGCCAGACCCATCAGCCCAGCGTGAGCGGCCTGCTGCGCGACGGCCGCGAGTTGCCGGTCGCGTTCGGCTCCGCCGGGAGCGAGCTCCGCCTGCGCCGCACGGATGCGGACCAGGCTGGGGCCGGCACCGGCACGCCGGGCGGCGTCGGCGGCCTCGGCGTACGCCTTCTCGGCGGCGCCGGTGTTCCCGAGCAGCGCCCACAGGCGCCCGACCGGCAGCGCCACCGGGCCGATGGGTGCGCTGTGACCGATGCTGGCGAAGTAGCCGACATGGGGCGCGAGCAGCTCCAGGATCCGGGGCGCGGCCTCACCGATCCTGAGGTCGGCAACGGCGTGGGCCAGGATGCAGAGCGTCCCCACGGTGTACCAGTACTCGGACCTGTCCCCCGCGCGGTGGGTGGCGAGGAGCCGGCGCCCCGCCAACGAAGCGCCATCGACGGGGTCGGTCGGCGGGACCGTCGGGTCCAAGGCAGCCTTCACCAGCTCTCGGCCCAGGGCTCGGTCGCCGGCCTCGGCTGCGGCCGCGGCCGACCAGATCAGCGGGTAGGGCGAACTCCGGATGTCGGACCTGGCGCCGATGAGAGCTCCGCGGTCCCACAAGATCGCCAGATGAGCCGACGAGAAGTTGCTCTCGGCGCCGTAGAGCTCGGTCCGTTCGTGCCGCTCCCGCGCCTGTGCGGCGAGCTCTTC
>Ga0164242_10010100_pt1 | contig 10124 bp, 10 predicted proteins | sample OricomgcompostMG_FD_108783 | JGI IMG/M metagenome (GOLD analysis project Ga0164242, IMG submission 108783) | Miracle-Growth compost microbial communities from Emeryville, California, USA - Original compost - Miracle growth compost (MG) ... | reverse complement strand
TGCCGCGATCCCAGGCACGCTCGACGGCACCGGCCGCTTCGGCATCGCTGGTCTCGCGATACAGATTCCCCAGGCTGGCGCCGCCGAATCCGAGTGTCGTCACGGCGACCCCGGTCGATCCCAGCCCTCGAGACGGCAGAATGCTCATGCGTCCACCGGCACCCGGTACACGGCGGCGGCCGTCCCGCCGAACACCGCTGCTTGCTCGTTCGGGGAAAGCAACGTCAGCATCTCGCGCAGCTCGAGAGCCCACGCGGCGGCGCCGTCGGCAAGTTCGACGAGCGGGTAGTCGGAGCCGTAGAGCACCCGGACGGGGCCGAACGTCTCGAGCGCCTGGTCGACCAGTGACGCGAGATCGCCTCTGTTCCACGCGTCGCGAGGAGCAGCGGTCACCAAGCCGGAGATCTTGGCGACAACGTTCGGCTCTGCGGCCAGCGCGGCCAGGTCGCGCCGCCAAGCGGTCAGGTCCCGACCGAGCGACGGGTTGCCGAGATGGTCGAGCACGAATTCCAGGTCTGGATGGGCGCGCACGACCGACGCGGCAACCGGCAGCTGATGGTCGCGAACGATGAGATCGAATGGGAGGCCGGAGGCGGCGAGCGCACTCAAGCCGCGTGCGACGTCGTCTCTCAGCAGCCAGGAGGCATCCGCTTCCTGGTGCGCCAGATGACGGATGCCGCGGAGCGCTTCGCCGCCTGAGCCGGCACGCAGATCCGCCAGCTGGGCCGGCACGTCTCGAACGAGGTCGATCCAGCCGACGACGCCGGCGACAGTGGGATCAGCTGACAGGGTGAGCAGGTCGGCCGTCTCGGTGATGCTGTTGGTCGACTGCACCAGGATGGCGACGCCCGCGCCCGTGACGGCGAGCATCCGGTGCAGCTCGTCCGCTCCGAAGTCACGATCGATGTCCGCCATCGTGGCCGGGTCGATCCACTCCTGCGGGTGCCGCGTTCGGTTCCAGAGGTGCACGTGACCGTCGATCACCGCGCTCACGCCAGGTGCCAGATCTCGTCGAGCGGCTGCCAGAGCGCGCCGGGTTCACGCTCGTCGACGATGCGCACCTGACAGGGGTCGGTTCGGCTCCACCATTGCCTGGTCACGGGGTCCGCGGCGATTCGATCCATATCGGCGGCGTGATCGACGCCGACATACTCGTAGTAGGCGAACAGGGTGTCGCCGACGAGGAAGATCGAATAGTTGGTCACATTGCAGGCGGACAGCGTCGCTTCCACCTCCGGCCAGACCGCGCGATGCAGCGCGAGGTATTCCTCGCGCCGTTCCGGCCGGACACCGACGACGAGAGCATGCCGCTCGGTCATGGCAGGTCCGGAACGGTGGCGTCGCGAACGCGGGCACGTCGGTCGACGTACGCGGGCAGGATCTCCACCTGCTCGCTGTCGAACCAGTCGAACGGCTGCGTGCTCGCGGTCAGGGCGAAGTTCGCCCATGGCTCGAAGGATCCGGAGCGGATGACCACCTTGGCACGACGCACATGATCGGCGATCAGGGTCTCATGGGTCGCCGGCGCGAACTCAGCGCCCGAACCCGTGAAGATCGTCTGCACCTCGGCATAGAGACTCGGGTGGCGACTCTTCAGCTCGGGAGCGAACTCGGCGAGCTCGACGTCGACGAACTGCAGCACGATCCGCAGCACATCGCGCACGTCGACGAGACCGTCGGTCAGCCCGAGGTCGATGCGATTCGCGCTCGACGGGATCGGGAACCCGGCGTCGGTGACGACGATCAGATCGGTGTGACCGAGCGTCGCGAAGGCACCGGCGAGGCCAGGATGCAGCAGGGCGCCGCGCCTCATGCCGTCACCGCCGTCGTGGCGAGCATGGCATCAACTGCCGCGCGATCTCGGTACGAGGGAACCGTCTCCCAGCCCTCGCAGCAGAGCGCGGCGGCCGCGTTGCCGAACGCAGCAGCCTCGACCAGGGTGCTGCCTTCGGCAAGGCCGACCGCAAGCGCGGCGCTGAAGCTGTCGCCCGCGCCGTTCGAGTCGATGACATCCACGGCGCACGCCGGCACGTGCACGTACCTCTCTGGAGTGAACACGTCGACTCCTTCCTCTCCACGGGTGATGACGACGTTGCGGGCCCCGAATGCCTGCAGCTCACTCGCAATGATGGCATTGTCGACCTCGTCATCGGGGGCACGGCCGACGAGCACCCGGGCCTCTGTCTGATTCGGGGTCAGCACATCGATATCGCTCAGGTCGGCGGTGAGCCGCAGGGCCGGGGCCGGGTTGAGCACCGTGATCGCGCCGGCAGCATGAGCCACGCGCATCCCGTGCAGCGCCGTCGCGAGCGGAATCTCCAACGGGGCGAGTACGACGGCGGCCCCGGTGACCCGCTCGCCGGCGGCAACGACGTCATCGGCATCGAACAGCTCGTTCGCCCCCAGGTCGACCACGATCACGTTGCGTGCCGCGTCGTCCTTGACGATCAGGCCGACGCCGGTGGACCGCTCGGCTGTGCTGCGAACGGCGGTGGTGTCCACCGCCTCGGCCCGCATCAGCTCCAGGAACTCGCGACCGAGCGCGTCGTCACCGATCACGCCGACGAAAGAGGTATCGGCACCGAGCCGAGCGGCCTGCACGGCCATATCCGAACCCTTGCCGCCGAACTCCTGACGGTAGTCGCGGCCCAGCACCGTCTCTCCGGCGAGCGGGATGCGTTCCGTCGTGATGACGATCGCCTTGGCGTACGAACCGAGCACGGTCACGCGTGGCGCGGAGCGGTCAGTAGGCATCCGCGTCACCGACCAGGCCGTCGACGATCGCCGGCCCCGAGCTGGTGCCGACGAGCTCGGCTCCGGCCTCGAACAGTGCGCGCATCTTCTCGATCGTGTTGACCTTGCCCGAGACCTTCACCCGGCACGGCGGCTGGATGTTGGCCTTCAGCAGTCGCACGTCTTCGACCGTCGCGGCATACCCGCCCTTGCCCCAGCCGCTGGACTGCTTGACCCAGTCCACGCCGGCCTGATACGAGAGTCTCGTCGCGGTGACCTTCTGCTCCTCGGTGAGAAAGCCGAACTCCAGCATGACCTTGACGCGGATGCCTTCACCATGCGCCAGCGCCACGATCTGCTCGATCTCGTTCGCGTATTCGCGTTCCTGCCCGCCGATCAGGTATCCCGGGTTGGGCGGGAAGTCGAACTCGTCGACACCCGTGCCGGCCAGGGCTCGGAGTGCGGCCAGTTTCATCTCGAGCGTGTCGTTCGCCATCGGGAAGTTCAGGGTGGATGCCACGCGCACGCCGGTGCCGGCCAGGATGTCTTTGGCGAGGGAGACCCAGACCGGGGCGATCATGGCCGCGTCGAACGCGTAGGCGGCGCAGGTCTCCAGATGGGCGATGACGCCGTCCTTCGTGAGGTCGGGGTTGACGTTGGTGTACTGAATCGCCTTGGCGACCTGGGCTCGATCGCTGAAATCGATGGTGGTGCTGGCGTCGACTACTGACTCGTCGGTGGTCACGATGTTCCTTCCAATGGTGGTGGTCATGCGGGGGTGGAGGCACTCGCCGCTGTCGGAGCGCCTGGATGTGTCGAATGCGAACCGTCGGGCACGAGCCGCAGCCCTGCTCTGGCGGGCCGCACGTGCGGACCGGCTTCGCTGGACCAGCTCCCCTCGGCGGCGAGGGAAGAGATGCGTTGCTCGTCGACCTGGATGCCCAGGCCGGGCCGATCGCCGAGCACGATGCCGCCTTCCTCGATGCGCTGGTCGACATCCAGACCGATCGGGAACGTCAGATCCTGCACCTCCGTCGCGAGATGGTTCGGAACGGCTGCTGCCGCGTGCGCGGTGGGATTGCCGTTGTAGCCGACCGGGCTGACCGGAAGGTCGTGTCCGTGGGCGACCGTGGCAACACGCAGAAAGTGCGTGATGCCCCACACGCTGCCCGGTTGCAGGATGTCCACCGCATCGGCATCGAGGAGCGGACGGAACTGCTCCAGACCGGTCAGGTTCTCCCCCGTGGCGACGGCAGCGCGCACGGACCGCCGCACCGAGGCGAGGCCGGCGGCATCCCACCGTCGCACCGGCTCCTCGATCCAGGTCAGATCGATCGTGCGCTCGAGCTCACCGACGAAGCGGGCCGCCTGCGACCTGTTCCACGATTCATTGGCGTCGAACATGAGCGCGGGCCGATTGCTGTGGCGAGCCAGTTCATCGCGGACGATGAGCAACCGTCGCAGATCGTGGTCGACATCCCGCCCGCCCTTGAGCTTGCCGGCGGTGAAGCCACGCTCGGCGAAACTGGCATAGAGCGCGGCGAGCTGATCGTCGTCGAGCGCGATGTCGAGGCCGGAAGCGTAGGCCGGCACGAAACGGTCCCGCGCCCCGAGGGTGCGCCAGAGCGGCTCGCCGGCCATCTTCGCCTTCAGATCCCAGAGCGCCATGTCGATGGCGCCGATGGCACCGAAGGTCGATCCGGCGTGACCGGCCTTGAACACGCGGGCGATCATCCGGTCATAGAGCGCGGTGACGGCGCGCGGGTCCTCGCCGTCCACGGCAGGGAACACCCGGTCGATCTCGCCGTGTGCGCCGAGCCCGACGCCTTCAAGCCCCTGATCGGTCTCGAGGATCAGCACGGGCACCTCGGTGCGCTGGTCATCGGTGTGGCCGTTGACATCCCCCACCCGGCGACCCCAGTCATGGCGCGTGGTGAGGCTGCGGTATCCGGTGATCTTCATTCTTTGGTCCCTCCTGCCGTCATGCCTGATACCAGGAAGCGCTGGGAGAAGAGAAACATGATCAGCACAGGAAGGACGGAAATGATGGTCGCGAGCGCCAGGGTGGGCAGTTGGACGGATTCCGATCCGGCGGCGGTCGGGTTGAAGGCGGGGGTGGATGCCAGCAGCGTGGTGAGCCCCACCTGCACGGGATACCCGCTGCTGGAGGGAAGCATCACGAACGGCAGAAAGAAGTTGTTCCAGTTCTGCACGAAGCTGAAGAATGCGACCAGCGCGACGACGGGCGCGGCCAGGGGCAACGCGATCTTGGTGAACACGGAGATCTCCGAGCAGCCGTCGATGCGCGCAGCGGAGAGCAGGTCGCGCGGGATGCTCGTCGAGAAGTAGATGTAGGTGAGGTAGACGCCGAACGGAAAGAACGACATCGGCAGGATCACCGAGAGCGGGTTGCCGATCAGGCCGACGAGGTTCAGCTCCAGGAACTCGGGAAGCACGAGAGCGGTGTTCGGGATCAGCATGACCACGAGTGTCACGATGAGCAGCGGCCGGCGCAGCCGGAACTCGGTGAGCGCGAGGGCGTAGCCGGCCGGAACACTGACAATCAGCGTGATGAGCAGCGCGCCGATCGCGTACAGGCCGGAGTTGCCGATCCAGCCGACGATCGCGCCGCCCTGGAAGCTGAAGAGCTGATTCCAGTTGGCAACGGCGTCCTGCAGCGTGCCGAAGGAGAATGCGTTGTCCACCAGCAGCGCGTGCGCGTTCTTGCCCGCGGCCAGCAGCAGCCACACGATCGGGATGGCGAAGAACAGGACGAACACGATGAGCACGGCGGCGAGGATGCCGCGTCCGCTCCAGCCTGCGAGCCCACGCGTGCGTACCGGAATCCCGGTGCGTGGCGGGCGTGATGCCCTGAGAGTGGTCATGATCAGTCCTTCTCGAACAGGCCGCCGCGGGTGACGAACACCGCGGAGAGGGCGAGCGCGACGATGAGCAGCAGGATCGAGATCGCTGCTGAGCCGTTGAAGTCGTTTTGGGTGAACGCGTAGATGTATGCCAGTTGGTTCAGCGAGTAGTCGTTGCCGACCACCGCGTTGCTGGCCTGGGAGAGCAGTTGCGGTTCGACGAAGAGCTGCGTGCCGGCGGCCAGGGACATGATGCCCATGTATGCGATCCATTTGCGAAGCAGCGGAAGCTGGATGCTGATGGCGATCTGCGCCGCGTTGGCACCGTCGATGCGTGCTGCCTCGATCGTCTCGTCGCTGACGTTGTTGAGCGCACCGTACATGATCACGATCCAGCCGCCTGCTCCCGTCCAGAAGGCGATGATCGCGAAGATCACCGGCAGGTGGCCCGGCTGGATGACCTGGACGAAGCTGCTGAAGCCGAACGCGTGCAGCAGCGGTGCGACCGGGCTCGACGACGGGTCGAGCACGAAGAGCCAGAGCAGCACGCTCGATGCACCCGCGAGAGCGCCGGGCAGATAGAAGACGAACCGCAGTGTGGTGCTGAGCCAGCGCACCTTGATGGCGTGCACGACCAGAGCGAGCAGGACGACAAGGACAAGCAGTGAGACCAGCCACACTACGAGGTAGGCGGCGACGTGCCCGACGGCCGGAAGGAAGCGATAGTCGCCGATCACCTTCGCGAAGTTCGTGAACCCTGCGAAACCGCCGTCGGCGTCCGTGAATGCCAGCAGCAGCGCATAGAGCGCTGGCAGGATGCCGAACCCGAGCATGAGCACGCCATAGCCCGAGACGAACACATACCCGATCCGCGACCGGGAACTCGCCTTGCGGCGGCCGGTCGCGGCCCGTGGCCGGCTCGGAAGACCCGAGTCGGCCACGGCCGTGGCATCGGATGGGGCGACGGTCACGGTCATTTCACCGTGTACCCGTCGACCTGCGCCTGGTTCTTGATGGCGGTCTGCCAGGTGGGGAGGAGATCGGCGATGTTCTTGCCTGCCGTCACGGCCGGGGTGATCGTCTTCGCCCAGATGGCCTCTTGGCTGAACTGGGCGGAGCCCCACCCGGACCAGATCTGGTCCGCCGCGTCGACCACCGGCTGCAGGGACGTCGCATAGTATTTGCTTCCCTCCTGCTTGGCGATCCACTTCTTCGCCGCCGCGCTGTACGCCGGGTAGCCGGGCGCCAGGTCGACCTGATAGCCGTCTGCCGTGGTGACGAACTTCAGGAACGTGGCCGCGGCCGACAGGTTCGCGGAGTGGCTCGAGATGAACCAGGTGCCACCGCCGACGTCACCGGTCACGGCCTTGCCGCTCCCCCACGCCGGAGGTGCTGCCACGCCGAGTTGCCCCGTCGGCACGTTCAGCGATGAGGAACTCTGGAAGATCGATCCCGCGTACCAGGCCGGCCCTGGCATCATCAGCACCTTGCCGGTGTATTGCTTCAGGAACCCGGGCGTGAACACGCTCACGTTGGGCACCGCGCCGTCCTTGCGCAGGGTGTCGAGCATTGTCGCCGCCCGCTTGCACTCGTTCGTGGTGACGTTCACCGTCACGGTCGTGGCTCCGGTCACGTCGTTGGCCTGGCATTTGCTGGCCCACATGTAGATCTCCGGCGTCCACGGGTCGCCCTGGGTGCCGATGATGTAGCCCGGGTGCTCCTTGGCGACCTTCGCGCCGAGCGCTTCGTACTGCTGCCACGTGGTGGGCACGGAATAGCCGAACTGGTCGAGCAGGGTCTTGTTGTACCAGAGCACGTTCTGGGCGAGGTCGTTGCGCAGGCAGTAGACCTTGCCATCCACGGTGCAGGGGCCGAGGGCGCCGGTGGCGAAGCCCTTCAGCGTCGACGACGGAATCAGTCCGCTGTCGAGCTGGGCGGCGAATGCCTGCTTGCCGTTGTCCTTCTGCGACGCCCAGGCCGAGTCGTAGTCCTGCGTCGTCCAGACGACGTCGGGCCAGCCGCTGCCGGCCCGGTCGAAGAGCTGCATCTTGGTCTTGAAGGTGTTGGAGCCGTTGGCGGACCCGTCATACGTCACCATCTTGACCTTGATCTTCGGGTAGGCCTTCTTGAAGGCCGTCACGGCGGGGGCTCGCGTCGCATCCACCCACACCGTCAGTGTGCTGTTCTTGACCTGCTTGGCCTCCGGGAACCCGTATGTCGAGTCCGAGCCGGAAGCGCTGCCGCCGCTGCAGGCGGCGAGACCCGCGACAAGCATCGCCGCAGCGACGCCCGCGGCGAATAGACGGGTGACGCGTCGCCGCGTCGGAGGTGCGGAAGTGACCACCGTGGTCTCCATTTCTTGGTCGGCGTCTCTGACGACTGCGCCGGACGGCGCAAAACAAAGTACATCACACGTATTACCTTTGCGCAAGACGCGCAGAACGGCGGACCGCGCCGATTCGGGTCAGTCGGCCTGCGGCATCGTGAGCAACACCTTGGTCGCGCGACGCTCATCCATCGCCCGGTAGCCCTCGGCGGCATCCTCGAGCGGCAGCGTGAGGTCGAACACCGCGCCCGGATCGATCTCGTTTTCCATGATGAGCTGGATCAGCTCGGGCAGGAACCGTCGCACCGGGGCCGGGCCGCCGTGCAGGTGCACGGCGGAGAAGAACAGCTCTGAGCCGGGCAGCTGCACGTCGTGCGAGACCCCGACGAAACCGACATGCCCCCCTGGCCGCGTTGCCCGAATCGCCTGCATCATCGACTCCTGCGTGCCGACGGCTTCGATCACCGAGTGCGCTCCGAGTCCGCCCGTGAGTTCTTTGACCTTCGCGACACCGTCGTCGCCGCGCTCTTCCACGATGTCGGTGGCGCCGAACCGGCGCGCCAGTGCTTGCCTGTCCGCGTGCCGGCTCATCGCGATGATTCGTTCGGCACCGAGTTGCCGGGCAGCGAGCACCCCGAGCAGCCCGACGGCGCCGTCACCGACCACCGCCACCGTCTTGCCCGGCCCCACTTCCGCCGCGACCGCGGCGAACCATCCGGTGCCGAGCACGTCCGAGGCGGCGAGCAGTCCGCGCACCTGCTGCGGCGTCGGCTCGGTGGACGTGGCGACGAGCGTGCCGTCGGCCAGCGGCACGCGGAGCCTCTCGGCCTGGCTGCCGAGTGCCCCCATCGGCACTTTGTGCACGCAACGCGACTGGTAGCCGGCCCGGCAGATCTCGCACGTGTTGTCCGAGGCGAAGAACGAACCGACGACGAAGTCGCCGACCTGCACGTTCGTCACCTCGTCTCCGACCTGCTCGACGACGCCCACGTACTCGTGGCCCATCGGGGTCGGCCTCTTCACCGTGTCGGCACCGCGGTACGGCCAGAGGTCCGATCCGCAGATGCAGGCAGCCGCCACCCGGATGACTGCGTCGGTTGGCTCCTGGATGCTCGGGTCGTCGCGCTGCTCAACGCGGACGTCCCGGGGTGCGTACATGACTACTCCACGCATGGGCGTGTTCCTTTCGTTGCGGTGGCGATCGGTTCCGCTTGCCGAGACCGCCGATCCGAGGCGCCGACGAGAACGGGAACTGTCACACCACAAGCCTCCTCCATGGAGCGCCGTTGCGGGAGCCTGTGCGCGGCACAACACTGTCGGGAGCCCCGCCGCAGCCGCTCACGACGTATCCTCGACGGCATGGGCGACGGCGACGTGAGCCCCGACATGGACGGAGGCCACGATGAGAGCTGAGCAGGTCACGGACCCGGTCACCTGGCACGGCGAAGGGCCGTTCTGGGACGACGTGGGGCAGCGGATGCTGGTGGTCGACATGCTCGCGGGCGCCGTGGTCGACGTCACCTCACCCGGAGCCCCAGAACGGTTCGATGTGGGCAGTCGCGTGGCCGCCGTCGTCCGGGGCCGGGTCTGCGGCGGTTTCATCGTGGCCACCGAGCACGGCTTCTCACTGTTCGACGAGCGCTTCTCGATCGAACGCCGGCTGCCCGACGTGCTGCACGACGCGGCGATCCGGTTCAACGAGGGCGGCTGCGATCCGCATGGCCGCTTCTATTGCGGCACGATGGCCGACGACGCGACACCGGCAGCGGCATCCGTCTACCGCCTCGGGCCGGACGGCGCAGCGACCACCGTGCTGGATGCCGTCACGATCTCGAACGGGCTGCAGTGGAGTGGGGACGGCTCGCTCGCGTACTACATCGACAGTCCCACCCGACGCGTCGACGTCTTCGATGTCGACGAGGCGGACGGCTCGTTCCACAACAGGCGCCCGTTCGTCACCTTCGGCGACGACGTCGACGGCGACCCCGACGGGATGACGATCGACGCAGAAGGCGCGCTCTGGGTCGCGGTGTGGGGTGGCGGCGCCGTGCGTCGCTACGACGCCGACAGCACGCTGACCGAGGTGGTGGATGTTCCCGGCGTCACGCACACGAGCGCTGCAGCGTTCGGCGGTGCCCAGCTGGACACGCTCTACATCACCTCGTCACGCCAGCACCTGCCCGAGGACGCCGAACCCCAGG
>Ga0164242_10010099_pt1 | contig 10125 bp, 5 predicted proteins | sample OricomgcompostMG_FD_108783 | JGI IMG/M metagenome (GOLD analysis project Ga0164242, IMG submission 108783) | Miracle-Growth compost microbial communities from Emeryville, California, USA - Original compost - Miracle growth compost (MG) ... | reverse complement strand
TCCAGCTATGTGCTGCGTGAGGCCGCGGACCTCGTCGCCGCCGGGGATCCGGACGCCCCGGCGCTCCGGCTGATCGTGGTGGACGACGCCCAGGAGCTCGGCTTCGGCGCGCTGCGGCTGCTCGGCGCCTTCGCCGCCGCGGGCAGCCGGATCGTCGCGATCGGCGACCCGGATCTCGCGACGCTCACCTTCCGCGGTGCCGCGCCGGCGGGCTTCGCGAGCGCCGACGCCGGACTGTGGTCGGCGGCGGGACGCGAGCCGGCGCGGCTGACGCTGCGCGCCGTGCACCGCCATGGCGAGGTGGTCCGCGGCGCCGTCGACCGTCTGCTCGCCGGGATGCAGGAGCCGGCGAACGGCTTCCCGGGACGCCGGCAGCCGCGGTCGGGGGCGGGGGCCGGCTCGGTCGAGGCGGTCCAGGTGCCCGGCGAGCACGAGCAGGCGGCCTACCTCGCCCGTCGGCTGCGCGAGCGGCATGCGCGCGACGGGGTCGCCTTCGGCGAGATGGCGGTGGTGAGCCGCACCTCGGGGTCGGCGGCGCGGCTCGCGCGGGAGCTGCGCGGGCTGCATGTGCCGACGGAGGCGGGCGGCGAGACCACGCGCTCGGGCTCCGACCACGCCACTCGCGGCCTGCTGCTCGCCGTCGCGATCGCGGCCGGCAGCGTCGAGCTCGATGCGGAGATCGCCGAGGAGCTGCTCGGCTCCTGCGTCGGGCGCCTCGACCCGGTCGCGCTGCGACGGCTCCGGATGGGGCTGCGCACCGAGGCGCTCAAGGCCGGGCGGGACGAGCCGGGCCGCGAGCTGCTGCTCGAGGCGATGCGGCTCCCCGCCGCCTTCGACGTGCTCGACTTCGGCCCCGCGCGCGTCGCGCGTCGGGTCGCCGAGACGATCTCCGCGGTCCGCGCCCGGCTCGAGGACGCCGGGACGGTCGAGGAGGCGCTCTGGGAGGCGTGGTCGCGTTCCGGTCTCGCGAAGGAGTGGGGGGACGCGGCCCGCGGCGCCGGCGTCGACGCCGACCTCGCGAACGAGCAGCTCGACGACGTGCTCGGGCTGTTCGACGCGGCCAAGCGCTTCGTCGAGCGGACCCCGGCGGCGCCGGTCGGCGCGTTCCTCGGCCGTCGTCTCGGGGCGCGGATCGCCGACGACTCGCTCGTGCGCCGCGCGAGCGCCGACGCCGTCCTGGTCGGGACGCCGTCGAGTCTGCTCGGCCGCGAGTTCGACACCGTCATGGTGGTGGACCTGGAGGACGGCGTCTGGCCGAACCTCCGGCCACGCGGCTCCCTGCTCCACGTCCCGGAGCTCGCCGAGGACGTCGCCGTCCCGGTCGACGCGGCGGCGCGCCGGCGGTCCCTGCTCGACGACGAGCTCCGCATGCTCGCCTCCGCGGTCGGTCGTGCCCGGCACCGCGTCGTCGCCGTCGGTGTGGCGAGCGGCGACACGGCGCCCTCGCCGCTGCTGCGACGGGTCGCGCCGCGCGTCGAGCGCACCGATCCGGCGGACGGTGCGCGGTGGCTCGAGCCCGAGGTGGTCGATGTCGATCCGGAGCGGCTCGAGCCGCTCACGCTGCGCGGCCTCACCGCCCGGCTCCGTCGCGAGCTGAGCCGGTCGGTCGGGGAGGCCGGCGATCGTCCCGCGGGCGTCGCGGCCGCCGCCGGACTGGTCCGCCTCGCCGCGGCCGGCGTCCCGGGTGCGGATCCGGACGACTGGTACGGGCTGCGGCCGGTGACGACGCTCGCCCCGCTACGCGAGCCCGAGGAGGACGTCCGCGTCTCGCCGTCGCGGCTCGGCACCTTCGAGACCTGCCAGCTGCACTGGGCCATCGAGCAGCTCGGCGGCGGCCGCGGCGGCTTCGCGGCGAGCGTCGGCACCATCGTGCACGCCGTCGCGGAGCACATCGACCGGGAGCGGGTCGAGGACATCCTCCCGGCGATCGAGCACGCCCTCGAAGGGCTCCCGTACGACAGCGACTGGGAGGCCGAGGCGGATCGGCGTCGCGCCGCGGATCTCGCCGTGCGCCTCGTCGCCTACCAGGATCGGCTCCACGCCGACGGCGGCGAGACGGTCGGCCGCGAGCTGCCCTTCGAGGTCCGCATCGGCCGAGCGGTGCTCGCCGGCCGCGTCGACCGCATCGAGCGCAGCGGCGATGCGACCGCGGTCGTCGTCGACTTCAAGACCGGGGCCGAGACCAAGTACTCGAGCGACGCCTCCGTCGCCGCGCATCCGCAGCTCGCCGCCTATCAGGTGGCGATGCGCGACGGCGCCTTCGACGACGCCCTCGACGGCTTCACCGAGGCGGTCGAGCATGGCGGCGCCCGGCTCGTCATCCTCGGCCGCGAGCCGAAGAAGTCCTCCGCCGGCGTCGACGCGCCCTGGCAGTCGCCCTTCGACGATGCGACGCTCGCGCAGTGGCGCGAGCGCATCGCGACCGCCGCCGACGGCATGGCCGGCGCCGTGTTCCTCGCGAGCGTCGCCGAGCACTGCAGCAGCCGGTACTCCTACGGACCCTGCGCGATCCACATCGTCGAGGCGGTGAGCGAATGAGCGGCGACAGCGATGAGATGGCCGCCTTCGCGCGGCGGCTCGGCCTCGGCTACCTGCCCGGCGAGCAGCAGCGGCGGATCATCACCGCCCCCGCCGACCGTCCGGCGCTCGTCGTCGCCGGCGCCGGCGCCGGCAAGACCGAGACGATGTCGCTCCGCGCCGCCTGGCTGGTCGCGCATGACGTCCCCGCGAACGAGATCCTCGGCCTCACCTTCACCCGCAAGGCCGCGGGGGAGCTCGCCGAGCGGATGCGCCGGTTCATCGATCGGGTGCGCATCCGCGGCGACGCCGAGGGCGACGAGGACCTCGATCTGCCCGTCGTCGCCACCTACAACTCCTGGGCCTCGGCCGTCTACCGCGAGCACGCGCTCGCGATCGGCCGGGAGCCCGACGCGGAGGTGATCGGCGAGGCCGCGGCCTGGCGGCTCGCACGCCGCATCGTCGCCCGGCACGGCGGACCCGAGCTCATCCGGCTCGGACGTCGCGCGGGCGCCATCGCGAGCACCGTCGTCGCGCTGAGCAACCAGATCACCGACCATCTCGCCGACACCGAGGCGATCCTCGGCACCGCTCGCGACTTCACCGCACGGCTGCTCGAGCTGCCGCTCGGCGGCCGCGGCGCCTACGCCGACGTGGAGCGGCAGGCGGAGGCGGTCGCCGCGCTCGAGCTCCTCCTGCCGCTCGTCGAGCGCTACCGCGACGAGAAGCGACGCCGTGGACTCATCGAGTTCAGCGATCAGGTGTCGGCGGCCGTCGAGATCTGCGAACGGCTGCCCGAGGCCGCGGCCGGGCTCCGGGACCGGCACCGCCACATCATCCTCGACGAGTACCAGGACACCTCGGTCGTGCAGACCCGGCTGCTCGCCGCCGTCTTCGCCGGCGGCGACGTGATGGCCGTGGGCGACCCGAACCAGTCCATCTACGGCTGGCGCGGTGCGAGCGCCGCGAACCTCGCCGACTTCGGGCCGGCGTTCGGCGGCGCCGCGAAGTACGACCTCACCGTCTCGCGACGGAATCCGCCGAGGGTCCTCGCCGCCGCGAACCGCCTCGCCGCCCCGCTGCTCGCCGCCGCACCGATCGAGGTGCTCCCGCTCGAGGTCCGGGAGGACGCGGTCGAGGGGATTCTCGACGTCCGCTATCCGGAGACCGTCGACGAGGAGGCACGGGCGGTCGCCGAATGGCTGCAGGCGCGGATCGACGGCGCCGCCGAGCCGCCGACGGCGGCGATCATCCTCCGCGCCCGCCGGCACATGCCCCGATTCCAGCGGGCGCTGCGCGAGCTCGGCGTCCGCAGCCACATCCTCGGCGGCGGCGGGCTGCTCTCCACCCCCGAGGTGACCGACCTCGTCGCGGCGCTCCGCGTCCTCATCGACCCCGAGGCCGGCTCCGAGCTGATCCGGCTGCTCGCCGGTGCCCGGTGGCGGATCGGCCTGCGCGACCTCGCCGAGCTGCAGCGCGTCGCGCACTGGCTCGCGGCCCGGGACCAGGCGCAGCAGCAGCTCGATGCCGAGGTGCTGGCCCGGCTCCGCGACTCGGGCGTGCCCGCCGAGGCGAGCTCGATCGTCGACGCGCTCGACTTCGTCGTCGACGCGCCGCCCGGACACGCCGCGCTGCAGGCCTTCACCGAGGAGGGCGTCGCCCGGCTGCGGCAGGCGGGCGCCGAGCTGCGGCGGCTCCGCCGCAAGATCGGGCTGCCGCTGCCCGACCTGGTCCGTCATGTCGAGGAGAGCCTCCAGCTCGACATCGAGGCCGCCGCGAACGAGACCCGCTGGGGCGGACTGTCGAACCTGCGGGCGTTCCGCCGGCAGGTCGAGGGATTCGCGCGCATCGACGAGGACGCGACCCTGACGAGCCTCCTCGACTGGATCGACCGCGTCGTCGACGACGACGATCGCGAGCTCGCGGTCGAGGACGCGCCCCGGGAGCCCGGCGTCGTCCAGCTCATCACCGTCCACGGCGCGAAGGGGCTCGAATGGGACGTCGTCGCGCTGCCGCGCCTCGTCCACGACGAGATGCCGAGAGAGCCCGAGGTGGCGACCGGCTGGGTCCGGTACGGCCAGCTGCCCGCCGAGCACCGCGGCGACCGCGACCGGATCCCGCAGCTCGACTGGCGCGGCGCCGAGAGTCGCGCCGACTACCTCGGCACGCGCCTCGCGTCGTACCAGGAGGCGCTCAAGGCCGAGCATCGAGCCGAGTACCGGCGGCTCGCCTACGTCGCCATCACCCGGACCCGTCGCGATCTGCTGCTGAGCGGCTCGTGGTGGGGCGGGCAGCGGAAGCCGCGTTCGCCGAGCGTCTACCTCCGAGAGCTCGCCGAGGCCGGGATCATCGCCGCGCTGCCGGAGCGGTCCGACCACGAGGAGGATCCCCGCGCCGCGGCCGACGAGACGCAGCCCTGGCCCCGCGATCCACTCGGTCTGCGTCGTCCCCGGGTCGAGGCGGCGGCTGCCGCCGTCGCCCGGATCCGGGACGAGGTCGCGGCCGGCGGGGTCGACCCGGCGACGCTCATCGCCGCGAGCGACTGGCGGGAGGACCTCGAGCTGCTGCTCGCCGAGCAGACGCAGCAGCGCGAGCGCGGCCCGGTCGTCGCACCGTCCCGCATCCCGGCGTCCGGATTCAAGCACTGGATCGACGATGCCGAGGGCATGCTGCAGCAGCTCCGCCGGCCCATGCCGGAGCAGCCCTACCGCGCCACCCGGGTCGGCACCGTGTTCCACGCCTGGGTCGAGCACCGCTACCGCAGCGCCATGCCGGAGCCGCTGCTGGTGGGCGTGCGCTGGGACGACGAGCCGGACGACGCGGAGGACGGCACCCGGCTCGATGCCGCGTCGCGCGCCCTGCTGGAGCGCTGCCAGCAGCACTTCCTCGCCACCGACTGGGCCGGCCGCCGGCCGATCGCGATCGAGCGCGCCATCGAGCTGCCGTTCGCCGGCGGCACCGTCCCGTGCAAGATCGACGCCGTGTTCGAGACGGACGACGGCGTCGAGATCGTCGACTGGAAGACCGGCCGCCGCCCCGAGCGTGCCGCCGACCTCGAGGCCTTCGACTATCAGCTCGACCTCTACCGGCTCGCCTGGTCGGAGGCGAACGGAATCCCGCTCGACCGGATCGGCGCCCGCGCCGTGTTCGTCGCCGTCGAGGATCCCGAGCGCCGCGAATACGTCCCCCGCCGTCGGCGCGATCGCGCCGGACTCGAGGCGATGTGGGCGGCCGCGGTCGACCGGCCGGTGGACGACTAGGCCGATGCCGTGGGGCCCTGAGCGGTCGCGGGCGCGGCGGTCCCGTGGGCCTCGCGGAGGATCGCCAGCACCTGTGCCGCGGTCACTTCGCCGCCGCTCGCGTCGGTGCGCGCCTGGACGCGCCGCGCGAGATCGATCTGCAGCCGGCGCGGCAGCTCGATGCCGTACTCGCTCTCCAGCAGATAAGCGATGCCGCCCTTGCCGGACTGCGAGTTCACCCGGATCACGGCGTCGTAGCTGCGGCCGAGGTCGGCGGGATCGATCGGCAGGTACGGCACCCGCCATTCGATCTCCGCCTCGGGCCGGCCGGTGTCGGCGGCGCGGGCACGGTGCTCCGCGAAGCCCTTGCGGATGGCGTCCTGATGGGTGCCGCTGAAGGCGGTGTGCACCAGGTCGCCGACGTAGGGGTGCCGGGGATGGATCTCGATCCGGTTCGCGTGCTCGACGGTGCGGCGGATCTCGTCGATGTCGGAGAAGTCGATCATCGGGTCGATGCCCTGCGCGTGGAGGTTCAGCGCGAGGGTGACGAGGTCGACGTTCCCGGTGCGCTCCCCGTTCCCGAAGATGCATCCCTCCACGCGCTGCGCTCCGGCGAGCACGGCCAGCTCGGCGCAGGCGACGCCGGTGCCGCGGTCATTGTGCGGGTGCACGGAGAGGATGACGGCGTCGCGGCGGGCGAGCTGCCGGTGCATGTACTCGATCTGGTCGGCGTACACGTTCGGGGTCGCGACCTCGACGGTGGCCGGGAGGTTCAGGATGACCGGCCGGTCCGGCGTCGCATCCCAGAGGGAGGTCATCGCGTCGCAGATCTCGAGCGCGTAGTCGGGCTCGGTGAGGTTGAACACCTCGGGGGAGAACTCGAATCGGACCCGCTCCAGCCCGCCGGCCAGCTCGAGCACGTCACGGCCGCCGGCGAGGATGAGCTCGCGCAGCGCTGCCCGGTCATGGCCGAGCACGGTGTCCCGCCAGGTCGGCGCGGTCGCGGTGTACAGGTGGATGACGACCGGGTTCCGGATGCCCTGGATGGCGGCGATGGTGCGCTCGATCAGGTCCCGGCGGGCCGGGGTGAAGACGACGACGGTCACGTCCTCGGGGGCCAGGCCGGTGGTGGCGAGGAGGCGGACGAAGTCGTAGTCGGTCTGCGAGGCGGAGGGGTAGCCGACCTCGATCTCCTTGTAGCCCATTGCGATCATCAGCTCGAAGAAGCGGCGCTTCCGCGTCGGGTCCATCGGCTCGGCGAGGGCCTGGTTGCCGTCGCGGAGGTCGACGGGGACCCACAGCGGTGCCGCGGTCAGGCGGCGGTCCGGCCAGGTGCGCTCGACGAGCGGCACCTCGACGCGGGCGTGCACGTCGCGGTAGCGGTGCGAGGGCATCTGGGAGTGCCGCTGCGGGTTCCAGGCGGGGGCGTCGTCGGGGACGGGGCCGGCGGGGGTGGCGATGGTGGGGAATGCGATGGCGGTCATGGGGTCGTTCCTGCTCCGGTCGTGGCGATGGTCGACCGGCGCGCATCGGCTCCACGGCGGGGAGCCGGTCCGGTCAGACCCCGCCGTGGCGACGAAGGAGCAGGAGTCGGCGGCTGAGCACTGTCTGACACTATCACAACTCCTCAGATAAGTAGAGATGCTGCGGAGAATGACAGAATGTCCTCATGCCGATCGTCCGCCGGGAGTCCCTCGCCGACCAGGCGGCCGCGCTGCTCCGGTCGCGCCTCGCCGCCGGCGAGTGGGCGATCGGCGAGCGGCTGCCGGGCGAGACCACGCTCGCCCCCCAGCTCGGCGTCGGCCGCTCGACCGTCCGCGAGGCCATCCGCCAGCTCGCCGGACAGGGCATGCTCGCCTCGCGGCAGGGGGCCGGCGTGTTCGTCATCGCGCTCGAGGCCGCGGAGCGCTGGAGCGACGTCGTCGAGCGCGCCGGCATCGTCGCGGTGCTGGACGCGCGCACCGCGATCGAGGTCGAGGCGGCCGCGCTCGCGGCCGAGCGCCGGACGGCGGCCCAGCTGCGGCGGCTCCGCGGCGCCCTCGCGGAGCGGGCGAGGCATCGCGCCGGCATCGAGCGGCACGTCGAGACCGATCTGGCCCTCCACCGCGGCATCGTCCTCGCCGCGAACAGTCCGATCCTGCTCGAGCTGTTCGACGACTTCGCGCCGCGCAGCCGGGTGGCCATGGCCGACATGCTGCGGATCCGCGGACATCACGGCGACGAGGCCGATCAGGCCGTGCACGCCGCCATCGTCGACGCGATCCAGGCGGGCGACGCGGCGGCCGCGGCGGCGCGCACGCGGGCGCATCTGCAGTCGCTGCGCGCGTCGCTGGGCTGATCGCGCGGCCGGGGCGCCGGCCCTCGGACGCTAGACCGCCTTGCGGGTCTGCTCGAGCAGGTCCTCGACCTCGGTGACGGTGAGCACCGGGGCGGTCGGCTCCTCGATCCGGGCCGAGCGGTGGCCGTGGATGCGCTCGGCGAGCGTCGTGAGCATGTCGACCGCGTCGTCGATGATCTCGGTCGACTTCCCGTCCCAGCCGTGCAGCAGCCAGCGGGCGAGCTCCAGCTCGGAGAAGAACGCCGCGCGTCCGCGCAGCCGGCGATCGCCGCCGCCGCGCACCCGGGCGTAGCCGTCGAGGACGCGGTCCGCGGCGAGGTCGTCCTGGGCGAGGAAGGCGAGGTCGCTCGCCGGGTCGCCGATCGCCAGACCGTGCCAGCCGGTCACCGTCACGACCTCGTCGTCGTCGACGAGGAAGGAGCCGGCATCGAAGCCGCCCACCACCGTCGGCTGGAACTGCCAGAGGTCGGCGTCGTCGAGCGCCGCGAGCCAGCGGGCCTCCACGGCCGCCGGCAGCAGCCCCGTCGCCTCGGCTCGCTCGAACACCTTGCCCGCCTGCTGCCGCGACTCGGCCGGACCGGACACCGGCAGCCCGGCGTCGGTCACGACGGTCGCCGGCAGCGCGTGGACGGCTGCGATCGCAGCGCCGACGGCGGCGCCGAGGCCCGGATGCTCGCCCAGGGCGTGCACCGGCGCGGCGGTGCCGTAGGGGAAGTCGGTGACGATGGCGCGGGTGGGGCCGAAGGTGGCGGCGCCGCGAGGCTCCAGCACGGCGAACGGCAGCCGGGCTCGGGCTCCCGCGGTGAGGGCCGCGAGCGCCGTGAGCTCCGCGCGGATCCGCGTGTCGGCGTCCTTCGAGCGGGGGAGCCGGACGAGCAGCTCGCGCCCGTCGGCGGCGCTGATCGCGGCGGCGTCGTAATCGTCGTCCGCGATGCGGCCGACCCGGGCGATCTCGAGCCCGGGCACCGCCGCCGTGGCGAGCGCGGCTAGAGTGAACGGGGATCGGGCCATACCGACAGGGTAGGGAGCCCCGTTCCGACCGGCTTCACGCCACGCCGCGAGCTGAGCAAGGGTCCCGAATGCCACTGACGTCGCCGCTCGAACCGGACGAGCTGCCACTCTCCCGCGCCGGCCTCGACCGCGATCACGGAGCGCGGGAGCGCGAGGGGCTCCTCGACGAGCTCTGGGCGTCGCCGGCGACGCGCGTGCTGCCGATCCTCGACGGCCAGGCGCAGCTCGCCTCGCCGAGCCGCCTCGCGCTGTTCCCCGCCGCGGTCGTGCCGCGACCCGCCGTCTCCGTCTATCTGGGGCGGACCGTCGAGGGTCGGGACGACCTGCCTGCCGGCACGCCGATCGTCGCCGCACTGCTCGAGGACGCCGCGCATCTCGCCGAGGTCGACTGGCAGCATCTCCGGAACGTCGGGCACGGCCTCGACGCGCTCGACGCCGGCATCTTCACCCAGGCGCTCGCCATCCTGAACTGGCACAGCGGCTTCGGCTTCCACCCCCGCACCGGTCACGAGACCGTCGTCGAGTCGGGCGGCTGGGTGCGCCGCGATCCGGTCTCCGGCGAGCAGGTCTTCCCGCGCACCGATCCGGCGGTCATCGTCGCGGTGCTCGATGCGGAGGACCGGCTGCTCCTCGGCGCCAACGCGCTGTGGGGCACCGGCCGCTTCTCGCTGCTCGCCGGCTTCGTCGACCCGGGCGAGTCGCTCGAGGCGGCGGTCCGCCGCGAGGTGGAGGAGGAGTCGGGACTGCGGGTCGTCGAGCCGCGCTACATCGCGAGCCAGCCGTGGCCGTTCCCGTCGAGCCTGATGCTCGGATTCACCGCCGTCGTCGACGTCGCCGACCCGGGCGAGCTCCGGCCGGACGGCGAGGAGATCGTGGCGCTGCGATGGTTCGACCGGACCGGCCTGCTCGCGGCGGTCGACGCCGGCGAGGTGGTGCTGCCCGGCCGCACCTCGATCGCGCGGGTGCTGATCGAGCGGTGGCTGGGGAGCCGGCTGGAATGAGCGGGGACCGGTTCTGGTC
>Ga0164242_10010098_pt1 | contig 10126 bp, 9 predicted proteins | sample OricomgcompostMG_FD_108783 | JGI IMG/M metagenome (GOLD analysis project Ga0164242, IMG submission 108783) | Miracle-Growth compost microbial communities from Emeryville, California, USA - Original compost - Miracle growth compost (MG) ... | reverse complement strand
TTGACAGGTGTACTGAGTTTTGATTTTCATGGTATACTGGGGATATTGGCAATTGGGGGTCAATGTGGCAAAAAAATTCTGGGATGACGACGAAGAAGATTTGCCGTCGAAATCCAAGCCCGGCTCGAAAGGCGCCCCACAACGGACCGGATCCGTGGGATTCACCGATTCCGCCGAAGTGGACCAAAAAATTCACGACACGCGCGTGTTGATGGAGCAAACTCATCAATTGTATCAACACTACTTTAACGGGATCGAAAAACGGCCTCCGATCGAGAAGGCGCGACTCCTTGAGTCAAGGGTAAAAGAGCTAGAGCGTGCGAGTGCGACGGTCACGGCTTCGCGTTATAAAATCAGCCAGTTTATCCTTCAATATAAAACGTTTCGCGACCTCTGGGATCGAAAGCTTCGCGATAAAGAGAAAATCTAATTCCCAAACGTTAAGCCAAATCTTCGCCGTTCCGATGGGACGGTATGAAGTTCAAAGCCGGACGAGGTTTGACCCTCGTCGTTTTTTCGGGATTTTTGTTTTTTGCCGGCAATAGTTTGACTGCCCGAGCGCAGGGTGTTGCGGAAGCCTTGTCGGTCAATCTTCATAGCGCGAAATATTTCGACCAGCAGGATTACGATCACCTTCAGGCAGCGATTCAACTCGTCGAGACGGTCATGAACAGCGTCGAGTTCAAAGATCGCGTTTTGAACTTCACTTACAACGGCGAAAAAACTTTCGTACAAAACAACGGACTCACCAACGAGCAAATTTACGATCTGATGATGACGGGTGCCGAGAGGTATCCCCGGCAGACTTCCGAAGACCACAGGATGGATTTCGAACTCGAACTTTACACACCCAAGTGGTACCAGAGCAAAAACGTGATCGGGTACACGAATCAAAACGTGCTGACGATTTGGATCAATCGTCTGATTTACAAAAAGACCGAGACGTACAACATCGCGATGAATCTCGTCCACGAGTGGATGCACAAGATGGGGTTCGATCACGATTATAAAAATACCGCCCGTCGCCCGTATTCCGTTCCTTACGCGATCGGGTACATCGTCCGCGACATGGGTGCTGCGCTGGAAGGGGTTTCGCCGGGCAATACGGACGATTCCGGTCCGCAGGATTAATGTTCGATCAGGTTTAATTCCAATTCGAGCTGACCGCAAATTTTCAAGAGCATTTCCAGGCTCGGCGATCGTCTTCCCTGTTCAATGTATTTAATGGTATTGACGTTGACTTCGAGTGCTTCCGAGAAAGCCTCTTGCGTGTAGCCCTTCGCCTTTCTTTGTTCTTGAAGAAAGGCCCCCATTTTCTTGATTTCACCTTGAATAACTTTTTCTTGGTTTTTCGATACCTTGGGTATTTTGATTGGGTGCACGAGTCTTTTTTCTTGCGAGATTACTCTGTGTAACAGACACTTTAAGTAATCATTTATGAAGTATGGGGATGATGCCGGTTTTACCTTGATTGAATTAATGATTGCGGGGGCGATTTTATCGGTCCTGATTCTCGCGTTCTCTTCTTATGTCACTTATCAGCATATTGAACAAAAGAAGATTCAGATTCGCTCCAATTATATGGGGTTGGGGAATTCGGTCGCGGCTGCGGCCACCCAGCCTAGGGCCGTGCAAGCTTCGTTAGAGGTCATGGACCCATGAGTAAATGGCTGGCCTTGGCGATCACTTTCGGAATTTTAGCGGTACCCGCCCATGCGGACGATACGACGGATTACAACGACGCCCAAAGCATGATGATCGATACGCTTCATAGCGGAATCAGAAGCGCGCCCTTCAGCAATCGCATCAGCGAGGGCGGAGGATGCGCCGTCAAGCGGAAGGGAATTCACATCGGCGGAAAATTCTGCGATTTGAGCTGTAACTATGAAGAAAGTGCCACGCCTTGGAGTTTGGACCCGAAGCGACTTCCGAGCATCACCGGCAAACGGGTTGCGATGTCGAGTTCGACCCTGACCGTAAAATACGTCAGCGGAAACGCCGACTGCTCCAATTGCAAAGATCCCAGCCTCAGAACCTGCGCGAGCCGATACGGCTTGATCGAAACATCGATGGTCAAATACGCGACGACCTGTCCCCGAGGTTCGAAATACGAGAATCGGGACGGTCTTGGGGGCCAATCCACGACCAGTTGCCAAAAGATCATCAACGACTGCGAAGAGCGCGCGAAAGACAAATACATGAATCAATGCCAAAAGGACTATGCCGAGGCCATGGCCGATCACCAGTCCACCGACGATCCGCTGCTTCCTTGCATGAGGCCCGCGACCATGCCCTGCGAGGAGTCGGCGGCCTTACAGTCTTACGAAAGCTGCATCGATAGCCTGGTGAAGGGAAAGTCGGATTGCTTTTGTGTCAATAAAGGAGACCCGATCAGCGGAGGCGGCGATACCTTCAAGTTCGATACTCGCACCGCAGAGTGGAAATGTATCTCTTGCCCCGAGGGAACGAAGTCGGACCCTTACACCGGCGTGGGTTGCGTTTCAGTTTGTAGCGACACCACCCAGACCTGGAACCCGAAGACTCAAAAATGCGAGTCTTGCGACGGCGACGTGTTTCAGGGGGAGTGTCTTCCGAAGTGCGATACCGAAATGCGGCGGAATCTCGATACCGGCAAATGCGAACGCTTTTGTCCGCCCAGCATGTTCACGAAGTTAGTCGGAAAGAACCCGGATGGAACGAATCAGTACGAATGCACTTGCGACGGCGGAAAGTTTTCGCCGGATCAGCCGCGCAGTCCCGTTCGGTTGGCGTCGATTCCGGGGTTCGGAATGCAGGGCTGGGTCTTTAACCCCGACAAAATTTCGGGGGACGTTTCGGGTGCGGGATGCGCTTGCTCGGACTTCACGGATTCTCCGCATGTGAGCATGTACGATTTTTCGGGGATCATCGATCAGCCCGACGGCGCAAACTATCCGTACGGAAGAGTGGCTGTCGACCAAGTCGCAAGTTCGTTGTTTGCCTGCGCTTGCCCCAACTTCAACGAACAGTTTAGATCGGATCCCGCCACCGGAAAGTATCGGTGCGTTTCGGCGCTTTCGGGTTCGGACGAAAATGCGCTGATCCTTCGCGAGATCCCCGAGTCCAAGCCGCTTAAAAACTATGGCGTCGATCCGACGAAGTCAGAGGCGGCGGATCAACGCGTGGCTTACTTAAGAACCTCGGGAATGGACGGAATCGAAGCCAGCGTCCCTTATCGCCGAAAGGTATGGCAATGCGCATCGGGATACGTGGCCGGATCGGACGGCAAGTGCAAGAAGATCGAAGGGGCCGCGTGGGATTCCCAGAAATGCGCCGACGGAGATAGTCAGGTGACGCCTTCTTCGGAGCTGAATTCGTCGGTGACGGCGATGTTGAAAGGCGGAAGTTTTTCAAAAGTCGTCAATAAGCTCTTGGCTTGCTGCCTTTCGGATCGGGTGGACCCGAAGACGGGCGAGAAGTTTCATTGCGCGCAAACTCAACTGAAAGGCGATTTCGCCTCTTATTACGATCAAGCGGGAAGCCCCGATTACGGGGTGAGTGATCCGTATCCGACCCGACTTTTTTTGGTGAATACGAATCAGCGACCGGTCGTCGGATTTTATCGCGAAGACGGAAGCCGGTGTTCATTCATGGACGGCGAAACTCACGCCCGTCAGTTGCAATTGCTTTCGGACGGAATTCGCGCCAAGTCCGTAAAAAATCTGACGGGAAAGGTGAGCGCCGCGGATGTGACTCAATGCCGTTTTGCGGTTCGCGCCGCCTTGGAAGTGACCTGTCCTCCGGTCGCCTACGTCGAAGGAGAGGGCTATCGAGCGTTGGAAATGCCGAGCGGAGTGATTCGGTGCCCTCGCGCGGACGAGATCAAAATCCACTACGAAATCGTTGATTTTGGTCCCAGTGAGGGCGCGAGAGTCAAGCGTTTCATCTTCAATCCGATTTCAACCGAGCAGGACGGAGAAACCGTCGGAATTGACGTCGCGAAGCTGATCGGTCAAGTCAAAGTCAAGCCGTAAAAAACATTTCCTAAACAGTTTGAATCGGGATCGTGTATCCTGAATTCATGAAAGATTCTGAACGACTCTCTTTATTCGTACAGGTACCCTTTCATGCCAGCCTGAACGACGGAGTTGCTTCGATCAAACAAAGCGAACTCTATGCCGTTCACGCGTTCAAACTCGACGCCAGCTTTTTTCCGGTCTTGCTTCAGATGAAGCCCTGCCTGGTTTTGATTTCGACCCTCGACGAGGCGTCCAAGCGCGAGAGCTTGCGGTTTTTGCATGATTTTCGTCAGTATCGGCGGGCACAGGGACAACCCGTGCGCGACCCCGCGCTTCGAGTCGTGGTGATCGCAAAAGACCGCCAGGCCGCCGGAACGAACTGGCCCGATCTCGGCGTCTACGAGCTGATGATCGCGCCGGTGCCGCCGAACGTGTTGACGTATAAGCTTTCGCGGCATCATCAAAAGGCTTTGGTTGCCGACCGACAGCCCCGTCCGTCAATGCCGCCCGAGGTTGCGCCGATGCTCGAAGTGGCAAAGCATGAAGCTCCGGGGCTTCAGAAAGAATGGCGAGTTTTCAGGGCTTCCGAACCACAACCGAAATCGGAGTCACGGACATTCTTCGAAATCGAAGCGGCCCTTCCATCGATCGATCCCGAACAGGGGGAGTGGGTTTCGCAAGCCGAAGAGGGCGCGGAAAATCGTTGGGAGTGGAAGGCGCAAGCTTCGTCGAGATTTTCGGCGAAATTGTCGTTTTACGGAGAGAAGCCCGTTTATGAGGCCGCTCGAAAATCCTGGAAGTTTTCGGGCGAGGCACCTCGGTTGATGAGGACTCACGAGGAGGGCGCAGCGGAAGGTACGGCGGTTGAGGGGAGTGCGGTCGAAGATTTCCCCGCTGAAAATGCGATCGCTAAAGATTTAAACCCCAGGCGTTCTGCTGCCGAAGAGGGGGCTACTGCAGGTTCTGGCGCCACTGCTAGTTTTGGCTCGACCGATGCGGTCGCCGCTGGCTTTACGGATGACGCTGCGACACCCGCCGTTGCCACCCCCACTGCCGCCACCACCGCGATTGCTCCTGCTGCGATCGCTGGCGACGCTCCCCGAAAGAATACGAGCGCTCAAAATTCCGCTCCCCATTCGGCGTCGCGATCAAGGGCATCGTCGACAGTATCGACGATGACTGCATCCAAGACTGCGCCGCCGAAGTCACGATCAAGCACACCACCGACTTCAGCGCTGACTTCGTCGGCGCCATCTTTGGCCCCATCACCGCGATTAAAATCACCGTCCACTCCCACGACCCGCTCGGTGTCGCGAACGGAAACTTTGTTCCAGACCCACAAGCCCGAGGCCGGTCGCTCTTCCGAAATCCAGGCCAAAGCGCACCTCGAAATTCATGCAATTCGACGCATGGTTTATCCTGAAGCGCACCCCGACTTCGAATCCGAATCGCAGCAAGAATCTTTGCACAATGCGCTCCCGTCGGCCACTTCTCCGGGGTTAACGTCGCCGCTCCCTAACTCATCACGCTCGGACTCACCACGATCGACCTTACTGCCGCCGCCGAATTCATCACGCTCGCACTCAAGGCTGCCTCCCTCATCGTCGCCAACCCTACAGGCCACGACGTCGCCAACGGCGGTGCCGTCATCGGCATTGCCATCGACGCCTAAAGCCCAAAGTAAAACACGCGAAGAAGATTGGGATGAGGTGCCGGAAGAGGCACCTGGCGAGGCACTCGGCGAAGCGCTCGACAAGACTCTCGACAAGGCGCTCGATGAATCTCATGGGGGAATCAGCGGGAAGGCTTCCAGTGGGCAACGTCGGTTGCGTTCCGTTCGAATCGAAGGCGAGGGTGCCCCGGCAGACGAGAATCCCGTTCGAATCGCCGCCGATACTGAAGAAAGTTTTTGGAGCATCCTTTACGATGACGACGACGAAAACGCTCCTCGATCGGCAGCGCAGAAACCTCGGGTCACAACCGACTTGCAGGGATGGGAGCTGAAGCTCGTCCGAAGGGCGCGCTCGCCCAAAACACGCTTGAATCAAGCATTGGGTCGAACGTCGATCAATGCTCAAACGGTCCTTCATGTACCGAAGCAGACGCTGCTTGATCGGGTTCTTCGACTGATTCAGGCGTTGTTCGGGCTTGGAAAATAATTATTGTTTCAAAAGATCGAAAAACTCGTCTTCCGAGAGGACCCGCACCCCCAGCGCTTGCGCCTTGTCGAGCTTCGAGCCTGCATCGACGCCGGCTAAGACGAAATCGGTTTTTTTCGAAACCGAAGACGAAACTTTTCCGCCGCGATCTTCGATCATGCGGCTCGCTTCCGATCGCCCGAGGTTCGGGAGGGTTCCGGTCAAGACGAATACCTTTCCTGAAAGTGTCTGCGCCTCGGTCGAGGCCTTGGGTTCGATCGGGCGAACCTTGGCGAGCAGATCTTCGAGTTCTTTCTGATTTTCGCGGTCGTCGAAGAATTCGCGAATCGATTTCGCCATCTCGTCGCCCACGCCGTCCACTTCAAGGAGCTGCTCTTCGGTCGCGTGTTCGAGCTTCAGGAATGATTTGAATTTTTGCGCCAGCAGCTTCGCCGTGGCTTCGCCCACGTGACGGATACCGAGGCCGAAGATCAGCCGATACAGTTCGGGGGCACGCGATTTCTCGATCGCATTGAGGAGTTTATGCGCCGATTTTTCGGCGAAACCTTCGAGTGCCAGCACGTCGCTGAACTCGAGATCAAATAAATCAGGAAGCTTCTTGACGAGCCCGGTGTCCACCAGCTGCTCGACGATCTTGTCGCCTAAGCCCTCGACGTTCAGCGCATCTTTTTGCACGAAGTGTTTGATCCGTTCTTTCAGTTTAGCGACGCAATTGCGGCTCGTGCAGCGGGTGACGGCCTCGCCTTCGGGGCGAATCACGGGCGATCCGCACACGGGGCATTGATCAGGGAGCTTGAACCTTCGTTCGTCGCCGCGACGCTTGTCTTTCAACACTTCGACGACTTCGGGGATCACGTCGCCCGCGCGTTGAATCACCACCTGATCGCCGATGCGAATGTCTTTACGGTCGATTTCGTCTTGATTGTGAAGGGTGGCGCGCCGGACGGTCACGCCCCCCACGCTGACGGGGCTGACGATCGCAACCGGGGTGAGGGCCCCCGTGCGCCCGACCTGAACCTGGATGTCTTCAATCAAGGTCATGGTTTTTTTCGGCGGGTATTTGAACGCGATCATCCCGCGCGGCGAACGCGAGACGAACCCCGCTGCTTGCTGGGCCGCGAATGAGTTCAATTTTACGACCACGCCGTCGATCTCGTACGGTAACGATTCGCGAAGCGCTTCGATTTCGTCGTAAAATTTCAAAACCTGTTCGGCGCCTTTGCACACACGGCGGTGCGATCCGACGGGAAGGCCCCATTCTTTGAGTTGGTCTTCGTATTCCGAAATGTTTTGAGGCGGCGTGTAGCCCTCGGCTTCGCCGATGCCGTAGAAAAACCCGCGAAGCGGGCGCGAGGCCGTGATTTTCGAATCGAGCTGACGAAGCGATCCCGCCGCCGCGTTTCGAGGGTTGGCGAAAGTTTTTTCGTCGCGATTGGCCTGATCGCGGTTCAGTTTCTCGAAGTCTTCGATGTAAAGGACGATCTCGCCCCGGATTTCGATTTTTTTCGGCGGTTTTTTCGTCTTCAGTTTCAGCGGGATCGACCGGATGGTCTTGATGTTCTGGGTGACGTCCTCGCCCGTTTCGCCGTCGCCACGCGTGGCGCCCGTGACGAGTTCGCCGTTTTCGTAGACCAAATTGATCGAAAGACCGTCGAATTTCAGTTCGGCGAAGTATTCGAGCTTTTGCCCCTCTTTGACGTCGACGAAGCGATGAACGCGCTCGTCGAATGCGATGAACTCCTCGCGTGTCAGCGCGTTCGCAAGCGAGAGCATCGGAACGCCGTGACGGAATTTTCGGAATTGATCGAGTGCGGCCCCCCCCACGCGTTGGGTGGGCGAATTCGGAGTCACCCAGTCCGGGTGTTTTTCTTCGATCGCCTGGAGTTCGCGAAACAGACGGTCGTACTCGGCATCGCTGATCAGCGGGTCATCAAGCACGTAATATTGATATTCGTGTTTTTCGATCTCTTCAATCAGCTTGCGATAAGAGGCTGGGGTCGCGCGCGGGGTGGCCATGGCTTAGAAATAATACATGAGAGAGGGCGCGACACTAAACATTTTTTGCGAAACGGATTCTCCGGCCGGGAAGTCCATTGCTTGCGAATTGAGCTTGAGCAACAGCCGCAAAAAGACCCGATCTTCGATGCGGTAAGTCCCGCCCACGCTGAACATCAGGTCGCTCGATGCCGAAGCATCGCCGAATTTAGGCTGATCTTGCGAAGCGCCTCGCAAAAGACCCAAGTCGAGGCCCATCTGGACCGCGATTTTTTCGTTCACCGGAACTTCGCCACCGATTCCGAGAAAGAAGCTCGTAAAACTGGAGCCGCCGGTCTGATTGCTGCCCGTCCCCGTATCGGTCGGAAGCGAATAGCCCGTATAGCGAAGGCCCGCGTCGATCCATCCGATGGCGTCGAAAATCGTGCGCGCCGGAAAAAGCGAGTAGCCGACTGCCAATCGAACCTGATTCGTCGAACCGCTGTAACCCGAGCCGGTTTCGGCGCCGGTCGAGATGTTTTTCGGTGAATACTTGTCGATCCCGGCCATCAGAGACGCCTGGGCGAGCCAGCGCGAGTTCAGCCATAACAGACTATCGACCTCGAAGGTTCCCAAAATTCCGCCCCCCGTGCGACCTTGACCGCCGTTCGGAAGGCCCACTTCGCGCGAGTAGCTTCCGATGCCTAAGTTCGCGGCGACCCAGCCGATTCGAGGAAGATCGGATTCGACCGGTTTTTCGACCTCTTTGACCGGAGTCGCGGGCGCGGGAAGGATTTCGCGGATTTTTTGGTACCGAAGAATGCTTTGATCGGGCTCGGTTTCGATGACCTTGGCGAAGCTCATCGACGATTCGACTTGTTCGACGCGAGCGCGACCGGTCGGAATGAAACGCCATTCTTCGATCTTATTCAGCAGCGGATGCCGCCGAACGCTTTGCAGGGTCGAGATGACGAAGGTCTCGTTGGGTTGTACGTGTTGATTGCGGCCGATATTGACCGTGATGACGTCGTTCTCGACGCCGGTGATTTGCCCTAAGAAAGGTAGCTTTTCGATCAGCGAGTCGAGGCCGCGTTTGATCGCTTCGGAAAGATCGCTGTTTTCAAGACCGCCCTCTTTTTTCGGGTCGATGTAGCGGAATTCGAATTGCGAAAGCACGTCGCCGGTCGGGGCGAACACCCATTCCATCACGAACCGGTAGGTTTCGGCCTCTTTATAGACGCGCGTGCGGATGAGGTTTTCGACCCGGAACTTCTGGGCGATCTTTTTGACGAGATCCTTGCTTTGAATGAGCTCGATGTAAGGAAGCGAGCTGTTGCCGAGCACTTGGTCAAGACCGTAGAGCTTTTTGATGACGAACCGGCTCTGGTCGTCGAAGTATTGCGTGTAAATCCCGTCGAGGTAATCGGCAAAGATGCCGTCGACATTATCGGCCGCTTTCAACCAGGACAAATTCTCCAGCTGATAAACGCGATCGTTCTCGGGGCTAGCGTGCGCCAACGGAACGAGCAGGAAAAAGAACAACGCTATTTTTTGGATAATTGTGCCCATTTCTCTTCATAGAATGCCACCAGAGTCTTGAGTTCCGCAATCTCTTCGTTGGCGGCGGTCAATTCTTGTTCGACGTTCTTTAGACGGGCTTCGATGTCACCGGCATTCTGCGATTTCGGGTCATGATTGCGTGGAGCGACGAAGGTGCCGTCGTCCATCACGAGATAGCGGCCTTCGACCAGCTTCCAGGGAATGCGGTTGGCCTTGATGTATCGACGGAGGGTCGAGAGGCTGATTCCCTTTTGTACCGAGAACTCAACCAATGGGATCCAATTCTCGCTATCCATTTCGATGGTCATCGCTATCATTCTATTTCCCAAAGCATAAAATTCAAGTACTCTTGAGGAAGGAAACGAAAATAAATGGTCGCAGCGCCGAAAAAGCGGATTCCAAAGAAGAAAAAAATCGCGCTGGTCCTCTCAGGTG